>Ga0075467_10001085_pt1 | contig 22489 bp, 23 predicted proteins | sample DEB08_DNA_9_FD_75067 | JGI IMG/M metagenome (GOLD analysis project Ga0075467, IMG submission 75067) | Aqueous microbial communities from the Delaware River and Bay under freshwater to marine salinity gradient to study organic matter... | ecosystem: Environmental > Aquatic > Marine > Coastal ... | reverse complement strand
GGCATCGATGATGTCTATTTAGAGGGTATTTTTTACGGTACACTTTAGACTGAATTTAGCGCGACCAATCGCACATCAAACCGAGTTTAAAATGGCTAAGAATTACACGGCTAAAACAGCTGATAAATACGTATTATATCAACGCGCAGTTCAATCGGCTGAACAGGACGTTAGCTTTTTAATCGATACCTATAAGTCAATCAACGGTAAAAGCCCAAAACATCTGCGTGAAGACTTTTGTGGCACCTGTTTGATGTCTGGCCATTGGGCAAACTTAGGCGATGATTTTACAACAGAGTCTTACGATATTGATCCTGAGCCACTTGCCTGGGGCTTAAAACACAATCTAAAACCATTAGGCAAAGCCGGTAAGCGTGTTCTGCAATATCAGGAAGATGCGCGCAATCCAAGTCGTCGCGCGCCGGATGTCAGGTGTGCGCAAAACTTTTCTTATTGGATCTTCAAGCAGCGCTCGGAAATGCTTGACTACTTTAGGCGCGTTTATGCCGACTTAGCCCCCGATGGCATTTTTGTCTGTGACCTGCATGGTGGCCCAGAGAGCATCCAAGAGCTCGAAGAAGAAACCGAGATGGAGGATCAAAGCTTCACCTATGTATGGGACCAAGATGCGATCAACCCGATCACCGGTCATGCGCGTTTGCATATTCACTTTCGCTTCCCGGACGGCACCGAGATGACCGATGCGTTTACCTATGAATGGCGACTATGGGGCTTACCTGAGTTGCGTGACATCATGCTCGAAGCCGGTTTCAAGAGCGCTGATTGTTATTGGGAAGGTACCGACGAAGACGGCGAAAGTGGCGATGGTATATTCACTAAAACGGAATTAGGCGAAGCCTGTTTGTCCTACGTCGCGTACTTGGTCGCTACCAAGTAGTCGCTAGCAAGCGGCGAAAGCCAAATACTCAGCAAAAAATCGTAAAGCTTCATAAACCTAGAAACCTCAGTGACACCAAGAAAAAAACTTAAGAAAGAAAATCGATGGCTAAAATACTAATTATTGCACTGATTATCGCGCTCATCGCCGTTGCTAGACGGTCTCAACCAGCAACTGACAAAGCGGGCGTATCGCTACTCTCGCAGCCCCAACAAACGGAGCAGCCAGAGGTTCTTAAAGTAGCAAGCTACAATATCCAAACCGGTAAGGGTCTCGACGGCAAACGCAACCTTCTTGCCAGTGCCCAAGTTATGGCTAATGCTGATTTAGTCGGCGTTCAAGAAGTGTACGCAGCCGGCTTTGACGGTTTCTTAGGCCTGAGTTCGGGTCAAACCGAGCGTCTAGCTAAGGTTGGCAAGTTTGGTTGGCTGTTCAGCGCTACACGCCAACGCTGGTTCCGCGAGCACCGTGGCAATGCGATTTTAAGTAAAGTGCCGGTAAGCGACTGGCGCGTTGAAATGTTACCCGACAAATCGGGCAAAAGCTTTCGAAATATGACGGTCGCCCAAGTACATTGGCAAGGTCAGAGCTTTCACTTTATCAACACTCACTTGCACACCCGCGGTGGTCGTGAAGATCAACTTAAGCTAGTGCTACAAGAATTTGCCAAATACCCTCGGGCCATATTACTGGGCGATTTTAATAGCCGAGCTAACACGCCCAGCTTAGCCAATGCACTGAAGGACATCGAAATTACAGATGCGATTTCATCAGCTGGCTTAGATCTAGAAAATGCGGACCGCATCGATTGGATTCTCACCAAAGGCTTTAATGTTGAAGCGGGGGAAATGTTAGAAAAAGGTGTTTCTGACCACCCTTACTACCAAGTTAGCCTCAGCTATCGCTAATCTGCAGAACTAGCCGCTGCATTTGAATTGTGATCAATTGTCACACGGCTTGCAAAAGTCTCTACAAAAGGCAGAATGCGTATCACGAGAGCATGATGACTGTTTAAAGAGCTCCTTGTAAGCCTTGGGAGGTACACTACACTCTTGAAGCAGACAGTAGTACCTACTTAATCCAGTATGCATTAGCACACGGTCATCTTAGGCTGATGTCACTAAGAAAATTTCAGGAGAATAAAATGTTAAAAGAGTTTAAAGAATTTGCGATGAAAGGCAACTTCGTCGATATGGCGGTTGGTATTGTTATCGGCGCAGCCTTTGGCACCATCGTTAAATCGCTGGTTGACGATATAATCATGCCGGTTGTTGGCGTGCTCACCGGCGGCGTAGATTTCAGCAATATGTTTGCGGTCATCAAAGGCGGCAATGGAGCGACCTACGCTACGTTACAGGCGGCCCAAGAAGCCGGCGCAGTAACGATTAATTATGGCTTATTCATTAATGCCATGGTTACCTTTGTTATTGTCGCATTTGCATTGTTCATGGTCATCAAAGGTATGAACGCTGCCAAGCAAGCCGAAGAAGAGGCTCCAGCAGCACCTGCCGAACCTTCTGATGAAGTTAAGCTACTTACCGAAATCCGAGACGCGTTAGCTAAACAATAAAGTGTAAAGATTAAAATAAAAAAACCGCATCCACTGATGCGGTTTTTTTATGCCTGTAAAGGTCGCCGGACTACCGATTAAACGCCTCAAGCTTACGCTTATATTCGCTACGATCAGACATTTGATTCGCTACACTAAGGGCCTGAACTAAGTACTGACGGGACTCTTTCTTGTTACCATTGGCGTAACTAGCGTCCCCAGCCAATAAGTAAACTTGATGCAGATCAGGAGCTAGATCTAAGGCGTGCTCGTAGAACGAAACGGCTTTATCGTAGTCGCCACTGTTGAACGACTTTTTGCCAGCTCTAATCCATTGCCAAGGGTGATCTTGAACTTTGGAAGACCCAACCCTGACTAGCCGATTCAAATCAACATCGCGATTTTGACTGTTCAACAAGGCGACATAGTTACCTATGAAGGTCGGCGCCTTATCAAAATACGTAGCTCCGTGTAGGTAAATCTCTTCAGCTTTCGCCAAATCACCTCGCTTACGATGCACGATGCCCATGGTGACTAGTGCAGACGCATTACTTTTGTAGATATCCAATGCCCTAGCCGCATAGGCGTAGGCCGAATCGATATCATCATTAAATAAGTTCTCCACCGCTAAATTGCTATAGAACAAAGACCGTTGGTAATTGGTACTTATATTGTCGATATAACTAAGGCCATCGGTTTGATAGTAATCTATCCGCACCCGAGAAACGGAAGAAAAACTATCGCCCGCAGTCGGTTGAGATCGAAGCACGGCACGAAGGTGATCTGAGGTGACTAACAGCCCTCTATCGATGCTGTAGATCGGGTTTTGATCAAGTAATTGATAAGCCACATCAACGCCAGCCAATTCAGCGAAGGCCGTGGTTAACACCGTTAACGATAAACAGTTTCCGCTTTTGCTGGCCAATGACTCTCGGGTGGTAAGGGTTTTATCCGAAAAAGTAAACTGATCAAGAATAAGTCCCATGTAGGTTGCAACTCGAACGTGCCGCGGTGTTGATACAAACTTAGGGTCGTTTAAAAATTGAAAAAAATCAGCTCGTTGTTCTTGGCTTAGGTGAAAAATCTCCTCATCACTGATCACCTTTTGTGGCTCAAATAGCCGCTGATTAAAAGCGGGCAAAAGGCGGTCGCTTGTCGTTAGAGCATCCTGCGCGTCTCTTGGGCTACTGATGCAGCCAGTTAATAGCAATAAGACAATTGTTGAAAAACAGCCAAGTCTACACATAATTTTAATTCTCACTTAATTCTATTTGCCAGAGCATCATTGCTCATTAAGGTTCCAATCTGATTGGTCTCTAGAAATTGCATACCACGGTTTGCCATATTAATAGCGGAGTTCACGTCGTCAAGATTATAAACAGCCCATTGCCAACTCCCACGCCATATGTCTTTGTCATCACGCGGCAAGTGAGCGACATCGGAAAAAAGAAAGTCTGGCCTCAAATTTTCTAAAATTTCCTTACACTCATCGGTCCAAGCTGGTAACACCCAACCTGTTCGCATTGACGAGATATTACGAGTGTATTCAATAACTTCATGATTGAACGAGATGATCACACATTGCGACTCTGTATTAGTACTCAAGATGCGCTTGTGTACTTGATCCATAAACATCGGAATCCCAAAGCGATCAATTGACTCCTGCTTAATTTCAACGAATGAGGTAACGTCCTCGTTTTGAGCCATCCACTTGCAAAACCGTTTAAAGGTGGTAAACCGATTATCGGCAAACTCGTCTTCGAAACGGCTCGGATACGATGCGTGCATCGCTTTTACCTGTTTAACTTTGGTATCTCGAATATCCAGATCAACGCCCGCTATACGCTTTAAACTAGCGTCGTGGTGCAGCACCGGTACGCAGTCGGCCGTTAACTGCAGATCTAACTCCATATATCGTGCGCCATGTTGATAGGCTGCCTCGTAGGCAAGCAGAGTGCATTCCGGGTAACGCCCTGAATAACCACGGTGCGCTACTAATACAGGCGGCGCAGCTGTTAATACGCTGTGCCCAGCTTTTGTGCTCTCAAATTTTGCGACATTTGACATTTTAACCAACTCCCTAGGTCCTCCAAAGTTGTTTTAACACACTATGAGACCTCTGCATAACTCTAGTGCAAAAGGAAAATGAGAAAATATTGGAAACTATTAGTCATCTTATCTTGCGCTAGAGTTATGCAGAGTTCTCACTATATATAACATAAACCCTTTGACTCTAGGTGACATGTTATTCTCATCACGACATTAACTCAGCCATTCGCTTCTAGCGCCTAATACATTGGATGAATCAGAAAAACCCTTAGATCATGCCTATGCACAATTGTCTCCTGACGAGGTGCTCAATAGCATTGAACTATTCGGCTACGAGTGTGATGGCCGTTTGCTGGCGCTTAATAGCTACGAAAATCGAGTCTACCGAGTAGGCTTAAATGATGGCTCAAGCGTAGTTGCTAAATTCTACCGCCCAGCCCGTTGGAGCAATGAGGCGATCTTAGAAGAACATAAATTCACCCAAGATCTGGCTGAACTGGAAATACCGGTTATTGCACCGCTCGAGCTCAACGGTGAAACGCTGCTGCAAACTGAACACTTCAGAATTGCATTATTTGAAAATCGTGGTGGCCGAGCACCCGACTTAGAAAACTTTGATCAACTTGAGCAAATGGGCCGGTTTATGGGCCGTATTCACCAAGTTGGCAAGGCACAAAGCTTTAAGCACCGGCCAAGCCTAACCATTCAAACTTTTGGCTATCAAGCTCGCGATTTCGTACTGAAGAATAATTTTATTCCACCAGAGCTAGTTGACGCCTACCAGTCATTAACTGAGCAATTATTGATTGAAGCCGCGCAGTGCTATGACCGAGCTGGCGATATTTCGATGCTTCGCTGTCATGGCGATTGTCACCCCAGCAATATACTTTGGACCGATTCGGGCCCTCACATTGTTGACTTTGACGACGCTCGTATGGCACCGGCAGTGCAAGACCTTTGGATGTTTCTCGCAGGCGACCGACCAGATAGGACCGCTGGCTTAGATGCCGTATTGGCTGGCTACACCGAGTTTTGCGACTTTGATGCGCGTGAGCTACACATAATTGAAGCACTTAGAACGCTGCGTCTTATTCATTACTACGGCTGGCTCGCTAAGCGATGGAGTGACCCTGCATTTAAGCTAGCGTTCCCTTGGTTTAACACCCAGCGGTGCTGGGAAGATCATATTCTAAGCCTAAGAGAGCAAGCCGCCTTGCTACATGAAGAACCTCTCAGCTGGTTTGGGTGAGCCTTCAGCTGGTTTTAATAAACGCCATCAGCTGGTTCGAATAGAGCCTTCAGCTGGTTTTAATAAAAGCCTTCAGTTAGTTTAAAGTAAGAACCTTAATCTAATGATTAACCACGTTGAGGCTGTCGACCTTGTTACTAGGCCGCACAGCCTTATACGCCCGCCCTAGAAAGTCGAACACTGCTCCACTGGCTGGGTCAACAAAGCCGCCGTACCATGTGATACCTGTCGGTAATTGCGCAGGCACCTCATTTAGATAAACGATATCAATGCCGCTGCGCGACGAATTGGCCGAAATCACACACAACACTCTCGATGGGTCGCAGCCTGCATCTGAGTTAACCACTGAGGCATCTAATTCTAGCGCTTGGCGCACATGAGATTGGCTCAAGCGCGTTACCCAAACACGCTTACTACCCAAGCGCCGAAGCGCCGTTTGGCCGACAACCACATTGTCAAAAGTAGCTTTTGAGGGTGATGTAAGCGAGGGCCCACTGAGGCTACGAAACAACACCAATATGAACGCCAAAACCAAGATAATCAGCATGCCTTTTATTAGCTTACCAAGCACCAAGCGTTTATTAATCGCCATGATCAATCGCCACAGTTATAAACAATCGCCGACAACACAGGTCATTCGGCGGTTTTCGTTCTGGTTGCCTTAATGTCTAACACCTCGACCGACCATTGAATGCTGTTCTGATCTGGATTAACACGATCGAAGCTCAAATTTTGCTCAAGTGTCGTACGCGATATCGGTGCTATGTTAATCAATACGTCTCGCTCAACACGCTGGACTTCAACACAGAGCTGCTCGGCACAGTTTGACGCTATAACCACCATCTTTAATCGACTAACGGTGGCATCAGTAGCCTCATTTTGTAAGCAGATTTTTAAATTATAATTAGTTCGATAACTAAACTCTGAGGTCACTCCACACACTTGCACCTGGCTGACGTCAATCAGATTATTTAGTTCACGCTTATAGTAGCCGTCGAACCAGAAACCAATCGAGCACAGCACAATAGCAATAATACAAATGCGTATTTTTCGAGGCTTCTCAAAACCCGAGGCGTACAGCACCCAAACCAAAAACAAGAAAATTAATACTATGATCACTCGGATCATCGATGACCTCCGTCAGTCCTAACAACAAATTCACTGGCATGATATCACTTCATGTCATACCATCATCACAGCCTTATATAAATACACTTGTAAAGGCACAGCACAAATACCACAAGCACCTTTGCCTAACTAGATAAGCTTAACCGCATGAGCCTTGAAAAACTAAACCATAAGTCGATTTTAAAAGCGATGTTCAAAGCCGGCATGATATCGGTCGCTGAAGCTAAACGTATTGACGCAAATTTGCTCAACGTAAATCCTGCGCCAAGTCATCCATTAGTCGGTATAGCTCGCAGCTTACCATCCCACCAAGAGACCGGTGAGAAAATCACCTTGGAACCATTGTGCGAATGGTTCGCTAAAAGCATTAGTGTTGACTACTTTTACATCGACCCGCTTAATATTGATATCGCTGCGGTGACCAAAGTAATCGCCTCTGACTATGCTAAGAGGCACGGTTTCTTGGCGGTCAAAGCGGCTCCTGACCGAGTAACCTTAGCAGTCAAAAACCCGCTTGATCTGTCATGGAAGGACGATTTAGAAAAGCTCCTTCGCAAAGACATAGATATCGTTTTTGCAAACCCTCTTGACGTTGATCGCTACGTAAGCGAATTTTACAATCTAGCTAGATCGATCAGCAAGTCGAATATTAATGATGACCGAACCGGCGCCAGCCTACAACAAAACCTCGAACAGCTAGTAGACCTAGGCCGCAGCGGCCAGCTCGATGCTGAAGACCATCATATCGTGCAACTGGTCGATTGGCTGTTGCAGTACGCATTTGAGCAGCGCGCCAGTGATATTCACCTAGAGCCACGTAAAGAGCGCGGTGAAGTGCGTTTTAGAATTGATGGCATGCTACACCACGCCTATCAGGTGCCGCCCAATGTGCTACTCGCCATTGTCGGACGTTTAAAGACGCTAGCGCGCATGGATATATCTGAAAAGAGACGCCCGTTAGATGGCCGCTTAAAGACACGGACACCAAGCAACAAAGAGATCGAGCTACGCCTATCGACTGTGCCGACCGCCATGGGCGAGAAGATGGTGATGCGAATTTTCGACCCTGAGGTGCTGCAACGTTCGTTCAATGAGTTAGGGCTGACTGACCGCGAGTTAGATATCTGGAATCGCCAAACCAAACACACCAATGGCATCATTTTAGTCACCGGACCAACCGGATCAGGTAAAACTACGACACTTTACTCAACCTTGAAAAATCTCGCCACTAGCGAGGTTAATGTTTGCACAATCGAAGATCCTATCGAAATGGTCGAACCTTCATTTAACCAAATTCAAGTTCACAAAGCGATTAATTTGACCTTCTCTGCGGGTGTCAAATCTTTGTTACGGCAAGACCCCGATATCATCATGATCGGTGAGATTCGCGATTTAGAAACCGCCGAAATGGCGATCCAAGCGGCGTTAACCGGTCATTTGGTGCTCTCGACACTGCATACCAATGATGCCCCGTCGGCCATCACACGATTACAGGAACTAGGCGTTCCGGCCTATTTAATTAACGCCACGGTCCTTGGGGTAATGGCGCAACGCTTAATCAGAACACTTTGTCATCACTGTAAAGAACCCTATACCATTGATCCGCTTATCTGGTCCGAATTTATTCAAGGTGCCGAGGTTGAGGCCACTGCGCCGTGCAAACCAGTTGGCTGCCTAGAATGCCGCCAAACTGGGTTTTTAGGTCGAATAGGTTTATATGAAATGCTGGAAATGACCCAAGCCATTAAACCTTTGATTAAACCAGGCGTTGACCTAGAGCCGCTGCGCAAGCAGGCCGATAAGGATGGCTTGCAAACGCTCCGCCACAGTGGTGCCAAGAAAGTCTCACAGGGATTGACCACGATGGACGAAGTGCTGCGTGTGACCCCATTTATGATGTAAGCCATGCGTGACCTAATGCGACCATCACAGCGCCGATCTTCACACCAAAGTCTGGCAAGCGGCAACCTTGGTAGAAAGCCAAGAGGGCCGATACGTAATTTCTTTCGATGGAGCTTTCGTCTAATGCTGTTGGTGTGTTTTGTGTCCGCCCTACCAATGGTGCTTTTGCGCTACTACGACCCGCCTACTAGTAACTTTATTGAACTCAATAAGCGTAATAACAACACCAATATAAAGCATAAATGGGTGCCAATCGACGACGTATCTGCCTACTTCCCGAACGCGGTAATTGCCTCTGAAGACCAACAATTCCCAAACCATTATGGCTTTGATATAAAGCAAATTAAATTGGTACTCGAAGAGCGCAAAAATGGTGAATCGCGAGGAGCCAGCACTATCTCGCAGCAGACCGTGAAAAACCTATTCTTATGGCCAGGTCGTAGCTTTTTACGCAAAGGCCTTGAAGCTTGGCTGGTTATCTGGATGGAGTTAATCGTGCCGAAAAAACGGATTCTAGAACTCTATATAAATTTCGCCCAATTTGGTAAATCTGTTTTTGGAGTCGGCGCGGCGAGTCAACATTATTTCGGCATCGATGCAAAGTACTTAACACCCGAACAATCAGCCTTAATTGCCGCAAGCCTGCCAACGCCGTCTAGGTCAAACCCAGGTAAGCCGAGCAAGTACCTAAAGAAACGCGCCAACTACATTATGGACCAGATGCCTCGAGTCGGCGGCCGCAGAATGGTGCGAGAACTGTAGTTACCCAGCCGATGCACCTCAAACTCCCTATATAGCAACTCTTCAAGCAACTCTGGCAACAACACCCTCTCGAATTCGGACCGAATTAATGAGACACTAGCCGGATGAATAGACAATACCCAACTAGCCGCTTACGCCGGCCTCGCGCCAATGATTTCTCTCGTAGGCTAATGCGTGAAAACGCGCTAAGTGCAAGCGACCTAATCTTGCCAGTATTTGTAATCGAGGGCGAGAATAAAACCGAGACCATTGACTCGATGCCTGGAGTTGAGCGCATAAGTATTGATTTGCTGGTAGAAAAAGCGAAGCGTTTGGATGCTCTTGGTGTTCCAGCAATCGCCTTATTCCCGGTCGTCGGCAATGACAAAAAGTCACTGCTCGCCGAAGAAGCGTTTAACCCTGAAGGGCTCGCTCAACGAGCCATGCGGGCAATAAAAGCCGCAGTTCCGAATATCGGAATTATTTCAGATGTCGCGCTCGATCCGTATACAGTACATGGTCAAGACGGCCTGCTTGACGACGATGGTTATGTAATTAACGATGAAACCATTGAGGTATTGGTAAAACAAGCGGTTTCTCACGCCCAAGCGGGGGCTGATATCGTGGCGCCCTCGGATATGATGGATGGTCGTATTGGCAAAATTCGCATGGCGCTGGAAACAAATACGCTGCGCAACACTCAAATTTTAGCTTACTCGGCTAAATACGCATCGGCCTTCTATGGGCCATTTCGTGATGCCGTCGGTTCGGCCGGTAATTTGGGCGGCGGCAATAAATACACCTATCAAATGGATCCGGCAAATTCAGACGAAGCTTTACATGAAGTACGTATGGATATCGATGAAGGTGCCGACTATGTGATGGTAAAGCCCGGAATGCCCTATCTTGACATCGTGCGCCGAGTTAAAGACGAATTCAACATGCCCACCTTCGTTTATCATGTAAGTGGTGAGTATGCGATGCTTAAAGCGGCGTCACAAAATGGGTGGCTCGATGAAAAAGCCGTGGTGCTCGAAGCAATGATGAGCTTCAAACGCGCTGGCGCAAACGCAATCTTAACGTATTACGCCGAAGACATTGCCAATTGGCTGGCAGGAGAATAAATGAGTTTACGATTTTTACACACCATGGTTCGGGTTGGCGACTTAGACAGCGCACTCGACTTTTTCTGTGACAAGCTTGGCTTAGTTCAAACCAAACGTTATGACAGCGACGAAGGTCGCTTCTCGCTACTATATTTAGCCGCCCCACATGACCTAAGCAGCGCTAAAGAACAATGTTCGCCTGAATTGGAGCTAACCTACAATTGGGACGAGCACGAATATTCCGGTGGTCGTAATTTTGGTCATTTAGCCTATGAAGTTGATGATATATATCAAGCATGCCAACGGCTTATGGACAAAGGCGTTACCATAAACAGGCCCCCTGCTGACGGTCACATGGCGTTTATTATTTCGCCCGACGGCATTTCAATTGAGCTTTTGCAAAAGGGCGATAGCCTTGCACCTAAAGAACCTTGGGCGTCAATGCCGAAAACCGGCAGTTGGTAATCTCAGCAATTGCTAGGCAATGGCCTAAGAAATTTGATGATGGGCTTGCTATCATAGAAAAAACAATAAAGGTGAATAATGAAAACAAAAAAAGACATCGTAGAAAATTGGCTACCGCGCTATACAGGTATGGAGTTAGACGGTTTCGGTAAATACATTTTACTCACCAATTTTTCTAACTACCTAAATATTTTTGCTGAAAAGGCTGGTGTTAAAGTCGTCGGACTTGATCGCTCGATGCCGTGTGCCACAGCAGATGGCATTACCATGATCAACTTCGGTATGGGCTCACCGAACACCGCGACTATATGCGACTTACTGAGCGCTATTCATCCAGAAGCCGTTCTGTTTTTAGGTAAATGCGGTGGTTTAAAGAAAAAGAACTCTGTCGGCGATTTGATTTTGCCTATCGCGGCGATACGAGGCGAAGGTACCAGTAATGACTATATGCCGCCAGAAGTACCCGCCTTGCCAGCGTTTGAATTGCAAAAAGCAATTAGCACCACCATTCGTGACTATGGCGAAGACTATTGGACCGGTACCGTTTACACCACTAATCGCCGGGTTTGGGAGCACCATGATAAATTTAAGCGTTACTTAAAGCGCACCCGAGCAATGGCAATTGATATGGAAACAGCGACACTATTTTCAGCCGCCTTCAAGAACAATTTTTCAGCTGGCGCACTGCTACTTGTTAGCGATGTACCGATGACACCCGATGGCGTTAAAACCGATGCCAGCGATGCAATGGCGACCGTTAATCATGCCGACATGCATGTCGATTTAGGCATCGCCAGCTTAAAGCAGCTGATTAACAAGTCATTGACTGTAAAGCATCTTCAGTTCTAACGAATAATAGTTCTAACGGTTAATAATGGCGCAAAACATAGAAATTAAAGCGCGAGCAACTAACTTTGCTTCGCAGCTAAAGCTTGCTGAGCAAATCAGTGATAAAGCCTTAGAAATCTTAGTGCAACGGGATACGTTTTTTAAGGTTGCTGACGGGCGGCTGAAGCTGCGAGAATTTCATGATGACTCTCCCGATACTGTTTCTGATACTGTTTCTGATACTAGGGCGGCCCAGTTAATTTTTTATCGACGCATCGACACCAGCGGCCCAAAGCTATCGGAATATCACATCACTGAAACCGATGATGCTATCGGCCTAAAAAGTGTTTTACAAAAAGCCTATGGCATTCGCCAGGTAGTAAACAAAGTTAGATCCCTTTACATGGTGGGTCGTACCCGACTGCATTTTGATGCAGTAGAGAATTTAGGTGACTTTATCGAATTAGAAGTGGTGCTCGGTGAACATGATTCAGTGCAAGGCGGCGAGGCCCCATCTGAAACAAGAGCGCGAGCAAAAGCGGAAGCCGAGGCGTTGATGCAACAACTGAATATTCAAGCAAGTGATTTAATCGACGTGGCCTATGTAGATTTACTGGAAAAACAAGCCGCCTAAATGCCATCAGCTAAGCATGGGCTTTGTTGCTGCTGCCAACGCCTAACATGGCTAACCTTTCACCATTTAATACCACGCAAAATGCATCGTCGAGCGCATTTTAAAAAGAACTTTAGCAAGCAAGATCTAAACCAAGGCATTATGCTTTGCCGAACCTGTCATGCGGGCATTCATAAGCGCTTTGATGAAATGCAGCTAGCCAAAACATTGAACACTCTAGCCGCAATTAAACAAAACCCTGAGCTAGAGAAATTTTTCAGTTGGGTTTCCAAACAGAGACTTCAGCATAGCTGAGGCCTCAAACAAACAATACAATCCTAAATATGATCGAACCTATCAATCAATGGTTAAGCAACATTCCCGGCATCAAGGGTTATGAAGCTCTCAGCGCTAACGCAATAGCGATGGTCGCGATTTTGTTGATCGCGACTATTTCGTTTTTTATCGTCAAGTATGGGCTTATTCGCACGATCAACATGCTCATTTCTAAGAGCAAATCAGACCTTGACGACGTATTAATTAAACATCGAGTTTTTAGCCGTGTCGCACACTTAGTACCGGCCTACTTGATTTATACCTATACGCCCAAGGCTCTCACGGTTTATCCGTGGCTAAGCAACATCGTGGTAAACACCGCGGCGATAGCGATGGTAATCATAATCGCATTAATTATCGACGCTCTGATCAACTCGCTATTGGAAATATATCACTCGTTTTCAATTTCTCGGCGAATACCAATCAAGAGTTTCGCTCAAGTAGCCAAACTGATCACCTATTTTGTCGCAATTATTGTGATCGCCAGCCTCGTTATCGGCCAATCACCACTGAACTTATTTGCCGGTTTAGGTGCCATGACGGCAGTGCTAATGCTGATTTTTAAAGATCCAATACTTGGCTTTGTTGCAGGCTTACAGCTTAGCTCGAACCAAATGGTGGCGATTGGCGATTGGGTTGATATTCCTCAACACGGTGCTAGCGGCGACGTAATGGAAATAGCACTGACTACCGTCAAAGTGCGCAACTTCGACAACACCATTACCACGGTTCCTACGCAAAGCCTGATCAACGACTCGTTTAAAAACTGGCGCGGCATGCAGGAATCGCCGGGGCGTCGTATTAAGCGTTCAATTTTTATTGACGTTAACTCTATAAAATTTTGTGATGACGACGCGCTCACCCGTTACAGCAAAATTAGTTACATCAAAGGCTATCTGCAAGGCAAAAAAGATGAATTACAAGCCCACAATCAGAAAGCAGGCCACGACGGCGAATCGCGTGTTAATGGCCGACGACTCACCAATATCGGCACCTTCAGAGCCTATGTTTTGGCGTATTTAAAACATCACCCAAGCATCAATCAAGATTTGACTATTATGGCTCGCCAGTTAGCACCCACCGAACATGGCTTACCGATCGAAATTTATGCCTTTAGCGCCGATAAAAACTGGGTCAACTATGAGGCTATCCAAGCGGATATTTTTGATCACCTATTCGCAGTAGTAAGCGATTTTGATCTGCGCGTATTTCAAAAACCAAGCGGTGTCGATCTGCGAAATTTGATCGCTGACTAATAACGCTGAGCAACCCAGTTTTTAGTTCCTCAGGACAGCAAGCTAAGATCGAAAGTTGAGTACCGCAATCAAGCACCACAATTGAGTTCAACCCAATCGCTTAGCTGCACACGATCGGGTATCGTAATCTTTGCATACCCGGTCTCAATCAAACCAAGATGACTAAGTTCTTTCAATGCCTTGCCTAGAGATATTCGGGTAACGCCAAGAGTAAACGCTAGCTCGTCTTGACGACCTCGCAGAACATTGGAACCGCCCAAGCTGTACGACATTGATAACAGCACCTTGGCTGTGCGCTCAAGAATCGGCAATCTACGAATTGCATCCAGCATCTCCAACAGAACGTGTGTTCGCATCAGCGTAGTTTTCAATAACGCCTTTGAAATACTCGGCTCACGCTGATACAAAACATCAAATTTGTGTTGCGATAATTGATAAATCTGAGACTCACCAATCGACGATATGTCATGTGTTCTCGGCAATTGTGTGAACAGGGTAAACTCGCCAAAACATTCGCCAGGCCCTAATGCGGCAACCATGACGAAAGTACCGTCGATTCCGTTTACCCCCACATGTGCGCCACCCTTGTGCACAATCGATAGGCCCGGTTTCAAGCTGCCGCGAGTATGAATCAGCTGGCCATTGGAATACTTCATCAATACCGACGCGGCAATGAGCTGATCGGCAACCTCGGGCGGCAGTAGCTCAAGAAAAGCGGGAGTGGTTATTTTAAGAAGATTTAACAAAACATTTGGAATGTAAAATATTTATCATTTTGTTTCAATACGCGCTGCTAAGATTTATTCATTAATAGAAAACCCATTATTAGAAAAAAGGGCTTAAAAATGAAACCTGAACTTCTCGCTGTGTTGCTAGTCTTTATTGGCTTTATCATTTTAGAAATTATATTCACTCGGTTTTTTGCCAAACCCCAACAGACTAAAGACGACGCTATGGTTGAGGTTATCGGAACGCTAATGCTGACCTTGGTAACTCAACCGTTAGTTATCCTGGGAGGCTTTACTATAGCGTCGCTAGTCGCGCCCGAAGCTCAAGACGTGCTCAAGAGCTGGCACTTTTTAAGTGTATTTGCCTTATTCCTGATATTCGATGATCTTACGCAATATTGGTGGCATAGAATTTCGCATATGGTGCCTTGGCTTTATAAACTTCATCGCCCTCATCACAATGCTAACTATTTATCCATTCGAGTGGTCTACCGTAACAATATCTTCTACTACTTTTTAATGCCCGGCCTGTGGTTTTCAGGCGCGCTAATTTATCTTGGTGGGGCATGGGTTTATGCATCGTACATTGTCATAAAAATGACGGTGATATTTGGCGCGCACAGTGATGTTCGTTGGGACGCACCGCTGTATAAAATAAAATGGCTGTCGCCAATCATGTGGATTGTTGAACGCACTATATCAACACCGTCTACGCATAGCGCACATCATGGCAAACATGCCAGTGACGGCGTAACCAACTACAAAGGCAACTTTGGTAACCTGCTGTTTTTCTGGGACGTACTATTCGACACGGCTAAAATCACACGTCGCTATCCAGCCGAGATGGGCGTTGAGAACTTACCTGAAACCACCGCCGCCGAACAATTAATTTGGCCACTAGTAAACGTTACACCAATGCCAGTTGCAACGCCAGATGTGGCTACGAAGCCCTAATCTTTTAACATTTAAGCCGTTAAACTCGCGGGCCGTCTTTGTTTGAGTGCAAAGACTGGCCCGGAACTAACACGACACAATAACTAGATTTGAGTGCCAGAGTTGTAGTATTGGCCAAAACGATTATTGATAAAGTCGTCGTATGAAACATCTTCTTGTTTTACAAAGCCCTGTTGCGCTAGCTTGCCTTCGGCCATTAAGTCTAGCACTGTGCAAATACCCGATGCGGTAGTCACTTGAATAGCGCTCCAAAGTTTGCCATTAATGGTTTTGCTATAGACCTTATTTGCGTAAGTCTCTTGAACCAACTGGCCGTTTTTGATGCCACTGACATTAATAAAAACCAACACAACATCTTGATAGGTTAACGGCAACGATTTTTCGAAGATCTCTTTCAGCAGCGGGCGATTGTCCATCATGCGTAGGTCTTGTAGCAAAACCTTCATGATATCTCGATGCCCTGGGTAACGAACCGTTCGGTAGTTTAAATTTCTAACTCGACCCTCTAAGGTGTCGCAAAGCGTACCCAGCCCGCCGGAGGTGTTAAACGCCTCATAAGCTACACCGTCTAAAGAAAAGCTTTCGAGCTCTTCCAGCGGTGGTACTTGCATTAACTTACCTTCGACAATCGCCTCGCACGGGTTGCAATACTCATTGATCAAACCATCGGTCGACCAAGTCAAATTGTATTTCAAGCCATTCGACGGATACTTTGGCAAAGCCCCGACTCGCATGTGAACATTATGTAGCTCGTCAAACTGCTTGGCTAAGTCATAGGCGGCAATGGTAATAAATCCGGGTGCCAAGCCGCACTGAGGCATCAAGGCTCCTTTTGAATCTTTAGCCAACTCTTTAACTAGATTTGTACAGGCAACGTCTTCGGTAAGATCAAAATAATGTACCCCAGCGGCGGCCGACGCTTGAGCCACATACTTTGTTATGTCGAACGGGCAGGCACTCAAGGCAGCAAATTTACCTAGCAGCGCATGATCAAGCGCAGATCTATCGGTTACGTCCAAGCGTAAGGTCGTTAGATTTTCATGCTCGCCTAAACGCGCTAAATTGTCCTCACTCAAATCGGCTACCGTCACATGGTAATCGCCACAGCTTGTGAGTAACTCGGTGATAATTGCGCCAATCTTACCCGAGCCCAATAATAGTACGTTCTTCATAATTGCTCCTCTATTGATCTTGTGATCAAATTCTTCGTTAGATGGCCAAATAGCCACTATTTTATATAGTTAAAGCTTATTGGGCTTATCGGGCGTTTTGTAGTGATAAAACGTGCATTTTGCGCAACAATAATTATCATATCGACAACTTTATAGTCAATATGACGTAATATACAATGCATTCTAGTAAACCAATAAACCACTGCCTAAAACTGACAACATGCCGCACACCACACGCCAAGCAAAAATCACTTTCGCTCTCCTTGTTTGCGGCACCGTATTGGGGCTCGCGGGAATAGATTTAGTACTTCCCGCCATTCCGAGCCTCCCTGACGCCATAACTGGGAGCCTTGAAAGGGCACAACTAGTACTGGCAAGTTTTGCGGCGGGCACGGCAATCGGATTACTTGTTTTTGGTGAGCTTGGAGCCCGTTTCGATCAACGCTGGCTATTGATTGGAAGCCTGCTGTTGTACGCCGCATTGTCATATCTAGCCGGTCAAGCTGAGTCAATCAATGAACTGGTAACAATACGTTGGTTTCAAGGTTTGGCATCATCGGCGCCGGCGGTTTTTGCACCCGGTATGATCCGTTCGATGTTTGATCAGCGTGGCGCCATCAAGGCCATCGGCTTAATGGGCAGTATTGAATCACTCACACCGGCTTTTGCTCCGGTCGTCGGAGCATGGTTGCTGACCTTTGCCGACTGGCGAGCGTCATTCTTTATTACCGCCGCATTAGCTCTGGCGTTGACCATTGCGATCGCATTCTTTGGCGGTAAGCTGCTGAGTAGCCGATCAGACATTAAGCGACAGCAGAAACACCAAGCTAGCTACTTTTCCTTATTCGCTAATCGAGAGTTTATGCGCCAAGGCTTAAGTCACGCGTGCACCCTTGGCGGCCTACTAATATTCGTATTTGGCGCACCAACGGTAATCATTACCAGCATGGGCAGTGATCTTTCAACCTTTGTGATTATGCAATTGATCGGCATTAGTCTGTTTATTATTAGCGCAAACTTAAGTGACCGCCTAGTGATGCGCTTCGGTAGCGAGCTAATGATCAATAGCGGTTCAGTTTTGACCGCATTTGGCTGTTTAGCAATCTATTTATTTTCACTGTTCGGCGACGGCGACCCTAGATGGCTATGGTTACTTTTTGCGCCGGTAAATCTGGGCCTTGGCTTACGTGGGCCTCCCGGATTCTATAGCGCCGTTGTCGCCGCTGGCGACAATGATTCTCGCGGAGCCGCACTACTAATACTGTTTATTCTTGGCATTGCCGCGGGCGGGACAGCCGCCGTGGCACCCTTTATATCTCAAGGCCTTGTGCCGCTCAGTGCAGCGGCCGCAGCAGTAACACTATGCTCGGTGGTTATTCTCGCGGCACTAAGATCACCCACCGTCTCAACGCCTAGCTAATACGGAAATTAAAACATGATAATCGACGGCAAAGACAAGGAACTAATCGCTTTACTGAGCACTAATTCTCGAGAAAGCACGGCCAATTTAGCGCGTATGCTCGGCATGTCTCGCACCACCGTTACCAGCCGTATTGAGCGCTTAGAAAAACGCGGCGTGATCACTGGCTACACGGTTCAATTCAATCAAGACTACGAGCGCGGGCGAATTCAAGCACAGGTAATGATCAGTTCTAACCCAAAATCGTCGGCCCACATCGTACGAACCTTAAAAAAGATACCGGCGATTAAAGCCCTGCATGCGGTCAATGGCAGTTATGAAATGTTAGCGCTGATAAGCGCCGAATCGACCCAACATCTCGACCAAGTGCTTGATCTGGTCGGCAATATTGACGGTATTAGTAAAACCACCTCGTCAATTATTCTATCTACCAAATTTTCCAGATAGTTCTATTCGAGACCTCAGCGTGATAATTTTAGTCATAAGCAAACTAATACTGCATAAATATCAGACCGCATAAGGTAAAATCTTAAATATGAAATTTATTCAAAAACTTGAACAGTGCTGGTCTTCTAGCAACTCACTTTTATGCGTTGGCTTGGATCCAAACTGGCAGAAGATACCCCCGCATTTAAAAAATTTGCCCGAGCCGATTTTTGAATTTTGTAAAGCTATTGTTGATGCCACATACGATCTGGTTTGTGCCTATAAACCACAAATAGCGTATTTTTCTGGCTTACAAGCAGAAGACCAACTAGAGAAAACGCTAAATTATATTCGTGCGACTTACCCGCACATTCCAATTATTTTGGATTCAAAGCGTGGTGATATTGGCAGCACTGCAGAGATGTATGCGGTAGAAGCGTTCGACCGATATAAAGCTGACGCCGTAACGGTAAACCCTTATATGGGTCGAGACTCAGCACAGCCTTTTTTAGATCGCGCTGATCGAGGTACCGTTTTACTCTGTCGCACATCCAATCCAGGCGCTGCCGACATTCAAGATTTGCTGGTCGACGGCCAACCACTGTATGAAAAAGTAGCCAGCATGATTAGCCAACACTGGGACGCCAATAACAACTGCTGTATTGTTGTCGGCGCAACATGGCCAGAGCAAATGGCTCGCCTAAGAGAAATCACTGGCGACATGCCGTTCTTAGTGCCGGGTGTCGGCGCGCAAGGCGGCGATGTTGAAGCCTTAGTAAAAGCTGGCCAAACAGCCAATGGCAGGGGGCTGATGATTAATAGCTCACGCGCTGTTATTTACGCAGGCAACGACGAAAATTTCGCCATCGCTGCGCGTCGAGTCGCGATTGAAACGCGTGATTTAATAAACCAGTATAGAAATAGCTAAGCCATGAAAACTCTCTCTGAGTCGGTGATCGCAACATTGGCTGGAGAGGCCGCCTATCAGCGAGGGCTTGAATACTACAATGAAGGTCGAGTAGAACAACTCAACATAAATGACACGCAGATTAGCGCCAGCGTAGAAGGCCAAAAACAATACCGCGTCTCATTAAATCACACAGCTAAAATGTTTGACGGCAGTTGCGACTGCCCAGCGTCAGATAACTTCGATTTCTGTAAGCACTGCGTTGCGGTGAGTCTAGCGTATTACTACCAGACTCAAACCAACCTAGAAATGGCTGACGCTGGCAAAGCCGATACGCTGCAACTTTATTTAAATACCTTCACTAAGCCGCAGCTGATTGAAGAGCTAAATACTCTTATCCAACGTGATCAAAGCCTTTACGACCATTGGTTACTGCGTGCCGAAATCGCCAGCGGCAACCTATCAAGTAAAGATCTACGCAAGCGCATTACCCAGGCAATACCCTTCAAGCCGTCTGGACTCTGGCGACCACAAGAAGTTGCTAACTATTTCTCTGAGGCACAACTGGCGTTAAAAGTGTTAGAGCCTGCGGTACTTGCACTGGATGCTCGTAAAGCGATCAAACTGATTATCTATTCAATTGAGCGTGTTGAGAAAGCGCTCGACACCATTGAAGACCGCGCCAGCTACCAGAGCGACTTACAAAGCCAGCTCAAGGACTGGTTTCACCAAAGCCTTGCCGCGCCTGAATGGCAAGGCAATGAACGCGTAGCCTTACTGAGTAAACTAATACTAGATGAAAAGTTCAGCTACCAAATTCTAAACTTGCCAAACGGTGTCTTGACACTAATCAGCAACAAAGAAAGCGAAGACTTAATGGAGTCAGTGAGTAAAGAGTGGACCAAGATGCCGCCACCAAACAAAGCGGGCGCTAACCAGCACGGGCTTTATACCAAGCTTGAAAACATCCTACTCGAAGACGCTCAGCTGCTAAACAACAAAACGCGCGAGCTCGAAATTTTAGCCAAGGGCGCAGTAGACACCGACCGATGCCTAAAACTAGTAGCCAAGTGCATCGAATACAAGCGCTTAGACGAAGCCACTAAATGGTTAGACTATGCCAGCTTAGTCGAAACCCTACGCAGCCACCAAGTAGTCGCTATTGAAACCTACCAAATTGAACTTTGGCTAGCTCAAGAAGAATTCGATAAAGCGCTTGCCGCCCAATGGGCTCGTTTTGAAGAAAGCGAAGAACCCAAAGATTTAAAAGAAGTCTATCAAACAGCCGAGAAAATCCACCAAGAACGAGACTACCTACAGCAGGGCATACGTTACCTAAATTCGAAAATCGAAGCACGCAAAGACACACCCCGCAATCGCCAGCGAGCCGAAAACCTCATCGCGATCTACCTCAGCCACAACATTGTCGATGACGCCATTGCCTTGGCCAGCCAGCACAAAGTTCACCCCAGCACACTAATGGCAATAGCCAACGCCGCCCCAAGGCACACCTACAAAACCTGTATATTGGCTGAGAGAGCGGTCAATAATTTAGTTAATTTAAACAGCAATGAAACCATCGACAGAGCAAATTGGTTCTTGCAAAAGTTATACGCCAACGCTAAACCTAAAGATAAGGAATTGATCACAACGGTCATCGAAAATATCTACCACAAGCCTGAGAATAAGCGCAAGAGTCGCTTTGTGAAGCAACTTAAGGCGAATTTTGAGTTTCTTTAGTGCTGGCTGTTTACTAGTGGCTGTATGAGTCTTTTGAGAAAAATCATTCTCGCTATTGTTACCTAAATGCACAATTACTATACGGTTTAATCTGCCAAGTTCCGTTATCCTCAGGCGCCATTAATTATGATAGAGAATTTATAACCTAACCCAAAAACGGTAAATTTCTCGGTGCAAATACTATACCCACTTAAACGCGGTATTCTAAGAATTGACTCGACAAAAAAGTCTTTCTCCCAATATTAAATACCCCCAATAACTGCTTATATAAACAGTATATATTTGAAAATCGACGAAACCGATCACTTTACCCTACTGGATGCTGCACGTTTAGCAACCAAGAAATAATTTTTCTATATATAAAACAATGGTTTATGATTTTTTTGAGATTAGCTAACCACGCTGCTATTCTGCAAAGTAAGCATGCGCACTTTGACACCACGGAAACGGATCTAAATGATAAAAAAAGTAGATAATATAGAGGGTTACGGCCGACTCCTTAAAACGAGTCTAGCTGGAAAACGCGCATGCATACTAATAAGCTGTTAGAGCGGCAATAGATCATGGGTAGAAAATACAATGTTCAAGAGAAAGCTTGGTTAGAATCAAATGCTAATGGAATAAACCATATTGCCCAATGCGTTATTTGCCAGAATAAAGGCTACGATGAAAAGAAACTTGCATCGGCGAAAAGTGAAATATTTATTGGTCTTATGAAAAAACATTTTCATCCAATTGAATTAGATCAAAATATGTACTGCTCAGAATGCGAAGGTATGAAAGGTTGAAAAGCACTACAAAGAAATCACAGAAACAGCGCTCTAACAAGTTCGCAAAGTTTGCTACGTTCGTTTCACTCACTGCGCGGGACGGCGATAAAACGCGCCGCCCCTTGCAAAGGCGTTATGAGTACAAGGGAATCATCATGAAAAAGACTTTTGCGATATTATCGTTATTATTTATGGCATCGTGCGTATCACCACCACAGAGAGAAGTACCTGCAATTATTGCTGATGGAACAG
>Ga0075467_10001083_pt1 | contig 22520 bp, 22 predicted proteins | sample DEB08_DNA_9_FD_75067 | JGI IMG/M metagenome (GOLD analysis project Ga0075467, IMG submission 75067) | Aqueous microbial communities from the Delaware River and Bay under freshwater to marine salinity gradient to study organic matter... | ecosystem: Environmental > Aquatic > Marine > Coastal ... | reverse complement strand
TGCATCTCGGATGCGGCGGCCTTGGTGTAGGTCAGGCACAAGATCCGTTCGGGCGGGACCTGATCCAGCAACAACCGCGCCACCCGGTCGGTCAGAACGCGGGTCTTGCCGCTGCCGGCATTGGCGCTGAGCCATGTGGAACTGCCGGGGTTGGCGGCGGTTACCTGTGCGCGGCTGGCGTCGTCCATTTCAATCATCGCGCCCCCCAACGTCTTGCGGCACCGGCAAATCGGCATCGGACCATTCACCGTGTCGGGCGAGGTGATCAAAGTCACCGTCGTAGCGGACGCCTTCCATCGCGCGGCGCGAAATATAGCCAGTGGACGGTTGGCGGAAATGGGTGATCAATTTGCGGAATTCATCCTCGATCCGGGCAAGGTCACTGGGCGTCGGTTCATGGACCAGTTCCCGAGGGTTGTTGCCCACACTGACATAGGCGATGCGCGCGGCATGGGCCGATCCAGCCTCGGAAAATGCGCCCTTGTCCGCCATCACGGCCTCCAGCCACAATTGCTTGGTGAAGGCGCGTTCCTGTTTGGCGCTGGGCACGGGCCCTGTCTTGTAGTCGTAAATTGCCACGCGCCCGTCGGGCAGGCGGTCGACCCGGTCGGCCTTGGCACGCAGCGTCAGGTCAAGGTCGGGCAGATGCCATTCCGCCATGGTTTCGCGCAACCACGGAGTGGCAAGATCGCGACGGGCCCGTTCCCCGTCAAGAAACCAGTCGGCGACCCGTTCAAGACGTGCGCGCCAGACCCGGCGGGCGGCGGGCCATGGCGCACCTTCGACCAGACGTTCATCCGCCAGTTGCAGCAACAGATCCCGGGCATTGGCAGGCAGCGCGTTGGCGGTGCCATCCACAAACCTGTTCAAGATATCGTGCAAGACTTCGCCCCGCAGGGCCGCATCGGGGCTGGGACGCAGCGGATCAAGCGCGCGCAATCGCAATACGCGCGCGGCATAGACCGCATATGGGTCACGGATCAGACGCTCGACATCGGTGATGGAAATGCGTTTGGGCCGCGCCGCCAGCGGTGGGCGGGGCGCCGGGCGCGGGGCGGAGGCAACGCGCGTCTCGGGCGTGGTCAGGGCGGCCGCCCGGTCCAGCCACATCTGGCCGCGGCCCATCATTGCATCAAGTTCTGCGGCGGCGCCGGTGCCGGACCCGCGGAGCAGGTTGGTCAGCCGGTTCAACCAGCGCGATGGCACCGTTTCTGTCTCGGCATCGCGGGTGGACCGGCAAAGCCACACCTCTTTTGCGGCCGCCGCCTGTTGGAAATCATGCGCCGAAAGGCCGATTTGCCGATCCGGCAGCCGCAGCCCGGCCTGATCGCGCATGGTGCGGTTCAACCACGGGTCGGCGGTGGGCAGCGCGGGCCAGGTTCCTTCGTTCAGACCCGCAAGGATCAGAAGGTCGGCACCTTGCACCCGCGCCTCCAAAGCGCCCCAGATCATGATGTTCGCATGCGGGCGCAAAGGGTTGCGGGCCTCTCGGTCCTGCAAAAGCGCGGTGAAAAGATCCGCGTAATCGCGCGCCGTCATGGGGCTGCCGGCATCGGCCTCGGCTGCAAGGGTCCGCATCAAGGCGGTGCATTCCGCCCCATCTTCGCCATCCCACAAGCGCGCGGGTTGACCGTTTGGTCCCGCCGCCAGAACATTCGCCAAGGCCAGATGTCCCGCAACGCGGGCCGCCAAGGGCTGTGCCCCGGCATCCCAATCCACCAAGAGAGCGTCGCACAGCCATGTGACCCACGCCATTGCATCGGGGTCCGTATCGCGCCGCGCCGCCCACGCGACCAGGGCCTTGCGCGATGGAACCGGGCCACCGCCGCGCAGCACCTGCAGTTCCATATCACGGCTGCGCAACAGGTGGGGGCCGCGCGCATCGGAATCGGAATTACACAATGGATGCTTGAGCAGGACCAGCAGCGCCTCGGAGGTGACAACGTCGGTCATGGCGTCGGCCACATGCCGCAAGAACCGCCCCGGCGCGCTGAGCGACAGGGGTTGCCCGGCGCTGTCGTCGGGCAAGATGCCCCATCGGTCCAAGGCAGCAGTCACCTGTCGGGTCAGTACGCGATCAGGGCTGATCAAGGCCGCCGGCAGCCCTTGTTCAGCCGCCTCACGCAGACGCAGGGCAATGGCCGTCGCCTCGGCCTGCGGGTTTGGCGCCTCCAGCAAGGTCATGCCGGACAGGGCCGGGCCCAAATCGCCAAGTTTCGGTCCCTCTTCGCGCCACTGATCGGTGACGGGCGCGGGACGCAGCGCAAGCGAGATCAAACGATTGCGTAATGGGTTGGGCGCGGTCACGTCGCCCCAGACCGGTATCTCGGCCGGGGATAAACCGACGCGCCGGGCAAAGGCCCCAAGGCGGAACTGGGGATGATCCTCTCCGGACAGACCCTGCGCGCGCCCGTCAAGAATACGGTCCCAGAGGGCGGCGGGCATCGCATCATCCAGCCCCGGCAGGATCACGGCCCCCTGCGGCAGCAGCGCCACGGCCGCCATGAATCGCGCGGTCGCCCCGCGCGACCCGGTGGACCCGGCAACAATCACCGGATGATCAGGCGGTGACAAACGCCATTGGTCGGCCAGATGATCGACCACACGCGTTTGCCGCGCCTCGGCCGTCAGGGGAACATCAAGGCCACCGAAATAAGTGGTGACGATCCCAAGGAATGCCTGCGTCCGGGCCCAGTGCTGCGAATGTTCTCCGACCTCCAAAGCGGCGATGATATCGGGTGTCACGCGCTCCTCGTGCATTTCACCCATCAGATCCGCGAGGCTATCGGCCAAGTCGAAGATCGCCGCGCGCGGGGCGAGTTCAGGTTGATGATGGATGAGGGCGCCAACCAGTTGCGCCAGTTGCAGCCGCAGGCGCAGCGGCGGAACAGAAGGTGGCAGGCCGATCAGGTCGGCCCTCTCGGCCAGAGCACCGATCGGCTTGATACGGGGCAGAAAGCTTGCGTTGCGCTGGGCATAAAGGCCGCGCAATCGCCTTGCCATGCGGGCGGTGCTGACGTGCACCTCGACCCGGCCCAGCGCCTCAGGCGGCTGACCAAGCAGGCGCGCGTCAAGGCCAGCCAGAAGGCTGCTGGCGAAGTCGGCGCCGGGCGGTGTTGCGAAGACACGGGCGCGGTCTGTCGGCTCAAACATCTGCGGCTCCAATCATCCCTTCGGCCAATGCGATGCCCTGTGGGTGGCCCACATCGGCCCATTGGCCCGGATACATGACGCCAAACAGTTTCCCCTCATCCATCAAGGTTTGCCACACCGCACGCAGCGAAAACACCCGGTCCGGCCAATCCGCGACGATGCGGGCATCAATGATCTGCGCGCCGGTATAAACCGCGCCGGTCTTGTCCCACGTCAGGCGCCCGTCCCGCTCCATCGCGAAATCACCGCCAGTCAGGCGGCCGACCGCACGCGTTTGGGGAACCATCAGAAGGGCGGCCCCCATGCAGGTCGGATCCCATGCGGACAGCAAGGTGTTCAGCGCATTGGGCCCGTGCCAGACCGTATCGGCGTTCAGGGTGAATACGGGCCCGGTGCCGAGGACCGTCAAAGCGTTCTTGAGACCGCCGCCAGAGTCGAGGATCTCGGGCGTTTCTTCCATGAAGTGGATGCCGCGCCCGGACAGGTGGGCAGCCATCTGATCGGCCCGGTAATGCCCGTTGACAAGCACCGGGTGGGCTATCGCTCCTTTGGCCTGTGCCAAGGCGTGGTCGATCAGCGCCAGCCCAGCCACCGATATCAGCGGCTTGGGCCGATCCGCCGTCAACGCGCCCATGCGCGTGCCGAACCCCGCAGCAAGGATCATGCATGGCAGGGTCATATCGCGCCGTCCGCCCATGGCGCGGTGCGGTCCAGAAGTTGCGCCACGGGGGCCGCGACCCCCGAAAGCGCGGGAGACGCCAGAACGCGGCGGATCGTATCGGATGTGCGCGGCAGGAACCGCAAGTACCGCGGCTTTCCCGACAATGAAAGACGGTGAAATACCCCCAGAATACGAAGATTGCGTTGCAGGGAAAGGACGTCGATCCGCGCAGTTGCCGCGCCCACCGTCGTCCCGGCCCGATCCGCAAAATCCGCTATGAGCGTTTGCCTGAGGTCGGCCGGAACATCGCGCCTGACATCATCGAGCAGCGAGGCAAGATCGTAACCGGCGGGCAGGCCTGCCGCATCCTGAAAATCCAGAAGCCCGACCTGTGCGTCACCGTGCCTATCTGACAGCCACATCAGATTTTCAGCGTGGTAGTCGCGCAAGGCCGTAACCGGCGCGCCGCCTGCGTGGGTGGCCAAGGCCTCCGCAAGACCGGGCAAGATGGCCCCGCGCAGGTCATCGGCATCACCCAGCAGATCGAAGGTGAGGTTTGCCATTCCCGCCATCTGTGACGGGTTCAGCGCAACAAGACCGGGCGCGAGCGGAGCCCGCGCGATACGTTGCAGCAACGCCGCTGCGGCCGCATACGCGATATTGCGATCGGTCCCCTCCACCTGTGCCAACGTGACATCTCCCAGATCCTCCAGCAGCATAAGCCCGTTGGCCTGATCTGCAGCAAGGATCCGGGGCGCAGACAAGTTCAAGCCCTGCAGATAAGCGGCCATGGTCAGAAACGCCGCAAAACCCGCATGGTCCTGCGCAGGGGCAATCATCAGGATGGCGTGTTCCCGTGGCCCGGTCAGCCGCAGATAGCGCCGTGCCGAGGCATCACCGGCCAGCGGGGCCTGCGGTGCATCTGCCCATCCTGCTGCGGCCAGAAACGTGGCGATCTGGGTCATCAAGAAACCATCAGCGGCGCGACCCGCCGGGCAAGCGGCAGATCCACCTTTCCGCGCAGCGTAAGATGTCGTGTATCCTCGGCATCGGGGTCGGTCTCAAATACCAGCCACAGCGCATTAACGGGGATGTCATCGCCCAGACGCACCGGCCATTCAATCAAGCAAATCGCCGTTTCAAATGCGTGGTCCAAGCCTAATTCCCATGCCTCTTGCGCATCAGTCAGGCGATAGAGATCGGCGTGCCAGATTTCCACATCGCCCGCGTCATACGTCTGGACGAGAGTAAAGGTCGGCGAGGGAACGTCTTCGGTAGTGGTCAGGCGGGTCTGGATCAATCCGCGCGCGAAATGGGTCTTTCCACTGCCCAGATCGCCCGACAGCAGCAGGGTGTCACCGGCCCGCAAGACGCCGCCGATCCGGCGGGCCAATTCGGTCGTTGCCACGGCACTTTTCAGGGTGACTCGACCCAGAACGGGCAGATCCTGAGCAGGAATGGGTGGAGTGTGCGTCGTCATCGGTTCAAGTGTATCTGACCGGCCCGCGCCTGCAAGGCTCCGCTTGGTCAGTCGGCGTGACGGGTCAGGACGTCCAGAAGGGGTGCCGGACTGACCGCCGGTGCGTCGGTGGGCAGCGGGCGGAACCGGACCGACATGGCGCCACCGCGCAAAGGCGCAACATGCGCCGCGATCCGGGCACCGCTGAGCAGTTTCATCTCTCCCGCCCAGACAGATCGGTCACGGGTGCGATCTGAAAAACTCCTGATGTCCCCGAATACGCCGTCCGGCACGCAATCTGCCTGCCACTGACGGGTCGCTTCGGTCAACGAGATTTCACCCAGCGTTTCGCGCGGATCCGTGCCCCAAAGCGCCGCGTAGCGATCATTGGACATGACCAAGCGTTCATCATTGCTGAAGACGGCAAGCGCGTCTTCGCTATCGTCGAGAACAGCTTGGTAGAGGTCCAGATCAGACCGGAACTGCCGGGTCAGGGACACTTCGGAACTGATGTCTTCGAACATGAATGCCACCGCACCATCGTGATGAGGTCGGCCGATCACGCGGTAACTTTGGCCGGTTGGCAGCGTCCAGAGTTCTTGATAGGTGCCATCACGGGCACCTTGTTCCAGACGACTGATTTCATCCCGCCACGCCCTGTAGTTCTTGGGCTCTGGCATCCGCTGCCGTTCGCGCAATTGATCAAGGAACACCCCAAGACTAGGGCGGCCTGATAGAAACTCGGGCTCCAACGTCGACAAGGTCAGGAGCGCGGGGTTGAACAGCACGAGCTTGCGCGTCTTGTCAAAGATCGCCAACCCCACAGGCAAATGCGCGAATGTCTGCGACAGTGTCTGCACGAAATTCCGCAGGGCGGTTTCCGCTGTTACCAGCCGGTCGATCGGATGGGCCGAAAACAAGGTCGTGCCATCGATTTGGGGATGGGCCGTCACTTCGAAACACAGGGGCGCATCGCGGATGCCACCGGGCAGACTGCAACGCCTTGGCGTCCCGTCATCAGGTGGAGGGGTGAAGTGATCGGCAAAAACCCGCGGCAGGGGCCACCCCAGCGGCGCGTCACCTTCGGCCAACTGCTCGACCAGTTGGTAATAGGGGCTGTTTGCCCAGACCAACCGATGATCCGCGCTTTCGCGCCACATGGCGATTGGGGTGAGATCGACCGCGTTCCGCAGATCCAGGATTTCGCGTTGCATCGCCATCAATGCACTGCGTTGAACGGGCAAGCGGCTGCTGCTGTCATCGGTGGGTGTGACAGTGATGACAAGGCGGTCATGCTCGACCTCGCCAGATACGGCCAAGGCATCATCCCCAAGGTGCCCGACCTGCAAGAAGCTTTCACCCCGGGCTGCAAGTGCCGTCATGAGATCGGGCATCGTGGGCCCCAGAACCGACAGGCTATTGCTCAGATCATCCCATGCAGCCGCGCGGTTCAGCCCTTCGGGGAGGAAAACATCGTTCGCGTCAGCATCGCTGAGCAGATACCCCTCGCGGAATTCATAGCGCCGGATAACATCGTATCCGGCTGGCCCACGTGCCGTCCCCCGCCGCCCCGTGCATATCCACGCTGACGCGGCCAACGCCAGAAGCGCGGTCGCGAAACTTAGCCCCGCAAACAGCAGAACGAACCCCATACCATCAAGTTGCATCGTTCTGCGTCCCCGGCGTCACAATCCCATTAGTGTTGCAGGGCAAACGTTTAATGAAAGGTTAAGCACGAGAGGGACGCCGAAGCGGCGCCGGAAGAGGCGAGAGGGGTCAGGCCTTGATCTGCTGGTTCTCACCCAATGGGCCCATGGACTCGTCCCATGCAAGGGCCAGCACCTCACTCGGCCATGTCACCGTGACCAAGGCGCCGCTACGGGGCATCATATCTTCGACCGCCAGAAAAGGATCCGAGGCGTTCATGAACTCGACCTTTGCGCCCGCGCGTTCCAGCAGGGTCTTGGCAATGAACAGGCCCAGCCCCATCCCTTCGTAGCCGGGGCGCGGATCAGCCTCGGCGCGTGTGCGGCGGCGCAAGAACGGATCACCCAGTCGGCCCAGAAGATCCGGGGGGTACCCCGGCCCGTCGTCGGTAATGCGCAGGCGAATAGTGCCGCCCCCCCATTGGCCATCGACCCAAACATGGCCGTCCGCGAAATCCACAGCGTTCTGAACAAGGTTGCGCAAGCCATGGATGATTTCGGGCTTGCGGCGCACGATTGGCTGCGCGTCGTCCCCATCGGAAACGGGGCGGAAATCGAAATACACCTCAACGCCGCGTCCGGCATGCGGTTCCGCCGCCTCACGCACGACTGCCCCGAATGGCGCGCTGCGCAGGTGCAGGTCGTCCTTGCCCGCCTGCCCCATGGACCGCAGAATATCGCGACACCGGTCTGCTTGCTGGCGGATCAGCAGCGCGTCTTCTTTCAGATCGGGGCGATCTTCCAATTCCTCCACCAACTCGGTCGAGACAAGCTTGATCGTGGCCAACGGCGTGCCCAGTTCATGCGCCGCCGCCGCCACAACGCCACCCAGATCGGTCAATTTCTGTTCGCGTGCCAAGGCCATTTGCGTGGCCAGCAACGCCTGCGACATGGAATGCGTTTCCAGCGTCACACGTCGTGCATAGGCGGACAGGAACAAGATGCCGATCACGATGGATATCCAGAAACCCAGCACGAAGAGGTCAGGCAGCGCAAGAATAACGCCATCACTGGTCGCAAGCGGGATGTGGAAAAAGGCCAGCAGGCTGATCATCACCACCGCGATCCCCGCGAGGATGGCGGTCGAGCGGACCGTCAAGGCAGTGGCCGAAATGGTCACGGGCGCCAAGATCAACAGGGCGAACGGGTTGTTCAAACCGCCGGTCAGGAACAACAGAAAGCTGAGTTGAGAGAGATCGAACAGCAACGTCAGCATCGCGTCCCGGTCTGACAGGCGCTGGTTTTCGGGAAAGATGACCATCGCAATCAGGTTGGAGACGACAGCCGCCCCGATCGCCAGGAAACAAAGGCCCAATTCCACCCGCAATCCCAGATAGAGGCCCGCGATCACCACCGTGACCGTCTGCCCGAGGATCGCAAGCCAGCGCAGGACCAGAAGCGTGCGAAGGCGAACCCAATCGCTGCGGGTGTCCTGCAACACAAGGTTCAACGACGGATCAGGCAAATTGGCCATCAGGGGCTTTCTGTCACAGGCGCTGGGGCGTGAATTGAGAGACGGATACCTCTAAGTAAGCAATGTGTTCATCAGATGGAAACCCTTGTCATGACCCGCAGCTATGCCATTGCCTCTGTCGCCCTGATTGCCGCCTTGTTGGGGGGTGTCGGCCTGGCGGTCTGGCAAGGACGGAACGCGGCGGGCGATGACCGGTTCGCACAGTGCCGCAGCAGCGCGGTCGCGGGCGGGGCCGGCACCATCGGGGGGCCCTTTGAACTGGTAAGTGAAACCGGTGAAACGGTCACGGATGCCGATGTCATCACCGAGCCTACGCTGATCTATTTCGGCTATACATTCTGCCCCGACGTCTGTCCGCTGGATACCGTGCGCAACGCCGAGGCGGTCGATATTCTTGAGGCGCAGGGGCAAAGCGTGCTTCCGGTCTTCATCTCGATCGATCCGCGCCGCGATACGCCCGAGGTGCTGGATGCCTTTACCGCCAACGTGCATCCGCGCCTGCTCGGGCTGACGGGCAGCCCCGAACAAGTCGCCCGCGCCAGCCAAGCCTACCGGACCTTCTATCGCGCGCATGACGAGACGGATGACGAGTTCTATCTGGTTGATCATTCGACATTCACCTATCTGGTCTTGCCCGAGCACGGGTTCGTCGAATTCTACCGCCGCGAAACCTCGCCGGTGGATATGGCAGCGAGTATTTCTTGCTTCATCGACGCCGCGTCTTAATTGGTCTGTCGCGGAACGGAAATTGACGGCCCGAGTTGGTTACGTTTAGAACCGTTCAACGAAACAGCGACCAGAGGAGAGGGCGCGCATGTCCCAGGACAGAACATTGCGGGAAATTGGTCCCGACGCGTCGCTGCTGCTGGTCGATGACGATGAACCGTTTCTGCGCCGTCTGGAGCGCGCGATGGAAAAACGCGGCTTCGCCGTCGAGGCGGCCGGATCGGTCGCGGCAGGCAAAGCCATCGCCACGGCGCGGCCACCGGCCTATGCGGTTGTCGACCTGCGGCTGGAAGATGGCAACGGTCTGGACGTCGTCGAAGCACTGCGCGCAAAGCGCCCCGACGCGCGGATTGTGGTGTTGACCGGGTATGGCGCGATTGCGAGGCCGTCGCTGCCGTCAAGATCGGCGCGACCGACTATCTGTCCAAACCTGCGGACGCCAATGATATCACCGCGGCGTTGCTGGCTGAATCCGAAGAAATGCCACCCCCGCCCGAAAACCCCATGAGCGCCGACCGGGTGCGATGGGAACACATTCAACGGGTGTATGAATTGTGCGACCGTAACGTCAGCGAAACCGCCCGCCGATTGAATATGCATCGCCGGACATTGCAGCGAATCCTCGCCAAGCGCTCTCCGCGCTGATATCGCGCAGTCGATGTTCTTTGCCTGACCCGGGAGTCTACCCCATGTTTTTGCGTGCCTCTTTGATGCTTGCCGCCGCCTTGATGATGGCCGGGTGTGTATCCACCCCCAACGATGTGGATGCGCCACCTATCCTGACGCTTGACAGCCGTGGCATGGTCGAAGGCTCCACCGGACTGCGGGTCGATTTCGGACGCGCGCGGCAAGGCACCGTTGCGGCGGTATCGCGTATCTTGGGCGAAAGCCCGGTCGAGATTTCGCAAAATCCCGAATGCGGCGCGGGTCCGATGACCTTCGCCCGATTTGAAGACGGTCTGACGTTGAATTTCATGAACGGAAGTTTCGTCGGCTGGACCACATCCGACCCGTTCCTGCCGGTCGTCGACGGTTATCGCCCCGGCCAGCCGCGCAACCAGATGGCGGGCGCAAGTTTTCAGGTCACGACGTTGGGCACGGAGTTCTCGCGCACCGACATCTACGGGATCATGAACGATGAAACCGACACGATTGAGCTGATCTGGGCGGGAACGACCTGTTTCTTCCGCTAGGCCAAGCGCGAAACCACATGGGTGGGATGCAACGGCGCGGTTAAAAGATCGCGCCATCGCGTGTGTGTGTTGCGCCGGTGATATCCGAAAATGGATCGTCCATGACCCTATCAGGGGGTCAGGACAGGCTGTAGCGCTTGAGCACCTTGTCGACCACGTGACCATCGCCCATCACATGCCCCGACCGTGTGCCATAAGTCTCGAAGCCGCGACTTTGGTAATACGTAAGCCCACCGGCATTATCGGCGCGGATATTCGCGTTGATCCAGCCGAAGCCCAGTCGCCGCGCGGCACGTTCAGTCGCACGGAACAACGCGGAACCAATGCCCATGCCTTGCGCACCCGGCACCACGAAGGTGGCAATATTCGCTGCGTCCGATGGTAGGTGATCGGCGGGTTCAATCCACTGAAACCCCAAGATCGCGCCGTCTTCGCCTTCGGCCACATGCCACGCGCTATGACCCGGTGAACGGCGCATCCATTCACGGATGTCATCGGCCGTCACCATTTCCGTCAGCGCGGTTGTTCCGCCGATGGCAATGATACGGCCAAGCAGATCGGCCATGCCGCGCGCATCAAGGTCGTGGGCGACCCGGATAATCACAAGGTTGCAGACAACGCGTCATGGCGCGCTGTAAAATCATTGCGGACGTCCGATGGCGGGCGCAGCCGCAGGGTCAACCCGGCCGTGTGCGCGGGCGCGGGGCGCCCAAAGAAACGATCGGCCTCGGCCTCGGAAAAACCGGCAAGCTGCGTTGCCTCAAGCCATGCCGAAATCTTGTCGGCCTTCTTGATGGCGGCCTTGACCGCGACCGGTAGGATCGCAGGCAGCCCGAACCGCAGATGAATGGCCGCCGTCAGACGTTCATCCAGCGCACCATAGCCCGGACCGACCGCCGCCTTTACCGGGGAAATCATGTCACCGATCACGTATTCCGGTGCATCATGCAGCAGTGCCGCCAACCGCCACTTCATCGGCGCGGCCGGTTTCAGCCGGGTATAAATTTCTTCGACCAGCAAGGAATGTTCGGCCACTGAATAAGCGAATTCACCACGTGTCTGTCCGTTCCAACGGGCCACGAAGGCCAAACCGTGGGCGATATCCTCAATCTCGATATCCACCGGCGTGGGGTCCAGCAGGTCAAGCCTGCGGCCCGACAGCATCCGTTGCCAGGCGCGAGGGGGAGCTTTGGGCATGAAACATTTCCCGATCTGTAACTAGACCAAGGCTTAGCGATCGTCAGCGCAGGGGGCCAGCCCCCGCGCGGGTCCACCGCGCTTTGGAGCACATGTATGGGCAAGAGGTGTTCCGGAATCGCCAACGATTGGAATTGCAATTGCGAGGCTGATCGATTTTTGCAGACACCCTCGCGCGTTCTTTTGCCACCAAAAACGCCTGGGGCGCATCGCGATGCGCAATCCCACCCTTGGCACCGCGCGTCTGCGGCGGGCGGTGGCATTGCCGGGTGGCGACCTGCCTGCTATGTGCCCTTCAAAGACAGGAAGAATTCGCTCAAGGAGACGCGCGTGACCGATTACATCGTCAAGGATATCGCTCTGGCCAATTATGGCCGCAAAGAACTGGACATTGCCGAAACCGAGATGCCCGGACTGATGGCGCTACGCGAGGAATATGGCGCATCCAAGCCGCTGAAGGGTTCCCGGATCGTGGGGTCATTGCATATGACGATCCAGACCGCCGTTCTGATTGAGACATTGGTCGAATTGGGTGCCGATGTCCGTTGGGCATCGTGCAACATCTTTTCGACCCAAGACCATGCCGCCGCCGCGATTGCCGCTGCGGGGGTCCCCGTGTTTGCCATCAAGGGGCAGACGCTGGTGGAACACTGGGATTATCTGGACCGCTCCTTCATGTTCCCGGACGGCGCGAACATGATCCTTGATGATGGCGGCGACGCGACCTTGTACGTGCTTCTGGGTGCGCGGGTCGAGGCGGGGGAAACCGACCTGCTGGCCGTGCCGACATCCGAGGAAGAAGAGGCGATCTTTGCCCAGATCAAGAAGCGGATGGCCGCAACGCCGGGTTGGTTCACCAAGACCAAAGCTGCGATAAAGGGCGTGTCCGAGGAAACCACCACGGGCGTTCATCGTCTGTACGATCTGCAAAAGAAGGGCGAGTTGCCTTTCCCGGCAATCAACGTGAACGATTCAGTCACCAAGTCGAAATTTGACAACAAATACGGCTGTAAGGAATCGCTGGTCGATGGCATCCGCCGCGCGACCGATACGATGATGGCCGGAAAGGTTGCCGTGGTCTGTGGGTATGGCGATGTGGGCAAAGGGTCTGCCGCGTCCCTGCGCGGTGCCGGTGCCCGCGTGAAGGTGACCGAAGTTGACCCGATCTGCGCCCTGCAGGCCGCCATGGACGGGTTCGAGGTTGTCTTGCTGGAGGATGAGGTTGCCCGCGCTGACATCTTCATCACGACGACCGGCAACAAGGATGTCATCCGCATCGAGCACATTCGCGAGATGAAGGACATGGCGATCGTTGGCAACATCGGCCATTTCGACAACGAAATTCAGGTTGCAGCCCTGAAGAACCACAAATGGACGAACATCAAGGAACAGGTAGACATGATCGAGATGCCAAGCGGCGCTCGCATCATCTTGCTGTCCGAGGGGCGGTTGTTGAACCTTGGGAACGCGACCGGCCACCCGTCCTTCGTGATGTCGGCGTCCTTCACCAATCAGGTGCTGGCGCAGATCGAACTGTGGACCAAGGGTGAGGACTACAAGAACGAGGTCTACGTTCTGCCCAAACTTCTGGACGAGAAGGTTGCGCGCCTGCATCTGAAAAAGATTGGCGTGAAACTGACCGAATTGAAGAAGGATCAGGCCGATTACATCGGTGTGACGCAAGAAGGCCCGTTCAAGCCTGAACACTACCGTTACTAGGTGAATACCACGATGCGCGTTATCATTTATGGAGTGGGCGCCGTCGGCGGCGTGGTTGGCGGGGCCTTGGTTGCCGCCGGCCATGAGGTGATCGGGATCGCACGCGGGGGGCAACTGGCAGCCCTGCGTGCGGGGCCCTTGACGGTTCGTCATCCCGGCGGTGTCATTACCGCCGATCTGCCTTGCGTGGCGGGGCCGGACGAAATTGCATTCCGTCCCGACGATCTGATTCTTCTGACAATGAAAACGCAAGATACCGCCGCCGCATTGCATGCCCTGCGCGCCACCGGCGTCTACGATCAGCCTATTTTTTGTCTGCAGAACGGTATTGCAAACGAACGGCTGGCGCTGCGCCTGTTTCCCAACGTGCACGGTGTGACGGTGATGATGCCCGCCGGATTTCTTGACCCCGGAGAGGTACTTTGCCACGGTTTGCCGATGTTGGGGATGTTCGACATCGGGCGATACCCCGGCGGGTCCGATGGGGCGGATGAAGCCTTGGCCACCCTTTTTGACAGCGGACAGATGCGTGGGTTCGTCCACGATGACGTCATGGCAAGCAAGCGCGGCAAACTTCTGCTGAACCTTGGCAACATCCTTGAAGCGGCGCTGGGCCGGGGGGTGGACGCCGGCCCGTTACGCAGCCGCGCGCGCACTGAGGCCGAAGCCGTTCTTGCCGCTGCCGGATGGGATTGGCAGGACGTGGGCATGGATGACCCCCGACGGACCAGCCTGATGCAAATCGGGGATATTGCAGGCGTCGCCCGATTTGGCGGGTCGACCACGCAAAGCCTTATGCGTGGCACCGGGGCCGTCGAAACGGATTACCTGAACGGCGAGATTACCCTCCTGCGCCGGTTGCATGGCGTACCGACACCGGTGAACACCTATCTGACTGCACTCTCCGCAGAGCTTGCCGCCACCGGAGCAGAGGCGGGAAGCCGAACTCTGGATGACTTGGTTGCCGGTCTGGCCCATTGGGAACGCGATCGGCAAGTCCAGCGACCCTGACGGCCAAACATCATCTTGAATTACCGCGATAGACCCGTCGTCTCGTGGCGAAGCGGCTGGAATCGTTGTTGGGAACGATCTGGCCGTGATGCAAAACACGCTGCCTGACCAAAGTCATGACGGCCGCCGACGACGCGGATGGACAGGCCAATTTCTTCACGTTTTCCGCAAAAGACCCCACCGCCGTGGGCGACATGCGGGCCCAGATGCCTGATGGCCACCGGGTCAACGGCGTGCAAGTCCAAGCTTTCCCCTTTATTTTTCATTTCTTGCGCGCCAATCTTTGCACGCAATACGAAAACCCCAAAACGAACAGAGGAGATTTTCATGGGCAAGCGAGATGACCTGATCGCGGTTTACGCGGATGATCTGCGCAAGAAGTGCGGTATGGAACCGGACATGGCGCTGTTGACCAAGGTCACGATTGGCTGCGGACCAGCGATCTATGATGCCGATGCAAGCACCGTTGCAGGAAGCCAGCCGGCGGAGTTGGAGACGGTAAAGAAGAACTTCCTGATGAAGAAACTGGGATTGGCCGATAGCCCTGCGCTGACGGACGCGATCAATAGCGTGATCGAAACCTACGGCAAATCCGAGCGCAACAAGTATCGCGCGGTGGTCTATTATATGCTGACCAAGCATTTCAAAAAAGAGAGCGTTTACGGCTAAGTCATGCGCGACGGCAATTGGACAAGGCCCGCGCGTGTTGCGGCCTTGTCGTTTTTAGCTAATTTCTAAGGGCAATTGCTTTGCTTGCGCGTCCGGTTGGCGATAAGTCTGTTGGTGCCCGGCCAGGACGGTGGGCCCTTATACTGAACACGTGCGGAGCGAGGTGTGCCGCGTGGGTGAAGGAGGGTCCCGGGGGGTCGGGGCCCTCCTTTTTTGGCTCGCTTGTAAAGTGCGTCGTCGATTTGACTGGCGCGATCGTTGTCAGACCGTCAGCCCACCGAGCGCACAGATGGTCCGCCATTCCGCCTCGGTCACGGGTTGCACCGACAGCCGTGAATTCTTGACCAAAACCATGTCAGACAGGCGTTCGTCGGCTTTGATCTGATCCAGCGTGACAGGTGACGGCAAAAGGGAAAGCGCCTTGATGTCCACGCATTCCCACCGAATGTCATCCGCCTTGCTGTCGGGATGGGCGGTGGCAATGACCTCGACAATGCCGACACAGGCTTTTTCGGATTGTGAGTGGTAGAAGAACCCCCTGTCCCCAAGCGACATCTCGCGCATGAAATTCCGGGCCTGATAGTTCCGCACGCCATCCCATTCCTCGCCTGCATCCCCCTTGGCAACCTGCTGATCCCAGGACCAGGTGGAAGGCTCGGATTTGAACAGCCAGTAGCGCATGGGATTACTCCGGTTTCAGGGGACGTGACAAAAGGGTATCAAGCACGGCGTGGAAGTCGGCACGGCCATCGGCCAAGGCGGCAACAGCATCGGAAATGGGGGTATCCAGATCGGCACGGCTGGCCAGTTCCCGCGCGGTGTGCACGCCTTCGACGGTCATCGATGCGACGTCCAGATTGCCCCGTGCCAGACCAAAACCAAACCGGAAGTTGCGTGATTTCTCTGAGGTGCAGGTCAGGATAAGATCGCCCAGACCCGAGAGGCCCGTCAGCGTTTCGGGCTGTGCGCCCAAGGCTGTTGCAACGCGGGTCATTTCGGCAAACCCACGGGCCATCAGCGCGGCCCGCGCGCTATCGCCCAGACCGCCCCCGATGACCGCACCGGCGGCGATGGCAACCACGTTCTTGAGCGCGCCGCCCAGTTCCGCACCAAGCACGTCCGTGGTGGTATAAAGCCGCAAGTTCGGTGTCGCGAGCTGCCCTTGCAGCGCCTTGGCACGATCGGCATCAGCGCACGCAAGGGTCAGGGCCGTCGGCAACCCGGCTGCGATGTCGACCGCAAAGCTGGGACCGGTCAGTTGCGCGACCGTCGCGTTGCGACATATGCGAGCTATCAGGGCGGTTGGTCCAAGTCCGGTGGACCGATCGATGCCCTTGGCGCAGGACACAAGGGTCGCAGCACTTGGTTCAGCGATCTTCAGTACCGTCATAAGCTGTTGTGTCGGCACCGCAAGCAAACACAGGTCTGCCCTCAAGTCGGAAAGTCTGGCCGTCACCGTGACCATATCAGGTAACGGCGCGCCGGGCAGTCGGCGCGCATTTTCGCGGCTGACCTCCATAGCCTCGGCCCCCTCGCGCGCCCACAGGGTGACCGGGTGGCCAGCCCGTCCAAGGGCAATGGCCAACGCCGTGCCAAATGCACCTGCACCAAGGATATCGACGGGAACCATCATGCCTTTGCGCCCTTCTTTCCCGAACCAAGAAGCGCTGGCGCGGTCTGATCCAGAGGCCAGCGCGGACGCGCGGCCAGTGTCATGTCATCGGCAACGCCCAGACGAAACAACTCAAGCCCAGCAAAGGCGATCATCGCGGCGTTATCGGTACAAAGCGCCAACGGTGGCGCAAGAAATGGTGTATCCCCCGCCACCTCCTTGAGCGCGGCGCGCAAGGTCTGATTGGCGGCGACACCGCCCGCGACCGCAAAGGCGGTCAGGTCACCTTGATCAGCCAGCGCACGGCGCGATTTTTCGGCCAGCACATCCGCGACTGCCGCCTGAAACGACGCGCAAAGATCGGCGCGGTCTTGTTCGGTCAGCCCACCCTTTTCCGATATCAGCGCATCACGTGCACGCAGGACGGCGGTTTTCAGACCCGAGAACGACAGGTCGCAACCCGGCCTGTCCAACAAGGGGCGCGGCAAAGCAAACCGCCTTGGGTCGCCGTTTCGGGCCGCGCTTTCCACCGATGGTCCACCCGGTTGCGGCAAACCAAGAATTCGCGCGGTCTTGTCAAATGCCTCGCCCGGGGCATCGTCGATGGTGCCGCCAAGGCGCGTGAAATCCTGCGGACCATCGACCCGCAGAAACTGGCAATGCCCACCCGACACCAGCAACACCAAGTACGGAAAGCCAATTCCATCGGTCAGGCGCGGCGTCAGCGCGTGTCCGGCAAGGTGGTTCACCCCGATCAACCGAATGCCAAGGCCAAGCGCCAGCCCCTTGGCCGCCATCACCCCCGACAGCACGCCTCCGATAAGGCCGGGGCCGGACGTGACGGCAATGGCATTGATCTGCGCAAGGGAAACATTGGCCTGCTGCAACGCAGCCTCGACCATCAGATCCAGCTTTTCGGCGTGGGCGCGGGCGGCGATCTCGGGGACCACACCGCCGAATGCGGCATGCAGGTCAGTCTGCCCTGATACGACCGAAGACAGGATGTGGATGCCGTCTTGGTCTTCACGCAAGATCGCGGCAGCAGTGTCGTCACAGCTGCTTTCGAGGCCGAGGATCGTAAGGGGTATCGTTGTCACTGACATGAATGGCAGGTAACACTGCACCCCATGCCTGACAATCCTGCGCCCTTGATCTTGTTGACCCGCCCCCGCGCGCAGTCGGAACGTTTCGCAACCGCCATAGGCGATATGGCCGACGTGCTGATCATGCCCTTGATGGACATCGTCCCGACGGGGACCCGGCCAGCGCTGGATGACGCGGATGGGCTGATCTTCACCTCGGAAAATGGCGTGCACATGTTTGCCGCGCTCAGCCCGCGGCGCGATCTGCCCGCGTGGTGCGTGGGCGACCGCACGGCAGAGGTGGCGGCGGCTTTGGGAATGACGGCACATTCTGCGGCGGGCACGGCAGACGACCTGCTGACGATGCTGGCTGCCATCAGGCCGACGGGCCGCATCCTTCATCTGCACGGTCTGCATACGCGCGGCGACGTCGCGGCGCGCCTGCGCGATATCGGCATCAACGCCGAGGGCGTCGCAGTCTACGATCAGCGCCGGATCAGCCCCGCCCCGGATCTTGGCGAGGTGCTGACGGAAGGGCGGTTGGTCATCGTTCCATTGTTTTCCCCTCGCTCCGCCCGGATCTTTGCAGAGGAAGCGGGCAAGACCCCAAGGCCGTCGATCCGGTTGGTATGCCTGAGCAATGCAGTATGCCAATCGTTGCCGGATGAATGGCGATCTTGCGCAACCATCTCGGCGCATGCTGACGCAAATGCGATGGTTCAAGCGATCCGCGACGAACTTTCCCTCTAGCCGCGGGTTGAGGCAAATGTAACGCTGGTCTACGGTTGGAAATGCCTGCCCGCGTGGGCACGGCAAGTCATTCAATGATGGTAAACAAAGGACGCACGTGGTGGCAAGACGCAGCTCGAAACAGCCCAATCCTGCAGAAACCGTCGCAGACGAGGCGATCGACGCCGCCCAAGTGACGCCGCACGGGACAGCCGACACCTCAGAAGAATCGGTCAGTGACACGAGCGTTGAGACCGTGGAAGAAGCGATGGTTGACGCATCTTCCGAAGTAAGTGCCGCCGATGTACCAGCAGAAGTTCCATCAACCGAAGACATCGCGGATCCGGCGACGCAAACCGAGACGGACGGGAGCCTGACCGATACGCCTGCTCTGGCCGAGACACCTGCCGAACCCGCGCGGATCGAAACGCGAACAATCGTCGAACGGACCGGGCCGGGCTTTGTGCCATTGGTTCTGGGCGGGCTGGTTTCCGCCGGAATCGGGTTTGGCGCGGCCTATTTCGGCGTTCTGTCGGTCCCGCAGGCGGACACCAGCGGACTGAGCGCTACGCTGGAAAATCAGCAAGACACGATTACCGCGCTGGAAGCGCAGATTAGCGAACTGAGCAGCGTCGCTCCGCCCCAAGCGGAAACGGTTGATCTATCGCCCCTTATCGACGGGCTGAGTGGCCTGTCATCAAGATTGGATGAGACCGCAACAGCTCTTGACGACGTAACGGCACGCGTCGCGGAATTGGAGGCGCGTCCCCTGTTCTCAGACAGCGGCAATGCCGACAGCGATGCGATGGCCGCAGCCGTCGCCACACTTCAAAGTCAGTTGCAGAACAGTCAGACCGCCAATGAGACGATGGCGACAGAGCTTCAGCAGCTGGCCACACAGGCGCAGGAAAGCATCGCAGCCGCCGAGGCGCGAGCGCGCCAAAGCGTAGAGACCGCGATGGCGCAGGCCGCCCTCAGTCAACTGCGCATCGCGGTTGCGGTCGGCGATCCTTTTTCCGGCGCCTTGGCCGATGTGGCGGAAACCGCCGGTATCGGCGTGCCCGAAGCCTTGGCCGCCACAGCGGAAACCGGGGTGCCGACATTGGAACAGATCGAAGCGGCGTTTCCGGCCGCAGCCCGTGCCGCCCTGCCCGTTGCGATGCGCGAAACCGCTGGCGAGGGCACGATGGACCGCCTTGGCGCGTTCTTGATGGGGCAAATCGGTGGCAGGTCAATCGAGGCCCGCGACGGCGACGACCCCGATGCGATCTTGTCACGCGTAGGCGCGGCCGTTGATGTCGGTGATCTGAATGCAGCATTGACCGAGGTTCAGGCCCTGCCCGAAGCCGCGCAGGCCGAGATGGCCGATTGGGTCGCCCTTGTGCAGGCCCGCGCGACCGCCACAGATGCGTTGGCCGCGTTTGCCGCCGCCCTTGACCAAGCCGAATAGGGGGCGCAACGCATGCTCTGGTCCTTGTTGAAAATCATCTTCTTCGTGGCGATCGTCGTGGCGTTGACCCTTGGCGCGGGCTATTTGCTTGAGATGGGCGACGTCGCCGTGTTGCGCGCAGGCGGTCGGGAATTCGTGCTTACGCCTCTCTTGGCAGTCATTGGCGCATTGGTCTTGTTGCTGGGCGTCTGGCTGCTGCTTCGGCTGGCGGGCTTGATGGTCGCGACCTTGCGGTTTCTGAACGGAGATGAAACCGCGATTTCGCGTTATTTCAATCGGCGCGGTGAAAAGAAGGGGTATGAAGCCCTGTCCGAGGGGATGCTGGCGCTGGCTGCGGGCGAAGGCCGTCTGGCGATCCGCAAGGCGGAACGTGCCGAAAAGCTGCTGAACCGCCCCGAGATAACCAATCTGATCGTCGCCCAAGGTGCGGAAATGGTCGGAGACCGGACCCTGGCCACCAAGACCTTCAAGGCACTGGTGCACGACGATCGCACCCGGTTTGTCGGAATACGTGGCCTGATGAAACAAAAGCTGGAAGAAGGTGACACCGAAACAGCCCTGAAGCTGGCCGAAAAGGCGCTGACCCTGCGGCCTCGGAATGAAGACGTGCAAGACACGTTGCTGCAATTGCAGGCCCGCCACGAAGATTGGGCCGGCGCACGGCAAACCCTGAGCGCCAAACTGAAGTCCGGCAACCTTCCACGTGACGTTCACAAACGACGCGACGCGGTGTTGGCGCTGGCTCATGCACGTGATGCGTTGGCTGCAGGCCGGGTCGAAGAAGCCCGTCGCGACGCCAGCGAAGCAAACCGGCTTTCTCCCGATCTGGTGCCTGCCGCCGTCATGGCCGCCCGGATGGAGATTGAGGCCGGCAAGCCAAAGGTCGCGGCAAAAACCCTGACAAAGGCATGGGAAGGGCAGCCCCACCCGGATCTGGCCGCCGCCTTTGCAGCCATCGAACCAAACGAAACGCCGCAGGCGCGGGTCAAGCGGTTCCGCGCGCTGCTGACCCGTCATGTAGGCAGTGCCGAAACGCGGCTGTTGGAGGCGGAATTGCAGATTGCCGCCGAAGATTTCAAGGCCGCGCGCAAGGCGCTGGGCGATCTGGCCGAAACGCACCCGAATGCCCGATCGCTGACCATCATGGCGGCAATTGAACGCGGCGAGGGCGCAGAGGACCGTATCGTGCGCGCGTGGCTGGCCAAGGCAGTCACCGCTTCGCGTGGTCCACAGTGGATTTGCGGCAAGTGCGGACATGTCCATGCGGATTGGCGGCCGCTTTGCAGCAACTGCGACAGCTTTGACACACTGGCCTGGACCGAGGCCCCGCAAAGCGATGCAGCGCTCAGCGGTCCGACACAGATGTTGCCTTTGATCGTTGGCGCGCTGGAGGACCGCAGCACTGACCACGCGGCCACGGATGCGGTGGATGCGGAAGTTGTGGACGACACCACCGACGACGTGACCCCGGCACCACCAGACACGTCTCGAATTTAGGGACTACCCTTGGCGCGCAAGCCTTGCTATGAGCGCGCCCGTGGCCGATGTAGCTCAGATGGTAGAGCAACGCATTCGTAATGCGTGGGTCGGGGGTTCGAGTCCCTTCATCGGCACCACTTTTGCACCCACAACAAACCCACAGATGGCCACGAGAGCATCGCAGGCCAGAATTTGGCGATGTATTTCTGTCAGGCAGATGCGAACGCTCAACCGCTAGGGGGCGGCGGCTATCGGCCGTACCTTTTTCGAACACCCCGGAATCGCCATCACCAAGCCGCCGGGAAACCTCTGCCGTTCGGCGTGCGCGCCGATGTGACCCCTTCAGTCGTCTGGGCAATCGAGCGTGCATAAGAAATGGGCGCAAATGGTCGAATCCGGGCGTGCCGTGCGTGAAGACCAAGAAAGTCGCCAGTATTCAACGCCTTCAATTTACGGGGAGAAGCCGAAGGCCCATGCTTTTACCAACGACAAGCGGAGGGGACCATGGCCGGAGACGTTCGGATCGCACAACGCAAGGTGCGACTGCGTGATCCACATGACTGCACGGATTCAGCGGATGAACTGACGGTGTATCACGCAGTTTTCGATACGTTGGTAAAACGGATGAACCAAGGGTTCGTGCCCTATCTGGCACGTCACTGGTCGGTCAGCGATGATGCCCGGACATGGCAGTTCGATCTTCAACCCGACCATGTGTTCCATGATGGAACCGCATGCGATGCGGCGGCGGTTGTGAAATCACTCAAACGCATGGCGCGGCCGGACAAGGGATATACCCTTGGTGCGCCGGGCGTATGGGCACAATATCTTGCCACGGCCCAAATCACGGCGCTGAATTCGCGGACTGTGGAATTGCGGTTGGACGAGCCGTTGGCCGACCTGCTGGATATTCTTGAACAGGCTTTCATCGTGGCCCCTGCGGCCATCGCCCGGCTTGATAGTGGCGACACAAGCAACCCGATCGGGTCCGGTCCCTACCGTGTCACTGCGGCGAATGACGACGAGGTTACCGCGACTCGGGTCGCGGACCACTTTGCGTCCGGCCCCCACGCCACCGTGACATGGATCAGCGAGCCCAGTGCCACGATGCGACAGCAGCGCTTGGTTGATGGCACTGTGCACGTCGCCAATGACCTTGCCCCGCAGGAGGCGATGAAGCTGGCGGCGGTGGGATGTATG
>Ga0075467_10001080_pt1 | contig 22539 bp, 22 predicted proteins | sample DEB08_DNA_9_FD_75067 | JGI IMG/M metagenome (GOLD analysis project Ga0075467, IMG submission 75067) | Aqueous microbial communities from the Delaware River and Bay under freshwater to marine salinity gradient to study organic matter... | ecosystem: Environmental > Aquatic > Marine > Coastal ... | reverse complement strand
CCAAGGCCTTCAGTGGTTTGGCGATCGAGTTTGAACGGACACCTCGCCTCTCTGCGGCTTTACTAGATCCCTGCCCTAAATTGATCGATGCAGAGCGTCCTTGTCATACTGTTAACTGTGCATCGACCCCGGGCAGCCGCTTTTTCGCAAAAAGCGCGCCCTTAACACTCGGCCGGATTTGGCTTGATAAATCGCGTAGGGCAATCGTCGGGGGTGGTTGACGGCGGTCATCCCCCGGCCTTCCCAGAACACGGCGGCTCCTCTAGGGTTGCCTCATCCGCGCATCGGCGGAGCGGAGGGCTGTGCATGTCCACTCTTACAACGGGCTGGTTGTTCTGGGCGCTGCTGGCGGCGATCTTTGCGGCGATGACGGCGATCCTTGCCAAGATCGGGGTGGCGGACGTGAACTCCAACCTTGCGACGCTGATCCGCACGTGGGTGGTGATTGCGGCGCTGAGCCTGATCGTGTGGGCGCGCGGCGAATATGTGGGCCTGCCGTCGGTCTCGGGGCGGACGTGGGTGTTTCTGGGGCTGTCGGGGTTGGCGACGGGCGCGTCCTGGGTGTGCTATTTCCGGGCGCTGCAATTGGGCAAGGCCAGTCAGGTCGCACCGATCGACAAGCTGTCGATCGTGCTGGTGACGATCTTTGCCGCCATCTTTCTGGGCGAGCGGTTGTCGCAGGCGGGATGGGTCGGCGTGGCCATGATCGCGGGTGGCGCGCTGTTGGTGGCGCGGGGCTGAACCGCGCGCACAGGTCGCCGTGGGGCGATCAGCGGTGTGACCCCCCAAGCACCTCAGCCTGTCCGGGCGATCAGAGCCGTTGCAATTCCACCGCCGAGGCGCGGCCATCGCGGCCCTCGCGGAGTTCGAAGGCGATCTTGGAGTTGTCGGCCAGTCCCGTCATCCCGGCGCGTTCCACGGCAGAGATGTGCACGAACACATCGTTGCCGCCATCATCGGGGGCGATAAAACCGAAACCCTTTGTCGTATTGAACCATTTCACGGTACCTGTGGGCATGTCTTGCAAACGTCCTTTTGGCGTGTTGTGCGCCCGTTTGGTCGGGCGGCGGCGTTTCCTCGTAACCGCGATTTTCCGGGAGGTGATTGACGAAAATCAAGGGAAAGGGGGTGCAAGCGCGGGCGGGTGACGTTATTTCGCGCGGGATGATCAAGAAGGTGGCAAAATGAATGTTTATGGGCTGAAGACGTGCGACACCTGTCGCAAGGCGATCAAGGCGTTGGAAGGGGCGGGACATGCGGTGACGTTCGTCGATGTTCGGGCCACACCGCTGAACGCGCAGACACGGGCGCGGTTTCTGGCGGCGTTCGGTGAGGCGTTGGTAAACCGGAAGTCGACGACATGGCGCGGGCTGGACGAGGCGGCGCGCGCGATGACGCCGGACGCGGTGCTGACGGCGCACCCGACGTTGATGAAACGACCGGTGATCGATGCGAACGGGCAGCTTTACCTTGGCTGGGGCAAGGATGTGTCGGATGTGTTGATCTGACGGCGCAAGAGCGCATCAAGTGAGAGCGGTCCGGCCCCGCGCAGCACCAGCACCAGCAGCAAGAACACCCAGAACGCGCGTTGATCAAGGATGAGCGCGGAGGGCGTGCCATCAAACCAGCCGCCGATATCGTCGGCCCCGGCCCCGTGGCCCACCACATCGACATAGCTTTGCACGATGACGAAGCCGATCATCCCCAGTGCCGCAAGACGGGTCAACAGGCCCAGCACGATCAGGGCGGGCAAGATGAATTCGGCCCAGGTCCCCGCGATGGCGACAAGCCGGGCGAACAGGCCAAGCTGGCTGGGGTCATAGCCGGTGGCGTCGAACACGCGCGGCAGGATCTGGATGTAGGCCCCGAAATCGAGGTTGATCAAACCGCCGATCCCATCACCCAGCTTGGTCAGGCCGGAGTTCCAATAATACACCAACAAGGTGCCCGCGAAGATCAGCCGGGCCAGCGTGGGGATCAGCACGGGCGCCACCGATTCAAGGGCGCCGAAGAGGCGGGCGTGCAGGCGGGAAAGGGCTGTCATGGGATCACTCCGGGGGCATCAAGCGTGAGGGCGCCGCTGGTCAGCAGCAAGGTGAGGAGGGCGGGAATATCAAGCGCGGGGTCCGCGACCTGCGCGGCGTCCACGGCCTCGGCAAGGGGGGTGCGGCCCTTGAGGCGGCGCAGCAATGCGATGCCGCCTTGGGGCAGAAGATGCGGGGCGGGGTCGAACAGGGGACGGGTGATCAGAACGGTTTCGGCGCCGGTGCCGGGTTTGGCGGCCTGCGGGTCGGTGTTGCGTTGCCATATCGACCAGACCGGATGGCGCGATTGCACCGTCAGCGTTGCCGGAGACAGTCGCGGACACAGCGCGAGGATCGCGTGAGGCGGCAGGTCGTGAAGCGCAAGGGGGGTAACGTCGGCGGCGTGATAGGATTGGCGCAGGCCAAGCTCCAACCGGGCGACATCGGCAAGGTAAGGCAGGTGGGCCAGAGGCGGGAAACTTGCCAGAAAGCCGGGAAACCCGGTCCCGTAAAGAGCAAGGCGCGGGTCTGCGGGCGGGTGCGCGCGGATGAACACACCAGCCATGGCGTGAAAGAATTCATCGCCCACCAGCTTGTGGATGACAGGAAAACCCGCCTGCAGCGCCGCGATCAGGCTGACGGTAACGTTGTTGCGGTAAACATCGAACCGTCTGCCTGCGGGGCGCCCGTGTGGGTCGGTCAGGCCGGGCGGGACGGCGGCATTGGGGTCCAGAAGGGCGGTGCCGAAGGCGGATTGTCCGGTCATGCGGGCACCGGGGCGAGGATCGCGGCGGCGCGGGCGGCCTCGGCCTGCAGGGCGGGCAGGGCGGGCACGTCGGTGTCCCATTCGATCAGGGTGGGGCGGGGTCCCGCGCGGGCAATGGTGTGTTCGTAAAGCGCCCAGACGGGGTTGGCCACTGGCGCGCCATGACTGTCGATCAGCAGGGGTGCCCCATGGTCATCGGTTTGGGCATCATGGCCGCCGAGGTGCAGTTCGCCCACATGATCCAGCGGAAAGGCATCAAGATACCCGCGCGGGTCTGTCTGCTGGTTGGTGGCCGAGACGAAGACGTTGTTGACGTCAAGCAACAGGCCACAGCCGGTGCGATGCGCGAGTTCCCCGAGAAAGGCGACCTCGGTCATGTCGGATTGCGCGAAGGCAAGGTAGGTGGAGGGGTTTTCCAGCAGCATTCGGCGGCCAAGGGTATCTTGAACCTGATCGATATGGGAGGCGACACGCCCCAGTGTCGCTTGCGTATAGGGCAGTGGCAGCAGGTCGTTCAGGAAACCGCTGTCATGCGTCGACCACGCCAGATGTTCGGAAAAGCTGGCCGGGTTCAGCCAGTCGCAAAGGTGTTTCAGGCGGGCCAGATGAGCGCGGTCCAACGGACGCTCGCCACCGATGGACAGGCCGATGCCATGCACGGAAATCGGAAACCTTTCGGCCAGTGCGCGCAGTCGCGCCAGCGGGCGGCCGCCATCGCCCATGTAGTTCTCGGCATGAACCTCAAGCCATGAGACGGGGCCGGGCGCATTGAGCAGACCTTGGAAATGGGTGGACTTATAGCCCACACCAACGGATGGCGGCAGGGCATCGCGTGGCGTTTCATCCAGCATCTGGCAGTCTTTCTTGTGTGGCGCCCCCGCCGCCTTCGTCGCGGGCAGGGGCGCAAGGCAAGATCAGGCGTCAAGCGGGCGCAGGACGGTGGTGTCGGTGTCTGCGGGCAGGTCGCGGTTCAGACCCATGAAGCCATCAGCCTCCAGCGAGGCTTCGGCTTCGCCCACGCGGCCGTCTGGCAGGTCGATGTCCGCACAGGTGCCCGCAGGAACCAGCGTCCAGGCGTTGCCCTGATAATCGACGGTGGACGTGCCGGCACAGGTGGTGCCGGGGCCTGCGGCGCAATCGTTTTCGCCCGCAAGGCTGACACCATAGCATTTTTCCTGCGCCTGCGCATCGGCGGGGGCGACGCCATGCGCGGTCACGGCAGCGGTCACAGCACCCAGCAGGGCAAGGGATTTGGTGGCGGTGGTCATCTTTGCAGTCTCCTTTTTCATGTCGGATCAGCGGCGCACGGTGGGTGTGCGGCCTGCAACAGGGGTAGCGTGCGGGCCCGGTTTCGCGCCAGTCACAGGGGCGTGTCCCACGCAGGCGTTACGGTATGAGAGGTCCGCGCAGGCTGCCCAGTGCGGGAAGATTATTGGGCAAGTTATTGGAATAAATCGGGTAAATCGGAAGTCGTAGGTTTTGACGCGGTGTGCGGTTGCGTATGGTGCAAGGGGGAATCCCCGCAATTGTTTCACCCTTTCGATGATGTTGCGCACTGGTTGGCACGGCGCGGACCAATGGTTATGTGATCGTGACGATAGCACAACAACGGAGTTTTCCATGCGCAACGCGGCCCTGACCCTTGGCCTGATCGGCGGTATCCTTGGCATGATCGTGGGCTTCTTCGTCTATGGTTATGTGGAATTCATCGACAGCTATGGTGAAATTCCCCAGTTTGCGAACCAAGTGGACAACCCCGGCCTGTTCCGTGCGGTTGCGATCCTGTCGCCGCTGTTAGCAATCGCGGGCGGCGCGATGGCGCGGGCCCGTGCGTTGTGGGGGGGTGTGTTGCTGCTGATTTCATCCGCGGGGATGTATTACGCCTTTGGTTTTGGCGTCTTTACCATGTTCCCGATCGTGTTCTGTGGATTGGCGGGAGTTCTGGCGATTGCGGCGGGCAAGCCCGATGAAGAAAAGGCCCATTTCTGAGCCGACCGATCACGAGGGCGCATGAGCGGCGCTGGTTGGACGATTGCGTGGAGGCCGACAAGACTGGAAAATTCTTGCGCGTGTCCCTAGCATGCCCCGTGCGGCCCGTTTTTGGGCCGTCAGAGGGAGATCAACATGACAATTTCATTGCAGGTTTTGTACCCGACCGATGGCAGCACCACGTTTGACCATGATTACTATGCCGCCACGCACATGCCGCTTGTCGACGAACACATGGGATCACATATCGATAACGTCTTGATCGTCAAGGGCTTGGCGGGTGGACCCGGCGTTCCGGCGGGCTTTCACACTATTGCCACGATGACCTTTGCCGATCAGACGGCGCTGGATTCCGCCTTGGGCGCAGCGGGGCCGGTTCTGGCGGATATCTCCAACTTCTTCAGCGGACAGCCGCAGATGTTGATCGGCGAAGTCCAAGGGTAAGGTGACAGACCATACCTGACCGGACGGGTTCCGCCATGTGAAGCCGGCCCTGATCTGCAGCGTCGGCTTCAGCTTTTTACCATTGTTCGCGTGACCGCCAACCTTGACCCCGATCACCGAAGATCAGGGGGCACGGCCTCGGCTGACAATGCGGCGATGACGTCATCCGCCGTTTCCACACGCGTCTCTTTTTCGCCCAGACGGCGGAGTGTGACGGTGCGGTTTTCGACTTCTTGCCGCCCGATGGCGAGGATGACAGGCACCTTGCCGACCGAGTGTTCGCGGACCTTGTAGTTGATCTTTTCGTTGCGCACGTCGGCCTCGGCCCGGACGCCCGCCTTGATCAGTTGGGCGGTGACCTCTTGCACATAGTCGTCGGCCTCGGAGACGATGGCGGCGACGACGACCTGACGCGGGGCCAGCCAGAATGGCAGTTTCCCGGCGTGTTCCTCGATCAGGATGCCGATGAAGCGTTCGAACGAGCCCAAGGCCGCCCGGTGCAGCATGTAGGGCCGATGTTTCGCGCCATCCTCGGCCACGTAGTTCGCGCCCAGACGTTCGGGCAGGTTCGGGTCAACCTGAAACGTGCCGCATTGCCAGACCCGGCCGATCGCGTCGGTGAGGTAGAAATCGAGTTTCGGCCCGTAAAACGCGCCGTCACCGGGTTCCAGCGTGAACTGACGACCCGTGGCCTTGATGGCGGATTCCAGCGCGCCTTCGACGTGGTCCCAAGACTCGTCGGTCCCAACGCGGACATCGGGCCGCGTCGCGAATTTGATCTCGAATTCCTCAAAGCCCAGATCCTTGTAAACATCGGCGAGGAAATTGATGAAGCGGGCGCACTCGGACTCGATCTGGTCTTCGGTGCAGAAGATATGCGCGTCATCTTGCGTGAAGCCGCGCACCCGCATGATGCCGTGTAGCGCGCCCGAAGGCTCATAGCGCGAACATGACCCGAATTCGGCCAGCCGCAGGGGCAAGTCGCGATAGGATTTCAGGCCCTGATTGAACACCTGCACGTGGCAGGGACAGTTCATCGGCTTCAGCGCATTGATCGCCTTTTCGCGGGCGTGCTCCTCCTCCACCTCGACGATGAACATGTGTTCCTGATATTTTTCCCAGTGCCCCGAAGCTTCCCACAGCTTGCGGTCTACGACCTGCGGCGTGTTGATTTCCTTGTAGCCGCCAGCGCGTTGCTTGCGGCGCATGTAGTCTTGCAGCTCGGTGTAGATCGTCCAGCCGTTGGGGTGCCAGAACACCTGTCCGGGGGCCTCTTCCTGCATGTGGAACAGGTTCATTTCGCGGCCCAGCTTGCGGTGGTCGCGTTTGGCGGCCTCCTCCAGCATGTGCATGTGGGCCTTGAGCTGATCGCGGTTTTGAAACGCGACGCCATAGATTCGTTGCAGCATCGGGCGGGTGTTATCCCCCAACCAGTAGGCCCCGGCCACGTGGGTCAGTTTGAAGGCATCGGCGGGCACCTGACCGGTGTGTTGCAGGTGCGGGCCACGGCAAAGGTCCTGCCAATCGCCATGCCAATACATACGCAGGTCTTCGCCTTCGGGGATGCGGTTGATCAGCTCGATCTTGAAAGGTTCGCCTGCCGCCGTGTAATGGGCGATCGCGCGGGCGCGGTCCCAGACTTCGGTGCGAACCGGCTCACGGGCATTGATGATCTGCTTCATCTTCGCCTCGATCACGCCGAGGTCTTCGGGGGTAAATGGTTCCGCCCGGTCGAAATCATAGAACCAGCCGTAGTCGCGCACGGGACCGATGGTGACCTTGACGTCGGGCCAGAGTTCCTGCACCGCGCGGGCCATGATGTGGGCGCAGTCGTGACGGATCAGTTCCAGCGCGGGCGCGTCATCCTTCATTGTATTGATGGCAATCGCCGCGTCGCCGGGGATTGGCCAGGCCAGATCCCAGTGTTCGCCGTTCACGGTGGCGGAAATCGCTTTTTTCGCCAGCGAGGGCGCGATGCTTTCGGCGACTTCGGCGGGCGTGATGCCGGCCGGGTAGTCACGGGAATTGCCATCGGGGAAGGTCAGGGAAATCTGGCTCATGTCGCCATCTCCTCGTCAGTTTGGCGCCTACGAAACGCCCGGTTGCGGGTTGTAATCTGCGCGCTATTTGCCCCTCAAGCCCGCCCAAGTCAACGCCCCGAGCGCGGATGAGCCACACATTCGGGCAAACCACGCGCGAAATCGCACGCGATAGGGATCAGGTGGGAAAACCGGCAAGCGACAAGGCCCGCGTGACCGAAGGGTGCGCTGCGTTTGCACCGCGCCGGATGGCCGCTGCTGTCAAAGCTGTTGGACGGGGTGATAGAGCCCAAGCCGGGGATGTCACGGCGGGTGATCGTCATCGGGCCGGGGCATGAAAGGCGGAACGCCGCCCATGGGATTGCACGTACGGCACCTGCGGGGCAGAACAGGCGGAGGAGGACCACGCCATGACAGAGCCGCAATTCCTGACAACCCAATCGGGCCGGCGGATCGCCTATCATCGGTTTGGCGGCCGGCGGCCGGGGGTCGTGTTTCTGGGCGGGCTGCGGTCCGACATGACGGGCACCAAGGCCGTGCATCTGGAGGCTTGGGCCCGGCGAACGGGGCGCGAATTCCTGCGCTTCGATTATTCCGGGCATGGGCAAAGCAGCGGCGAGTTCACCGAAGGGTGCATTGGCGATTGGGCCGATGACGCGGCGGCGGTGATCCAGACGCTGACCGAGGGGCCGCAGATTTTGGTGGGCAGTTCCATGGGCGGCTGGATCAGCCTGCTGATGGCCAGACGCCTGCCCGACCACGTGGCCGGATTGGTGACAATCGCCGCCGCCCCCGATTTCACCGAAGACGGCATGTGGGCCGATTTCGATGCAGATCAGCGGCGCATGCTGATGAAGGAAGGTCAGGTCGCCCTGCCATCCGAATACGGCGACCCAATGATCATTACCCGGCGCATGATCGAGGATGGGCGCAACAATCTGGTGCTGCGCACGCCGCTGCGGCTGGAGATCCCGGTGCGCAGCCTGCAGGGAACGGCAGATGTGGATGTGCCGATGGACGTGGCGCTGCGCCTGCTGAACCATCTGGAGGGGCCGGATATTCGACTGGAACTGGTCAAGGGGGCGGATCATCGGTTTTCGGACGCAGGTTGTCTGGGCTTGATCACACGCGCGGTGGAGGATGTTCTGGCGCATGCGTAGCCTTGGAAAGTTCGTCGGGCGGTTGTTTTTGGCCGCGGGCGTAGGGATTGCGGGCATCTGGTTGCTGGTGCCGGGTGAACCGGTCGTGCGCGCCGCGCCGGTGCCGGATATGGCCGCCACAGAAGCCGAGTCGGCATTGCTGGCCGTTGACGGAGGCCACGAAGACCTGGTGCCGGAGGCCGCGGCACGGATCATCTGGGCGGGAGAGCCGGGCGTGCGGACCGATGTGGTCGTGCTTTACCTGCACGGGTTTTCCGCAACGCTGGAAGAGATACGGCCCGTTCCCGACAACGTAGCCGCGGCGCTGGGGGCCAATCTTGTCTATCCGCGCCTGTCGGGCCATGGCCGCGACGGGGCGGCCATGGCGGAGCCCGTCGCCGGCGATTGGATCGATGATACCGCCGTCGCCTTGGCTGCGGCGCGTGCGGTGGGGGACCGGGTGATCGTCATCGGCACCTCTACCGGGGCGACGCTGGCCAGCTATGCGATGACCGAAGCGGATATGGCTGCCGGGGTTGCGGGGGTTGTGATGATCTCGCCAAATTTCCGGCTGGCCAACCGGGCGGGTGTGATGCTGGAATGGCCGCTGGCGCGCCTGTGGCTGCCATGGATCGTGGGCGCCGAATACGGGTTCACGCCGATCAGTGATCGGCATGCGTTGTTCTGGACGGAAAGTTACCCCAGCATTTCGGCCGTCCCGCTGGCGGCATTGATGCGCGTGACACGTGAAAGGGATTATACAGGCGTTATCGCGCCCGCGTTGTTCGTGTTTTCCGATCTTGACCAGGTGATCGCGGCGTCCGCCGTGCGGGAGTTCGCATCGGGTTGGGGTGGGCCAATTACCCTGTCGCCACAAGACATACCGCCCGCGGGGGCAGACCCGCGCCACCACGTGATCGCGGGCGATATCGTAAGCCCCGCCATGACCGACGTCGTCAGTGCCGAGATCACGGCATGGGCGCAAGCGGTGCTGCGTTAGGATGTCGCTATGCGAACCGGCAGCGGCCTGAAACGCCGTACCAAAAGCTGTTCCGGCCCCGGTTGTCAGCCTTGGGTGAGGTTTCCGCGAAACCACGCGCCCGCCTGATGGGCGATGCGCCAATCGGGGCCGCGAGCAATTGCAGATTGCCCTTGTCTTGCCATGGCCCGCCGGTAGTCTTTCGCAGCCGACAATCTGGGAGGATGCAATGGCCGAACATCTCAAACGCGGTAAGCCCGCAGCCGAGCGGGCCGAGGATGACGCCAAGGTCCGGGGCACGGTCGAAGGCATTCTGGCCGACATCGAAACGCGCGGTGATGCCGCCGTGCGCGACCTCAGCACCAAGTTCGACGCCTACACCCCGCAGGCCTTTCGTCTGACGCCATCCGAAATCGCGGCGGCGATGCAAAAGGTATCGGACCGCGAGATGGCCGATATCCGTTTTGCGCAAACCCAGATCCGTCGCTTTGCCGAGGCACAGCGCGCGTCGATGACGGATATCGAGGTGGAAACGATGCCCGGCGTGATCTTGGGACACAAGAATATCCCCGTGAATTCAGTGGGTTGCTATGTGCCTGGCGGCAAGTTCCCGATGGTGGCCAGCGCCCATATGTCGGTGCTGACAGCCAAGGTGGCGGGGGTCAAACGGATCGTCGCCAGCGCGCCGCCGGTGAACGGTGCGCCACATCCGGCCATCGTGGCCGCGATGCATGAAGGCGGGGCTGATGAAATCCTTGTTCTTGGCGGTGTGCAGGCGGTCGGGGCGATGGCGATTGGAACCGAAAGCATCAAGCCGGTCGATATGCTGGTGGGTCCGGGCAACGCCTTTGTGGCCGAGGCGAAGCGCCAGTTGTTCGGGCGCGTCGGCATTGACCTGTTTGCCGGGCCGACCGAAACCTGCGTGATTGCCGATGACACGGTCGACGCCGAGATGTGCGCGACTGACCTGCTGGGGCAGGCCGAACATGGGTATAACTCACCCGCCGTGCTGATCACCAATTCCCGCAAGCTGGCCGAGGCGACCTTGGCCGAGATCGATCGTCTGCTGGCCATCTTGCCGACCGCCGAGACAGCGGCGATCAGTTGGCGCGATTATGGTGAGGTGATCTTGTGCGCGGACCACGACGAGATGTTGCGCGTGGCCGAGGACGTCGCCAGCGAGCATGTGCAGGTGATGACCGACCGCGACGACTGGTTTCTGGCCAACATGACGAATTATGGCGCGCTTTTCCTTGGCCCGCGCACGAACGTGGCCAATGGTGACAAGGTCATCGGCACCAACCACACGCTGCCGACAAAGAAGGCAGGGCGGTATACCGGCGGGCTCTGGGTGGGCAAGTTTCTGAAAACACACAGTTATCAGCGCGTCACAACAGATGAGGCCGCCACATTGATTGGCGAATACGGCAGTCGACTTTGCATGTTGGAAGGGTTCGTCGGCCACGCCGAACAATGTAACCTGCGGGTCCGCCGGTATGGGGGCATCAACGTGCCCTACGGCGCTGGCGCCCCGTATCGCGAAGGGACGGAATAACCGGCTCTGCTGATGTGAAAGGGCGCACGGCCACCCGTCTTGATACAGCCCGATTGGACTGCTGCGCCCGCCGTGCCCGATCGTGAGGAGATTTTGCCATGCTTTCAGAATTCGAACATTCCACAGCCTTATCAATCCAAGAAACCGCAGATTTCTTGATTTTTGGTGAGTTATCCCCAGAGGTGTCCACATGAGCCTTCCACGCACACCTTCGTTCCGGTTGGACGGTCGCCGCGCACTGGTCACCGGGGGATCGCGCGGCATCGGGTTGGGCTGTGCCGTCGCTTTGGCTGAGGCGGGAGCGCATGTGTTTGTCGCCGCGCGGGGAGAGGCCGAGCTGTCGGCGTCCGTTGCCGCGATGCAGGCCGAAGGTCTGAGCGCCGAGGCAATGGTTCTGGATGTGACGGATGAGCAGGCGGTGCGCAGCGCGATGGCGGAGATCGGAACGCTGGACATCTTGTGCAATTCCGCGGGACTTGCACGCCACTCCCCGGCGTTGGACACGCAGCCTTCCGACTACGATGCCGTGATGGATGTGAATGTGCGCGCGGCCTATTTTCTGGCGGTGCGCGCGGCCCATGCGATGCAGGGCCGGGGCGGGGTCATCTTGCAGATTTCCAGCCAGATGGGTCATGTGGGTGGCATTGACCGCGCGGTCTATTGTGCGTCGAAACACGCAGTCGAAGGGATGACCAAAGCTATGGCCATCGAATGGGGGCCGCAAAACATCCGGGTCAACACGATTTGCCCCACGTTCATTCGCACGCCGCTGACCGAGCCCACCTTCAACGATCCGGAAAAGCTGGCTTGGATCAAATCCAAGATCAAACTGAACCGCGTGGGTGAAGTGACCGATATCATGGGGGCGGTCGTGTTTCTGGCCTCGGATGCCGGTGCGCTGATCACGGGGACTGCATTGCTGGTCGACGGCGGGTGGACGGCGGGCTGATGGGCGCGGCGCCATCGGTTCAAGGAAAGTGGCCATCTGGGTGCGTGGATGAGGGCGGCTTGCGGTCCGAAGGCCCGCCGTCATCAAACGGGTTTTCGCGAAATCGGCAGATCTGCCCGCGATTATCTGCGCGCACCGACGGGTACCGCAGCGAAGCCGCCCGCAACGATGGGCGCGCCGTCTGCCTGACAAGGACAAGGCAAGGGGATCACCATGACCATCAAGACCACCCATGTTGGCAGCCTGCCGCGGACGCAGGGCGTGGTGGATTTCATTTTCGCCCGTGAAAACGAAACGGGCCATGACCCGGCCGCGTTTGACGCCGCCATGACCGCTGCCGCATCTGAAACCGTGCGCCGGCAGGTGGAGGCGGGGATCGATATTGTCAGTGACGGCGAAACCTCCAAGATTTCATACGCAACCTATGTCAAGGATCGCTACATGGGCTTTTCCGGTGATGGCCCGCGCGAGGTGCCCGCCGATCTCAAGCTGTTTCCATCGTTTCTGAAACGTCTGGCCAAGGATGACGCGTCGCCCAGATACGCGCGGCCCATGTGCACCGGCGCGGTCCGGTCCAAGGGGCAGGGAGAGTTGCAAAAGGATATCGCCAACCTGAAGGCTGGCATGGTGGCCCATGGCGCGACCCAAGGGTTCATGAACGCCGCCTCGCCGGGGGTGATCGCTTTGTTCCTGCAAAACGCCCATTACCCAGATCGCGAGGCGTATCTGGCGGCGTTGGCGGATGCGATGCGCGATGAATACCGCACCATTGTGGATGCTGGCCTGATGTTGCAGCTGGATTGCCCTGATCTGGCATTCAGCCGCCATATGCTTTTTGCCGATATGACCGACGTTGAATTCCTGAAGATCGCCAACGGCCATGTGGAGGCGTTGAACCATGCGCTGACGGGGATCGACCCGGCGCGCGTGCGTGTCCACATTTGCTGGGGAAACTATGAGGGCCCGCATGTCTGCGATATCCCCATGGATACGATGTTTTCGACGCTTATGTCGGTGAACGCGGGGCAATTGTTGTTCGAGACATCCAATCCGCGCCATGCCCATGAATGGACGGTGTTCCGCGACAGGCGCTCGGAAATACCCGATGACAAGGTGCTGGTTCCCGGCGTGATCGATTCAACGACGAATTTCGTGGAACATCCGGAACTTGTTGCAGAGCGCATCGGGCGGTTTGCGGCAATTGTGGGCAAGGACCGCGTGATCGCGGGCAGCGATTGCGGCTTTGGAACCTTTGCTGGCTTTGGCACGGTTGACCCTGACATAGCATATGCGAAGTTGGCGGCCTTGAGCGCCGGTGCCAAGTTGGCTGACGCAAGGGTATAGGGTGACGGCCGGATACCTCCGGCGGCCATATTTGGGGAATGAAGATGGGGACGGCGTTGGAGCCTGTGGTCTTGCTTCCGGGCATGATGTGTGACGCGCGATTATGGTGGCCCCAGATTGCGAGCTTGTCACGAACGAGGGCGGTCCATGTGGCCCCCGTGACCGGAGCCGATACGATCGGCGAGATTGCAAAACATGCGTTGGACAGCGCCCCGGCGCGGTTTGCGCTGGCGGGGTTGAGCATGGGGGGGATCGTCGCGATGGAGATGATACGCCGCGCCCCCGAACGGGTGACCCGGCTGGCCCTTCTGGATACAAACGCGCTGGCCGAGACGCCACAGATCGCCGCCGAAAGGGAGCCTCAGATCGCGCGCGTGCGTGCGGGGCGTCTGGCTGAGGTGATGCGTGATGAGGTGACGCCGCATTATCTGGCCCCCGGACATGACGATGGGGAGATCATGGGGCTGGTGCTTGAAATGGCCCACGCCATGGGCCCCGAGGTTTTCATCGCGCAGTCACGCGCCCTGCAGCGGCGGCAAGATCAGCAACGCACGTTGCGCCAGATCACGGTGCCGACGCTCGTGTTGTGCGGAGAGTACGATAAGCTTTGTCCGGTCAGGAGGCATGAATTCATGGCTGACCTGATCCCGAATGCGCGACTTCTGGTGGTGCCAGAGGCCGGTCATCTGCCGACGCTGGAACAGCCGGGCATCACCACGCGGGTGCTGAGCGAATGGCTGAGCGGGTGGTGACATTGCAAAAAGCACAAGCCCAAGGACAATTCAGGGCCTTGGGCTTCGTTTTTCTGCGGCGGTCGATGTGTCCGGCAGGGCCTAGTTCGACACGACTTCCAATACCGGGGCTTTGGGCACGTCGCAATTTGCATCGATGAAGTTCAACACCAGCGGGCGGATGTTCTGGCGCCAGCTTTTGCCCGCGAAAATCCCGTAATGCCCGGCTTCCGGCTCAAGATAGGAGGCTTTCTTGCTGTCGGGCAGGCCGGTGCAAAGAGCAAGGGCCGCGATACATTGGCCGGGGGCCGAGATATCATCCTTTCCGCCCTCGACGGTCTTGACCGCGACGGTCGTGATCTTGCCGATATCGACCTGCTTGCCATTCACCACAAACCGGTTCTGCGCGATTTCAAGACCTTTGAAAACGCGCTCGACTGTTGACAGGTAGAACTCGGCGGTCATGTCCATGACAGCCAGATATTCATCATAGAACTTGTTGTGCTTGTCGTGGTCGGACGCTTCGCCCTTGGCGACGGCAACGACCTGATTGAAGAATGCCTTGCTGTGCTTGTCGAGGTTCATCGCCATGAAGCTGCTGAGCTGTTGCAGGCCCGGGTAGACCATCCGGCCTGCGCCTGCGTGCTTGAAGCCCACCCGCTGCAGCGCGAATTTTTCCAGCTGACCCATGGTGATGCGATTGCCGAAGTCCGTCACGTCGGTCGCGGCGGCATCAGGGTCAACCGGGCCACCGATCAACGTCAGGCTGCGGGGCTGCGCCGCCGGATCTTCCTCGGCCAGATATGCGGTTGCTGCCAGAGCCAGCGGCGCAGGCTGACAAACGGCGATCACGTGGGTGTCGGGGCCCATCGCGCGCATGAAATCGACGAGGTAGAGGGTATAATCCTCGATGTCGAACTTGCCGGCCGAAACGGGGATATCGCGCGCATTGTGCCAATCGGTGATATACACGTCACAGTCAGGCAGCAAGCTGACCACGGTTGACCGCAAGAGGGTGGCATAATGACCAGACATGGGAGCGACCAACATGACCTTACGGCCGGTCGGCGCGCGGCCGCCCACTTTGAAGCGGATCAGGTCGCCAAACGGCTTTTCGACGACTTTTTCGATGGACACGGTATGGTCGCGTCCATCCGAGCCGGGGATCGAGGGAATGTTCCAGCCCGGCTTGACGGTCATCCGGGAAAAGCTGCGTTCCATTACCTCGCCCCAGGCTGCGGTCATCTGCACGGCGGGGTTTGCGACAAGACCCAACTGAGGGTAGGAACACATGGCCCGCGCGGTGGATCCCAACCATTGGTTGGTAACACGTGCCGATTCCATTAAGTCGTAGGTAAGCATGAAGCGCATTGTGGTATCTCCGGGCGGTACGAACGTACGGGTTGCTGCCCAACGGTTCAATTGGTCGCTTTGCCCCCGCACTATGGCATCGCTACTATGCACATGCAGCATTTTGGGGGCGAAATCAAGGTATGACGGAAAAACAGGGGGAGGATCGGGCGATGGGTGAGAACGTTGACAAGATGAATGAGAACCTGGCCAAGATCGAGGGGCTGAGCAAAAGGTTGGTTGCGGCGCTGAGCAATCGGGAGGCCGGTGACGCCGGGCTGGCGGGCCCCGGTCAGGATGTCTACCTCAAGGCGGGAATGGCCTATTGGCGGGACATGGTGACCAACCCTGCCAAGCTCATGGAGACCCAGGTGCAATACTGGGGTCAAACCATGAGCCACTATCTTGAGGTACAAAAAGAGCTGGCCAAGGGAAACTTTGCGCTGCCCCCGGATGATGCCCCCGCTGACAAACGTTTTGCCAACCCTCTGTGGCACTCGCACCCCTATTTCAGCATGATCCGTCGGCAATACCAGACGTCGACGCAGGCCATTGAAAAGGCGGTTGCCGATCTTGAGGGGCTGGAACCGAAGGACAAGCAGCGAATCGAGTTCTTTGCGCATCAGATGATCGATCTGCTGTCGCCCACCAACTATCTTGCGACCAATCCCGATGCGCTGGAACGCGCGGTAGAAACCGAGGGGCAGAGCCTTGTTCTGGGCCTTGAAAATCTGGTTCGCGACATCGAAAGCCGTCAGGGCGAACTGTTGCCGACGTTGGCTGACCCCAACGCGTTCACCATCGGGCAGAACATCGCGACCACTGAAGGGTCGGTGGTTTTCCACAATGAGATGATGGAACTGATCCAGTATGCCCCGAAAACGGAAACGGTGCACAAGACGCCGCTGATCATCTTTCCGCCTTGGATCAACAAGTTCTACATTCTTGACCTCAAGCCCCAGAACAGCCTGATAAAATGGGTGGTCGAACAGGGGTATACCCTGTTTGTCGTCAGCTGGAAAAACCCGGACGTCAGCGACGCGGATGTCGGTCTGGAAGACTATATTGAAAAGGGTTATCTGGCCGCGATCGAACAGGTCAAGGACATCACCGGCGAAAAACAGGTGAACGCGGTGGGGTATTGCATTGCCGGCACAACGCTCAGCATGACGCTGGCACTGTTGAAGAAGCGCGGCGACAAATCCATCAAGTCGGCCACCTTCTTCACGACTTTGACCGACTTTGCCGAGCGCGGCGAATTCACGCCGTTTCTGGAAGATGACTTCATCGACGCGATCGAGCGGCAGGTGGAGGCGGACGGGATCTTGAACAGTTACTACATGTCCAAGACCTTCAGCTTCCTGCGTGCCAATGACCTGATCTATGGCCCTGCGGTGCGCAGCTACATGATGGGCGAAACGCCCCCCGCGTTCGATCTGCTGTTCTGGAATGGCGACAGCACGAACCTGCCGGGCAAGATGGCGATGCAGTATCTGCGCGGTCTGTGTCAGGGCAATGAGTTGGCGACTGGGAAACTCGAATTGCTGGGGGAAAACCTGACACTCGATGATGTGAGCGTGCCGCTGTGCGCGATCGCGTGCGAGACCGATCACATCGCCGCGTGGAAGGACAGCTTTCGCGGCGTGGTCGAGATGGGGTCGCGGGACAAGACGTTCATCTTGTCGGAATCCGGCCATATCGCGGGCATCGTCAACCCGCCCTCCAAGAAGAAATACGGCCACTACACAAACCCCGACGTTGCAGGCAGCGCGGACGACTGGCTTGAGGGCGCACAGTTCAATGAGGGGTCATGGTGGCCCTTGTGGGAAGGTTGGCTGGCCAAGCGGTCCGGGGCGCAAATAAAGGCGCGGGTACCGGGTGAGTCGGGCCGCGAGATTCTGGGACCAGCCCCCGGCACCTATGTGCTGGGTCACTCAAACGGCTGATTTGCCTCATGAAATAATCTCGGCGCGCGCAGAAATGCTGCAGTGCAGAAAAAGCTTGAATTTCTGCACTGCAGCATGCATATTACTCCCATCAACAACAGTGCTCCATGCCGGAGCGAACAGGAGTAGTATCATGGCCAAAGCCGCAACACCCGATTTCACGAAATACATGACAGATATGATGGCTTCGTTCCCGATGGACACGTCCGCGATGGGCGATGCGTTCAAGACCCAAGCCGCTATGGGCGAGAAAATGTCCAAGGTTGCCCTCGAAGCAGCCGAAAAATCCACCGAGATCTCGACCAAGTGGACCAAGGACACGCTGGCGAAGCTGGGTGATGTCGCGGCCGTCAAGGACGAGCCGACCGATTACACCAAAGCCGTAACCGATTTCGCATCCGCGCAGGCCGAAATGGCCGCCGAAACCATGGCAGCGTTCGCAGAAATCGCGAAAAAAGTGCAGATGGAAACCGTTGAACTGATGATGGCCGCAGGCAAAGAGGTTTCCGAGGAAGCTTCCGCAGCCGTGAAAAAAGCGACCGCCGACGTGACGACCGCCGCGAAGAAAGCAACTGCAGCAAAGTAATTGCCGCAGTTGACCTAAGTTTGCGCCGACGACCTCTGCGTCGGCGTTACTTGAAAGGGCAAGGCCATACAGGCCTTGCCCTTTCTTATTTTGCGCTGCAACACGACGATTGCTTTTCGCCATCAAGGGCGTAGGGTTGCCGATGCTGCACTGCAGTCAAGTGAAGGAGGGCTGCAATGTCCAAGACACCAACGCAATTGCTGATCAAGCGTTACGCCAGTCGCCGGCTCTACAACACGGAAACGTCCGACTATGTCACGCTTGAAGATATCGCCGGGTTCATTCGTTTGGGCCGCGACGTGAAGATCGTCGACTTGAAATCCGGCGATGATCTGACGCGTCAGTATCTGCTGCAGATCGTGGCCGAACATGAAAGCCGTGGGCAAAGCGTCCTGCCGATTGCCGTGCTGACCGACCTTGTCCGCAGCTACAGCACGCAAGGCGGCAGCGTGGTTCCCGATTTTCTGGCTATGTCGTTCGATATGCTGAAGCAGGGCCAATCCAAGATGGTGGAGAATATGGCCGCCATGAACCCAATGACCGCTATGCCCGGCTTTGAAGCGATGCGCGCGCGTCAAGAAGCCTTCATGAAGGCCATGACGGGCGGTCTGGGCACACAATGGAGCGGACCTGCCACCGAGGACGAAGGCGAGGACGCTGCCAAGACACCTGATCAAGAGCTTGACGAGATCAAGAGACAGCTTGCCGAACTGCAAGCCAAACTGTCCAAGATGTAATGTGCCGCAACACAAGTCAGGTTACGAACATTCCGCAAAACGGGAATTTTCGTAACATGCTTTTTGCATTGCCGGCGTCTGACGGCAGTTCAGGTTAGTTCTGCGAAGACCTTCTTGAGCGCCGCATTCAATTTTTCGAACATCTCGTCCATCTGAGGGTCGGTCAGGTTGAATGGCGGGCACAGCACGACGGATTGGCCAAGCGGCCGACAGATCAGTCCGTGATCGGTGCAGGTGTTGGCGATGCGTTCGCTGACCGACAGATGGCCTTCGAACGGGGTCTTGCTGGCCCTGTCACGCACGGCCTCCAACGCCCACATGTAACCGATGCCACGCAGCTCTCCGATATTGGGGTGTTTCGCGATTTCGGCCAAACCTGCCTTCATCCGGGGTGCGCCTGCGCGCACCATATCCAGTAGTCCCTCGTTGAAGACGATATCGATCGCCTTCAACGCTACGGCGCAACCGACCGGATGGCCCGAGGCTGTGAAGCCGTGGGGGAACTCTTCGATCTTGTCGATTTCTTCTTGCAGTTGATCGGTCAGTTCAGGGCCAAGGATCACTGCCCCCATCGGGAAATAGCCTGCGGTCAGCGCCTTGGAGGAGATGATTGCATCGGGCATGAAACCATAAGTTTCACAGCCCCAGACCTCTCCTGTGCGGCCGAAACCGCAGATGACCTCATCCGAGATCAACGGAATGCCGTGCTTGCGCAGGATCGGCTGGATCGCTTGAAAATAACCCTTGGATGGCGGAATCACGCCCCCTGCGCCCATGACGGGTTCCGCAAAGAAGCCAGCAATCGTATCCGCCCCCTCGCGGGCGATCACGTCTTCCAGTTCACGGGCGAGGCGTGCGGTGAATTGCTCTTCGGTCTCGTCCTTCGCACCAAACCGCCAGTAATGCGGACAGGTCAGGTGGATAAAGCCGTCCAGTGGCAGGCCGAATACCTCGTTGTATGGTTTGCCGGTCATCGAGGCGGAAACAACGGTGACGCCGTGATAGGCGTTGACCCGTGTCAGGATCTTGCGGGCTTGCGGACGCCCCCGGCTGCGGTTGAGGAACCACAGCATCTTGACCATTGTGTCGTTCGCCTCGGAGCCCGAGTTCGTATAGAAGACCTTGCCCCGCGCAAAGGGCGACACTTCCACCAACCGTTCGGACAGTGCTACGGTCTGGTCCGACATACGCCCGAAAAACGAATGGTAGCCGGGGAACCGATCGTATTGATCCTTGGCGGCCTGCGCCAAGCCCTTGTGATCGAAACCGGCGATCATGTTCCACAGCCCCGAGTTGCTGTCGAGGTAGCGCTTGCCGTTGGTGTCGATGATGTAGGGGCCTTCGCCGTGGGTGATCACGACGGTTCCACGTTCGGCCACCGAAGGGAGATCGGTGAAGCCATAAAGCGAGTATTCCTCGGCGCGGGCTTCCCAGGAGTTGGGGGCGTGGTCGTTCATGATTGCACCTTCAGATATGCGGTTTTTATGAAGCTACGCCTGCGCGATGATGACCGCAATCAAGATGTCAAAACGCCCGGTCAATCACTGCGATTGCCGGGCGTGTTCGTCAGTTTTCAGACCGTGGTCAGGTGCCGTAGGCGCGCGTTTCGCCCCTGATTTCATCGGCTGCGGCGATCAGCGCACTGGCGATATAGTCAAGATCGTCGCGGCCAAGGCGGGCGGGCAACCGCACGTCGCAGGCACGCATCAGCATGGCCCGGGTTTGCGGCAATTCGGGCATCTCGCCGGGGATGAAGTGCCAGTTCCAATAGGCGCGGGCGTTATCTTTGGACAGGCCGAAGACCTGAACCTTTACCCCATGGGTCTCGGCGGCTGCGGCAAAGGCGCGGGCGTCATCGTCATGCGCGAATCCGACCAGATTGAACTGGATCGAATCCGGCGCACGGTCTTCGGGGGCCAATGCCGGCGGCACCGCAAGCCAAGGCGAGGTGTTCAGCTGTTCGGCGACGTAATCGTGGTTGGCGCGACCATCGCGGACGCGGCGCGCAACTTCGGGCAGTTGCGGGCGGATCACGGCGGCAGACAGGTTTTGCATGCGCATGTTGTATAGCGGCAGCTGGTTTTGCCAGCGGGCAAAGGCCTGCGCCAGTTCCGGATCATTCTGGCCGTCGGGGGCCTTGTGCTTGGCCCAGTTGTGTTCATATGCGCCCGACATGATCACGGCGCGTGCGACCAGATCGGCGTCGTCGGTGATCAAGATGCCGCCTTCGCCGGCGTTCACCAGCTTGTAGGATTGAAAGCTGAAGCAGCCGATCTTGGCGATCGTCCCGATCTTGCGGCCATGCCAAGTGGTGCCAAGCGAATGGGCGGCGTCTTCGATGACCGGAATGCCAGCGGCGTCGCACAGCGCCATGATGGCATCCATGTCGGATGTATGGCCGCGCATGTGGCTGATGATGACGGCTTGGGCGGTCGGCAACTTGGCTTCGAAATCGGCGATATCGATGCGGTAGTTGTCGGCGACTTCTACCAGCACGGGCTGGCAGTTCGCATGCACCACGGCGGATGGCACGGCGGCAAACGTGAAAGCAGGTATAAGGACGTTCGCGCCATGGGGCAGGTCCAGCGCTTCGAGCGACAGGAAGATCGCGGCGGAGCAAGACGATACGGCAAGCGCGTATTTGCTGCCCATCATGTCGGCGAATTCACGCTCCAACAGGGCAACGGGCGCGTTTTCCGGCGCGGTGTAGCGGAACAGATCGCCCGATTGAAGCAGACGGTCAATCTCGGCACGCGCTGCAGCGGGAATGGGCTCTGCGTCGTAGACGTTGGGTGCGGTTGCCATCATTTCACCTTTTCGAAATGTTCTTTTTCAAAATCCCTATAGTCCCAACCCAAGGCAAATGCCAGCAAAGACCACGCCGGGGCCAAGACAAAGTGATTTATATGCCCAGTCGGTCGCGCAACCCGTACCATGTCATTGCACTGACAAGGATCGGCCAGCGCAGCATCGCACCGCCGGGGAAAGTGGGCGTGGGGACGCGGGCCATGATGTCAAACCCATCGGTTTCACCCCCGATCGCTTGCGCAATCATTTTTCCCGCCCACGTCGCCGTCGCGACGCCATGCCCGGAATACCCGGACGCCGCCCAAAGGCCCGGCGCGGGCCGGGCGAAATGTGGCATGCGCTTCATGGTGATGGCCAGTGTGCCGCCCCACGCATGGGTGATCGGCACATCGGCCAGATGCGGAAATGTTCTGGCCAGCGGTTTTCGGACCAGCGCCGCGATGTCGGCGGGAAAACGGTAGCCATAGGTTTCGCCACCGCCAAACAGGAGCCGGTTGTCAGCCGTGGTCCGGTAATAGTTCACGACGAAATTGCTGTCAGCGACACAGACACGTTCGCGGAGCGCCGCGCCCGGCGGCAGGGGGGCCGTGGCAACGATGAAGTTGTTAATGGGCATCACGCGCGCCGCGACATGGCCATTCAGCGCACCAAGATAGCCATTGCAGGCCAGAACGATCTGATCGGCGATGACCGTACCGTGGGCGGTGGTGACGCGGCCATCGCTCGCCGCTGTGACCAGCGTGTTCTCATGCAAGATTGCGCCCGCGTGTTGCGCCATGCGGGCAAGACCCAACGCATAAGCCAACGGGTTGATGTGCCCCGAGCCATTGTCGATCATGCCGCCGGCGTAGCGGTCCGCGTTGACGTAGCGGCGGATACCATCCGCATCGAGCGGCGCCGCCAGATCATAATCGTAATGCCGGCGAAGGTGATCGACGTACTGCGCCACCTCGGCCGTTCCCTTGGCCGAGAACTCGGCGTGAACTGCCCCCGTCTGCCAGTCGCAGTCGATATCGCCGTCGGTAATCAAGTCGCGCACCAGCCGCACCGAGGCAACCGCCGCATCCCACAGCTTGTGCGCGTCATCACGCCCGACCATCCGTTCCAATGCGATCTGATCCAGCCGCTGTCCGCCAAGCACCTGTCCGCCGTT
>Ga0075467_10001076_pt1 | contig 22577 bp, 20 predicted proteins | sample DEB08_DNA_9_FD_75067 | JGI IMG/M metagenome (GOLD analysis project Ga0075467, IMG submission 75067) | Aqueous microbial communities from the Delaware River and Bay under freshwater to marine salinity gradient to study organic matter... | ecosystem: Environmental > Aquatic > Marine > Coastal ... | reverse complement strand
GTTCAGGAATCGCATCTAGTAAGGGGTGCCCTACAAAATCGACATCCATATCATATTGCTTATAAAAGTCCTTTTCGAAAGGTAAAATGGTAAGCATCCGATCTACATCTCGCTTTAATTTAAAAACGCGATTTTTCTTCCAAGCCCATATTTGTGGGGAGATATAATAAATTACCCGGATGCCCTGTTTCTTGGCAAACTCTGCAATGCGCATATTAAAACCGGGGTAGTCGATTAGGATGAGTACATCTGGCTGGAAAGCCAAAATATCTTGTTTACAAAATTTAATATTACCTAAAATCGTGCGCAAATTGAGAATAACTTCTGCAAAGCCCATAAAAGCTAGCTCGCGGTAATGCTTCACCAAGGAAGCTCCTTGCGCGGCCATTAAATCGCCTCCCCAAGCTTTAAATTGCGGAGCGCCGTCGTGTTTTTTTAACGCTTTTAGCAAATTGGCTCCGTGCAAGTCGCCACTCGCCTCACCTGCAATTAAGTAGTATTTCAATTTTAAATGTTTGCACCAAAATTACGTGATGCCCGATTGCTTTTAGGACTGCTTTAGAAAACTTTACAACAAAAATTTGTAGATAACCATAAGTAATAACAAGAGTACAGTTGACTGCAAAATACCATTTCCCATGCGCTCTTTATTGAAGCGTAAAACCAGAAAAAAGCAGGCAGCATTAAGAAGCATCCCAAAGGTAAGCAGGCCAACATTCAGCTGTTTAACAACCTCATAATTAAATTTTTGCACACCTAAAAGCTCAGGCCTCACTAAAAAAATAAGATAGAGACTGAGAAAAGGTAGGAGCAAGCCTAAAACAAAGCCAATGATTTGTTCTTGGCGAGGACTAAGTTTATTCATAAAATATAAACGCTCGGTATCGATCGAAAATTTGATTAGAGTTCCCAGTTTTTCATGGTCCCGATTAAATGATGCGCGGTAAGATCACTCGTCATGGGTACCATAGAAATAAAGTTATTGGCTAAAGCCCATTCATCCGTATCGTCACCTTTATCATAATCAACAAACTTTCCTGTTAGCCAGAAATAATTGCGCGAACGTGGGTCTTCACGGCGATCAAATTCTTCCTCCCAATTGCCGTTCGCTTGGCGGCAAACCTTAATACCTTTATAAGCCTCACCTTTAAACTGAGGGATATTAACGTTTAAAACCGTTTTAGCGCTTAAGCCTTTTTCTAATACGCTTTCGCAGATGCGTTTGATGAAGGGCAAAGCCTCTTCGAAGTTAGCTTGCCAACTAAAGTCGCACAGCGAAAAACCAATGGAAGGAATCCCCTCCAAACAACCTTCCATGGCAGCTGACATAGTGCCGGAATACAATACGTTTACCGAAGAGTTACTACCGTGATTAATACCGCTAACTACTAAATCTGGCTTTCGATCTAATATTTCATTCACTGCCAACTTGACGCAGTCAACTGGAGTACCCGAGCAACTATACTCTTTTTGTGGACCGTCATCGATTTTTATCGGATCACAACGTAAAATGCCATTAATAGTAATCGCATGGCCCATAGCCGACTGAGGACTATCGGGCGCAACTACCACAACATCACCTAGTTGATTCACAACGCTTATTAAGTTTCGAATTCCCGGAGCGGTAATTCCATCATCATTACAAACTAGTATAAGTGGTCTATTTGCCATAAAGAAATTTTAAAGGGCTAAAACTATTATTTTATACTTAGGTAGAGGCATGTAATTTGGTATTATTGCTGAAGTTTAAAATCTATAACAAATGACAATTTTCATTATCTTAATTGGATTCATGATCTTGGGCTTTATTGCACAAGGAAGACTAAAAAGCAAGTTTCGTAAATACGAGAAAATCGGGCTACAAAATGGACTAAGTGGTAGAGAGATAGCCGAAAAAATGCTAGCTGACAATGGCATTTATGATGTACAAGTTATTTCTACACCAGGCAGACTTACCGATCATTACAACCCTAAAGACAAAACGGTAAACCTAAGCGAATCCGTGTACGAAAGCCGTTCAGTGGCCGCTGCTGCAGTTGCTGCTCATGAAGTTGGACACGCCGTTCAGCATGCAACAGCCTATCGCTGGTTGGAGTTTCGTTCTGCTATGGTTCCCGTTGTAAGCTTTAGCAGCAAGGCCATCAATATTATCTTTATGGTAATGATTTTCGGCAGCTTCCTACTGCAACTATTCCCTATTAATATGGTTTTCTTGGTGGTTATCTTTCTACAAGCAGCCATTACAATATTCTCTTTAGTTACTCTTCCGGTAGAATACGATGCGAGTAATCGCGCTTTGGCTTGGCTAAAGACTACCAATACTGCTAACCCTTCAGAACATGCTATTGCCAAAGATGCACTGGGTGCCGCAGCCAATACTTATTTAATTGCAGCTCTCGCTTCCTTAACCACTTTAGCATACTATATCCTATCCTTTTTGGGTAACGATTAGTACAATTTGACAAGGTTTTAGAATCGGCTTCCGTGGATGCCGATTTTTTTTATTCTAAAAATTAATCAACTAAAAAATTAGTTCAACTAAGTATTTAGTTAATACTGCAAGACTATGATAGCAAAAGAACTTACCAAAGCAGAAGAAGATCTAATGCAGCATCTCTGGACGAAGGACAAGTCTAGCGTAAAGGAACTTCTAAATTTATATGATGAACCAAAACCGGCGATTAATACGGTTTCTACCATTATTCGCATCCTGGAACAAAAAGGTTTCGTCTCTCATGAAGTGAAAGGCCGAGGCTTTATTTATTTCCCACTTATCAGTAAAGAAGAGTATAAAAACTATTCATTACGCAAAATAATGGGTGCTTACTTTGAGGGCAGTCTCAGCAAAATGGTAAGTTTCTTCGTTGAAAAAGAAAAATTAGACCATAGAGAGTTAGAGGATATTTTAACCATCATAAACCAAAATAAAGGAAAATGATACTGAGTAGTCTATTCTATTACCTCCTTTTTAGCAGCCTCTTCTATTTAAGCTATCGGGTTCTTTGTTCAGGTTCAAGTTTCCACCGCATTAATAGAATCCTACTTTTGTCAAGCATTCCTTTGGCTCTATTAATTGCCATTGCCGCCCCCATAGTTTAGCCTTCCGTGGTTAAGTTCCGTAACTGCAAGTTTTCAATTGCCTGAAATTATCATTGAGGGCAAAAAACTGGACGAACAGTTACTCAGTACCAGCTCATCCTTCTCGCTTTGGAAGCCCATTTATTCAATAGGTTTGGTCATCTCAAGTTTATACTTTTTTAGTGGACTTTATTATATTTTCCAATTGCCGAAAAATTCCAGCCGCTTTGAGGTCTTAAATCACCAAGTACTTACTAATGATAAAATTAAGAGTCCCTTTTGTATCGGTAAATGGATATTCATTCCAAAAGAGCTACTTAAATCAAAAGATCTTGAGCTAATTGTGCAGCATGAACTCTACCATTCTCGCTTAAACCACCATTGGGATAGAATTTATTACAAGATCCTTACTACTCTATTTTGGTTTGATCCATCTATTCACCTTTTAGCTAAAGAGCTGCGTCAGTTGCATGAGTTAGAAGGAGACGCTTTACTAATAAAACGAGGAAATATTGAAAACTATGCGCATCTACTACTAAGTAGCACCCTTGGCGGGGATTTAGCCTATCCAGAAAAGGCCATTTCTCCCAGCCCATTTTTTAACTCTTCATTCATTAAAACAAGAATTACCATGTTGTATCAAAAAGAAAGTCCCGCTTGGAAAAAAAGCCTTTATCTAACGGTCATACCTCTATTAGCGGCAATGACGCTCTTTGCCTGTAATAAAGCTACTGATGAAGTTGCCTCCACCGATGGAAAAGTTGAGACGAGTGTGAGCGTAGATGAAATTGACCGATTTCCAATAGCTATAGGTTGTGATGCTACTGCATATGCAGATGAATTACAATCCTGTGCCATTCAGGTAATCAACTCCTACATTATCGAAAACTTCAAATACCCAGCGCTGGCAGAAGAAATAGGTTTGGAAGGAAAGATATACGCTTCTTTCATAATTGATTATAATGGAGCTATTTCTGATATAGAAATTATTCGAAGCATTGAGGCCGATACCCAAGAAGAAAAAAAAGCGGTACTCCAAGCAGAAAAAGAAGCACTAGCTTTAATAGCTAATATCCCCAAGTTTGTTCAGGCTGGTCAAAAGGATGGTAAATCGGTTAACTTAAGGGTCGTTCTCCCAATTAGCCTCAAATTAAGCTAAGTTTCTGATGGTTTAGAAACAAGAAAGGCTCGCCAATTGGCGAGCCTTTTCAATTATTATCGGTTTAATATTAAGCTTGTCCCTGCGGACCACCAAAATTCAGTGGCATATTAGGTTGCTCGATATCAGATATTTCACCGTGTTGTTGCTCATAGCGATAAACATTTTCACCTAAAGCTTTTAAGAAGCGCTTCGCATGCTGAGGAGTTAAAACGATTCTCGATTTAACTTTAGCCTTTGGCACACCCGGCATCACTCTAATAAAGTCAACTACAAACTCACTCGGCGAGTGGTTAATAATTGCCAAGTTTGAGTATTCTCCTTCTGCTACTTCTTCTGAAAGTTCAACGTTAAGTTGACCCTCTTTCGGCATAGCAGCTGCTTTTTTCTCTTCTTCAGTCATCGCTTTCTAATTAAGCTTTTTCCTCAACCTTTACTTCGTGAAGTTCCTTTAGCTTTTCGTATTCTTCTTTCGAGCCAACAATAATTTTCTCGTAAGATTTCATACCTGTTCCTGCTGGGATCTTATGTCCAACAATAACATTTTCTTTCAGACCTTCTAAGAAATCGCGTTTACCATTAACCGCTGCCTCATTAAGTACTTTGGTGGTCTCTTGGAAGGAAGCCGCCGAAATAAAGCTCTTAGTTTGAAGCGATGCTCTGGTTATACCTTGCAATACAGGCTTAGCTGTGGCAGGATTTGCGTCTCTAGCCGTAACCAAATTCTTATCTGCTCTACGTAACAAAGAGTTTTCATCTCGTAAACGACGCGCTGTAACAATCTGTCCTGCTTTTAAAGTATCAGAATCACCTGTCTCAACTACAATCTTCTTGTCGAAAATCCAGTCATTTTGCTCAATAAAGTCATTCTTGTGAACTAAGCTCTTCTCTAGGAATAGAGTATCACCTGGATCTTGAATATCAACTTTACGCATCATCTGACGAACAAGCGTTTCGAAGTGTTTATCATTAATTTTCACCCCTTGTAAACGATAAACCTCTTGGATTTCATTTACGAGGTATTCTTGTACTCGGTTAGGACCTTGAATTGCAAGAATATCAGCTGGAGTAATTGCTCCTTCAGATAATGGCATTCCTGCTCTAATAAAGTCATTCTCTTGAACCAGAATTTGCTTACTTAAATTGATAAGGTATTTCTTAACCTCTCCTGTGCGGCTTTCTACAACAATCTCGCGGTTACCACGCTTAATTTTTCCGTAAGAAACTACACCATCAATCTCAGACACAACTGCTGGGTTGGATGGATTTCTTGCTTCGAATAATTCAGTTACCCTTGGTAAACCTCCTGTAATATCACCCGCTTTCGCAGATTTACGTGGTATTTTCACTAAGATCTTACCCGTAATAATGTCCTCACCATCTTCAACGATGATATGAGATCCTACCGGTAGAGTATAATGTTTAAGTTCTTCGCCCTTAGAGCTAACGATGGCAATAGTAGGGATAAGCTTTTTATTTCTGGTTTCAGAAATAACTTTTTCCATAAAGCCTGTCTGCTCATCAATCTCTACACGATAAGTAAAACCTTGCTCAATATCAGAGAATTGAATCTTACCCGCGCTTTCAGAGATAATAACTGCGTTATAAGGATCCCACTGGCAGATAACTTCACCCTTAACCACTTTATCACCAGATTTCTTATAAATATAAGAACCGTAAGGTATGTTGTTAGTAGCTAAGTTAATACCAGTCTTTTGATCAACCAAACGCATTTCACCCGTACGACCGATTACAATTTCTACTGGTTTCCCTTCATTATCCTCGCCCATAACGGTACGTAGCTCGTCGAACTCAATAGTACCATCGAATTTGGCAGTAATAGAGCTTTCTTCAGATACGTTACCTGCAGTTCCTCCAACGTGGAAGGTTCTTAGGGTAAGCTGTGTTCCTGGTTCTCCAATAGATTGCGCGGCAATTACACCTACAGCCTCACCATTTTGTACCATTTTACCGGTCGCTAGGTTACGACCGTAACATTTGGAGCAGATACCTTTCTTACTTTCACAAGTTAAGGAAGAACGTACCTCCACCATTTGGATAGGCGAATTTTCAATAGCTACTGCTTCATCCTCATTAATCAGTCCACCAGATTTGACATAAATCACACTGGTTATTGGATCTACAACATCATGTAATGAAACACGACCTAAAATTCTTTCGTACAAAGGTTCTACAACCTCTTCGTTTTTCTTTAAGGCTGAAACTTCTAACCCTCTTAATGTACCGCAATCTACCTCCGTGATAATTACATCCTGTGCAACATCAACCAAACGACGAGTTAAGTAACCTGCATCAGCAGTTTTTAATGCCGTATCCGCAAGACCTTTACGAGCACCGTGAGTAGAAATAAAGTATTCTAGAATTGACAAACCTTCCTTAAAGTTTGCGATAATTGGGTTTTCGATAATCTCACCACCTGACGATCCAGATTTTTGAGGTTTCGCCATCAAACCACGCATACCAGATAACTGACGAATTTGTTCTTTCGAACCCCTTGCACCAGAATCAAGCATCATATAGATTGGGTTGAAACCTTGTCTATCTGTAATTAAGTGATGCATTGCGCGCTCCGTAAGGCGAGCATTGGTCGTTGTCCAAACATCAATAACTTGGTTATAACGCTCATTATTGGTAATAAGACCCATGTTGTAGCTACCTAAAATAGCTTCTACTTGATCTTGTGCATCTTTAACTAATGCTACTTTTTCCTCGGGAATAATAATATCACCTAAGGAGAAGGAAAGACCACCTCGGAAAGCTGTCATAAATCCTAATTGCTTAATCTCATCTAAGAAATTAGCAGTAGTAGGAACATCAGTTGCTTTGAGGATATCAGAGATAATTTCTCTAAGCGCCTTCTTTGTAAGAACTTGGTTAATATAACCTACTGTTGGAGGAACCGCTTTATTGAAAAGGATTCTACCAAAAGAAGTTTCAATTACTCTTTGTACCAACTTTCCGTCTTCTTCAACTCGGGCACGAACTCTAACTTTGGCGTTAAGGTTCACTTTACCTTCATTAAAAGCAATTTCTGCTTCTTCTGCAGAATAGAAAGTTAAACCTTCACCTAATACGGGCTCTTCTGGCGTGCTAAGTTTTTGCTTAGTCATGTAGTAAAGACCCAATACCATGTCCTGAGAAGGTACAGTAATAGGAGAACCGTTTGCTGGATTTAAGATGTTGTGAGATCCCAACATTAAAAGCTGAGCTTCCAAAATAGCAGCCGAACCTAAAGGTAAGTGAACTGCCATTTGATCACCATCAAAATCCGCATTAAAAGCCGTACAAGCTAAGGGGTGCAATTGGATCGCTTTTCCCTCGATCATTTTTGGCTGGAAAGCTTGAATACCTAAACGGTGAAGTGTAGGAGCACGGTTTAATAATACCGGATGCCCTTTCATTACGTTTTCGAGAATATCCCAAACTACTGGTTCTCTCTTATCAATAATTTTCTTCGCCGATTTTACCGTTTTTACAATACCTCTTTCAATAAGCTTGCGAACGATAAATGGCTTGTACAGTTCAGCGGCCATTCCCTTAGGAATACCACATTCGTGTAATTTCAATTCTGGTCCAACTACAATTACTGAACGAGCAGAATAGTCAACCCTTTTTCCTAAAAGGTTTTGACGGAAACGTCCTTGTTTACCTTTTAAGGAATCTGAAAGTGATTTTAGAGCACGGTTATTATCCGTTTTAACAGCACTAGCTTTTCTGGTATTATCGAAAAGTGAATCTACAGATTCCTGTAGCATACGCTTCTCATTACGAAGAATTACTTCTGGTGCTTTTATTTCCATTAATCGCTTTAAACGATTATTACGGATAATTACACGACGATATAAATCGTTCAGATCGGAAGTCGCAAAACGACCACCGTCTAATGGTACAAGCGGACGTAATTCTGGTGGAATTACAGGAACCACTTTTACTACCATCCATTCTGGACGGTTTTCAATACGAGTGTTAGCATCGCGGAAAGCTTCTACAACTACAAGTCTCTTTAAAGCTTCTTGCTTACGTTGTTGTGAAGTTTCAGTATTTGCTTTATTTCTTAATTCATAAGAAAGCGAATCTAAATCAAGACGAGCTAAAAGATCAATTAAAGCTTCACCCCCCATTTTGGCGATGAATTTATTAGGATCTGAATCGTCTAAATACTGATTTTCGATTGGTAAACGCTCCAGTGCATCTAAATACTCTTCTTCCGTAAGGTACTCCATGTAAGTTAGAGCACTTCCATCTTCTTTAGTGGCGTTACCTGCCTGAATTACTACGTAGCGTTCGTAGTAGATAATCATTTCCAATTTTTTCGTTGGTAAACCCAGTAGGTAACCAATTTTATTAGGCAATGATTTAAAATACCAAATGTGAGCTACGGGCACAACTAAGTTGATATGACCAACTCTTTCGCGACGAACTTTCTTTTCGGTTACTTCAACCCCACAACGATCGCAAACGATCCCTTTGTAGCGTATTCTTTTGTACTTACCACAAGCACATTCGTAATCCTTTACAGGACCGAAAATACGCTCGCAGAACAAACCATCACGCTCTGGCTTGTGAGTACGGTAATTAATAGTTTCGGGTTTTAACACCTCACCATGCGAACGCTCCAATAGAAACTCTGGAGAAGCCAAGCTAATGGTGATACTCTTAAAGTTGCTGTTATAACCGCCTTTATCGTTTTTCCTTAATGACATCTGCTAGGAAATTAAATTTTTAATCAATTAATCTAGGGTCACTTTTAAACCAAGACCGTTTAATTCGTGAAGTAATACGTTGAAAGATTCTGGAATTCCAGGCTCTGGCATCGCGTCACCACGTACAATGGTTTCATAGGTTTTAGCCCTTCCGATAACGTCATCTGATTTAACAGTTAAGATTTCGCGAAGAATATTTGAGGCTCCGAATGCTTCAAGAGCCCAAACCTCCATTTCACCAAATCTCTGACCTCCAAACTGCGCTTTACCACCTAATGGCTGCTGCGTAATTAAAGAGTATGGTCCGATGCTACGTGCGTGCATCTTATCATCAATCATGTGACCTAGCTTAATCATGTAAATGATACCTACTGTTGCAGCTTGGTGGAATCTCTCTCCCGTACCTCCATCATATAAGAAAGTATGTCCGAAACGAGGAACACCAGCTTCATCAGTAAATGCATTGATTTGATCTAAGCTTGCACCATCAAAAATTGGTGTAGCAAACTTGCGTCCTAAGCGCTTACCTGCCCAACCTAAAACGGTTTCATAAATCTGACCAATGTTCATCCTTGAAGGCACACCCAATGGGTTTAGAACGATATCAACCGGAGTTCCATCTTCTAAGAATGGCATATCTTCTTCGCGCACTATACGAGCAACAATACCCTTGTTACCGTGGCGACCCGCCATTTTATCACCCACTTTAAGTTTACGCTTCTTAGCGATATAAACCTTCGCCATTTTCACGATTCCAGAAGGTAATTCATCACCAACAGAGATAGTAAACTTGCGACGTTTGTATGCGCCTAGATAGTCGTTATACTTAATTTTAAAGTTATGCAACAAGGTTGCGATAGCTTCATTCTTATCCGTATCAGTAGTCCAAATTCCTCCAGTAATTCTAGTAAAGTCATCAATTCCGTTTAGAATCTTCTGAGTAAACTTTGTTCCCTTAGGAATAACTACTTCTTTAAGATCATTCTCTACACCTTGGCTTGTTTTACCAGCCACTAGAATGCTTAATTTCTCGAGGAAAGTTTGACGTAAAGTTTCCACCTCCATATTGAATTCTTGATCCAATTTTCCGATTTCCTCTTTATCTTGTAGTCGCGTCTTCTTATCCTTTCTTGCTAAAGCAAATAACTTTTTATTGATAACAACACCTTGTAAAGAGGGAGATGCTTTTAAAGAAGCATCCTTCACATCACCCGCTTTATCACCAAAGATTGCTCTTAAGAGTTTTTCTTCAGGAGTAGGATCTGATTCACCTTTAGGAGTGATTTTACCAATTAAAATATCGCCAGGCTTAACCTCTGCACCAATGCGGATTAAACCATTTTCGTCAAGATCTTTAGTTGCTTCTTCACTAACGTTAGGAATATCAGCAGTAAGTTCTTCTGCCCCTAATTTAGTATCTCTTACATCTAAAGTATATTCATCAATATGTAATGATGTGAAGATATCCTCTCGAGCAACTCTTTCTGAAATTACGATTGCATCCTCAAAGTTATACCCTTTCCAAGGCATAAAGGCTACCATCATATTTCTTCCAAGAGCTAGCTCACCATTTTCAGTAGCATAGCCTTCACATAAAACTTGCCCTTGCTCTACGCGGTCACCCTTGCGTACAATAGGCTTGATATTAATACATGTGCTTTGGTTCGTTTTACGGAACTTAACCAAGTTGTAGGTTTTATAGTCATCCTCAAAACTTACTAAGCGCTCATCGTCGGTGCGATCGTACTTAATAGTAATTTTTTGTGCGTCTACATAATCCACTACGCCATTACCTTCTGCATTAACAAGTACACGACTATCGCGTGCTACTCTTTTTTCAAGACCTGTTCCAACAATAGGAGCTTCAGGACGTAAAAGAGGAACCGCTTGACGCATCATGTTAGATCCCATCAAGGCACGGTTAGCATCATCATGCTCCAAGAAAGGAATCATGGAAGCCGAAATGGAAGCAATCTGATTAGGAGCAACATCCATGTAATCCACCTTTTCAGGTTCAACCATTGGATAATCCGCTTCATCTCTAACCTTAACACGCTCGTTTTCGAAGTTCCCAGAATCGCTTACTGGGGCATTCGCTTGAGCAATAACTTTTTGTTCTTCTTCCTCCGCGCTTAAGTATACTGGATCTGCACTGAAATCCACTTTACCCTCAACTACCTTGCGATAAGGAGTTTCCAAGAAGCCCATTTTATTCACCTTCGCGTAAACGCACATAGAAGAAATCAAACCAATGTTTGGTCCTTCAGGTGTTTCAATAGGACAAAGTCTACCGTAGTGAGTATAGTGAACATCACGTACTTCAAAACCCGCTCTTTCACGAGAAAGCCCACCTGGCCCTAAAGCTGATAAACGACGTTTATGGGTAACTTCCGCAAGCGGGTTAGTTTGATCCATAAATTGTGATAACTGGTTAGTACCAAAAAATGAATTGATAACCGAAGATAAAGTCTTCGCGTTAATCAAATCTATTGGGGTAAACACCTCATTATCACGAACGTTCATACGTTCTTTAATTGTACGTGCCATACGAGCAAGACCAACACCAAATTGGTTTGACATTTGCTCCCCTACGGTACGTACACGACGGTTAGATAAGTGATCAATATCATCAATCTCAGCCTTAGCGTTGATTAACTCAATAAGGTACTTCACAATGCTAAGAATATCTTGCTTGGTTAGTACCTGTACACTTGAATCTATTTCTAGACCTAATTTTTTGTTGATACGATAACGTCCAACTTCACCAAGACTATAACGCTGTTCGGAGAAGAATAATTTATCAATAATACCGCGCGCCGTTTCCTCATCTGGTGGCTCGGCATTTCTTAATTGTCTATAGATGTGTTCTACTGCCTCTTTTTCAGAGTTAGTTGGATCCTTTTGTAAGGTATTGTGAATGATAGCGTATTCAGAAGCTTCTATATCCTCTTTATGAAGAAGGATAGTTTGAACGTCAGCATCAAGAATTTCTTCAATCTGATCTTTTTCCAAAATAGTATCCCGGTCTAATACTACTTCGTTACGTTCGATAGAAACTACTTCACCCGTATCTTCATCAACAAAATCCTCTACCCATGTTTTTAGTACACGTGCAGCTAATTTGCGACCCAATACTTTTTTAAGACCTGTTTTGGTAACTTTAACCTCTTCCGCTAGGTCGAAGATTTCCAATATATCCTTGTCGCGCTCATAACCTATGGCTCTTAACAAGGTAGTTAAAGGTAATTTCTTCTTACGATCGATGTAAGCGTACATTACCGAGTTAATATCTGTAGCAAATTCTATCCAGCTACCTTTGAAAGGAATTACACGGGCAGAATATAATTTAGTACCATTTGCATGGTAACTTTGACCAAAGAAAACACCAGGAGAACGGTGTAACTGAGACACGATTACTCTTTCAGCGCCATTCACTACGAAAGTACCTCTCGGGGTCATGTAGGGAATAGTTCCTAAGTAAACGTCTTGTACGATTGTTTCAAAATCCTCATGTTCTGGATCCGTACAATAAAGTTTCAAACGTGCCTTTAAAGGAACGCTGAAAGTTAATCCCCTTTCTATACATTCTTCCTCGCTATAACGAGGGGGATCTACGAAGTAATCAATAAACTCTAGAACGAATTGGTTTCTGGAATCCGTGATAGGAAAATTTTCACTAAAGGTTTTAAATAGACCTTCATCCTCTCGATCAGCCGCTTTAGTTTCTAGTTGGAAAAAATCTTGAAAAGATTTTATCTGAATAGCCAGAAAATCTGGATAATCGAATTGATTTTTGATGGATGCAAAATTGACTCTTTCCATGTCCTTTGCTTGTACCGGGTTATTCAACATGCGGAGAAAATAAATTATACTAAACACAAAAGGGTTTAGGTCTTTTGGGACATTCCCAAAGACCTAAACCTTAATAAATTAGCCTGAACGGCTATGTAATGCTTACTTGATTTCTACCTCAGCACCGGCTTCTTCAAGCTGTGACTTAAGCGCTTCAGCTTCGTCTTTAGCTACACCTTCTTTCAAAGGTTTTGGAGCTTCATCAACAAGAGCTTTTGCTTCTTTAAGACCTAAACCAGTTAGTTCTTTTACAAGTTTCACAACAGCTAGTTTAGAACCACCTGCTGCTTTAAGAATTACGTCGAATTCTGTTTGCTCCTCAGCGGCATCGTCACCACCTGCGGCGGCTGGACCAGCTACTGCTACAGCTGCTGCTGCAGGCTCAATTCCGTATTCTGCTTTTAAGTAATCAGCTAATTCGCTTACTTCTTTAACGGTAAGATTTACCAACTGATCTCCTAATTCTTTAATGTCTGCCATTTTTCGAATCTTTAATAAAAATTTAATTACAACACTTAATATATGGAAGCTGAGTGCGTACGTATTACGCTGCTCTCTCTTCTAGGGTCTTTAAAAGACCTGCCAATGTAGCACCACCGCTCTTTAAGCCGCTGATAACATTTTTGGCTGGAGATTGCAATAAAGCAATAATATCGGCCACCAATTCTTCCTTGCTTTTAAGGGCACTTAAGGCCTCAAGGTTGTGGTCACCTACAAATACTGCCTCTTGAATATAAGCTCCTTTTAGTACCGGCTTAGTCTGTTTTTTCTTACGAAAATCCTGAATTAGCTTCGCTGGTGCATTACCAGTTTCGCTTAGCATGATACTAGTGGAACCTTTTAAAGTCGGATATAAATCCTCGAAGTTTTTCGAACTTTTTTCCATTGCTTTTCTTAGCAATGTGTTCTTCACAACGTTTAATTTAATATCGGCTTTAAAGCAAAGACGTCTTAGGTTAGTGGTTTGAGCCGCATCTAATCCTGCGATATCTGTAATATACATTACGTCAGAACCTTCTAAGGCTTCTGTAAGTAATTCTATTTCTCTACTTTTTTCTTCGCGAGTCATTCTAAATAATTTTGGAATTAAGAAACCGATTTTGAGTCGATACTAATACCGGGACTCATAGTGCTACTAAGGGTAATGCTTTTAACATAAGTACCTTTAGACGCGCTAGGCTTCATACGGATTAGAGTTTTGATCAACTCTTCGGCATTTTCTTTTATCTTATTAGGCTCGAAAGATACTTTACCAATGCCGGCGTGAATAATACCGTAACGATCTACTTTGAAGTCAATCTTACCAGCTTTCACCTCTTTCACCGCTTTAGCTACGTCCATAGTAACTGTACCAGTTTTTGGGTTAGGCATTAAACCACGTGGACCTAAAACTCGTCCTAAAGGACCAATTTTACCCATCACACTTGGCATAGTAATAATTACGTCAATATCGGTCCAACCATTTTTGATTTTCTCAATATACTCGTCTAGTCCTGCATAATCAGCCCCTGCCTCTTTAGCTTCTGCCTCTTTATCTGGAGTAACTAAAGCAAGTACTTTAATATCTTTACCAGTACCATGTGGAAGAGATACTACACCTCTAACCATTTGGTTTGCCTTTCTAGGGTCTACCCCTAAACGAACTGCTAAATCAACTGACGCGTCAAACTTTGTAGTAGTAACTTCTTTTACCAATGAACTTGCCTCTGTAAGAGAGTAAGACTTGGTAGTATCCAATTTTTCCAAGGCGGATTTACGCTTTTTGCTAATTGTTGCCATTTTATACTACTTTAGAAAGGTTTAGGACCAGTTATGGTTAAGCCCATACTTCTTGCAGTACCAGCAATCATGCTCATCGCAGATTCCATAGTAAAAGCATTAAGATCGGACATTTTATCTTCAGCGATAGCGCGAACTTGTTCCCAAGATACTTTACCAACTTTCTGAAGGTTCGACTGCGGTGATCCTTTTTTTAATTTTGATGCCTCCATTAATTGCACTGCTGCAGGTGGAGTTTTGATAATAAAATCAAAAGATTTATCGCTAAATACCGTGATAACCACCGGAAGTACTTTTCCTGCTTTATCTTGGGTACGCGCGTTAAACTGCTTACAAAACTCCATGATGTTTACGCCCTTCGCACCAAGTGCAGGACCAACGGGAGGAGAAGGGTTAGCAGCGCCTCCTTTAACCTGGAGTTTAATTAGTGCACTTACTTCTTTTGCCATTTTTAATTTTTCTTTAACTAATCAAAACTTGTGTGGGGTGGAAGCTCCCCACTGGGTACAATACCCTATCTTGAGCTCACAATAAATTACGATTCTTTCTCTACCTGCATGTAAGAAAGCTCTAGTGGTGTTTTTCTTCCGAAAATCTTAACCATAACCTCTAACTTTCTCTTCTCTTCAAACACTTTTTCAATAGTACCATTAAAACCATTAAAAGGTCCATCTACTACTTTAACTGTTTCACCAACTATATAAGGAATGTTGATTTTTTCTTCGGTCTCAGATAACTCATCAACCTTACCTAACATTCTATTCACTTCACTTAAACGCAAGGGAACTGGATCGCCCCCTTTTGTTTCTCCTAAAAAGCCAATAACTCCTTGTACGCCTTTGATGGTATGAACCATTTCACCGCCAAGGTTTGCCTCGACCATTATATAACCTGGAAAGTAATTACGTTCCTTGCTTATTTTCTTACCATTCCTAATTTGGAATACTCTTTCGGTTGGCACCAAGATTTGCCCTAAGTGATCCTGCAGATTAGCGTATTCGATTTCGTTTTCGATATACGACTTCACCTTATTTTCCTGACCTGAAATAGCGCGCACAACATACCACTTCTTACTGCTCTCGCTCATTGTAGGTTTATTAAAATAAGTTGTAAAATAACTCTAGAGCAGTACTTATTAGCTTATCCATCCCTGCAATAACCAAAGCAATAATAACAGAAGAAACAGCTACAAGAACCGATGTCTTTTGCAATTCTGCCCAACTAGGCCAGCTAGTTTTTGTAACCAGCTCCTCGTAAGAGTCTTGGAAATAGCTTTTTACTTTACTCATTGTTTTAAAACTTTGCACGGGTGGTAAGAATCGAACTCACGACCTTCGGTTTTGGAGACCACTGCTCTACCAGCTGAGCTACACCCGTATTTAGGAAGAAAGGTATCCCGATGAATCATCAGAACACCTTCTTCCATAAATTATATCTAATACTGAGTCTTAATCAGTAATTTCAGTTACCTGTCCGGCACCAACAGTACGACCACCTTCGCGGATAGCGAAACGTAAACCTTTGTTGATTGCTACTGGAGCGATAAGTTTAACGTTGATAGTTAAGTTATCACCAGGCATTACCATCTCAGTTCCTTCTGGCAATAAGATCTCGCCTGTAATATCAGTTGTACGTAAGTAAAACTGTGGACGATAGTTATTGTGGAATGGAGTGTGACGGCCACCTTCTTCTTTCTTAAGGATATAAACCTCCGCTTTGAAAGTTGCATGAGGAGTAATAGAACCTGGCTTGCAGATTACCATACCTCTTCTAATCATAGATTTCTCAATACCACGTAATAAGATACCTACGTTATCACCAGCTTCACCGCGGTTAAGAATCTTACGGAACATCTCAACACCAGTAACGGTAGAAGTAAGTTTCTCATCACCAAATCCGATAATCTCAACAGGATCGCCAGTATTAGCAACACCAGTTTCGATACGACCAGTGGCAACAGTACCACGACCAGTAATAGAGAATACATCTTCGATAGGAAGTAAGAAAGGCTTAGCTACATCGCGCTCTGGCTCTTCGATCCACGTATCGCAGGCTTCCATTAATGCTAAAACTGTATCAACCCACTTAGGCTCATCATTAAGTGCACCTAAAGCAGATCCAGAAATAACTGGAGTTTCGTCACCATCATAGTCGTAGAAAGAAAGAAGCTCGCGCACTTCCATTTCAACTAATTCAAGTAATTCTTCATCGTCTACCATATCCACTTTGTTAAGGAATACAACGATACGAGGAATACCTACTTGGCGACCTAATAAGATATGCTCACGAGTTTGAGGCATCGGACCATCAGTAGCAGCAACTACTAAAATAGCTCCGTCCATTTGAGCAGCACCAGTAACCATGTTCTTTACGTAATCCGCGTGACCTGGACAGTCTACGTGGGCGTAATGACGGTTACCCGTTTCGTACTCAACGTGTGCTGAGTTAATAGTAATACCACGCTCTTTTTCTTCAGGAGCGTTGTCAATTGAATCGAAATCACGTTTTTCGGAAAAACCTGCATTAGCCATTACAGAAGTAATAGCGGCAGTCAGAGTGGTCTTACCGTGGTCTACGTGTCCGATAGTACCGATATTTAAATGCGGTTTGTTACGAACAAAAGTTTCTTTTGCCATGGTTTTGTGTCTTAGAATTAAAACTTTATAACATAATAAGCGAGACCACCGTGGTCTTTCACTTAGAGCCAATGAGGGGATTTGAACCCCTGACCTCTTCCTTACCAAGGAAACGCTCTACCCCTGAGCTACATCGGCATAGTTTTGGGACTTTCCCAATTATGCCTTTTTAAACAACATCAATTTCCTCCCACAATTGGCAGGAGGAAATTGATAAATAATTTTGAGCGGGAAACGGGATTCGAACCCGCGACCCTCAGCTTGGAAGGCTGATGCTCTAGCCAGCTGAGCTACTCCCGCTAAAATACATCAAAAAGTGGGGAGAGCAGGATTCGAACCTGCGAAGGTGAAACCAACAGATTTACAGTCTGTCCTCGTTGGCCGCTTGAGTATCTCCCCGAAACAATAAAATTAAAGAACCGCGAAACTATAAATAGCCTCCCTTTTCTTGAGCCTGTGGAGGGATTCGAACCCCCGACCAGCTGATTACAAATCAGCTGCTCTGGCCAACTGAGCTACACAGGCTAATATTAGTTATTCTAAAAAAGAACAGCCCGTTTTCAAACGGACTGCAAATGTAAAAAGAATTCTGATTGCCACAATAGGCAAGCAAAAAAAATTATGATGCAACTGCTCGAGGATTATCTTTATGCTTCAAAAGCTGTCTGCGTAAGGCCTCAGCCGCCATATCTGCTGCCGCTTCAAAGGACTTATTTATCTTCTTCACCACTAATTCATGGTTAGGAATGTGTAATTTGACCTCTACAATCTTATTTTCCTTGGCTGATGTGTTCTCAACTTTCAAAAAAACCTCCGAATTAATAACTTGATCATTAAAGAGTTCTAACTTATCAAGTTTTTGCTGAATGAAATTAAGCAATTTCACGTCGGCGCTAAAGTTTACTGACTGAAAGGTAACTTTCATAATTCATCTGAATTTGCTGCTCGAGGATGAGCATGGTTATACATCTGTTTAAGTCGATCAATGGAGTTGTGCGTATAAACTTGCGTCGCCGCTAAAGATGCATGTCCTAATAATTCCTTTACCGAGTTGATGTCAGCACCTCTATTTAAAAGATGCGTGGCAAAAGAGTGCCTTAGTACATGTGGACTTTTTTTCTCGACTCCACTAACTATACTAAGGTAGGCATTAACACTATTGTAAACAAGCTTTGGATAGAGCTTTTTACCCTTCTTACTCAAAAAAAACCAAGGCTCCTCATGCGCATCTAGTGCAATACGCTGATTCTCTATATGATCTCTCATTTTAGTATTCAGCCTAAAGGTAATAGGAATTTCTCGTTCCTTATTACGCTTTCCTAAAACCTTTATTTGGGAGGCTCCATAATTATAATCGGAGACGCGAAGATTTATTAGCTCTGATAGGCGAATACCCGTTTGATAAAACAAATCCAATATTAATGACTGACTGCTAGACCAGGGATCATCTGCGAAAGCGAGATCTTCTAGTAAATAGCGCATATCATCTTCACTTACCACGCGCAAAAGCTTTTTCTCTGGCTTAGGTACGATTACTTGTGAAGCTGGATTAGAATTCACCGCACCCTCTCTTTGGAGAAAGCGGTAAAAGGATCGCAAAGCGCTTAGCTTACGCTTGATACTTGTTCGAGCATAGTCCTTCTCCACCATATCTACTATCCATGACCTAATCATGGAATGATGCACCTCCTCCAATTCTTCTAAGTCGAAAGTCTCGGCTATAAATTCGGAATACAAACTAAGGTCCTTAGAATAGGACTTTATGGTATGCACAGAAAAACGCTTCTGATGCTCTAAATAAGAAAGAAAACTCTGAATTTTGGACATAAAAAAACAAGGGAATGTAAAGATACAAACCCTTGTTGAGAATATCGATGTAATAGACTAATCTATTCTTCGTCCTGACGCTTCTGCTGTATGTAAGCCGCCTTGATGATTTCCTTACGACGGTTTACCGAAGGCTTGATAAATTGTTTGCGTGCACGCACCTGCTTCATCACACCGGTACGATCGTATTTACGCTTGTAGCGCTTTAATGCACGATCAATAGATTCTCCTTCTTTTACTGAAATTACTAACATCCTTGAATATTAAAATTTTGGGGCTGCAAATATATATAAATTTATAAGCGAAACACCCTATTTCATTAATTCTCTTGAAATAACTAATTTTTGGATTTCGGTAGTACCTTCTCCAATGGTGCAAAGCTTCACATCACGGTAAAACTTTTCAACGGGAAAGTCTTTGGTGAAGCCATATCCGCCAAAAATCTGCACCGCTTCATTACAAGCTTTTACCGCCATTTCTGAAGAGTACATTTTTGCTTTAGCGCCAGCTACTGTTACCTTTTCTCCCCTACTTTTCAAATCGCAGGCGTGATATGTTAAAAGTTCGGCTGCTTCCATTTCAGTTGCTACCTCGGCGATTTTAAAAGATACTCCCTGAAAAGCAGATATTGGCTTACCAAATTGCTCGCGCTCTTTAGAGTATTTTACGGCCGCTTCCAAAGCACCAAAACCACAACCTAAGGATAAGGCTGCAATTGATATCCTACCGCCGTCTAATACCTTCATGGCTTGAATAAAACCATCTCCTTCTATTCCCAACATGCTGCTATGCGGAACACGACAATTATCAAAAATCAATTCTGCCGTTTCCGAAGCACGCATTCCTAATTTATTTTCTTTACGACCACCTCTGAAGCCAGCGGTTCCTTTTTCGATAACAAAAGCTGACATTCCATGGGAATCGCCTTTTTCACCTGTTCTTACAATTACCACGGCAACATCACCGCTAATGGCATGGGTAATAAAGTTTTTAGAGCCATTGATTATCCAATCGTCGCCGTCTCTTACTGCAGTTGTATTCATACCACCAGCATCACTACCGGTCCCAACCTCAGTTAATCCCCAAGCGCCAATAAACTCCGCTCTGGCTAACTTTGGTAAGTATTTTTGCTTCTGCTCTTCATTTCCAAACATTAAAATATGATTGGTGCACAATGAGTTATGTGCCGCCATACTTAAACCAATAGATGGATCAACTTTCGATAATTCCTTAATAGCCGTTACGTATTCAAAATAGCTTAGGCCGGAACCACCATACTCTTCGGGTACCAAAACCCCCATTAGGCCCATTTCACCTAATTGCTTAAATATTTCAATTGGAAATTCTTGACTTTCGTCCCACTTCATGATATTCGGACGAATATGCTGCTCCGCAAAATCTCTTACCGATTCTGCAATCATCTTTTGAGTTTCCGTTAATTTAAAGTCTAATCCCATAGCCTTTTTACGCGTGTTTATTAATGTATTTTTGAGAGGTATATTAAAAATCAAGCACTTACTTAATTTCTAAATATGGTGCAAGTTTACTGAATAAAACGCCATCGACCAATTCAATGTTCGTCAGCTCTTCTACCTTTTCAAAAAGCCGCATGCGCTCTCTGAATTCTACAATATTTCGGGCTAGCTTATAAGAGATGTAAGGATGATTATAAAGCTCTTCCTCACTAGCTTTATTTAGATTCAACTTGCGGAAATCATCATCACAATATAGATACTTGCTAATACTTTGATAACGACTAGAATCCACGACAAACAAATCCCGCAATTGTTCCAAACTATAATAGCCTCCCAATTTCTGGCGATATTCTATTATGCTTTTCGCAAGATAAGACCCAATTCCGTTTACCTCTTTTAATAAATTGGTGTCTGCTTGATTAATAGAGACCGACACGATTAAACTATTCATAGAGTCAAGGTCCGCTAGTTCCTTTATTTTTAAAAAAGGAATGATTTGCTCCGCTAAAGAAGAGTCGATATTGTAAACCGAATAAAGGTCAGTTGCTTTTTCAAAGGGGCGAAACTTTTCTCTAAACGACAATATGCCTTGTATGGCGCTCCCGGGCAGATGCATATCAAGCAATGCTTCTTTGCTGATAATATTGGGATCGAACGGAGTAAGGTTCAGGCTACGTTTTTGTTCACGAACCTCATACGAATCATCGACTTCTCCTTTTCGGGGATGAAAAACAAAATTTAAATCCTTTCTATTTAACCAACTGCTATCCATTCCATAAACTTGCTCTAAGTCAGAACGAGAATTATAATAGGCACCCTTCTCGCGAAAGCGAATTAATCTTTCTGCAATGTCTTTACGCAAACCGCTTTGCAGCAATTGTTCTTGCCCTACTTTATTGGGATCTAAAAGACCCTTAAAATTATTCCTTGCTTCAGCATACAAACTATCCTTTAATTCGTGTTCTAATACCAAGGCCATGAAAGCCTCTCTTTGTTCCCGAGAAGGTTTATTCTTAAACTGTAAATGACTTAAATACGCATCTACCGAAAGGTATAATAACAGACAGATGATTAAAAACACTATGATTCCTCGCCTTTCTGCTGGCGAAAAGAGGATATTGTCCATAAATAGCGATTATTGTAGAGTGCCTCGAAATTATTAGTTAGCCTCCACACGCGCCGATAATCAAGCAATTAGTAAACACTTATCGTCTCTTATTTTTTAATTATCAATTGCTTAGCTCGATAATTTTAGCAAGTGGCAATTTTTTGCGATTATTGTGCTTCCAAAAAAATCAATTCATTTATGCGTAAGCTTTTTGCACTAGTCGTATGTCTTCTCAGTTTCAATGCCTTTTCGGTAGGAAAATTGGAAATCATCAATTTCGAGTTTGAGAACCCTAACAGCGAAATTAACAACGGAAATGCCAGCATAGAGATTATGGGAGGGATAAAACCCTATACCTATAAATGGAGCAACAGAGGTACGGATACCATTGCCAGAAAAGCAAACGGACTAACCGAGGGTATACCCTATTCTGTAACCGTTATTGATGCCGGCGGAGATAGTATTACTCAAAGTTTTGAGATTCCAGCGAGTTCCGTAGCCGAAACTTTCAACGGCATTTTCACTCCAATTGTAGGAGGATTTGCTACCATTATTTTCTGGGATCCTTTCCACGCTTTCAATATATACGATAATAGGGTTAGAACCGATAGCGGCGAATTAGCCCGCTTCCCCAATGGCGATATCCGCACCAACAGCATTCCTTTCATTGTAATTTGGTTAATGTTTGGCGCCATATTTTTCACCTTTAGAATGGGCCTTGTTAACTTTTGGGGTTGGAAACATTCTATCAACTTAATACGTGGAAAATACGATGAAGAAGATGCCCCAGGTGAAGTAACTCACTTCCAAGCTCTTGCCACTGCCGTAAGCGCAACTGTTGGTTTAGGAAATATTGCCGGTGTGGCGGTAGCCATATCGCTCGGTGGCCCGGGGGCAACCTTTTGGCTGGTAATAGCAGGTCTTTTTGGTATGGCTTCG
>Ga0075467_10001075_pt1 | contig 22580 bp, 21 predicted proteins | sample DEB08_DNA_9_FD_75067 | JGI IMG/M metagenome (GOLD analysis project Ga0075467, IMG submission 75067) | Aqueous microbial communities from the Delaware River and Bay under freshwater to marine salinity gradient to study organic matter... | ecosystem: Environmental > Aquatic > Marine > Coastal ... | reverse complement strand
GTGCGGGTACGGGTTTCTGTCGCGATCGGAACAAAGCCAATGCGCTTGTACAGGTGCAGCGCGCGGGGATGGTCGAGTGTGCAGGTATTGACGGTCATCTTTGAGATACCGGCGCGCCAGCCCTTGGCAACGGCGGTTTGCAGCAGCAGGCCGCCCAGACCTCCGCCAACCGCTTGGGGCACCATGCCAAAATATGCCAGATCGCAGACCCCATCCTCGGAAAAGTCGAGGCAGAAGAAACCAGCCGGCCACCCATTGCGGATCGCTGTCCAGATCTGCAAATCGGGATGCTGAACAAAAGCGGCCAGTTCATCCTCGGGTTGGTTGAACCTGTCGCGCCATTCGTAATCGCGACCCACCGCATCGTAGAGCGCAAGGAAATACCAAGGTGGCGGGTTTACGGCCATATCCAGCCGCACATCAGCCGGAAGCGCCGGTGCCGTGATGCCGGGGTTCTGCGTCATTTCAAGATAGGTGATCGTGAAGGGCACCTCTGTGCCCGCCGGGATGATGACCGTCATCCCTTTGCGACCTTGAGTTGGTCGAACTGACCCCATTCCGTCCACGACCCATCATAAAGCGAAACGTCGTCCTGCCCCAGTCGGGCAAGACCCAGCATCAAGATCGCGGCAGTGACGCCGGACCCACAAGTGGTGATGGTGCGTTTCTGCAGATCGACGCCTTGATCGGTGAAGGCATCGCGCAAGGCCGCGCCCTGTTTCATGGTGCCGTCGGCCTTGAAAAGCGTGGCGTAATGCACGTTTTTGGAGCCCGGTATGTGACCCGCGCGAAGACCGGGCCGCGCCTCTGGGACCTCACCGCGAAAACGGTCGGGCGAGCGTGCATCGATGATCTGCCAATCGCCCAGCTTTGATGCCGAGGCAACTTGCGTCACATCCTTCACAAGATGGGCCTGCCGCTGCACCGTCATGTGACGATCGCGCAAGATCGGGGGCATGTCTTCGGTCGGGCGACCCTCGGCCAGCCATTTGGGCAGGCCACCGTCCAGCACGGCGATATCTGTCTTGCCCATCAGGCGGAAGTTCCACCAGACCCGCGCGGCGGAAAAAAGGCCCATGCCGTCATAGACCACCACCTGATGGCCGTCGCCAACGCCGATGCCGCGCATCCGGGACATGAATTTTTCAACGGGCGCGGCCATGTGGGGCAGATCGCTGCGCGCGTCTGCCACTTCGTCGATGTCAAAGAACCTTGCACCGGGAATATGGGCCGCATCGTATTCGGCCTTGGCGTCCCTGCCCATGGCGGCAAGGTAATAGGACGCATCGAGAATACGCAGATCGGGATCGTTCAGATGGGCGGCCAACCAGTCGGTTGAGACCAAGGTTTTCGGATCGTCACCTGTGATTGCGGCGGGCATTCGGGCCTCCCCTGAAGGTAAGCGGTTTTTCGGCCATTAGCCGTAAGGGGCAAGCGCGCAACGCGCAAGGGCAGAGGCGTCAGTGATGCGACTGCTTGAGCAGTCGCGACTTCTGCAACTGCCAGTCGCGCTTGGCTTCGGACTCGCGCTTGTCGTGGTTCTTTTTGCCCTTGGCGATGCCGATCTTGAGCTTAACCAAGCCACGGTCGTTGAAATACATCACCAGCGGCACAATGGTCATCCCCTCGCGCTGGGTGGCGTTCCACAGGCGCGACAGCTCCTTGTTGCGGGCCAAAAGCTTGCGCCGCCGCCGTTCCTCGTGACCCCAAGTCTTAGCTTGTCGGTAGGGCGCGATATAGCTGTTCACCAGCCACAGCTCTCCGTCTTCAACCGCCGCATAGCTGTCGGCGATGGTGGCACCGCCCTGACGAAGGGATTTGACCTCGGACCCTTCAAGGATGATGCCGACCTCGATATCATCCTCGATGGCATAATCATACCGTGCACGCCGGTTTTCGGCGATCACCTTGTAGTTCGGGTTTGTCTTCAGCTTGGCCATGGCAGCGATATAGGCACTGGCGCCTACGGACGCCAGCCCGGTGGCACGTCGACGCCCGGCAGCCACGGCTTTATGTCAAGCACCGGGGTGCCATCGAACGCATCGATTGCGTCAATGCCGATGGTCGCGCCGTCCAGCGAGGTGATCCTCACCACGGCCAGCGAAATGGGGTTGGGGCGCACGGGGCTACGTAGGGCAAAGGTGCCGCGCGGTGCATCGGTATGGGGCGGGTTCTGCACGATGAGGTCACGCTGCCCGCGATCCATCCAGTACAAGACGATGATCTGCTGACCTGTCTTGAGCCCCCTCAGGCCTGCGGCATAGTCCGGGTCCAGATCAATCTGTGCACCGCGCCCGGTCTCACGTGCCTGACCGATATTGCGGGGGCAATCGCCGGGCGACCACGGAGAACGGATGACGCCAATGAAGCTGACGCCTGCCGACACGCGGTCGGCAGGGTCGAACGGCAAACGCACCTCGCCAATGCGCGGGGCCGACATCAGTTGATCAGACCTGCATGGCGCATCGCCGCCGTGATTTTGGCCTTTGTTGCGTCTTCCAGCCCGGTCAGGGGCAGGCGCACGTCGTCGGAACACAGGCCCAGCACCGACATGGCGTATTTCGCACCCGCGACGCCCGGTTCGACAAATATGGCCTCGTGCAGGGGCATCAGGCGGTCCTGAATGTCCAAGGCTGTGGCATAATCCCCCGCAAGGGTCGCATTCTGCATCTTGGCGCAGAGTTGTGGGGCCACGTTGGCTGTCACACTGATGCAGCCGATGCCGCCTTGGGCATTGAAGCCGTGGGCAGTCGCATCTTCGCCCGACAATTGCATGAACGCTTTGCCACACGCCGCCCGCTGCTTGGACACGCGTGACAGGTCGCCGGTGGCGTCCTTGACGCCAACGATCATGTCCAGCTTGGCCAGTTCGCCCATGGTTGTCGGGCTCATGTCGATGACGGACCTGGGCGGAATGTTGTAGATGATGATCGGGATGCCAACGGCGTTAAGCGCGGTGTAGTGGGCGATCAGCCCGCGCTGGGTGGGTTTGTTGTAATACGGCGTAACGACCAAGGCCGCCGCCGCGCCCGCATCCTTGGCGAACTGGACAAAGCGCAGCGCCTCGGCGGTGTTGTTCGATCCGGCGCCGGCAATGACCGGCACGCGCCCGGCAGTTGCCTTCACGACAGTCGCAATGACCTGTTCGTGTTCATCATGGGTCAACGTCGGGCTTTCCCCGGTCGTCCCAACAGGGACAAGGCCGGTACTGCCTTCGGCAATGTGCCAATCGACAAGTTTTGCAAGCGTGTCAAAATCCACCGCGCCGTTCTTGAACGGCGTGACCAATGCGGGCATCGAGCCTTTGAACATCACACGCTTCCTTGTCGTCATGGGTAAAGCCAGCATCGGCGAAATCGCGCGGACACTATAGGGTGCGGAAAAGAATGCCAAGTTCGTGTGTTGCGTGAATCGCCCCATCCCCTATCGTGTTCGAAATTCGTCACGTCCGAGGTATCTGATGCGCAACCTGTTCATTGCTCTGGTGTTTTTCCTGCTGCCGATGCCAGCCGTGGCCAATGCCGATGCGCTGGGTCTTGCGCTGGATGCGCTGGCCAGCAGGGATGCCGCGTTGGCAGCCGAGGCGATTGCCGCGATCAATGATCCGGTTGCGATGGATATCGTGCGGTGGACCCAACTGCGTGCCGGCGACGGTGAATTTGGAGAATATCTGGAGTTTCTGGCGCTGAATCCCGACTGGCCGGGCCTTGAACTGCTGCGCCGTCAGGGCGAGGCACGGATCCCGCGATCTGCCAGCGTATCCGACGTGATGGGCTATTTCGCCGAGGTGGCGCCGCAGACCGGCACGGGTGCGCTGCGCCTCGCCGGGGCATTGGCGGTGTCGGGCGACCGCGCCACCGCCGAGGCCGAGATCATCCGTGCATGGACCACGATGGTCATGACGCAGGAGGAGGCGCGGGAGATTCTGGACAGCTACGACGGAGTGCTGGCACCCCATCACGTTGCGCGTCTGGACAATTTGCTGTGGGAAGGTGCTGAAGACCGCGCGCTGGGGATGTTCAGCCTTGTCCCCGAGGGATGGGCCCTGCTAGCCGAGGCGCGGCTGGCGCTGCGCGAGAACCGGCCCGGCGTCGATGACCGCATCGCCGCAATTCCGGCCAGTTTGCAGGATGATCCGGGGCTGGCGTTCGAGCGATTCATGTGGCGGATGCGGGCGGGATACTGGGACACGGCCGGTGAGCTGATGGCCGAACGGTCCACGAGCGCCGAAAGCCTTGGCCGCCCGGCGGAATGGGCTGACAGACGCGCCGATCTGGTTCGCGATGTGATGCGCGAAGGCGAATTCGACCTCGCCTATGAATACGCCGCCAACCATCACGTGCGCGCGGAGGACAGTTACGCGGATCTGGCGGAGTTAGCGTGGTTGGCAGGATATACCGCCTTGCGGCGGGGGCAGCCCGAAAGGGCGATTGGCCATCTGGAACGCTTTCGCGATACGGTGTTCAGTCCCATCAGCATGGGGCGGGCAGGGTATTGGCTGGGCCGCGCACATGAGGCGGCGGGCAATGCCGATCAGGCCGCCGAGGCCTATGCTCTGGGTGCGCGATATCAGTCCAGCTTTTATGGTCAACTGGCTGCAGAACGGGGCGGGTTGCCCACCGATGCCGCCTTTCTGGCGCAAGAGGATTTTGGCGACTGGCGCACCGGGGGCTTTGTGAATTCCCGTGTGTTTCACGCCGGCCTGCTGCTTTACGAGGCCGGTCAGATCGATTTGGCGGAGCGGTTTCTGACCCATCTCACCGAAAGTCTGGACCGCACCGATGCGGGCCGGTTGGGGGCAATGGCGCTGGAACTGGGAGAGCCGCATCTGGCCTTGCTGATCGCAAAGCGCGCGGCGCAATCCGGGTTCGAGATCATGCCCGCCTACTACCCGCTGGCTGATCTGACCGAGGCCGATATTCCGATCCCCCGCGCGCTGGCGCTGGCGATCGCGCGGCGCGAGTCCGAGTTTGACCCGAACGTCGTCAGCGGCGCGGGCGCAATTGGTTTGATGCAAGTCATGCCCGGAACAGGGCGTGACACCGCGAATGCGCTTGGCATCGGGTTCTCTGAGGCGCGGTTGCGCACCGACCCGGATTACAACGTCTTGCTGGGCACCACCTTTCTGGCCGCGTTGACCGAACGGTTCGACGGCAATCCGGTGCTGGTGTCCATTGCATACAATGCCGGACCGCGCCGGGCAGATGACTGGATCGAAAGGTTCGGAGACCCGCGCGGCGCGGATGTGGACATTGTGGACTGGATCGAGGCGCTGCCCTTCACCGAGACCCGCAATTACGTGATGCGTGTCAGCGAAAGCCTGCCAATTTACGAGGCACAGTTGACTGGAAATCTGCCTGCATCGGACCTGAGCGCCCGGTTACGCCGATGACAGGAGGCCAGCCCCCGGGCCTGCGGCCCTCCCCCGGAGTTTTGCGGCCAAGATGAAGCCGATTGACCGTCAGTCTGCGGCTTTTTCCTTGGCGCGTGCCCGAAGCAGCGCGAAGACGCCAGCGGCGACAACCAATGCCGCACCGATGGCTACATTCGTGCGCAACGTCTCGTTGAACGCGATGAACCCGAGGGACGCTGCAAAGACGAGTTGCAGGTAGGCGAAGGGTTGAACAGCGCTGGCCTCGGCCACCTCGTAGACCTTGATCAACAGCCAGTGACCCAACGCGCCGGTGACACAGAGTGTGGCCATCCAGAGCCAGTCTTTCGGAGCCATGGGTTCCCAGAACCAGATGCCGATGCACGACATCACGACCCCACCGACAACGCCGGTGTAGAAAAAGCTGGTGGCTGAATTGTCGTGCCGCGCGGCGTAGCGGGTCGCAAGACCATAGACCGCGAACATCAGGGCTGAGACGAAGGGCACAAGTGCTTCGATCTGGAAGATGCCACCGCCGGGCTGCAAGATGATCAGCACACCCATGAAGCCCACGCCGATTGCCGCCCAGCGCCGCCAGCCGACCTGTTCGCCAAGCACAGGCCCCGAGAGCGCAGCGACAAGAAGGGGATAGCAGGCGAAGACCGCATGCGATTCGATGAGGCCGATCAGGACGAAGGCCAGAACCATGACGCAGATCTCCAGCGCCAGCAGCACGCCGCGAAATACCTGAAGCAAGGGGGCTTTGCTGGCCGCCACCCGGCGCAGGCCGCCGGGCTTGCGCGCTGCGATGGCGATGACGAACAGCGCGAAGAACCAATAGCGGATCATCACGACCATCAGCACGTTGTATTCGGCGGCAAGGATCCGGCTGATGCCGTCTTGCATGGCAAAGACAAAGGTGTGGCCACCATCAACCAGATGCCACGCGTATTGTTTTGTACCATCATGGCAGGCATCCCGTGGTCATGTGCCGTTTGCGTCCGAAGCCCGGCACGCGCGCGACGACAAAGCCCGCCTCGGCCAGCGCCCGCCGCACATGGCCCGCTGCGGTGTAGGTGGCAAACGTGCCTTGCGGTGCGGTGTGGCGTGCGACCTGACCCAGCAGTGCCGGTTCCCACATCTCCGGGTTCTTGGCAGGTGAGAACCCATCGAGGAACCATGCGTCGGCGCGGCCCTGCCAATGCGGCAGGGTTTCGCGGGCATCACCAATGATCAGACGCAATTCGAAGTCATCGCCGATCTGGTGAAGCGGCAGCGCGGTCGGCTCTGTGTAATGATCAACCAAGACGCCGGTCGGCAGATCGGCAAAGGGGCGCAGGGCTGCGCGCAGATCCGCGAGGCTCAGGGGAAAGGCCTCGAAACTGGTGAAGCGCAAGATGCCGGGGGTTCCGCTCTGGCGAAACGCTGCCAGCGTCGTCAGGAAATTCAGTCCGGTGCCGAAGCCAAGTTCGGCCACGTGAAAGCCGGGACAAAAGCGCGTGTGCAGGTCATTGCCGCCCAAGAACACATGGCGCGTTTCAGCAAGCCCGTCATCCAGCGAATAGAACGGATCGTCGAATCGCGCCGAGACCGGGACGCAGCCATCGCGCCATTCCAATGGATGTGTCTGGCCCTCGTTCATGCCCTGCCCTAGAACGGATGAATTGTACCGCAGCTAGGACAAGGCGAGGGGAGAACGCAATGGCCGACGTAACGGTGCGCGGTGCGGGTATCTTTGGACTGTCGGTGGCGTGGGCCTGCGCGCGGCGCGGCGCGCGGGTGCGCGTGATTGATCCGAACGGGCCGGGCGCGGGCGCGAGCGGCGGTATCGTTGGCGCATTGGCGCCCCATACCCCCGAGGCTTGGAATGACAAGAAGCAGTTTCAGTTCGAAAGCCTTGTAATGGCCCATACGATGTGGGCCGAGGTGGCCGAGGTTTCAGGGCAGGATCCGGGATATGCGCGGCTGGGTCGCGTCCAGCCCTTGCCGGATGATGCAGCGATTGCGCTGGCGACACGGCGCGCCGAAACGGCGCAGGCGCTTTGGCAAGGCTGTTATCATTGGCACATCCGGTCAGCAGATGAATTTGCACCGTTGGTATCGGCGACGGCTGGTCAGGTCGTGTTTGATACGCTGAGCGCGCGGTTGCACCCACGGCGCGCGACACATGCGTTGGCCGCAGCCCTGACGGTGCTTGGGGTGGAGATTGTGGCCGAAGGTCGCGCCCGGGGGGAAGAGGTATGGGCCACCGGCACCCACGATCTGGCGGCGATGTCCGCGGCGTTGGGGGCCCCGGTGGGAAACGGGGTGAAGGGTCAGGCGGCATTGCTGGAATTTGATGCGCGCCATGCGCCCCAGCTTTATGCCGAGGGTTTGCACATCATTCCGCATGGTGACGGGACCACGGCAATCGGATCGACGTCGGAACGCGATTATGCCGACCCCACCGGCACGGACGCGCTACTGGATGATATTGTGGCGCGCGCGCGCGCGCTTTGCCCGGCCATGGCGGATGCGCCTGTCATCGCGCGCTGGGCCGGATTGCGCCCCCGCGCGCGTTCACGCGCGCCAATGCTGGGGCTGCATCCGACCCGGTCAGGCGCGTTCATCGCCAATGGCGGCTTCAAGATCGGGTTCGGGATGGCCCCCAAGGTCGGTGCGGTGATGGCTGACCTGATATTGGAGGGGCGCGACACGATTAGCGACAGTTTCAAACCGGCCGCAAGCCTGCCGAAATGACCGAGATCGTCCCCGACCTTGCCCCTCTTGCATGGGTCTACTGCCTGATCGCAACGGCGCTGGCAGCGGCACTACAGCGGATATCGGGCCAAGGGTTCGGGATGCTTTCGGCACCGCTTATCGCGCTCGTGGCGCCCGAGATGCTGCCGACAACGCTGCTGATCCTTGGGGCGCTGGTGGGGTATCGTGCCATGCGCGCCGATCGGTCGGCAGTGACGCTATCGGAGTTGCCGCCAGGATTGTTGGGGCGTTTGGTGGGCGCAATCCTTGCGGCTTGGCTTGCGTCCGCGCTTATCGGTTCTGGTTCGCTTGGGGTTGTCATCGCCTTGGTGGTTTTTGCGGCGATCGGTCTGTCACTGTTGGGTGTGCGGGTCGCCATTTCCCCGGGATCTCTTTTTGGCGCAGGGCTGGCGGCGGGCCTGATGGGGACGCTGACAGCCATCGGAGCGCCGCCCATGGCGCTGCTTTACCAATACGAAGAACGCGCCCGCGCCGCCGCCATGCAAAACACGTTCTTCATGTGCGGGATGGTGTTCAGCTTTTCGGCGCTCTTGTGGCACGGACTTGTGCGAACCGACCATTTCGGATTCGCACTTGCCCTTACCCCTGCCGTTTTTGCGGGTTTGCAGCTGGCCGGACCTTTCAACCGGGTACTGGGCACGATCCCGGCGCGCGCCGTCGCCCTTGGGCTTGCGGGGGCTTCCGCCAGCCTTCTGCTGCTTCGGTCGCTTGCGACCGGATGACCCGGCACTTTCATTCCAGAAATAAGGCCGCCGCCTACATCCGTCCCAACCCCACAGGTCGCATCAAACCGGTGGCAAACCTGCCTCTGCCCGCAGATCGGCCATCAGTTCCGCCAGCGCCTTGACGTTGAACGGGTTTGCAAGGCTCTCACCTTCGAACTGATCGCCGGCCTGCGCCACCAGAACCTCGGGACCCTGCAAGATCCGCGGGCGGAACGGCACCATGCACAAGCGCAGCGAATACTGTGTCCGCTCACCACCCGCGCGCCCTGCGGCGGCTGACATGATCGCCACCGGCTTGCGATTCCATGGACCGCCCTTTGTGCGGCTGACCCAATCCAGCGCGTTCTTCAGAACACCGGAAATCGCCTTGTTGTATTCGGGCGTGGAGATGACGACTGCGTCGGCGGCTGCAATCTGATCGGCCAATAACTGAACCGATCCGGGGATCCCTTCGGCGGTTTCCAGATCGCCATCATACAACGGCAGCCGCAGGTCGGCCTCGGTGAATTCAGAGGGGTAAAAAAGACGCGCGGCCTCGCGCACCAGCTTGCGATTGAACGATGCTGCGCGCAGCGATCCCGAAATTCCCAACAGCCGTCCACTGGACATGGCGCTCTCCTCAGATCAAAACTCAATAGGACACTTAAACCGAGGGCACAGCATGGCAAACCGACATGGCGGAAAAATCCTGGCGGATCAACTGGCGATTCAGGGGGTCACCCGCGTGTTCTCGGTGCCGGGGGAAAGCTTTTTGGCGGCGCTGGACGGCCTTTATGACCACGCCATCCCCAATATCGTCTGCCGTCAGGAAGGCGGCGCGGCCATGATGGCCGAGGCGCACGGCAAGCTGACCGGCAAGCCCGGTGTGCTGTTCGTGACGCGGGGGCCCGGGGCCAGCAACGCCGCCAGCGGCTTGCATGTGGCCATGCAGGACAGCACGCCAATGGTGGTTTTCGTCGGTCAGATCGCGTTGGACCATCGCGATAGGGAGGCTTTTCAGGAGGTCGATTATCGCGCCTTCTTTGGTCCGCTGGTAAAATGGGTGGCCGAAGTGGAACGGACCGATCGCCTACCCGAGTATATATCGCGCGCTTTCCAGGTGGCCCAATCCGGCCGTCCGGGCCCGGTGGTTCTGGCCCTGCCCGAAGATATCTTGTCCGCCGTCGTCGATGTGCACGATCGCGGCCCCACCGTTCCGGTTCATCCCCCGGTCGACGGCGCCACCGCACGCGCGGCTTTGGCAGACCTCGCCAGCCACAAACGCCCCCTGATCATCGCGGGTGGCCCGGGCTGGTCCACAAAGGCGCAGCATGATCTGGAGGCCTTGGCAGCCGCCACGGGCATACCCGTCGCTGTCACCTTCCGGCGGCAGGACTACATGGATAACGCCCACCCGAACTATGCCGGCGATCTGGGTGTTGGCGCCAACCCCAGACTAGCGCAGCGGTTGAAAGATGCCGATGCGCTGTTGGTCTTAGGGTCGCGTCTGGGCGATATCGCGACCGGCGGCTATGAATTGATGAACCCTGCCGCGCACGGAAAAACGCTGATCCACATCCACCCCGACCCCGATGAGTTGGGCCGCGTGTACCAGCCCACCACGGCCATTGCCGCCCGCGCGCCGGACATGTTGGCGGCCATGGTGGGGATCAACGATATTCAGGCGGATTGCGCCGAATGGACGGCGCAGGCCCGTGCAGATTACGTCTGGTGGCAACAGCCCAAGGAAACCCCCGGCGCGGTCAAGATGGAAGCGGTCATCGGCTGGCTGTCATCCCATCTGGACGGGCGCGGGATCATTACAAATGGTGCCGGCAACTACGCGGCCTTCCTGCACCGTTATGCGCGGTTCCGGGGCTATCGCAGTCAAGTTGCGCCAACGTCGGGGTCCATGGGCTATGGTTTGCCCGCCGCCATCGCCGCCAAGCTGGAACACCCCGACCGGCCCGTCATCTGCCTTGCCGGTGACGGTTGCCTGCAAATGACCATTCAAGAACTGTCAACCGCCCGCCAACATGGGGCGGATATCATTGTGATCGTGGCCAATAACGGGCGTTATGGCACCATCCGGATGCATCAGGAAAAGATCTATCCGGGTCGTGTATCGGGGACAGACCTGTTCAATCCTGATTATGTCGCGCTGGCGGCGGCTTATGGCGGCACCGGGCACCTTGTCACCGAAACGGCCCAGTTTTCCGCCGCGTTCCAGAAGGCGGAAAAGGGCGGCCTGCATATCATTGAGCTGAAACTCGATCCCGACATGCTGGCTACCGGCTTCTCGCTCAGCGACTTGGCGCCTCGGCCTTGATTTCTCTGCTTCAGAAGTACTCCGGGGTCCGGGGCAGCGCCCCGGTCCGCCATCTCAATCCAGCGCCTTTGTGATCAATTCAGATCCTTCCAGCATCTTGACCTCGCGTTGCGGGAACGGGATCGAGATGCCGTTTTCCTGGAAGGCATCCCACAATGCCAGATAGACGTTGCCACGAATATTGGTCAGGCCGCCGGTCGGATCCTTGATCCAGAACCGCAAGATGTAGTCCACGCTGCTGTCGCCAAACCCCACGATATGGCATACCGCAGGCCGAAAGCTCAGGACGCGTTCCACGCCCTGCGCCGCAGCCACCGCAATCTTGCGAACCTTGTGGGGGTCATCGCCGTAGGCAGTGCCAAAATAGATATCCAGCCGCACGAATTCGTTTGAATGTGACCAGTTCACCACCTGATTGGTGATCAGATCCTCGTTCGGGATAAGGTATTCCTTGCCGTCGCGTGTGACCACGCTGGCATAGCGCGCGCCAAGTGTATTGATCCAACCAAACGTCTCGCCAAGGGAAATCACGTCGCCGGGTTTGATCGACTTGTCCAGCAGGATGATTACGCCTGACACAAGGTTCGATACGACCTTCTGCAGGCCAAAACCCAACCCCACCCCGATTGCACCCGACAAGACGGCAAGCCCGGTTAGGTCTACCCCCACCGCGCGCAGCCCGACAAAGACGGCAGCACCGTACAAGCCAAGCTGCATCATCTTGACGACCAGCACGCGCATGGAAGGCGAGATTTCCTCGTTCTTCTCTATTCGTGCGGCTGTTGTCTTGGTGATGAATCGCGCCGCCGTGATCAGGGCGGCCAACAGCACGATCGCCTGCACCAGCAGCAATAGCGAAAACCGCACCTCACCGAGGTTGAACCCAATGGATGCCAAAAGCTGCGCGGCTTCGTCCCGCAGGTTCAGAATCGCCAGAGTAACGTAAACCCACGCGCCATATCGCGCCGTGGATCGCAACACTGGCGAACGGATCAGACGCGTCACGAAAACGACAAACAGCCACGCGGTCGACAACTCGGCGATGACGCCCAGAATATAGCTCCGGCTGGGCCAAGTGACCTCGCGCATGATCGCGACGACAATCCAGATCAGGATGACGAAAAAGATCATCTGCAGGCGACGATGAGCCACCACCAGCACCCGCATGCGCCATGTGGGCCAACCTTCGCGCGTGGCCATCCAATTGCGGACACGCGGCCCCAGCACCACGCGGAGCAGCCATGCCAACAAGAACACGCCAAATGCGATACCCAACTGATACGCATTCCATGGGCGCAGCAGGTTCTCAACGAACAACTGCCCCTCTGACAGCAGGGTCAGCCCCAGATCGCTCGCCTGTTCGATCACATCTTGGGTCGGAACGTCTTGAGGTATGGTTTCGGGGTCCATGCCGGCTCCTTGCGCTAGGCCTCAGCATGGCAGTGGGGCGCATAACCTACAAGCCGCAGGTCAGCGATCGGGTGGCCGGATCCTCAATCCAACTTGCGAAAGCCACGTCCGGGCAGTAGATCAACGGCCATGACACGGGTTTTTGACATGGATGACCGCGCACGCCTGCCATGGCGGTTCTTTGGCGCTGGCCTTTCGGTGCGGGCACGACTGCGCGCCTAAGGCCCCTCCATTACCCAAAACATGAAATTCCATCGGGAAAGGACCGCAACCATGACTGCCCCGAAGACGCTGTATGACAAAATCTGGAATGCCCATCTTGTGCACGAGGCTGATGATGGCACCGCGCTGCTGTATATCGATCGTCATCTGGTTCATGAAGTAACCAGCCCGCAGGCCTTTGAAGGGCTGCGCATGACCGGCCGCACTGTCCGCGCGCCCGACAAGACGATTGCCGTGCCCGATCATAATGTGCCGACCACGCTTGACCGTGCCAATGGCGGCATGAACGAGGAAAGCCGCATTCAGGTTGACGCACTGGACACGAACGCCAAGGAATTCGGCATTCATTATTACCCCGTGACCGATGTTCGGCAGGGCATCGTACATATCGTTGGCCCGGAACAAGGCTGGACCCTTCCGGGCATGACCGTGGTTTGTGGCGATAGCCACACTGCCACTCATGGCGCGTTTGGCGCGTTGGCCCATGGCATCGGAACGTCCGAGGTTGAACACGTTCTTGCCACCCAGACGCTGATTCAGCGCAAGGGCAAGAACATGAAGGTCGAGATTACCGGCAAACTGGCCCCCGGCGTCACCGCCAAGGACATCACCCTGTCTGTTATCGGCAAGACCGGCACTGCGGGCGGTACTGGCTATGTTATCGAATATTGTGGCGAGGCGATTCGCGACCTGTCCATGGAAGGACGGATGACCGTCTGCAACATGGCGATCGAGGGTGGCGCGCGGGCCGGTTTGATCGCCCCCGACGAAAAGACCTTTGCATACGTGATGGGCCGCCCTCATGCGCCGAAAGGTGCCCAATGGGAGGCAGCGTTGGCATGGTGGAAGACGTTGTTCTCAGACGATGACGCCCATTGGGATAAGGTGGTGACCATTCGCGGCGAAGATATCGCCCCCGTGGTGACTTGGGGCACCAGCCCCGAAGATGTTCTGCCCATCACTGGCGCTGTCCCTGCGGCCAGCGATTTCTCTGGCGGGAAGGTCGACGCGGCGCAACGCTCTCTGGATTACATGGGCCTGACGCCCGGTACACCGTTGCGCGAAATCGCGATTGATACGGTTTTCATCGGGTCCTGCACGAATGGCCGGATCGAGGATTTGCGCGCCGCCGCCGCCATCTTGAAGGGCAAGAAGAAGAAAGATGGCATTCGCGCCATGGTTGTTCCCGGTTCGGGTCTTGTGCGCGCGCAGGCCGAAGAGGAAGGGCTTGCACAGATCTTTATCGATGCCGGTTTTGAATGGCGACTGGCCGGGTGTTCCATGTGCCTTGCAATGAACCCCGATCAACTCAGCCCCGGCGAGCGCTGCGCCGCAACGTCCAACCGCAACTTCGAGGGTCGTCAGGGCCGTGGTGGACGTACTCATCTGATGTCACCGGCGATGGCGGCGGCGGCGGCCATCACGGGGCGGTTGACGGATGTTCGCGAAATGATGTGAGAAAATCCGGATCACGCCAGCAATCCGTTCGGAAAGCTGGCGTGATCCGCCTATAGAAATGGCCGCAGGTGGCGCAGGACAAACCCCATCCCTGCGGCAACCGCGAAACACCATATTGCCAGCAGCAGCCCCTGATCAGGAAACGGTACGCCAATGTCGATCAGCCAGCCGGTGATGCCGGGCCCGATCGCGGTTGATACCACCATGATCGCCACGGTCAGCGCGCGGACCGATCCAAGGTATCTTGTCCCGTAGACATGCGGCCAGAACGCACCCCACAAGGCACCGACCATACCTTGGGTCAGCGCCATGACAGCCAGCATCAGAACCCACATCCAGACCGAGTCCGCAGGCCCTATCAGCAACATTGCCATGCCCATGGGGATCAGTGCGATTGGCAGCAACTTGTCAGGACCAAACCGGTCGCAGGCCCATCCGGCCACCAGAGACGTTGCCACGGTGACGCTTGCATATGCCGGGTAGGCCGGGGCCATCTGCGCCAGCGTCCAGCCCTTGATCTCGGATATGTGGACCTGATGAAAGAACACGACCGTGCCGATGAACCCCGGCGTCAGAAGCAGGGGCAGCAGCGCCCAGAATAGCCAGTGGCGCAGGACTTGGGTGCGGTTCCAGTGGGTTCCGCCCATTCCCGTGCTGCCCATTGCAGCAATCATTCCGCCGGGTGCTCGGTCTCGCGCCAGAAGCCACATCAGCAGTGGCAGGATCACCAGCAAGATGACCGCCGCTGCGACGCCCCATGTTGCACGCCAGCCGATCCACCCGATCAGCAGGACAACCGGCAGAGGCAGCAAGACCTCGCCCAGCGGATAGCCAAGCCCCTTGATGGACACCGCGCGCCCACGGGTGGCAACAAACCAGCGGCCCATGGCGGTCGTGGCGATGTGGGTGAACATTCCCTGCCCGCAAAACCGCAGCAGGAACACGCAGACGACCAGCAGCCAGACCGTATTGCCCAAGGCCATGCCCAGCGCGGCACACGCAAACAGCACTGCCACTACCGGGGCCAACCGTGACAGCGGCATGGTATCGGCCAGCCCCCCCCGCGACAGCAACACCGCGGCGGAACTGAGCGTTGCCAGCGTGTAGATCCCGCCCCATTGCCCGTCAGTCAGACCATACGCGGCGCGGATTTCGCCGGCAAACAGCGAAATAAACCACGTCTGTCCAAAGCTGGAGCCGAACGCGAGCAACACCCCCGTCCCCAGCCACCGCGCATTGTCGATCAGAAATCGTCCCATTACAGCGGCTTATGCTGATCGCTGGTGAAGTTAAAGCAGCGTGCGTTCGACCACCCAAAATGCGCCGACAGCCGCGATCGTCAGTGATGCCGGGATGGCGATAAAGGGGCGATACCATGGTTTGTGGATAAACCAGCCGACAAGCAAAGCTGCCGCTGCGATGACTGCAAGCTGGCCAAACTCCACCCCGATATTGAAACCGATCAAGGCTACGGCAAAACGATCAGTCGCGATGCCGTAGTCGCCCAGAACGCTGGCGAACCCCAGCCCATGCAGCAACCCAAAGGCAAAGACCAGCGCAGTACGCCCCCTGATGTTGCCCCATCCAAAGGTGTTCTCGATGCCGACATAAACGATGGTGGCCGCGATCAAGGGCTCGACCACACTGGCTGGGACGGTCACCATCCCGGTCGCGGCCAGTGCCAGCGAAATGGTGTGCGCCAATGTGAACGCCGAAACCTGCCACAGAAGCGGCCTCAACTGGGTCGCGAAGAAGAAAAGCCCGAGTACGAACAAGATGTGATCAACCCCAAGCGGGACGATGTGTTCAAACCCGGCACCGATATAGCGCAAGAAAACCGTCGATGCGCCCTCGGTCGCGATTTCGCCACGGGGCAGCGGGGCTGAAAGTTCGCCACCGCTGAGGAAGCCTTCATAGGCATCGGCACCACCGCCGATCTGACGCGGAACGAATGTGCCATATTCCGGGGCAAGACCGACCCGTACCGCGCCGCCGGGCGGAAGCTCTGCAACGATGGTCAGGATGCTGTCGCGCGGCAGGTCGGTGTCGCCGACGTCTGGGATGGCGACGCTTAGGATTTCGGGGGTGATGCGTGCGCCATCGGTTTCAAAGATAAAGCCATCGGCGATGCGCGGCCAAGCGGCGCGCAATGATTCCTCCAAGGCGGGGGCATCCAGATGCCGCAGTTGATCGTAAATCGCGGCTTCGGGTGCATCGTTCGTATCTTGCAGACCCTCAAGGTCGATCCCGGCGATATAGCTTTCCAGCGCGACCCTGAGCGTGACGATGGCGCGATCGGCCGTTACCTCCACATCGCCGATTGTCGGTCTGATCTCGTGGGCGGTGGCGGCACCCAAAGACGTGATCACCAGAACCATTGACACAAGCGCCGCGCGGATGATGTTGATGAACGACATGAAAGGGACCTCTGCGATGACCAAATGGCTGCTAGCCGCAACACTTGCGTTGATCTTGCCGATGGGCAAGGCCGATGCGCATGAATTCTGGATTGATCCGCCAGCCTTTCTGATTGCCACCGATGATACGCTGACGGCCGATTTGCGCGTCGGGCAGGAATTCAGCGGGGCGACAATGTCTTATCTTCCGAGAAACTTCGTGCGATTCGACGTCGTTCAGGGCGACTCGGCCACCCCGGTCGAGGGGCGGTTTGGCGATATTCCCGCGCTAAGCATGGATGGCTTGGTGGATGGATTGGCCATTATCGTGCATCAAACCACCGCCAACAACCTGACCTGGAGCGAGTGGGAGCGGTTCGTCGGCTTTGCCGAACACAAGGATCTGGGGGATGTTGCCCAGATGCACGCGGATCGGGGCATTTCACAAGAGAACGTCCGCGAGGACTATATCCGCTACGCGAAATCGCTGGTCGCCGTTGGTGACGGGGCCGGGGCCGATCGGGTCGTGGGACTGCGGACCGAATTGGTGGCCTTGGCAAACCCCTACACGGACGATGTGTCCGGCGGCATGCCGGTGCAACTGTGGCTGGATGGTGCATTGGTGCCGGATGTGCAGGTGGAATTGTTCGACCGCGCCCCAGACGGTGAGGTGACGATCACGACCCACCGGACAAACGCCGAGGGTGTCGCGCTGCTGCCCGTTGCTGCGGGTCACGTGTATATGGCCGATTCCGTCACATTGGAGGCGGTGGAACCGACGGCCGAAAGCGATGCGGTCTGGGTCACGCTTTGGGCGAATTTGACGTTTGCGGTGCCCTGACGCGCCGGATTTGGCCGGGACACACCCTTTGCCGTGCTTGACGCAAATGGCGTGATCCGGCCATACGGGTTCACGACTCCCCAAGCCACTTTGCGAAAGCGCCAATTTCATGGCCCCACCCAAGCTGCCGACCATCGCGATGTTCTGGACAGGGCGCGATCTGGACTGGATGCAGCGGCTTTCAATGCATTCGTTCGTCAACCACGGCTACGAGTTGGTGCTGTTCACCACGGAAATCTTTGATCCGGGTGTGGACGGTGTTCAGGTCGAACGGATGGAAGACATCTACGATCCGCATCGACGGATGCGCAACAATGCGGCACCTGCGTGCATCGCGGACGTGTTCCGGCTCTATCTGATGAAGAAGACCGATATGGTCTGGATGGATAGCGACATGCTGTCGATTTCGCCGGTTACCCTGCACAATGGGTATGTCATGTCATGGTCAGGTCCAAAGGGGCAGATCAACAATGCTGCACTAAGGGTTCCAAAGGATTCCGCTGCGCTGGATTACCTGATTGGCCATATCGAAGACCCCGAATTGATTCCGGAATGGATGAATGCGGATCAACGTGAAAAGTTGCGCGAGATGCCGCCCGAGCGTCGGTTGCTGGCGCAGGGCAAGATGTTGCGCATTGTCTATGGACCACGCGGTTTGAACCATGCGCTGGGCAAGACCGGCGAAGATGTAAACGCCCGTGAGATGGATGTGTTTTCGCCGGTGCCATGGTGGCTGACCGATCTGTTCTTCAGCCCCAGGGGCGGGGTCGACGCCTACATCACCGAAAACACGCAGGTGGTGCATCTTTTTCAGGATCAGATCCGCAAGTGGAACTTGAATCATCCTCTGCCCGAGGGTTGTTTCCTGGACCGATATGTTAAAGAAAGCGGCTTCGTCATCTGAGGCCTCAAGAGGAGGGGAGCATTCCCATGGATAAGTTCACCAAACTGACGGGCATTGCGGCCCCCATGCCGCTGATCAACGTCGATACCGACATGATCATCCCCAAGCAGTTTCTGAAGACCATCAAGCGCTCTGGATTGGGCGTGAACCTGTTCGATGAAATGCGTTATGACGACGATGGCAATGAGATTGCCGATTTTGTCCTGAACAAGCCCGCGTATCGCGGCGCGCAGATTCTGGTTGCCGGCGACAATTTCGGCTGCGGTTCGTCCCGCGAACATGCGCCTTGGGCTTTGTTGGATTTCGGCATTCGCTGTGTGATTTCCACGTCGTTCGCCGACATTTTCTTCAATAACTGCTTCAAGAACGGCATTCTGCCGATCGTTCTGCCGCAAGAAGACGTCGACAAGCTGATGGATGATGCGCAGCGCGGGGCCAACGCGGTCATCAGCGTCGATCTGGAAAGCCAGACCATCACCGGCCCCGATGGCGGTTCGATCACCTTCGAGGTGGACGCCTTTCGCAAGCATTGCCTGTTGAACGGCATTGATGACATTGGTCTGACCCTTGAAAAGGCAACGGCCATCGACAGCTTCGAGACGTCGGCGGCGCAATCCCGGCCTTGGGTCTGACGCGACCCATCCGACCATTTCCCAAGTGATGCATTCAAGCGACAGTCAGCCGGGCAAACTGCCCGGCTGATTCATGTTGCCGGATCAAAGCCTTGCCTGACCACATGAAACTGGGCAAGATTGTGGCAAATGTGGCAGCTCCAAGCCTAAATGGGGCAAAATAATGGAATAAGGGGTCGGCATGAACTGATCCCATCCAGTTTGAGGATCGAGGCAGTGGTTTCGCAGTTCATCGGCGCCGTTTTGCGGGCTGTCGTGGTGTTGATCGTTATCGCCACTCCAGCGTTGCTAATCCCCGGGGCAGACCCCGAATCCGCACAGGTTGTGACACTTGTGGGACTTATCACCGCTATTTTCGTCGCGGTCGAATATAACGCCTCCTATCCTGCCTTGATCGAATTTCGTGACGCGCCGCCCTTCAACCGGGTGCGCATCATCGCGGCCTTTCTGACATTGTTTGGGCTGAGCGTGATCATGACGGCTGCGGGTTCTCAATCAACCTTGGCGCTGGTGCTGACGGCGCTTGGGCTGCTGGTGGGCCGGGCGCTGGAGTTCCCTTACAGTCCCCTGACACTGGTGTTGGAAACGCTACCAGAGGGAACCGACATCATGCTGGTTACCAAGATTCAGATCATGGCTGGCCTTGCCTGTTTCATCAGCCTGTTGTCGTTGTGTATTTTTGCGATCCTGATCCGGCTGCAACACTGGCCGAACCGCGGATCGGCCTTCAACGTCTGGATCAACCTGCCAACCTTTGACCCAACGACGGGCGGCGATGTGGTCACACGGTTAATCAGAGACAGCCGCGTTAACGTTATCTTAGGGTTAACCCTGCCATTCATTCTTCCGGCGATGTTGGTGCTGACGGCCAACCATTTCGAAGTGTCGATCACCACGTCTCCGCAAACACTGGTTTGGTCGATCACACTATGGATGTTCCTTCCCCTCAGCCTTTTCATGCGCGGTCTGGCGATGGGGCGGATTGCGGACATGATCCGCGCCCGGCGCGCAAGGCTGGTTGCTGGGTTGGACCACGACAGGCAGGCATCGCTGGCCTGATCGCACTTGTCACGGGTGGTTCCGCCACGGCAGACAGCCTACGGCTTGCAAATTTTCATACTGACCTCAGTCGCGCGGGCCCCGGCCTGTTGCTGCGCGACATGTTGGGGGGCGACGATGAACAGGTCGCCGCAACCGTTGCGGTCATTGCTGCGGCCGACGCCGATATCGTGATGCTGCAGGGGGTCGATTACGACGCAGATGGCGTGGCGTTGGGTGTGCTGCAGGACCAGTTGGGCCAAGCGGGCGCGCCGTATCCGCACAGCTTTGCCTTGCGCCCCAATACGGGCCGGCCAACGGGTGTTGATCTTGACGGGAACGGCCGATTGGGCGAAGCGCGCGATGCCGTGGGCTATGGCACCTTCAACGGACAGGGCGGTATGGCGATCCTGTCGCGCGTGCCGATCGGCTTGGTGCGGGACCATTCAGGGTTCCTGTGGCGTGATCTGCCGGAAGGGTCGGCCGCCGAGGTCACGCCGGCCGAAGCGCTTGACCTGCTGCCACTGGCCACGGTTGCCGCATGGGATATGCAAATCATTCTTCCATCCGGAGTTTTCCACCTTCTGACGCTGCATGCTACGCCGCCGGTTTTTGATGGGCCCGAGGATCGCAACGGCCTGCGCAACGCCGATGAACTGCGGTTTTGGCAACTGCTGCTTGATGGATGGTCGCCCGACGGGGCGCCCTTTGCCGCCGACCGGTTTGCGCTGATCGGGACGCTGAACCTTGACCCAAACCGGGGAGAGGGTCGTCGCAGCGCGCTGATGGGTTTGCTGACCCATGCGGCCCTGCAAGACCCGGCGCCGCAGCGTCCCGGCGGCGGCATGCAGACCGCCGATTGGCCGGAGCCTACCCCCGGCGACATGCGGGTCGATTACATTTTGCCCGCTGCGGGATTGCGCGTCACCGATAGCGGTGTGATCTGGCCTTCTGACGACGCCGCCACACCCCCGTTGTCCACGGTGATGGCGGCCTCGGACCATCGGCTGATTTGGGTAGACCTGCAGTTCTAGCAGACGCAGCGCCTTGATATCGGGCCCGTCGCCACACGTCACGCATCGCTTATGGGTTGGAAGTCTTGGTGCAGATGTTCATCTGCGGTCGTTTCTTGAACTTTCCCAGCGCAGAATGTACCGCCATTGGCAACGCAACCTTGCCAAGGATACCAGCCAGATGACCAACCCCTCCCTCTTGATCCTGCCGGGCGACGGCATTGGCCCCGAAGTCATGGCCGAAGTGCGCAAAGTTATCGATTGGTATGGCACCCGTGGGGTTACCTTCGACGTGTCCGAGGATCTGGTCGGGGGAGCAGCCTATGATGTGCATGGCACACCATTGCATGATGACACGATGGCCAAGGCGCAAGAAGTTGACGCCGTGTTGTTGGGCGCTGTCGGCGGGCCCAAATACGATGTTCTGGATTTCAGTGTAAAGCCGGAGCGCGGGTTGCTTCGCCTGCGCAAGGAAATGGACCTGTTCGCCAACCTGCGCCCGGCGCAATGCTTTGACGCGCTGGCGGATTTCTCATCGCTGAAGAAGGACGTGGTGGCCGGTCTCGACATCATGATCATCCGCGAGTTGACCTCGGGCGTTTATTTCGGCGAACCGCGCGGCATCCACCGCGAAGGCAACGAGCGCGTGGGTATCAACACCCAGCGTTACACCGAATCCGAGATTGCCCGTGTCGCCCGGGCGGCGTTTGAACTGGCGCGCAAGCGGGGCAACAAGGTCTGCTCGATGGAGAAGGCCAACGTGATGGAATCGGGCATCTTGTGGCGGGATGTCGTGACCGAAGTGCACGCGGCGGAATACCCCGACGTGGAACTGAGCCATATGTATGCCGACGCCGGGGCCATGCAGTTGACCCGCTGGCCCAAACAGTTCGACGTCATCGTGACAGACAACCTGTTTGGCGATCTGCTTTCCGATCTGGCCGCGATGTTGACCGGATCGCTTGGGATGTTGCCGTCGGCATCGTTGGGCTTGCCAATGGCCAATGGGCGGCCCAAGGCGCTTTATGAACCGGTGCACGGATCGGCACCCGATATTGCCGGGCAGGGCAAGGCAAATCCGATCGCCTGCATTCTCAGCTTTGCGATGGCCTTGCGCTATTCCTTTGATATGGGCGCCGAAGCCACGCGTCTGGAAAAAGCGGTTGAGGACGTGTTGGCGGACGGATTGCGGACAGCCGATTTGCTGGGTGAGGAGGGCGTCACACCTGTGAGCACAGCCGCCATGGGCGATGCGATTGTGGCGAAACTTTCGGCATCGGTGTGATCCAAAGCTGCTTTGAACGAAAACCCGGCCTTTATGGCCGGGTTTTGCGTTGCAAGTTGCGCTTAAACCGGGCCAGAACGCTGATATGACTGGGAACACCAATTTGCGTGGCGTGATATTCGCGCTGGTGGCTTTTGCCGTCTTTGCCACCCATGACGTGGTGATCAAATATCTGGGTGGCAGTTATTCCCCGTTCCAGATTGTGTTTTTCAGCGTG
>Ga0075467_10001074_pt1 | contig 22609 bp, 23 predicted proteins | sample DEB08_DNA_9_FD_75067 | JGI IMG/M metagenome (GOLD analysis project Ga0075467, IMG submission 75067) | Aqueous microbial communities from the Delaware River and Bay under freshwater to marine salinity gradient to study organic matter... | ecosystem: Environmental > Aquatic > Marine > Coastal ... | reverse complement strand
TATCTCTTCCATATAGCGACACTACTCTATCTTCAGATTACCTAGAGTCGTATAGCATTGATAGTTCTGAGTATGGAACCAGTGTATCAGTGATTGTTTCAGGTGACACCAGAACGATGAAGGTAAATGCTTTGCCCGATCATGCTACAGGATCTTTTCCAAATTCTGGAAACCCAAATACTATCTCAGCTCAATCGCTTGAGTATGAATTTCCTAGTTCATGAACCTATACTTGAGATGCTACTGAAGCTCAGACTTTAGGGGTAGCTATAAATGGAGTAAAGTTTGAACCAGGAACGGCAGAACGTGTTGAGTGTAGTAGTGGAGAATGATACAGAATAGAAGCATTTCAAGATTTTGCAGATCTAGGTTTTGATTTTAATAATGCCCATGTACAACCAACAGGAGAATACCATTATCATGGTAGTTTTGAGCCATTAGCAGATAGCTTTGAATGAGATGACTTGATTCATGTATGATTTGCTCAAGATGGGTTTTTAATATATTATTCAAAAAAAGGGAGTTATACACCAAGCTATGATCTAACAGATGAAAAACGAGAAGGGAGCTCTTGTAGTTATAGAAATAAAACAGTAAGCGTAGATAACACTACTCCAGATGGGACCTATGTTTCTGATTGGGAATATGTTCAATGATTTGGTGATCTAGATGAATGTAATGGTATAGAAATAAATGGAGAATATAGCTATCTAATTACTGACGAATACCCATATATTGGACGATGCCTCAATGGCGAATATACAGCTACTCGTTCAGCAGGATGATCACCCTCGGGATGACCAAGATGATTTAGTCCACCACCAAGACGATAATATTTTCTTTTTAATCACACCAATATGAAAAAAATATTTTTAAGTGCTATGATTACTGCTCCACTCATATTTATGAGTGTTTTTGCCTATACTCCATCAGCTTCACTTCAATCTAAATTAGAAACTGTTGTAGAAAAAGTAGAGCTGGTAATTGATGAAAAATGAGAAAGTTATCGTGCTACATTTATTGAGAGCATAGGTATATATAAACAAAAATATAGTGAAAATACGGCTGTAAGTTATGTACTCGATTATTTATTGACTGAAATTTCTCAAAAGCAAAATCCAAATATACTTCTGATCATTGCTGATGATCTTTGACTAGATGCTATGCCATGATTCAGTGAAGGTTCTCTCAAGCCAAACATACCTCACCTAGAAGCCTTGATGGAACAGGGACTTACATTTGAAAATCTTTGGTCGGCTCCGGTTTGTACTCCAACACGAGCGACTATACTTACCGGGATATACTGAGTAAAAACATCAGTACTCAAGGTAGATGATCCACTTCCTCTCAGTGAAGTTTCACTCCAGAGTATGATAGATACAAAGACACAAGACTGATATAACCATGCAGTTATCTGAAAATGGCATCTCTCAAAAGATGCCTCACATCCAACAGACATGGGTGTAGGGTATTATGCAGGACTGTTGACTTGATGAGCCAAATCATATACCAATTGGAAACTCACTCAAGATGAAAAAACGACTACAAATACAGAGTATATAACGAGTAAATTTACAGACCTCGCTATCGACTGGCTCGACGATCAAGATGAAAAACCATGGTTCTTATGGATGGCCTATACAGCTCCCCATACTCCATTTCACCTTCCACCGAGTCATCTACATGACAGAGATCTTTCTGGTGATCAAGACGATATAGATGCGAATCCAATTCCTTACTACATGGCTGCTATCGAAGCGATGGATAGTGAAGTAGGGCGATTGCTCGATGCTATCCCAGAAGCAGAACTAGAAAATACAGTGATTATATTTATTTGAGATAATGGAACTCCTGGTCAGGCTGTTCAATATCCATACAGTCGAAAAAAAGCGAAAGGAAGTTTGTATCAAGGATGAATTAATGTTCCTATGTTTGTATCTGGCTACTGAGTTGATCGAGTCGGAGAACGTGAAGATACCCTTCTACACACGGTAGATATATTTGCCAGTGTACTCGATTTAGCCAACACAGGAGTAGATCAGATTAATGATAGTACCAGCTTCAAAGACTACCTCAGTAATGCAGGCACTCAGCAAGAAGAAATAGTCTACTGAGAAGTTTGATGAAGTGGGAATAGACTCGGATGATACAGTATCCGAGACGAGCAATATAAACTTATCGTGTTTACTGATGGGACACAAGAACTATATAACTTAGGGAGTGATCCTTATGAAAATACTAACCTAGCAAGCAACAGTAGTTATACAGACATTATTGATGACTTGCTGTGAGAAGCAGAAAGAATTAGAAACTAAAAATTCCCCTAACCCCTTTATTAAAGGGGAACAAGAACAAAAAAACTCCCTTTCGGGAGTTTTTTTATTGTTAGTTTGAACCAGCTTCTACTAAGTAATCACAAGCCAGCTTATCCATACTCATAATATGCCCATTCAGCCATGGTGTGAAACCACTTTCTAGATAGACTTTGAGTCATCCTACGTCTTTGTTTCGTCTCCATTCTCTACGTGCTTCGTAGAGTTTTTGCAGTGAGCAGTGGTGTGCGTATTGATGTTTGTTTGCAGCAGGGTAGTTGTATTTAAACATTCTTTTCTCTTCTTTTTCAAAGTGAAGCTCTACGTCTGCAACGAGTTGTTCGAGTTTACTATCTATCTTTTTCTTTTTTTTCTTGAGAACTAGTTCATGAAGATCGTTAAGTATTTTTACTTCTTTGTAGTGGAGTTTATCAACCGAGAGTAGGTTGTCTAAATAAAGTTTACTTACCAGCATTTTGTCATAGTATTATAATTATAAAGTTCTTATATATAATATCATATTTATCTATCCCTGTAAAAATTATGGCAGATCTAACAAAAGAAGAAAAAAAAGAAATGAAGAAAGAGGTCAAACAGGTACAAGAAGAAGAAGTTCAAAAAACAGATGAAATGAGCTATATTCTAGATGATTCCAGCCTCGATGAGAAAATATCTCAGTGGTTCAATAAAATAAGCATATTATCACTTGATGATGAAGGGAAGCAAAAAGTAGCACAAGATGTAAAGACAAACGCAGCATGAGATAGGCTCTATTGGATAGAGATTATACTATCAAGTATTATAGCCACCCTAGGACTTCTCAACAACTCTGTAGCGGTAGTTATTGGTGCTATGTTGATTGCACCACTGCTGCGACCTATTCATGGGCTCAGTTTTGCTGTAGCAAGATGATGAGAAAAAATATTTCTTAAAAGCAGTAAGACACTGCTGTATTCTATGGGGCTCTCTGTACTTTTTGCATATATTGTTACATCAGTACTGGGTATCCAGGTAGAAAACAATGAAATAGCTTCACGAATATCTCCGAATATCCTCGATTTTTTCATTGCTATATTCTCAGCTGCAGTCGCTGTATTGTCGCTTCGTTTTGCGCGACTCTCAGAATCTGTAGCAGGGGTAGCTCTAGCCGCTTCGCTGATGCCTCCATTGGCTGTTATTTGAATACAGCTCGCACTCGGGCATTTTGGAAGTGCCTTTGGTGCACTGACACTATTTTTAGCCAACCTCTCAGCTATTATATTTGTAGGTATGGTGTTCTTTTGGTTGTATTGATTTACTCCTCACCTGAAGCAACTCCAGACGCAATCATTTCATAGAATAGGGGTGGTGCTAGTAGGAATTACTCTTATTTTAATACCTCTGGTACTTTCGTTTAATAGTATCAAGAAAAACTACTCTATTTCACAATCAACTTCTCAAATATTGCTTGAGAATGTATCATCTGAGATCTATGATATTGAAGTGAGCGACGTGTATACAAGAAAAGATAAAATTCATATAGATGTATTGCTGCGACTAGAGACAGGAACACAATATCAAGCATATATATCTGATATTAAGCAGAAATTGAACGAAAAATTTCCATACAAAAATATTACCTTTATCATTCGAGTAGAATATATAGATATTATTGAAGTGACTAATATTTTAAAATAAATTATGAGTAGTAAAAAAGACAGTTCTGGATTCAAGAAAGCTATGGTATATATCAAATGGGCTATTATATTATTTGTTATCTGAGCGCTTTGGTTGATATGGTTTTTATATTTTTCAGGACGAACTCCATCAAGACTATTAGGTGAATGAGTTGCTCAAGTGCTTACGGTATCAAATATGGCAGAAGAAGGCTTTGTATCACTTAGTTTTGATAAACGAGGCACTGCTACCGTAAAAGATCTTACATTTATGGCTACGGATTGATATGTATACACACGAGAGTACAGAGATGTATCTCCATTTGAGTGAATTATTAGATGGGTGCCATACGGACAAGAAACTTCACTTATACAATCGCGAGCTATTTCTAGATGGACTGGTGGAGCAGTAAATCTAGAGATTCCAGAAGGCTGTATCAAAATACTCTGAGTAGATATAGGCTATAGTGGGAGTAATGAACGAGTCAAAAATCTCACCTGTAAAAAAGATGACGGAAAAATAATTTCAAAAGAATACCGAGAATGATTTATAGATCGATTTTTTGAATGATATTTAGAAATTAAAGCGAAGTAAATTATGGATCCAGTGGCCTTTTTTATTTTGCTTTATACAGACGTATAATTATTTTTTTATAACAAAACCATTTTCTAATGCTTCAAAGCTTTTCTTTTCTTGCTTAGTTAGTGTTTTATATGCATTCTTTTCTGTAGATATTTTGTATTTTCACTCTTCGTTTTCTTCATAATAGACTTCATCTTTATAAGCTTTTCTGAATTCTTTTACTATTCAACTCTCTTTAATTATATTTTTTGAGAGACTTGATAGAGTTTGAGTGGGTGATTGAATTATTTTTTCTTCTATTTCTTTATTAGATGCTATCAAATGACTCCCATTTTCATGAGAGAGTATATGGTAAGGGTTCTCTCAAAGGGTCGATAATACATATATATCTCAAGCTTTAAGATATTGCGTTCAATGTGGTAGGTGAAGGTTTCAAATTGGGTCATATCATCAAATTTGTATTACTTCTGTATTTTCTTTTATTTTTCATTTTATATTGTAGAGAATTTCTACGTCAAAAATTGTTTCTTGTGGTCATTTTTCTGTGCTCTTATAATCTCATTTATTTTTAATTACGCGTGCTATAAAAATATTCTCCGATACTCAAGATATTTTTTTATTATCACTGAAATCAGCAATATAGTTAGCATGTCAGTAAAGAACATTAGTATTAAATTCTTTATAAGTAAAGAAACTTACTCATAATATTCCCAATAATCATATTACTCCAATAAATACTTTTTTATTATTCATATTTTTTAAAATTAATTAATATTATTTTACCATTTTGTATTATAAGAACTTTTATCTTGAGTTCATAAGCTTGTAATGCTTAGTTTCCCTTGTTTCATGACATTACTTCAATAACTATGAGCCATCCCTAGTGCATGTCATAGTTCGTGAATTATAGTATGTAGTTTATTGTTTGAGCTGAAAGTTCAAGAAGGACTGTCACCATCAAGATAGTATTTATTTATGTATAGTTCATCTGATCCCCAGCTGTCTACATTCATATATCCAAAATAACCATTTGTTGTGGAATATAAATCTACTAAGGTTAGGTCTTCTATAGTTCCAGCTGTATCAGGTAAAATATCAACTTCTCACATTGCGTTCCATCTACTTACAGCTGTGTTCCACTGACTAGAGTATTTAGTACTTCCTCACCATCGAATTCCTCAGTTATCTACGGATGATTCATTGAAGGTATAGTTACTACCAAGAGCAACAGCATAAGCTGAAATACTACCTAGCATGAGCCCAATTGATACAATTGTAAAACAATATAATATTTTTTTCATCTTTATAGTTGTTATGTATATAAATTGTCATGACACTATTATGTTATGCTTATTTTTAGGGAAGACTAATGCTTAAGAATTTTTTAATTTGCTTTTTTAAATTTTTTTGTGCTAATTCCAATTTTTTGTGTATAATCGCGACCTATATTAACTTACTATACATTCATGCTATTTAGCGACTTGGATCTGATTGATCCTATATTAAAATCTGTTGAAAAGAAAGGATACAAAAATCCAACTCCCATTCAAGAACAATCTATTCCACCTATCCTAGATGGACGAGACGTGCTCTGATCAGCTCAAACGGGTACAGGTAAGACAGCATCTTTTGCTATACCGACTCTACAAATACTTGCTCGAGAGAAAGAGCTATGAAATACTTCAAGAGCTATTAAGTCTTTGGTTCTTACTCCAACTCGAGAATTGGCTATCCAAATTCAAGAGAGTTTTAATGACTACGGAAGTAATCTTCCACTCAAACATACGGTTATCTTTGGTGGTGTAGGGCAAGGGAAGCAAGTACAACAGCTCAAATCAGGGGTAGATATTTTGGTGGCGACTCCAGGACGACTCCTGGATCTTATGAATCAAGGTTTTGTAGATTTGCGACAAGTTGAGATATTTATTCTCGATGAAGCCGATCGAATGCTCAATATGTGATTTATTAACGATGTACGAAAAGTACTGGCAAAACTTCCAGTTAAAAAACAAACCCTCTTTTTCTCAGCTACGATGCCAAAAGAGATAGCATGACTCGCTGACTCTATTCTAGATAATCCAGTAAAAATAGTAGTAGCACCCGTTTCCTCAACAGCAGATACCGTGAAACAAGCTGTGTTTTACGTAAGTAAACAAGATAAAAAATTACTACTTATAGATCTACTCAATAAAACAGATATGGGATCAGTTCTTGTATTTTCTCGAACCAAACATGGCGCAGATAAAATCGTACGAGACCTAGATAAAGCAAAAATATCAGCACAAGCTATTCATGGAAATAAATCTCAAAATAACCGACAACGAGCCCTCTCTAACTTTAAATCAGGAGAGACTCGAGTACTGGTTGCTACAGATATAGCTGCGAGAGGGATAGATGTAGATAGTCTGGCCTATGTAATAAACTACGACCTACCAAACGAACCAGAAACCTACGTACATAGAATCGGTCGAACCGGTCGAGCAGGAAAGGGCGGTATGGCTATTAGTTTCTGTAATGAAGAAGAATTCGCTTACCTACTCGATATTCAAAAACTTATCGGACGAGAGATAGAAGTAGTTGAAAAAAACCCATATGCTATCAAGATAAGCGGGCCGATGCCAAAAGCAAAACAAAAACAACGATCAGGACGACCATCTAGGCGACCAAGTGGTCATCGAGGTGCTTCAAGCAATAATAGAAATAGACGATAAATACATGAAAGAAAAACTCTATCAAGCCACAGCAGATATATTGCTGAAAAACATGCAGATAAATGACCCTGAATTCGCAGGAAAGCCAGTTATTTGTGTGTATGATAATCACTGTGAACTCGCATCCCTATTAGCTCAAGGATATAAAAATACTTTGGATAATAGAGATTTGTCTGAGTGTATAGATTTTGATTCTCTTAGTAAAGATGAGATCAAAAATAAACTCATGTCACTCCCCGAGTGAGCCACCGTTATACTAGTACAGTCTACTAATTTTAGACTCGATGATTTTAGAATTAGATTAAATTTAAATAATCAATGAGTCGGGTGTCTCGAACATAGTCATCTCGGATATCTTCCAGAAGAGCAATACGAGAACTATATTGACTCAATAGAATATAATACTCCATACTACGAAGCACTCTCAGATAAGATGCATGATATTTTCTCTACGTGAACTAAACTAGAGATGACTACCTGTGATGGAAGTGTACTCACAGTAGAAGGTGGTTTTGAAACTATGAAACGAAATACTTGAGATTACACAGGCAAGAGCAGAGGTGGATGATTTCCAATTGGAGAAAACTTTACCGAGGCAGCTGATTTTGCAAAAGTAAATGGAAGCTTTACTATATATGCCTACCCAGATGAAAAGTTTCAAGTGCAATGGTGTGAACCATTTAAGGTAGATGTGAAAGAAAGTATCCTCACTTGCAATGACCCAAAATGTCCACCAATATTTAGGACACTCCTAGATAACATAGCCGCATCAGAGGACGATGAAGTAGCTCTTCGAGAATTAGGCTTTGGAATGAATACTGGTATATCAAAAACCAAAAGACTTTCCAATATCTGAGCCTTCGAACGAGTCACAGGATTTCATTGTTCACTCGGTAAGAAGCACAATATCTACCGAAAGAAATATCATAAATCTATCACCCAAAGATACCACATAGATATCTTCCCAGATGTAGAATCTATCAAAGTAGACTGAAAAACGATATTTGAGAATGGAGGATATGTGATTTAAGAAAAATAAATTATGATAAATAAAGAAGTAGAAGATAATGCTTTTGAGTGGGCTAAAAGGAATAGAACTCGGCTTGTAAAGGAAATACTTTCAAGTTATGATAGTAAGAATTTTAAAGCAAAGCAAATTATCTTTCTTTCATAATCACCATGAGCAGGTAAAACAGAGTTTATTAATGGAATGTTGGATAAATGATTTCAAGAATATTTTATTCACATAGATTTAGATGATCTAAGATCTATTATTCCTTGATATGATTGATGACATGCTGATTGTTTTCGAAAAGCAGCTATTAAAATAATGGAAATGCTATTAGATAAGGCATTTAATAAATGATTGAATATTATTTTAGATGGAACATTTTGAAGTAAGTTGGCTACTTCAAAAAATATAGCGAGAGCTAAAAGAAGAGAATATAATATTAAGATATATTATATTAATTTTGATCCTGAATTAGCATGGAAATTTACTCTTTGAAGGGAAATTGAGAAGGAACGAAAGGTACCCTTTTGGAGTTTTTATACTAAGTACTTTAGAAGTTTTAGAAATATTAAGATGATTTGTAAAGAATACCAAGATATAGAAGTGACGGTATTGAAAAAGATCTTGACAAAAGGTTGACATTCCTCAAAATTGTATAAAATACAATCATATGAAGAATTAAAAAAACATGAACATGTTATAAGGCCGAGAGGGAATTACTTGTTTACTTTTATAAAGTTATGAGTGCTAACATTAAAGTATAGAATACTTATAAAAAAAGGTTTAATTGATTACGATAAATACCATGAACAAAATGGTAAAAAAAATAAATAAACTTCAAACAGAGGGAAACTTAAAAAAGATATTGAATAAAAATACAAAAGAACAACTGAAAGTTATAGTTAAGTATTTTAAGTAGTTTTTATCATCTGAATTAAAAAAGCTCTTATATAAGAGCTTTTTTTGTTATTCATTAATCAGACAAAATCAATTACCAAATGGGTCACTAAAATGTGCTATAGATCACCATTCTCCACTTTCACCTCACTCAGCTACTCCTCATAGCTCTACTATCTTTGCTGATCGTGTATCAATATCATCACAAAGAAAATCTAGATGAATAGGGCTCCAGTGACGACCGTAGTCTCGAACAGTACTCGCTCATGCGATGGGCTTTGTTCCAACTTTTTTTTCTTGTAAATATATATCACAGTTCTCTGTAGATAGTATAGCCATAGATCCCTGGTCACGGTTTTTTGTACAACCAAGAGCTTGCATATAAAAGTCTTCTGCCTGTTTCAAATTAGAAACATCTATACTTACCGAAATTTTTATCATATTTAAAGTGTTATATAGTATATATACTTAGCATATACTAGAGTGTATATAATTCAAGTTAAAATAAGAAATTAAATAAATCTTATTATAAACTATTTGACAGGATACTATATGTTTATATACTACCTTGTAATACATAGTAGTAATTTTTGTTTTGTATAGATAGAAATTACTTTTTTTGTAGAGTAGTAGTATGTAATACACAGTAGTGATATGCCAGATAACATAGAAAAAATATCTTCTCAAATGAGAAAGGGGATACTCGAATATATTATTTTGACGATTATTTCTTCGTGAGAAGTATATGCAAGTGATATTCTCAAGACTCTCAAAGATAATAATCTGATTGTGGTTGAGGGGACACTGTATCCATTACTATCAAGACTCCGAAAAGATTCTATTATCACCTACTATTGGGTTGAGTCACAATCTGGCCCACCACGGAAGTACTTTAAGCTCACCAAAGAAGGGAAGCAAGTATTGAAGACTATGTGATGAGTATGGAACGATCTCAACTCTACCATACAAACTATATCTAAAAAATAATTTATAATCATGATACCCATGAAGACTATAGTGAATGGACACAAATTTGATCTCTCTGAAACATCGAGCGTATTTTTAAATAAGTATCTGAAAAAACTAGGAAAATTTATTGAAAAAAATAATATAGAGACAGATGTCTATGACGATATAGAAGAGCGAATAGCTGAAGCACTCTCTGAGAGTCTAGGGGATAAAAAAACAAAGAAGATTTCTGACACAGCTGTTATTAATATTATCAATGAACTCGGTGAACCAGATGAGATATTCGTAGATATATGAGTAGAAGACAGCGAAGGGAGTTTCTCAAAAAATAATTTTAAGAAGTATCTATCTGATATAAATTTTAAACAGTACTTTACAGCTACTGAGCAACCTCTCAGAAAAGATTCAGAGCATGCAATTTTGGCATGAGTATGTTATGGAATAGCTACAAAATATAAGCTTGACCCTATTTGGGTACGACTCGCATTTATACTCGGTACACTTATGTGGGGTATGACAATCATACTCTATATTGTACTAGTAGTGTTGCTACCAGACAATCATCTTAAAAAAAAAGTCTCTAAAAATAAATCAGTAAAAAAAGTAAAAGCTGTAGCAAAACAACAAGTAGAAAAGATTAAGTCGATGCCTCTGAAACAAGAAATTGAAGAAAAGGTAGTATATGTGAAAAAAACCAGAATTATACCAAGATTCTTTAATGGTATTGTATCACTTATAAGAGGCTTGTTCAGATTTGTCTTTCATTTTGTTCGAATCATCCTTGCCTGCGCACTATTTTTGATCTGCCTACCTATACTCATAGCCTTCTTGTTTACTTCGGGGGTTATGTTTAGTGATATAGTAGTAGATAACCAGATTATGTTCACTCAGGTAGATCTCTGGCTCAAGATCGGGGTAGTGTGATTGTTATTCTCACTCTTCTTTATTATCTTTGGAATATTTCTCAAACTACTACGGGGGAAGACCTTTGCTACCTCACTTATTCTTAGCGGTATTATTGCAATATTTATTTTCGCATTCATATGATGAACTGGTTTTGTAAAGACATTGAGTGAATACCAAAATATTTACACACAGAGCGATGTGTATGAGTTAGGGAGTAATACTCTCAGACTTGATGATATTTCAGTATTTGGGAATGAGAATTCATTTATCCAATGAGCCAACTGGATCGACGCTATCAATTTTGAAAGATCAAACTCTCTATCACTTTCAGTTGAAGTAACATCAGTTATTAATTCGAGTGACCAAGCGAGTGCAGATACTATATTTACATCTATGATTCCACTCGTAGTAACAGACGAATCAAAGCTATGATTAGCAGAGTCTACGTTCACTCAGCCTGTGCCATATAGTTTTCTCAGACGAGAACTGACATATTATATCCCTGAAGGTGTTGAGGTAGAACTTGGAGATAGCCCTAGCTTTGGCTGATATGTTTCATGACTTTATTATACATCGGATGACAAGAGCAGAAAAGCGTATGGCTTTTGGAAATGTCGTAATACAAGATTAGTGTATTCAGAAGAGTTAGAATGATTTGAATGTGTGAAATAAATAAAGAGTACTTTTTTGTCACTTTTTTCTAAAATACCGTTATACTAGTTACAGATACTTTATATATTAATCTAGGAAAAATGAAAACTACAAAACTACTGATACTTCTTTTATGATTCTATATCAGCTGAGCGTCACTACACGCTGCAGAAGATTTACAGACTATTTCGGTAAATAATTCACAATCAATGATGTGTACTATGCAATATGCTCCAGTATGCGGAATAGATGGCAACACCTATGGAAACTCGTGTATGGCTTGAAAGGTAGAGATAGCATATGAATGAGAGTGTGAGGTAGGGAACACAGACATTTCACCAAAACTAAAACTCTCACAAAATGACCAAAATTTTTATACTACTATTCAAGCTAGACTCGATAGTAGATATCAGCTAATTATAGCTGAATCTGTTTGAAGATATCAACTCAAGCTTACTAAATACAGTACTGCCAAGCAGAAAGAAATAAATGAGAGGATTATTGCAAAAATAGAAACCAAAATCTCAGAACTTCTCATGCAATACCCACAAGACATAGCACTTCCAGAATCAGCCAATAATAAATATCTTGCCTACTCACTTCTCAAATTTGAGTTGATGTTGTTAGAATTTTAATATAAATTAGTAAGACAAAAAAGCCTCTATTCTAAGAGGCTTTTTCTATATATTTATGGCGTTTTTTTTGATCTCTAGTATTCATTTCCCATTAACTCCTATATCTATACTATCTCAAGGAGCTATTTCTCAACTGAGTAATTTTTGAGAGAGAGGATTGAGTACTACATTTGTGATAGCCCTCTTCATAGGACGCGCTCAGAACTCTTTATCGTATCCTACCTCTATAAGGTATTTTTTTAGGCTCTTATCAAAAGAAATACTGATATCTTTTTCTTTCAAGTTTTTCTTGATTCATTCAAGCAGTATATCTGTTATTTCTAGTAAATTTGATTCACTGAGACTATCAAATACAACTATATCATCTATTCGATTGAGAAACTCTGGACGAAAGAATTCTTTGAGTTTATTTTCTTGTATATTACTTGTCATAATAATAACAGTATTAGTAAAACTTACCGTTCTTCCTTTACTGTCTGTAAGTCGACCGTCGTCTAGTATCTGTAGAAAAGTATTAAATACATCGCGGTGAGCTTTTTCTACTTCATCAAAAAGTATCACACAGTAGGGTTTGCGTCTTATAGCTTCAGTAAGTTGACCTCCTTCTTCATGGCCAATGTATCCTGGAGGAGATCAAATAAGCCTACTCACTGCATGCTTTTCCATGTATTCACTCATATCTATTCTGATAAAAGCTTCTCGGTCATGAAAAAGTATATCCGTAAGAGCTTTGGCTGTTTCTGTTTTTCAAACTCATGTTGGACCGAGAAATAAAAAACTTCAGAGAGGTTTGCCTGCTTCTGCCAGTCCAGCATGTGCTCTACGAATAGCATTTGAAACAGCAACGAGAGCTGCATCTTGACCAACCACTTGTTTTTTGAGGTATTGTTCTAATTGTAATAGCTTTTCTTTTTCTGTTTCGAGAAGTTTTGTGGCTGGAATCCCCGTCCATTTACTAATTATCTCTGCAATATCTTCACTGCTTACTTTTTCTCTGAGGTATCACCTACCTGAGTCATGCAAAGTCTTGAGTTTTATATTTATTTCTTCTAACAATTTTTCTTGTGCTGGAATTTCAGCATAACGAATTCGAGCTACTTCTCATAGATTTCATTCTCTTTCTGCTGTATTTGCTTGCGATTTGAGTGTATCTATTTGTTCTCTGAGATCTTTCATCTCATCCATCATATTTTTCTCTTTTTTCCAAGTTCACTCAATAGATACAATAGCCTCTTTTTTATTAGCGATTTCTTTTTCTATTTTTGCTATATTCTCAGGAGAAGTATCTTTTTCAGTTTTTTTTGCTTCGAGCTCTATTTCTAAAGTACGAAGTTGCTTTTCGAGTTTTTCAAGCTCTACTGGCTTTGAAATAGAACTCATTTTTACTGAAGCAAGTGCTTCATCCATCAAATCAATGGCTTTATCAGGCAGTTGTCTATCTGGAATAAACTTTATCGAGAGAGTAACGGCTGCCTCTATAGCAGAGTCTGTTATTTTTAAGCCATGATGGAGTTCATACTTGTCTTTAATTCCACGGAGTATAGCAAGAGTTTCTTGTTTACTTGGCTCATCTACGATAACCTTTGCGAAACGCCTTTCAAGGGCAGAGTCTTTTTCTATATATTTTTGATATTCATTGAGAGTCGTAGCTCCGATGAGTCTGAGTTGTCCTCTGGCCAGAGCAGGTTTAAGTAGATTACCTGCATCAGCTTGTCATTCTGCAGCTCAGGCTCATACGATCGTATGAAGTTCATCTATAAAGAGAATTATTTGTCCTTCAGATTTCTCGACTTCTTTAATAATTGCCTTGAGACGTTCTTCAAATTCACCTCTGTATTTTGCTCATGCTAACAGTGATCCCATGTCTAGAGTAATAACTCTTTTTCCTATGAGATTTTCAGGTACTTCTCTATCTACTATTTTAAGCGCAATTCATTCAATTATCGCAGTTTTTCAGACTCCTGGTTCTCATACAAGAACAGGGTTATTTTTACTACGTCTTGAAAGAATCTGTAGTGTTCTACGTATTTCTTCTTCTCGTCCAATTACAGGATCTATTTTTCACTGCTTTGCTTGCTCTATTAGGTCAATACCATATTTTTTGAGAGTATTGAGTTTATTTTCAGGGTCATTATCTGTGACTTTTTCTCATCACCGCATAGTATCTATGATTTCTTTTATTTTTGGTGATGTTATACCAAAAGCCACAAATATATCTTGTAATGGTCTTGGAGAATAGCCTATAAGTGCTAATAGTAAATGTTCTTCTGTTATGAATTGGTCTTTATTTCTATCAGCGATTTTTTCTGATTCGCTAAAGATAGTATTGAGTTCTGGACTGAGAGTTAGTTGGTATGTTCATTCTATTTTAGGGATTTTTGTGAATTCTTTTTTTACTGATCATAGCAGCAATTGTATATCAACTCATAGGTCGAGTAAAATATCTTTTGATAGGGAATCACTACTCTCGAGCATAGCCATACATAAATGCACTGGAGTAATTTGATTGTGTTGTTCTTTATTGGCTCTATCTTGAGCTTCCTGAATTCTGGTTGATGAATTTAGGGTAAATTTTTCAATATTCATATTTTTCAAAGTTAAAAAATAATCACTCTACATGAGGTCTTTTTATGTGCTTTATATCTACCTACGTAGAGTATACATTATACTCCTTTTTATTATCCATTCAAGTTATCATTTATAGATAAAAAATCTCTATATTTTTTCAGTGGTGATAATAAACTGTAAGATGATTTTTGAAATTACAAGGAAAATATGTAGTATAAGGATATGAAAGTAATGAGAAATATATCTATTACATGTAAAAATATGTTAAAAAAATTGCTGAAAAAATATCTTTGAGAGCTTACGTACTGATGAATCGATGGCTCAATCACAACATTTGCTATTGTCGCGGGGAGTATATGAGCCAATCTTGATTCGAGTGTGATTCTGATTCTCTGATTCGCAAATCTATTTGCTGACGGATTCTCAATGTCTATTTGAGCCTATTTATCATCAGGGGCTAGGGAACAACACAAGACCAAAAAAGAGAGACTTTATATAGGAGCTGCTACCTATATATCTTTTCTAATTCTTGGTCTCATTCCTCTCATCATATATATCCTTCAATATATTTGAATAGAGTTTTCTCACCCATTTCTATATGCATCAATGCTAACATTTATAAGTTTTGCTATCGTATGATACACAAAGTCTTTTATTTCAAAAACATCATATCTAAAAAATATCTCAGAAACCATGCTCCTCTGAGCCTCAGCAGCCATCGTCGCTTATTACGTGTGAGATCTTATAGAAAAGATTATTTAGATAAAAAATAGAGAATTTTTCTTGTATGTTTTCTTAGCTCCATAATGGATTGAGTGTAATTAGAGTCATGTAGTTTATAGTCTGTAATATCTCATCAAAAAGCATCAATATTTATTTTTCAATCATAATTTAGGTCTCTTAATCCTTCGACTTTGCATTGTAAATCTTGAATAAATTCAGTCCAGTAGCTGCATTAATGAAGTCATTTAGAAATAAAATATAAATCATACTTTGCAATACTATAGATATTGATATTATTACAATAAAATGAATAATTATATCAAGACTATCTCACAAAATTAAGTATTTTCTGTAATACAGAATCATGTTTAATATCGAGTTGTTCACTGCTGACCTCTTTCAGTCTATTTACAAAATATTCTCAATACCTATTTATTTTATTTCTTTCTCGCTTCGGTAAGTCATGTGTGACTTCTTTGAGTTCTGATAGGTTATGAGGACGTTTTCGAGATAATAACTCTAAGGTATCATTTCTCGCAATATTTCATAGTCTTATTTGATTATTATTCGATAGGTCTCGTCTGACTTGTTTTAATAGCTGTAGAACTTCTATATCTTTTGCCTCTACAGTATTAATAATATTATCATCTAGATCGAGAAGTATTTGTTCTTTTTCAAAACATCTATCTACTTCTTTATCTCATTCCTTAGTTCTCAGTTCTTCTTTGAACAGATTAAGAGGGTATTTGTCTTGTGCTTGAGATATCTTTTCAAAATCAATAGCATAGATTCATTTTTCTTTTAAAAACTTTTTCGCTTTCGCTGTAAACTTTGTAGTTGTGATATAGTATATATGAATTGCCCCTTTATACTCATTAGATATATCTACTACCTTTCCATAAAATTTACTAACATCATCATAACTGATATCTTTAACACAATGTTTTTTACACTGTACTACTAGATATTGATTCTTTCCATCTACTTTTTTGATTCACTTAAGATCAATTCCATCATCCTGTTGATTGGTTCTACCATTTAATTTTACTTTATAACCATAAAATTTTTCAAAATAGTACTGCATATACTTTTCAAACCCATGCCCTCTACTATCCAGGGAATGTTTTAACTCAAATAATTTCTTAGCTTTTTGCTCAAAATCATCAATATTCAAGAACATGAAATCACTCATAGTTTTTGCCAGATCCAATTTATTAATACTCATATTTTCATATAAATTAAAAGATATTAATTTAATTATTACATAAAATAATATATAAGTCAATATATGAAGTTTTCATCTCTGTTAAGATATTAAATTTATATTAAATAATATATTTATCTAGTAAAAAGAGTAAATTATATATAATAGGAAGGAAGAAAATACTTATATGTAATTTAAAACTAGTGATTTGAGAATATAAAGAATTTAAGAAGTACTTTGATAGTAAATTTTGGAAAGCATTTAATAAAGTTCTACCGATATATTATATAAATACTGACAAAGAAAAAATTGTTGCTAATTTGTACGATGATATTAAGACAAAAAACTATTATCCTTCGATACCGAAAGATATCTTTTATATAAATAAAGGAAATTGAGTAATTAGAAAGACACCTCTTTTTGAAATAAAAGATTATTTACTTTATTTTTATTGTATTAAATCTATTGAGGATAAAGTTGCTATAAATAAAGTAGAATGAACATATTGAGGATGGTCATTTTCTTGAAAGATGAGAAGTATGGAGGAAATTGAAAAATTAACTAATATAACAAATTATATTTTTAAGGAAAGTAGGAAGAAAGCATTACTTATATTGTCATGATTAGAATCTACATGGTTACAATTTGCTGCTTTAAGTAGTGTTTCAATGCCTTCAAGTTCTTTGAATCCTTTTTGATGGATAAAGGCTTATGGTGATTTTAATTCAAACATATTATTAAACCTACATTCATGAGAATACACTGAACTAGTAGAATTTGATATAGCTAATTTTTATGACAATATTAGATTAGATATATTAGAAAATAAAATTAAATCTATAGTATGAGAAGAATATTTCGAAGAAGTGAGTCTACTATTTCATTTTTTGAATTATTGGAATAGATCAGATAATTTTTATAACAAACAATCTGTATGATTGCCACAGGATGTTTTATCAGAATGTTCTCGAATATTAGCTAATTTTTACTTACAAGATTATGATATATATGTAAAAAAAATATGTGATGAATATGATGTAAAATATTTAAGATATGCTGATGATCAAATTATATTTTGAAATGATAAAAATATTTTGAAAGAAGTAATGTTTTTATGTACTAAAAAATTATGAGAAGAGGGGCTAAATGTTAATCAAAAAAAGGTATCATTTTATTCTGTTTATGAGTTTTATAAATATAAAGCTTTTGATATTTTTGATTTAATGGCTGACTCAAAATCTTTTTACGATGTAAACATGATTGAAAAAATATCAGATAAAGTTATTAAAATCTTTAAGACTTGAGAAAGTAAATTATATGTAAAAAAATGATTACCACTCTTAAATCGAAGTCTTAAACTAAAATTTTCATTACTCTGAAATACAAAAAGAAACGAATTTAAAAAACTACTTTTGAATGAAGAATATATAGTATGATGTAACTCCTATCAATTAAAACAAATATTTAATTCATTGTTAAAAACATGAAAAGAAAAAAATAAATTTTTAAGAATGCTTGATGATATAGCGGAGAGATGTATATTTAACAACTTTCATAATAATGTTAGAATTTTCTTCTTTAATATGGGTTATAGTACATGAGTGGTAAATATAAATAAGAGAATGTGAGAGCTTAATGATAATTTATACAATAAATAAAGACACTCCATACGGAGTGTCTTTTAGGTTTCTACAAATCATAATATTCACCTAATCCATTCAAACCTGATCAATCGCTTGCTTCAACTTAGCCTCGGCTGTTTGTGCAATGCCATCAACCGTGGGGTTTTGGATGACACTCATGGCAGAGGTTGGGAGGATGGTGGATATGAAGACCTGGGATTGTTTTTGGTATACTATGATGTTGCAAGGTAGGAATAAACCTATCTCGTGCTCAGCTTGTACTGCCTGGTGTGCGAGTCCAGGATTACAGGCTCATAGGATCATGTATGGTTCCATATCTTTCCCGAGCTTTTCCTTTACCTTTGATTGCATATCAATAGTGGTAAGAATACCAAAACCTTGTGCAGCGAGCGAAAATGTTATATCTTCGATAGCTTGTTCAAGGCTAGTACCTACAGCTTTCGTGTATCCATAATTATTCATAGTATTTTTTTAGATAATAAAATTATTGTGTTACTGTGAAGTGCATAATCATACCTGCAGTGAGATGCTCTGCTATATGACAGTGAGTCATCCATTCACCAGGATTACTCATATCCATGATAATATCTACATATTCTCATTTTTTCACAAGAACCGTGTCTTTCCAGACGAGATTATCGTTGCTGACACCATTGATATCTACTACGAGAAATCTCTGCCCATGAAAGTGAATAGGATGTTGCATAGGGTGACCTCAAGTGTCTTCATTACGTATACGTATCTTTACTATATCTCATTGCTTAAATTCCCAATCTATATTCATATTTTTCTTCCCGGTGGATTTTTCAATGATATTCCAATCTACCATATTTGATGTATGCATCTTGTTCATTTGAACCATCTCATCCTCCCACTCGATACCGTCGTGAGACTCTAGTTGCATCATATTCATCATCATTCACTTCATATCTATATCTAAAGATATTTCCTTATCAGGAGTCTTATCAAAGTAGGGTCTAAAGCTATCTATGTCAGAAATAGTATCTGTATTGGTTCTGAGTGTATTAAATTCTCGGAGGTATGAAGTTTTTACTACTTGGTCGCTTACTATTATTTTTCATAGTGTATAATTACTAATGGGGCTATTGTTTTGTATTTCGTATGTCCCAGATTTTTCTAAATATATTTCTATTATATATCTCTCAGCAGGAGCTATAACAATACTATCCACAAATTCTTCTTGTTCATATTTTCAAATATCTCCTCAGACACGCTTCATCTTAACTCATGGTATTTCAAAGTTATATACTCGAGTATTTGAGACATTGGTAAGATTGAGTCTTTGTATTTCTCAGGCTTTGGCAGTTATGGTATAATCTGTCTCTCCATTTATCAGCATAGTATTCCCAAACCGTCCCATCAGGATATAGTTCGCAAACTCAGATGATATAGGTGCTATTTTTCCATTTTCAATGAGTATATCATCTAGAATAAGTGTTTGTTCACTATTTACTTCTCACCAGTAATGGTCATCATTTGGAGTTATTATAAAGTTTCCGTATAATCCAAGCTCTTGTTGAAGATCTTCTCGGATATGTGGATGGTACCAAAATACTCCTGTATCAGGAAATTCTAAACTATAACTAAATGATTCTCAAAACTCTACAGGGTCTTGAGTTCCCATCATATCTTTTGGAACTCAATCCATGGTATAGTCTCACCTGAGTCCATGAGAATGAAGTGTTGTTTCTAGTCACTCTACTTTATTTACAAACTTAAGTGTGACTTTTGATCATTCAGGAGCTGTTAGAATAGGTCCAGGGATAGATCCGTTATATGCAAGCATTACCACGGCATCATTTCATATATCTTTTGCTACCTGAGTGACTTCCATAGTATAAGTATCTCCATCTTTTAATTCTACTACTTCTATTTTTGTTGCATCTGGAAGAGTGTCTAGGTCTATATTCATAAATGATATATCATCTTGAATCTTAGCGTTCATCATAGACTTATGACTCATTCCCATTTTTCTTTGAGATTCTCTATATTCATTATATGCTTCACATCAGGCCATATCAGCCATCATAACGCAGTGATTAGCTATGCTCTGAGAGTATCATTTAAACGGAATATCTCCTTGATGGGTAGTCGTTTTATATGACCCTGTATATATTTCTCACATCATTTTGATATGAAAAATATATACATAGGCTAGCATAGTGAGTATAATAAAAACTAGCAATCCAATGATCCCATACGGGATATGTTTTTTGTTCATGTTGAAATTTTAGAAAATAAATCTTTGTATATAATTTTATTTTTCTATGTAGTTGAAATAATAATTCACCTGAGTTGAGAATAAGAGTAATTCTTGATGTACCTGAGAATATTGGGAGGAGGGAAGAGTATAAATACGTATAATAGGCTTAAGCTAAGAGTAAACTCATATATCTTTGAATATATGAGTTGCGCTACAGTGATGACTAGGGTAGATATGATACTGGTATTGTATGGTTGCGTAAAACCCTCGACAGATTCAAGGCAGTGAACAATACAGCCAGTCATGCCTCTGTGATCTTGCATGTGATTTGAATGCATCAATAAAAGTATCGGAAATACTATTAAAGCCAATAGAGATATGATTACAGAGTATGATATAAGAATCTTTTTCATGTTTACATATGAAAAATACAAATTATCTCTTTCTTCCAGAAGCTCGCCCTGGTCGTTGTCTGTTGTTGAGTGGTAGATTTCATTTTCCGATATTTCCTGATGCTTGAAATGCAGGTGGTCGAGTGTATTTTTGCATAGTTACTGGAGGTACTTTTTCAACTTTTTCCTCTTTCTCTGGACGAGTTTCCTCTGTTGTATTCTCTTCTATAATCTCTTCAGAGTTTGCTAATTTTTCTTCGTCTCTAGCTGTCATATAATGATATGTAATGCATTAAAAACTATAGTAATATTTTATTATTTTTTATGAGAAACACAATATATAATTGAATCAAAAAAACAAAGCCCTAATTAAAGAATTTTATTGCTATATTTTATATTTTATATATAATTGAATCAAAAAAACAAAGCCCTAATTAAAGAATTTTATTGCTATATTTTATATTTTTTTTGTTAACATAGATTCAATTAATGACGACATGCCATCAATGTAAGATTATTTATTTTCGTAAAAGTTAAAGAAATGGAGTATAAAATACAAGAATTAACAACAGATCTAATAAATGAGAGTTTTTTTGAAACTTGCTCTAATCTAAAAGATATAGATAAATCTATAGAGGATACTAAAGTGCTCTGGCAGAAACAAAAGAGCAATACAGATTACATAAGACTTGTCGCAGTAGAGTGACAAGATAATGTAATCTGAACCATTTCATGTTTATTAGAGCAAAAGCTTATAATGAGACATGCTATTTGGGGACATTTAGAGGATGTAGTTGTTAGGAAATGATATGAATGAGCCTGAATATGAAAAGCTCTACTCGAAGAGCTAAACAAAATAGTAAAAGATAGATGAGTTGCTCGTGTTATATTAAGTTGTAATGATAAAAATGTAGCCTTTTATGAAAAATGCTGATATGGTGAGAAAAGTAATAGTATGGATCTGATTATTAAATAACTAAGAAATAAAGCCCTAATTAAAGGGCTTTATTTTTGTATTATGTGTTGGTATCCTTAAAGGCTTTAGTATTAGAAGTTTTAAGACATTATTGAATACGGTTAATCTAGAAGATTTAAAATTACTCTGTATTAGTATTTAATTGCTCTCTCAAGTGAGTAGTGCTTTTTTTCAACTCAGTGAGAACTTTAGAAATTGCTTCATTTTTTGAGCGTGCTATGATGGTTTTAGTTTATAATTTTGCTTTCATTCTTTCAAAAAATCCAGGACGTATTTTTTTCTCTAATTTATCATAATTTGATTGAATAGTTACCTTTTCTAGAGCTAATTTAGCGGTATCTATATTTCATTTTTTTACAATGGCATCACAAATAGCCCTTTCTAGAATAGCTCTCATATAATTTTTATCTTCCCATACTCTATGAATATAATCCAATAGTTGAACTATTTTTTCCCAATTGTAATGTTTTTCAATATGCTTGATAAGCATTTGAAAACTACTTCAAAATTGTATTTTTTCAAACGCGTCATAATAATCGTCTATGCTT
>Ga0075467_10001072_pt1 | contig 22616 bp, 17 predicted proteins | sample DEB08_DNA_9_FD_75067 | JGI IMG/M metagenome (GOLD analysis project Ga0075467, IMG submission 75067) | Aqueous microbial communities from the Delaware River and Bay under freshwater to marine salinity gradient to study organic matter... | ecosystem: Environmental > Aquatic > Marine > Coastal ... | reverse complement strand
GCAATGGTCCGTTCGTCTAGGGGTTAGGACGCCAGGTTTTCATCCTGGTAACAGGGGTTCGATTCCCCTACGGACTACAAAAGTTAAGAATAAAAAAAAAGCAAAATGGCGAATCATAAGTCAGCATTAAAGAGAATTAGAAATAGCGAAACAAAACGTTTACGCAATCGTTACCAACACAAAACGACGCGTAACGCAATGAAGAAGTTCAAAGAACTTTCTACAAAGAAGGAGGCTGAAAAAATGTTTCCTGAGGTTGTTTCGATGATAGATAAGTTAGCGAAGAAGAATATTATTCATAATAATAAAGCTTCTAACTTGAAATCTAATATGGCAAAGCACGTAGCTGCGTTATAATCTAGAAAACTCTTAACAGAATTATAACTCTTTCAGGAAACTGAAGGGGTTTTTTTGTGCCCGTTTTTGGGTTTTACGAGATAAACAAATTAAAAGGTAAAACTTGAGGTCAGTTAATTTACTTCTGCTGACTAAACAACCAATCTATCATCATAGCGTCATCATATGCGGCGATCCATGAAAAATGACCGGCTTTCGGGTAGAGCGTGTATCCAGGGTGCCCTCCTGCCTCTATAAGAGCATGAACCATGTTTTGAGATAGTTGAGGACTAACGGTACTATCAAGAGCTCCGTGAAAGATCCACATTGGAATATGTGCAATTGAAGCTGCCCTTTTAACATCTCCCCCTCCACAAACAGGTACAGCCGCTGCAAAAAGATCCGGATACCTTGAAATAGCATCAAAAGTGCCAAAGCCGCCCATAGAAAGTCCTGTTATGTAAACTCGATTTGGGTCAACCGGTAGTTTTAGAATAGTCTCTTGAATCAATTCAATTAAGAGTTCCATTGTTTTGGTAGGAGTGGGTTGAATACTGATGTCTTCATCGGAATAGTTTGCCCAAGTCATGTCTTTTGGGCATTGGGGTGCAATAACAATAGCTCGATGCATTTTCATATTTTGGTCTGATGTAAAACTCTGAACACCCCATTTTAGCTGTGCTTCATTATCATCACCTCGCTCACCAGAACCGTGTAAGAACACCACCAAAGGGTACTTGCTTATTGTATCATAATCTGAAACTAGCTGTCGATATTTTAAACTATCGCCTCCTGTATTGGTGTATTCTTCATAGCTGAAAAGTGAAGCTTGTGAAAATAAGGCGGTACTACTTCCGAAGAAAAGTAATAGGACTACTACAAAAATGGATTTCGATTTATTTACATTCGGTGAGATTATAAAAGGTTTGAGTGTCATATTTTTTGGTTTTTGATATTAATAAATTATTCCAAATTCCTTGACTAGGCTCTGAAGTTATAGTAGCGTCTACTTACATAACTTTTTTTTAAAATAATTGTAACGAAAGTACGACTTTTTGAATTCGATATTTAATCTTGAAACTCTGATAACTAATATCAATGATATTTTTTCTTTTGATGGCTAAAATTGTTAGTTTAATCTATATACTATTAACGAAATAACGGTTGTTAACTCTGAATACATGAGTAAAGCCCAAAGAATATTGACATTCTTAGTAAAGTAGCTCTAGATTCCGCAATTCTTGTAAGAAATTCAGCATCAAACGCCCTTCTATTAAGTTTTAGACTTGATAGAAGGGCGTTGGTATTTAAATTATTGAAGCCAATACAGGTCAGCTAACCATTTCTTCCATTTCCTTTCCGATGCCTTTTTCAGTTAAAAATTCTTCCATTACATCTTCAAAGCTAGGTTTTCCAATAGATTGCAGATCGTAGAATACCCGGGTACTTGGTTTATTGATATTAATAATCCTATTAAGATCTATCGGCGTGCCAATTACAACAGTATCGCAATCGCAGGCATTTATAGTCTCTTCGAGATCCATAAGTTGTTGTTCTCCATAACCCATGGCTGGCAATAGCTTGCCTATATTTGGATAAATGCGGAAGGTGCTTTTTAATTTTCCTACTAAATAGGGTCGTGGGTCAACTAATTCCGCAGCTCCAAATTTTTCAGCTGCAACAGTTCCAGCTCCAATTTTCATTCCTCCGTGAGTCAAGGTGGGACCGTCTTCTACAACCAAGACCCTTTTATTACGTATTAAGTTGGCATCCTCAACCCGAATTGGCGAAGCAGCATCAATAACCACAGCCGTTGGGTTAATTTCAGATAAGATTTTTCTGATCTGACCAATACCTTTTGGTTTTGCGCTATCTATCTTATTTATTATCACAACATCCGACATTCTTAAATTAACCTCACCAGGATAGTATTGCATACCATGTCCTGCCCTAAGTGGGTCGGTTACTGTTATTAGAAAATCAGAAACATAGAATGAAAAATCATTATTACCTCCGTCCCAAACTATAACATCACAACCATCAGGATCATTTTCTGCAGCCCGAAGTATAGCTTCATAATCTACACCTGCATAAATGACATTACCCCGTACAACATGGGGTTCATATTCTTCCATTTCTTCTATGGTACAATCATGCTTTTTTAAATCGGCAATAGTTGCAAAGCGCTGTACTTTCTGAGCTTCCAAGTCTCCATAGGGCATTGGATGTCTTATGGCAACAACCTTCAAATCGTGCTCCATGAGGATTTCAATCAATCTTCTCGCTGTCTGACTTTTTCCGCAACCTGTGCGGGTAGCACACACGCTAATCAATGGCTTTGTAGATTTTACGGAGGTATCTTTGGTTCCTAGTAGAACGAAATTAGCTCCAGCTGAGTTTACGATAGCACTTTTATGCATGATATAGTCATAGGAGACATCAGAATAAGAAAAAGCAACATCATCTATCTCAAAATTATTAATAAGATCAACTAGATCTTTTTCAATATAGATCGGAATTCCATTGGGGTATAACTTGCCTGCCAAGGATGCTGGATAAATTCTACCATCAATATCAGGTATTTGAGCAGCAGTAAAAGCGACTACCTCATAGGCTTCATTATCGCGATAAACAGTATTGAAATTGTGAAAATCACGACCGGCGGCTCCCATAATTAGGACTCTTTTTTTCATAATAAATAATTTATTTCATGAATATTTAAAGCCTAATGTATTCCTACTAAATGGAATATAAAATGATATATATCACCTGACCACGGAGGATTTTGAGTTTAAGCCGCTATTTCTGAAATACAAAAGAAATCAATCGCGGGACTTTGGTTTCAGTTTCAATATCGAACCATTCTTTAAGTTCCAATAATTTGAAGTTATTATTCTTTGCTGAATCAAGGAAGTCTGAAATATGATGGGTAAATGTAGTTAGCTCTTTTATGCCATCTTCATCTTCATACCGAGCTTTTGTTCCTAGATATTGCTTGAACGGGTGTAGTTCACTTATAAAGAAAAGACCCTTTAATTTCAGTTTTATAAAGGCCTGATTGAATATAAAATCTAAGTCCTCAATGTGTTCAAGAATAAGACTAGAGGTAATTAAATCGGCAAAACTATCAGTAACCTTCCAATATTTTGTAATATCTGTCTTTTGAAAATTTACGCGAGGGTCAGTAATTTTTGCCTTAGCTATATTCAGCATTTCTTGTGAGAAGTCCAAAGCGAGTACTTTTTTAGCTCTTTGAACTAAATACGAGGTATTTTTACCTGTTCCACAGCCAAGTTCAATAACATTTTCAAAATCATATTTCTCCAGAGTTTGAACAGTTGCCTTTTGGTCCATATCCCGGGTTTTGTTCTTATTGGTATCGTATTGATCGGCCCAAACATTATATGCTTTCTCTATCGTCATTTCAGTTTCCTTAAAGCCTTAAGCTCTCTATTATCTGCTTTTTTTATGCTAATCGCATAGCCTCCGCCGGGTGCACTCTGCTGTTTTAATTTAGATTTGTGATCCACTAAAACCTTACGAATATCATAAGCCTGCGGATTTGTTTTAAAATGAGCATCTTCTTCGTCTGCATAAATAGTTGCAACATAGGTTTGTCCCTTTTCAAGAAAATCGAAGTTTATTTCAGAAGTACGGACTGCGTTCCCGTTTACATTACCAACAAACCAATTTTCAGTTCCTTTTGCCTTCCGTGCAATCGTTATGTAATATCCCGGTTCGGCTTCCAGATACTTGCTCTCATCCCAGTCTAAAGCCACATCTTTTATAAACTGAAAGGCATCAGGAAATCGATCATAGTTTTCTGGAAAGTCGGCTGCCATTTGCAAGGGGCTATACATGGTGACGTATAATCCTAGCTGATTTGCAATCGTACTGTTCACATGAGATCCGTTAAAGACATCCATTTCAAAAATACCTGGCGTAAAATCCATGGGACCTCCTAGTAGTCTTGTAAACGGTATTACGGTCACATGATTCGCCTTTGAACCACCAAAAGCCTGGTATTCTGTTCCTCTTGCAGATTCATTGCCAATCAGGTTAGGGTAAGTACGCCCAATTCCTGTGGGTCTAACTGCTTCGTGTGCATTCACCATGATCTTATAATCTGCGGCCTTTTCAATGGCATATTGATAATGATTGACCATCCACTGATTATAATGATTCTGGCCTCTGGGTAACATACTACCAACATAACCGCTTTTAACTGCATTATATCCATTGTCTTTCATAAATTGATATGCATCGTCCATATGTCGCTCGTAATTACGTGTGGAGCCTGAGGTCTCATGATGCATAATCATTTCGACACCTTTTCTTTTTGCATAATCACGCACTTCAATCAGGTCAAAATCTGGGTACGGGGTCATAAAATCGAAAACATAGTCTTTCGAATTTCCAAACCAATCTTCCCAACCTATGTTCCATCCTTCAACCAAGACGCCATCGAATGCGTGTTTAGCAGCAAAATCAATGTACTTTTTTACATTTTTTGTTGTTGCTCCATGCCTGCCATTCGGCTTCGCTTTACCAAAATCTGTAACTCCCAATTTCACCGCCTTAAACTCATCAGTATAAGACCAAGAGCTTTTGCCGGTGATCATTTCCCACCAAACCCCAACATATTTCATTGGTTTGATCCAAGAGGTGTCTTCAATCTTACAAGGTTCATTTAAATTATAGGTTATTCTCGAAGCCAAAATGTCCCGAGCATCGTCACTCACAACAATAGTGCGCCATGGCGAGGTGGAAGGTGCGATCAAATACCCTTTATCACCGTTTGCGTCGGGAGTTAAGGAGGATTCAAAAACCATTGATTTGGCATCTAAAATAAGATGCATTGTCGAATAATCAATAAGGGCTGCTTCGTGAATATTGATGTATAAGCCAGAATCGGTTTTCATCATTAAGGAAGTCTGTACTGCGGAATTAGAAAAGGAAGTTTGAGCGAGATTTGCTGTTATTGATTTAGTCATTAACCCTTCTATTTCTGAAAGTTTTGATTCTGTATAGTCGTATTCTTGAGTATCATAATCTCCTGGAATCCAAAAGGCAGTATGATCTCCCGACATAGCGAACTGAGTTTTTTCCTCTTTAATGATGAAATGTCCTAGGTTCTCCTGAAGCGGAAATTCATATCTAAAGCCTAATCCGTCATCAAATAATCGAAATCTAACTATAATATTTCTTCGAATACTCTTCTGCCGCAGTGTTACCGATAATTCATTATAGTGATTCTGAATTACACTCTCTTCACCCCAAACGGGTTCCCAATTTTCATTGATACTGGCAGAGGAAGTATCTATTACGGAAAAGCCGGACAATAGCTGCTTGCTGTCATTTTTCAATTCAAAACCTAGTGCACTAGATTTAATTACTTCCTCTTTTTTGTAAAGTAACTTATAGGTTGGTGTACCATCATTCAGAAGAGCGAATTCCATTTCTAAATTTCCGTTGGGGGAAATTAATTTTTGGGCAATACTAAATTGATAAAGACCAAGGAAAATGAGGCATAATAAGAAAAGTTTTTTTGACATGAGATTCATATTTAAGCGTAAGAGTTAATACTTATTCTTTCATCTCCTAATGGGACAAACAAGAAGTTAAGAAAGTTATTTTGGAGTGTATTATTATCAAGTAATTAGTTCAAACCAAAACAGTACTAAAGATACAAATTACTGAAGAAAACAAATAGATAATAAAATCAAACTAATTCAGAACAAGAAATTTGAATAGTAATTGGATACTAAAAGAGTCGCTAATGAATATTATTGAAAATTAATCTAATTAGCAGTAAACAAATTGACTGAAACAGTAGCCAGATCTGAATCTGGAAATTTTCTGAAATTGCGCTCATCGGGTGTTAAACCGGCTCCTTCCGCAGCCTTTAAAAATTCATCGATTTCAAGAATGTATTGGTCTGAATAACCGTGTGTAGCATCATAGGCGGTAGCTGCTGTTTTTCCTATATTTTGCGCTACAAGTTCTGGTTTTACGGTATGTAATTCAATGAGTAATAAACCGAATTTTTTCACATGAGGAGTCCACTTCTTAAGATGCTCTTTTAGGGATTCAGAAATTAAATTATTATTAATTCTTTCTCCTTTACTTGCATAGGCACCTGATGACGTTGAGATTCTCAGGTCTTTAGTTTTCTTAGGTGTTTCCCAAATCCTATTGTGATCTAAAAAAGTTCGGACGTTCAGTAAATCAACAAGTTCAACATCGTATTTATCTTTTAAATCGGCTGCTAGAAGATCTGGATTTCCAATATCTCCCCAAACAATTTTCGCCCAGATATCGGCTTTGATTAAATTATCTCTAGAGACATTTAAGGCGGTTTCGTTATAATCTACGCCAATAATTATCAAAGGGTATTCTTCAAGAACAGTTCCTCGATAGGTCTGGTTTTCTATTACGGTGAACAAATGTTGAAGGAATGCACCATTTCCGCAGCCCATATCTAGAATACCTTTTGGCTGCTTATCAATTGGTTTGTTGAACATTTCAATAATAATCTCATCCACCACTTTAAAGTATGCAGCATGAGCGCCTCCGCTTCCCCATACATTCATTTCACGATCAACATGAGTTTCCTCGCCTTTTGCAGTTGAGTTTATAGCAATCAATGGATCGCCAAATATTAGATCGTCCAATTTCCGGAGTGTAGGTATATAAGAGACCGTTACACCATAGGCACTTGCTCTTTTTGCAAAGAACAATCCGTATTGTGTGAACTCATAAGAATCATTGACGATTTTAAAAAGATGAAGATCCGTTAGAAGATTAAGAAGGCGTCTAAAGCCTTCAAAATCTCTGTGAAACTCTTCAGGCCTAAAGCGTGTTTGCATGAAATACTTGTGGAACATGCCGCTCATGCCAAGATGAACAAGTGTTGGCCCAAGAATAATTCCTTCTATGTGAGTCAATATTTGTTCTTGTACCTGTCTAACTGATTCTTCAGAAGAAAGATCGAGTCCAAAATTGTTTTTAAATTTTTTATAAATACCTTCAAGTGCCACAAAAGGTTCCATTTCAAATTTTCTGGCATGATGGTTTTCAGACATGTTAAGAAGTGAAACTACCTGTTCATATAAATAGAAATGATTGAAAGCCGTTTCAGATAAATCATTGATTTCAAAACTGATTTGATCTGCCTTATTATCAATTTTTTGAACCAACCAGCCTTGCGAGCACAGGCCTCGAAGTGCGATATTCAGATACCCATCATTTGCGCCAAATTCCGTTACGAGTTTCTCTAAATTTACCGACTTGTGCGCTAATAAATAATTGGTGACACCTCTCTTTTGAAGTGAAAATGCTGATGGTGCAATTACGATTCCGTCAAGATGACGGAATAATTTACTTCGAAGTTGCTGTAACTCTAGCTTTGAAAACATTGGTGTTGGGCTTGATTAATTTTGAACTCCCAAGTTAATTAATTTGTTACAGAATACAACATCTAAAGGATTAAGGCACGTTGGATACGACAAATGTATGTAGATGCAAGACTTGAATGAATTCTTGGTTACTAAAGCATCACTATCATTTCTTGATTTGCTGGCAATGCCACCGCACTGTCCTTAACTTCAATGTCTAATTTCCCTGATTTTTCTGTTTTCCATAAGAACACAAATTTGGTATGATTTAAGGTCACGTGAACCTCATCTCCTTGCCATTTCAGCTTGAAAGAAATTGAAGTCCAGCTAGGCGGTAACCACGGTTTAAATGTTAGTTTACCACCTTTTAATCGCATTCCTCCGAATCCGCTTACCACAGCTTGCCAGGAGCCTCCCGCCGATGCAATATGCATACCTGTATTGGTGTTTCCTTGGTTATCGACTAAATCAACATAAACCGACCTTTCAAAATATTGAAGTGCCTTTTCATAATTTCCAACTTCAATTCCCATAATAGTATGTATACAGGGGCTTAGAGAAGATTTGTGCATTGTTCTCGGTTCATAGTAGTCATAATTAGCTTTCTTTACTTGATCACTGAACATACTTGGCAAAATATAAGTAAGCATCAATACATCTGGTTGTTTTAACAAGGTTGTTTCTTGGCAGTTATCATGATGATAACCTTCTGGATAGATGGGCATGTCATTTTCGTCCCATTCAGTAATCGGGACTTCTTTTAAATTAAAATATCCTTCAAACTCTTCAATTAAACTTTTATCCGGATCAAATGGAATATAAATTTTCGCGGCTTTATCGAGCCAGTTCTCAATTTCATGTTCCTGAAGGCTTATTTTATCACTCAATATTTTCAGTTTATTCGGATTGGAGGCTTTTAAAATTGTATAATACTCTGCCGACTTTTCCAGATTCCATTTCGTCAAGGCATTTGTGTATACGCTATTATTAACGAGCTCATGGAACTCGTCTGGGCCTTCTACTTCAGTAAGTTCATATCTATCAAGTTCATTGTTATACTCAAGTCTACTGTCCCAGAATCTAGCAGTCTCAAATAATATTTCGGCGGCAAAATCGATAAGGAAGTCATTGTCACCTGTGGTTTCGTAATAATAAATTAGTCCAAAGACAACTGCAGAAGTGATATGTAGCTCTCTTTCTCCCGTCCAAATTCTAACTAATCCATCTGATGTCCACGGCGGAGTTACTTCATGACCGGTGTCTGCCGATTCCCAGGGATATCTGATACCTTTGTGGTTGTCTTCCTGGGCATAATCTCTTGCACCTTCTTTCGTGTTATAGCGGTACATCATTAAGGCCTTCGCTGTCTCAGGTTGGGTAAAAACATAAAATGGCAACATGAAAATTTCAGTATCCCAGAAAACATGACCTTTGTAACCTTCTCCCGACAAACTTTTTGCTCCAATATTGGCATGGTAATCCACCGGACTGGCCGTGATGAGTAGATGATAGGTGTTAAATTTTAGCGCGTGATTTGCAGCATCATCCCCTTCAATTATCACCTCGCAAGCGTCCCACTTTGCGTTCCAAGCAGCTTGATGTGTCTTAAATCGAGTGAGGAAACTATCATTTGAGTTTTCTGATAATAGCGAAACAGCAGATGGTTTTACATCTTTTTTAGAAACATCTCTTGAAGTAAATATCGATACTTGTTTCTCGAAAGTTATGGTTTCACTTTGTTCAATGCTCACTGTCAATGACTGCAAAGCATATTTGTGATCTATTTTTTTAGAAGAGATTGCTCCTTCCTTCGAGGCCTTCAACGAGCTTGCATAGCCAATATGATGAGGCCTGTCCTTGGTTTTAACTTCCAGATAAATGCCTTCGTTGGTTAGTGAACCAGAAACATGGTCTAAATGAACACTTTTAGCCCATTTATGCCACTTTACATCAGGATCAAATTTTGTCTTCGTTTTAAAAACAGGCTCCACATCTAAATTTAAAACATTTGCATTTATAGCACCTTCAATTGTCACTACGCCACTATAATTCTCAGCGGTGATACTAACGTAAGTTTCCATGACATGAGGTGATGCCATATGTGCAAATCTGATACTTTGATATTTGGTAATACGACCTTGACTATCCTGAAATCTCGTTTCTCGAAATAACATCCCGTTTTTCATGTCGAGTGTTCTTTCGAAATTTAGAATCTCACAAGTCTGCATGGATAGTTTTTCGCCATCAATATAGACCGATATATCTAACCAGTCTGGGGCATTAACAAGGTCAACGACAAAAGATTGGTGGTGGTCATAAACCCCATTAAGGTAAGTGCCTTGCAGTGCTGCGGCGTGGCCTTCTTCAAGACTGCCTCTAGTTCCTAGATAGCCATTGCCAACGGTGAATATAGTTTCGTAGAAATTGATTCGATCTACATCAAAACCATTCTCTTCAACCAGCCATTCAGGCCCGCTGAGTAAATTTTTTAAATTCTGCATGCTGTTTAATTATATACTACCGTAATTATCAATGATCATCTTATTCGTTTCAGTCCTATCTTTGAAGACATCAAAAGTTCGGCCTTGTGTTCGTTGTGCACCGAGCGCATTAGCATACTTTACTGCCTTTATATAGTTGGTTCGGTCCTCGAGAAGACCAAAGCCTAATCCACCGGCAAAGGAGTCTCCACAACCTGTAGTGTCTACAACATTGGACACGCGAAGAGCCTTGACAATTTCATGTTGCATCTTCCCGTCTTTATTATAAAAAACAGCACCACCGTTTGCGTCAAGGGTTACGATGAGTGATTTGATACCATGAGCTAAGGAATGTTCGGCAAAGGCTGGTAAATGACTAGTGTCCTCTTCGTCAAATCCTGTAAAAGCTGCAGCATCGTATTCTTTCTTAAACCAACAGCAATTTGATTCCTCTAAATTCATTTTTAAAACATCTATATAGGGAAGCCATTGATCTCTGTCGATCCAAAACTTAAGCATTCGGTCGCCAACTGTAGTGATTGTATTTGTAGGTCCGTGAGCGTCGAAGATTACAACTCCTTCACTATTTTCCTTGATGTACTTCAAGGTCTCTAATGGTACTTCATAATCTGTAATTGGAACACAAACAAATGCATCACAGTGCATTAACTCCTTTACATCTTCAGGAATGATAGGATTCATAAATCCTGTTTGTTTTTCCAATCGGTTATTTTGATCAACAAACTTTAAGCTAATGACATCTCCTTGGTCAGCTTCCGAAGTAATATGCGCTACATTTATATTTGTATATGCAGCTAAAATTTTCTTCACCGGGCCTTCATCTTTTATGCGCAAATGAGAAACTAAATGTACCGTTCCGTCTTCTCCTAATAAATTAGACAATCCGATGGCAGTATGCATAGCACATCCAAATTTTTCAATAACTTCTCCATGATGTGTGGTTATATGGTCCCTGGGAATTGGACCAAGTACTGCAACGTTAAATTTTGACATAGGTATCTAGGTTTTTGTGAAATTTTGTTTTGCTAGGTCTAAAGATGCAATTCGATTGCAGGAGAATCTAATAGCGAAGCGTTGTTAATCTTTTTCAGCTTAAAGATATAATAATTAATAGACTATTATTACCTAGATCTAGTGGAATTGTTTTCTACTGATAAATAATCCAATCTCCTCTTAAAGTATGGTGAAAAACTTCATTTAGTAGGTAGTTAAAGAGGGTTTTTTATCTAAATTCGTTCTATGAATAATACTATTGCGAATCGAGTTGCTTATTTTATGAGATCTTTTCCTCCGTTCGATCTGCTAAGTAAGGCACAGTTGCTTGAAATCTCTAAACAGGTTACGATTAAGTATGTTGAAAAATCTACTGTCATTTATAATCAGAATGATGAATTACATCCGCATTTCTATCTAATTAATAAAGGGGCAGTGAGCCTGAAAAAAAAAGTTGACGGTGCGATGCGCACGGTCGATAAGTTTGACGAAGGGGATGTGTTTGGACTGAGGCCTATTTTTGCTCAGGAAAATTATAAAATTGCCGCCAATTCTGATGAAGAGTCGATACTTTACGCTATTCCTATTGACATTTTTAAACCGATTGCTGAAAAAAATAAAAAAGTACGTCAGTTTTTAATTGAAAGCTTTGCTTCTAATAATGAAAACCCATATTCAACAGAATACCAGAAGAGTATGTATTCTAAATCAGATGATAATCTAGATATCTCTGATGAAATTTTTGAATTACAGCCTGCGAAATATGTAAAGAAAGTAATTACTGCCAAACCTGATTCTCAAATTCAGGAGGTCGCAAGATTAATGAGTAAAAATAATGTTGGCTCTATAATTATTGAAGAAAATAAACTGCCAATTGGAATAATAACTGATATCGATTTCAGAAATAATGTTGCGACTGGCTTAGCATCAATTAACGATCCAATCAAGAGTATTATGAGTACTCCTGTACTTTGTTATCCTAAAAACATTTCCATCGCACAGGCTCAGATTACCATGATGAAGCACAAAGTTAGTCATGTTTGTATTACAAAAGATGGTACCCCAAATAGTAAGATTATTGGGGTGGTTGCTCATCATGATATTATTCTAATGAAGGGCAATAATCCAGCAGTTTTAATGAAAGCCATCAAGCGATCCACATCCACAATGGAATTGAAAAGGATACGCCAAAAGATAATGATGTTGTTAGATGGATATATCCAACAGAACATTCCACTTACACATACCTCAAAAATAATTTTTGAACTTAATGACGCAACAATAAAGAGAATTATTGAACGATGCCTTGAGAAAATGGACTCCAAGCCTCCAGTAAAATTTGCATGGATGTCTCTTGGGAGTCAAGGTCGAAAAGAACAATTGCTTCATACAGATCAAGACAATGCAATAATTTTTGAAGATCCTAAAGACCAAAGTATTGATGAGGTTCGTGCTTATTTCTTAAAGTTTGCTAAAAAGGTTAACAAGCGACTTAACAAAATCGGATTTGAATATTGTCCGGCAGATATGATGGCCAAAAACCCTAAATGGTGTTTAAGCATTTCAGAATGGAAAGATCAGTTTACAGAATGGACCACAGAAACAGGAAAAGATGAAATACTGCTGTGTTCTATATTTTTCGATTTTAATATAACTTATGGAGAAGCTGCACTGCCCAGTGAATTAGCCGACCATGTTTTTGAAATTACCACAAATAATGACCTGTTTATTTCTAAGTTAGCGGCTAGTTCTTTACGTAGTCCATCTCCTTTTGGTTTTTTTAGAGATTTTTTGGTGGAACAAGGCGGGGATTATAAGGACTTTTTTAATTTAAAACAACGAGGACTTATGCCCATTACGGATGCGGGACGTGTTTTGGCCATTTATTACCAATTAAAGGGGATTAATAATACGGCAGATAGATTTGAAAAATTAGCTTCCTTAATACCAGAGAACCGAGAATTGTACCTTTCTTGCTCCTATGCTTCCAAGGCATTATTGAAGTTCAAAACAAAGCATGGTCTCATGCAAAATGACAGTGGTAGTTTTATAGAGTTGAAGGTATTAACAAAGGAAGAGAAGATGAAATTAAAACGCTGCTTTAAAACGATTTCCAGTCTTCAGGAGTTGATAAAAGTAAAGTTTAACGTGAAACCCTATTTATTATGAATAGGTTAGAAAAGTCCAGTCAAAATAACCTTCATAAATATTGGTTATCCTATTTAAATTTATTCAAAAAAAAAGCTTCGCCTCTTTCAGAAGATACCAACTTTGTTGTGCTCGATACTGAAACAACGGGTTTTGATTTTGAATTAGACAGAATTATTTCCATCGGCGCGATTTGTATTCAAAAGCTAGAAATTGCTATCGCTAGTTCGTTCGAAATCTATATAAAGCAGGAAAGATTCAATGCAGCCACGGTGGAGTTTCACGGAATAATAAAGAATGAAAAAATTGAAACCTTAACCGAAGTTGAAGCCCTTGAGCAATTTTTAGAGTATATTGGTAATGCGGTTTTAGTAGCTCATCATGCGAACTTCGATGTTACGATGATCAATATGGCATTGAAACGAAATGGACTCCCAAAACTTAAAAATAAGGTATTAGATACGGTTTATTTGTACAGTGCAACAAGAATTAAATCAAACTTGCTCGATAAAAAAAAGATGTATTCACTGGATGAGATTGCCGAAAATTATGATATTGATGTCTCCGACAGACATACAGCGGCTGGCGATGCCTTTATCACCGCATTACTGTTTTTAAAGATTTTGAATATCCTCAATAAGTCCAAAGTACTTACGATTGGAGAACTTATAAAATTGCGCTAAATTACTTCATTCTGACCATTAATTTTGGGAAAGTATCTCGTTGCCTCGTTCCTTTGGTTTCAATAATTATTTATCTCCAAATGGATTGAGGTTACAAGTTTAAGTTCAAAGTTTAAGATGATACGGCAGCAGGAACCATACCGCTAATGTTGCCGCCGTTCCGTTGAACGTCCCGCACTATGGAGGACGAAATATTGGCAATGGATGGGGACGTAACTAAGAAAATGCTTTCAATTCCTTCCAAAGCCGCATTCGTTTGTGCAATGCTCTGTTCGTAATTGAAATCCGACGTGTTTCTTAGCCCTCTAAGGATAAAATTGGCGTTTTCAGCTTTGCAAAAATGGACCGTTAAACCGGTATACGTTTTCACCTTTATTTTGGCTTCATTTGCGAAGGTCTTTTCTATAAATGACTTACGATCTTCTAAAGACCACATATATTTTTTCTCGGCATTAACTCCAATGGCAATAATAATCTCATCAAAAAGAGGCAAGGCTCTTTCAATAATATTCACATGCCCCAGTGTAATGGGGTCAAAGGAACCGGGAAAAACTGCACGTCTCATTCTTAAATAGTATATGATTGAATTACGAAGTTAACATTATTAGTTGAACCGATAATGGGAATCCGCGAATAACCTCTTTTAGTTATTGAATAATTCCTCGACTATTAGCCCAAAAAAATCAGTAAGTGTCATCCCCGCTTCTAATGCCTGTTTTGGAACGATACTTTCTTTGCTCAGTCCGGGCGTTGTGTTAATTTCTATAAAAAAAGGCTCCCCGTCCTGAATAATAAAATCACTACGAGTAATTCCGTTCATATTTAGGATGCGGTAAATATCTTTGGCTTTGTTTTGTACCTTTTCCGTTTCTTCTTCGGAAATGCGCGCGGGTGTAATTTCTTGTGACCTTCCTTGATACTTGGCTTCGTAATCGAAGAAATCATTTTCTGAAACAATCTCGGTTGGGCTTAGAACGAAAAGGTCGCCTTTACTCTCATAAACGCCTACCGATACTTCAGTTCCCATCAACGCTGTTTCAATAATAATTTCTTTATCCTCTTCGAATGCCTTTTCAATAGCCGGAAGTAATTCAATTATATCGTGAACCTTACTAATTCCGAAACTTGAACCCGCTCGATTAGGCTTGACAAAACAAGGTAGCCCTACTTTTTTTACAATGTCTTCAGAAGAGATTTTGTTGCCCTTATTAACATAATATGAAGTAGCGCATTTTATTCCGAAGTTTTTCAACACGGAAAGACAATCACGCTTGTTAAAGCTTAAGGCCGAAGCATAGAAATTCGGACTAGTCTGAGGAATCTCCAATAATTCCCAATACGCCTGGAGGAATCCATCTTCACCTGGCGTTCCGTGTACCGTATTAAAAACTGCATCTGGCTTAATAATGCCATTAGCTGTCCTAAAGCTAAAATCTGCCTTGTTAATAGGATATTTAGTTCCATTATCGGCAACATAATACCAACCACTTTTTAAAATATGTATAGGATAGGCAATATATTTTTCCGTGTCCAACGATTCACAAACCACCTCACCGCTTAACAATGATATTTCAAATTCACTAGAATAGCCGCCCATAGCAACGGCGATATGTTTTTTCGTCATAACAAAACTATAAATACATCGTTTAACAAAAGTACCTTTTTATCGTGATTTATGTTAGAAAAATTGAAAAGTAACAAAGCAGCAAAGTTACGAGGCAACAAATTAGGGTCATTGGGCAGAGCTGAAGTGCAAAAGCTTCAATGTCGCAATAATCGGAGAGCTAGAACCTAACCAAATCCCGAAACAATTATTAATAAACAATAATCAATGAGCAATAATCTATTTTTTGTTTTATATTTTTGCCTTTTAACCAGTAACGTATGACATTTTTTAAATTTCTATTTACCAAAGAGTTTTTAAAACAGCTTTTGTATGCTGGTTTAGCAATTGTAGTACTTGTTTTTTTGTTGCTTTGGTGGTTGGGAAGTACAACCAATCATAATCAGAAAATCGAAGTTCCCAATCTTGCAAAACTGTCAATTGATAAGGTTGAAGACGTCTTAGATGAATTAGATTTGCGCTTTGAGGTTTTAGATTCTGCAAATTTTAATCCAGATTATCCAAGATTTACTATTATAGAGCAAATTCCGAAGCCGGGTAAGTTTGTAAAAGAAGATCGAAAAATTTACCTTACCATAAACCCATCGGGATTCCGAAAAATTAAAGTGCCTGAAGTACTTGGTATTACAACCCGACAGGCTAGGCCGACTTTGTTGGCTATGGGATTTCAAATTGGCAAATTGAGTACGCGACCTCATATAAGCGATCACGTACTTGAAATGCGTTATAAAGGCGAAAAACTATTGCCCGGTACTGAAATATCCAAGACTTCGGTCATCGATTTAATCGTTGGTGATGGAACTAAAAGTAGGGTGCAAAAAGAGAGTGATAATGACGAGAGTTCAACTGAAATAGAAAGAGACCAAAATGGAGATGAGTAATCAAAATGTAGAGAGGGAGGACAACGGCAATGATGATTTGTATGAGCATTTTCGTTTTTTAGCAGATAAGGGGCAGCAGCCCTTGCGCGTGGACAAGTATTTAATGAATAAAGTTGAAAATGCCACCCGTAATAAAATTCAAAAATCGGCGAAGGATGGCAATATTCGGATTAATGATATTGCTGTAAAATCGAATCAAAAAGTACGTCCTAATGACGTTGTTACGGTACTTTTTGAACATCCACCATATGAATATTTACTCAAGCCAGAAGACATTCCTATAGATATTGTCTACGAAGATGATGATGTCTTGGTCGTAAATAAACAGGCAGGTATGGTTGTGCATCCTGGTCATGGGAATTATAGTGGGACCCTTATAAACGCACTAACATTTCATTTTGAAAACCTTCCAAATAACAGCAGTGACCGTCCAGGATTGGTGCATCGCATCGACAAAGATACTAGCGGACTTCTTGTCGTAGCCAAGACTGAAATTGCAATGACAAAACTTTCAAAGCAATTTTTCAATAAAACGACAGAAAGAGAATACGTCGCCTTAGCCTGGGGAAATATGGAAGAGGATGAAGGGACTATTGAAGGCAATATTGGACGTCATCCAAAAAATAGATTACAAAACACGGTATTTTACGGTGAGGAAGCCGATGAGAAAGGAAAGCCAGCTGTGACACATTTTAAAGTGCTCGAAAGGCTTACCTATGTCACCTTGGTATCTTGCCGATTAGAGACAGGTCGCACCCATCAAATACGCGTGCATATGAAGTATATTGGGCACACGCTTTTTAATGATGAGCGCTATGGTGGAGAACGCATTTTAAAAGGGACAACATTTTCGAAGTACAAGCAATTTGTTGAGAATTGTTTTAAAGTACTACCAAGACAGGCGTTACACGCCCGTACTTTAGGATTTAAGCATCCCGTTTCTGGAAAAATGATGCGATTTGAAGCACCTATTCCGGAAGACATGGAACAGTGTTTACACAAGTGGAGAAATTATTCGAGGCACGTTGTAGAGTAAGCAAATTCTTATTAATTTTGAAGTAAAATTGCGCATATGAAAATCGTTATTTCTCCTGCAAAATCATTGGATTTTGAATCAGAATTACCAACTAATAAATTTACGGAAGCCAAATTTTTGTTAGAAGCAGAGCGGCTCAATAAGGAGCTTAAAAAGAAATCTTCAAAGAGTTTGTCTAAACTAATGAGTATTTCTGCAAATTTGGGTCAATTAAACTTTGAACGCAATCAAGACTGGCACTTACCATTTTCACCTTCCAATGCGAGGCCTGCGGTTTATGCATTTTCCGGTGATGTATATACAGGTTTAGACGCCTATACACTTTCTGATGATAAGATCGATTTGTTGCAGGAAAAGCTTCGAATACTATCAGGGATGTATGGTTTATTAAAGCCTTTAGATCTAATGCAGCCGTACCGTTTGGAAATGGGCACCAGTATAAAAGTAAATACAAAAAAGAACCTCTATCAGTTTTGGGGAGATAAAATTACCACAGCATTAAATGACGAACTCGACGGAGAAGAGCCATTAATAAACCTTGCAAGCAACGAGTATTTCAAAGCTGTTAAGCCAAAAATACTGAATGCGCCAATAATCACTCCGGTATTTAAGGATTTTAAAAATGGAGAGCTGAAGATGATTTCTTTTTTTGCTAAAAAGGCCCGTGGAAGTATGGTTCGCTATATCATTGATACGAATGCTGCGACGCTGGACGATATTAGGGCTTTCGATTATGAAGGTTATAAATTTAGCGAAGCTTATACCAAAAATGAGAATGACCCTGTTTTTATTAGATAGTGTTTGAACATATAAATCCATATCCGGATTTTATTTTTGAAAATTCGACCAAGCTCATCGTGGGTACTTTACCACCGCCTAGATTTACTACTGGTGAATTGAAGGAAAGGGATGTTGATTTTTGCTATGGAAGCCGAGACGGTCAGCTTTGGCCGATTCTAGATCGCCTTTTTGAACTTAATTTGAAATTTGAGACTACCACTGAGGCAATTGAACAGCGGAAACAATTTCTTATTAAAAATGGAATAGGGATTATTAATCTTGTAAGCAGTGCTAGACGTGAAAAGATTGACGCGTCCGATTTAGGGATGCAAGACGTTGAGCTGTGCGATATGGTTTCAATTCTTCAGATGCATTCTAAAGTTGATACATTGTTGTTTATGGGTGGGAATAGTAAAAATGGTCCCGAGTATTTTTTCCGAAGACATTTAAAAGAGTATAATTCAACACTTTCTATAGTTTCGAATGAAGTTCCTAGAATTCACACTTTCCAACTTCCTAAATCGTCTCGAACTATAAAAACAGTATCGCTTACGGCTCCATCAGGGGCTGCTAATCGAGCGGTTGGAAGTCTTGATGCTTATCGTAAAATGAAAGCCGAATTTCCTGAGAAAACGACTATTGATTTTAGAGTAGAACAGTACAGACCTTTTTTCTGAATTAATGAAAAGGTGATTAAGGTTGGAAGGTAAAAATTTCCAAGGGAGCATTATTGCTCACCACTATATAATGAGCTTTCCCATTGATGTTAATTTCAGTCATATCTTTTGAATCACTATCGATAAATGGATCGTAATCTTTTGAATACACAAAGTCTCCTTTGCCATCACCTAGAAGGACATAGCCGTAATTACTATCATATCGAATGGTTTCAACTTCAGCATCATAGATAGCTCCAATACCCATAATGTCTTTATTTCCATCGCCATTGATGTCTTTAATGACAAAGGATAATGAGGGACCGGTTTGCGCCTGATTGGGTAATTTTTTAAGAGCAAAATTACCGTCTCCTAAATTTTCGGCATAAACAGATTCAAACATGTGGGCTTTTAATTGATAAGCATCTTTTAATTTATCTTCTCCATAGATGTCATTCATGTCAAGACTTGCAAATTCTTTGTAACTATTAATCTTATCAAGAAGGAATGGGTTTTGTTCAGAACTACATTCCTTACCTCTTACTGGCACGAGCTTTCCGTCATTGATTTTACTTAACGCCACGTCAAAACTACCATTGTCGTCAAAATCTTTACCATAGATGTAAATAGGCTTGTCTTTTTTTGGCTGAAACTTATTGTTTTTGCCAATATTGCCGAGCACATAATCCTGGTCCCCATCGCCGTCAAAATCTGAGGCCACAACACTATACCACCAACCTTCAGCATTTTCAAATCCTGATATAGTAGAACTACGATCAAAAGTGCCTTCCGTATTTGTAAAAATAGTTGGGGCCATCCATTCACCAACGACCATTAAATCCAAATCATTATCATTGTCATAGTCTGTAAAAATTGCTTCAGAAACCATTCCAGCGTCGTTTAAAGCATTATTGGATGCGGTTACAATAGTGAATTTGCCATTTTCATTATTTAATAAATAGGAGCGAGGAGCAAGAGGATATTTCCCTGGAACAACGTTGCCACCAACAAATAGATCCAAATCCCCATCTTTATCATAATCGCCAGCGGCAACGCTTTTGCCTGAAACAATCATGTCTGGTAGGGCTTTACTGTTTCTTGTAAAATTACCTTTGCCATCATTTGTATAAAGTCGGTCTTGAAGCAATGGATTGGTGTCTCCAGATTCATATCCTGCACTAACAATATACAAATCCTGATCTCCATCTGCATCTGCATCAAAAAAGAGTGCATGTGCGTCTTCGTATTTAGCTTCAGATTTCCAGAGCGTTTCATTCGATTTACTAAAAGAACCATCACTATTCTGAAGGTATAAAGCGGCAACTGCGTCCTTTGCGTTTCCGACGAAAAAATCTTCTAAACCATCACCGTTAATGTCAGCTTTTACAATACTAGTTCCTTTTGTAGATTGCTTATGTGGCAATAATAGCTGAATAGAATAATCATTAAAATCGTTTTCTTGATGCTGATAATTGATATCCAATGCAATGGGATCGATTTCTTTTTTCAATGAAGTATTACTTTTTATTACATCCCCAGTTGCTTTGGCCGATGCATAATCAATCTCAATTAAGCTATTTACTATGGGGTTCGATATTGTAGAAACCTTTCCGTCTGGCCAAGAGACTTTAATTTCATCAATTATTTCGTTATTTCCAAGTCCGAAATTTACAATTGGAGCGATAGAAGATTGATATCCTCTGGTGAGATAAAGACTTTGCAGCTGCGTGGTTTCGTTGTTCTTTAGATAAACATCTGCACCAATTCCAAAGCTGTTATTTACAGGACCTCTTAGCTTTATTTGCGCGTAATTTTGGTTGGCATTATTTCGATATAAGCCTATTTCACCATCCATGTTATTTACTAATAGATCTAGGTCTCCGTCATTGTCCAAATCTGCGTAAGCTGCACCGTTAGAGAATGATGGGTCTTCCATGCCCCATTTCTTTATTGCCTTTGTAAAAGTTAGATTGCCATTATTTTTATAGAGGTAGTTGTTCAGTTTCTCACTTGGCAACATGTCTGAAACAGCATCCAAAGTCATTGACTCGCCACTGGCATTTTTCTCTCGTATAGCAGTACGAAAATCTTGATTCGTGTAATCTTTTAAAATTCCATTAGAAATAAATATATCCTTCAACCCATCGTTGTCAAAGTCGGCAATTAAAGGAGCCCAGCTCCAATCTGTTTTAACGATACCACTCATCTGACTCGTCTCTTTGAACGTTCCGTTTCCATTATTATATTGGAGCATATTGGCCATATATGCGTGGTGATAGCCAACTTCAACCATTTTCATAAAATTACTCGTACTCATGGATGCCATGTTCTCTTTACCGCGCGCGTAGTTCTCGGCTAACATGTCGACAGTTATCAGGTCTTGTTCAAGATCGTTATCTAAATCTGCATAATCTGACCCCATGCTATTGAATGAAATATGATTAATTCGATTGTTTATTTCATTTTTAAATTTTCCATTTTTTTGGTTGATGTACATCGCATCTGGCTCTAGGAAATCATTTGCAACATAAATATCATCCCATCCGTCGTCATTAAAATCTGATATGACAGCACTTAGTCCCCATGCCTTATTATACAAACCGGCCTCACCTGTTACTTTAGTGAAAAAAGTAGTGTCATTTCTGTATAACTGATCGCTTGTTGTTTCTTCTATCTGACTTTGGATCTTGCTGCTAATCTTACCATTATTTTTAAAATCATATCTATAGTTTACCACATATAGATCTAGGTCTCCGTCGTTGTCATAATCTATGGGATAAGCTTGTGTTGTGAAGCCAGGGTCATCTAAGCCCCATTTTTTAGAATCTTCAAGAAAGGTCCCGTCCTTCTGATTTACAAAAAGAAGATTTCGTCTTCCTTCAGCATTAGTTAAAGACCCCGCTTTTGATACATAAATATCTAGCCAGCCATCGTTGTTTACGTCTAGCATTGTTACACCAGTCGAGAAACCTGTAAAGTCTTCCGTTTTTGATGCGGTGGTGATATCGTGGAAACTAAAATCTCCTTTATTCTTATAAAGTTTATTAGGGCCGAAATTCGAAACCATATAAACGTCAACAAAGCCGTCATTGTCGATGTCTCCAACAGCTAATCCAGCGCCAGCGTATATATAGGGGTAATTTAAGAAATTGAAATTTAGGTCTTGTTTAAATGTATTTTGAAATATAATCCCAGACGATTTCGAAGTAACTTTTGTAAATAGGGTTGATGTCCCATCAGTTAATTTGGTATTCTTTTTTTGTTCTGAAGGGTTTTTTGAACAACTTACAAGTGTTAACAGAATAAGTAGTAAATAGATTCTATAATTCATCAAGTAATTTTTTCTCTAACCAAACAAATATATACAAACTTTTCACGAATTGAATCTTAGTTGGATCATAATAACTTAATCGATATTTGGTGTTTTGTTTCTGTTTGTTGCTGAGGAAAAAAAGTTATATTTAAAAAATATTTAGAATTATTACCACCTGATAAGAACAATTTAATATGCTTGCCGCTACACTTTAAATTTTATGAAAAGACTCGGACAACAAATTGATGGAACTTCCATGGCTGTTTTC
>Ga0075467_10001071_pt1 | contig 22620 bp, 13 predicted proteins | sample DEB08_DNA_9_FD_75067 | JGI IMG/M metagenome (GOLD analysis project Ga0075467, IMG submission 75067) | Aqueous microbial communities from the Delaware River and Bay under freshwater to marine salinity gradient to study organic matter... | ecosystem: Environmental > Aquatic > Marine > Coastal ... | reverse complement strand
TTCGCCATCTTTGAAAGCCTGAATCATCGTCTCTTCTTGGCTCAATGCAGCAATGATTCGAAGTTCAATTTGTGAATAATCGGCAGCAAGTAAAACATAATCCTTATCGCGAGGGACAAAAGATTTTCTTACTTCACGTCCTCGTTCTGTTCTAATGGGAATGTTTTGAAGATTTGGATTATTACTAGATAACCTCCCTGTTGCCGCCACAGCTTGCATATAATCTGTATGAACTCTGCCGGTATGCTCTTCTACTTGAAGAGGCAGCGCGTCCACATACGTGCTTTTGAGTTTTGCAAGACCACGATATTGCAATACATCACGAATAATTTTATGGTCTTTCGCTAAAGAAGAAAGCACATCCTCTGCCGTAGAGTATTGCCCTGTTTTTGTCTTCTTTGGTTTATCGACAAGTTTCATCGTATCGAATAGAACTTCTCCTAATTGCTTCGGAGACGCAATATTAAATTCGATTCCCGCGCTCTCATAGATATCTTTTTCTAATGTTAAAATGTCTTTATCCAATTCGGTAGAAAGACTATTCAAAAAGGCTACGTCAAGATTTATTCCTTCGAGTTCCATGTCTGCCAATACGCGGAGAAGTGGCACCTCAATTTCATCAAATAATTTTTGAGTATTTGCCTCGCTTAATTCATTCTGAAAATGTTCTTTTAACTGCAACGTAATATCAGCATCTTCCACAGCGTATTCAGTCTGTTTATCAAGAGGGACATCTCTCATTGATAATTGATTCTTTCCCTTTTTTCCAATTAATTCGGTTATTGAAACTGGAGTGTAGTTGAGGTACGTTTCAGCTAAAACGTTCATATTATGACGCATATCGGCATTTATCAAGTAATGAGCCAACATGGTGTCAAATAATTTTCCTTTTACGGGCATGTCATATTTACCAAGTACTTTAATGTCATATTTCAAATTCTGTCCAATTTTTTGAATCTCTTCAGCTTCAAAAAAGGGTCGGAGCTGCTCGATAAGTTCCTGGGCTTCCGATCGGCCTTCAGGAAATGGAATATAAAAGCCCTTTCCTGCTTCCCATGAAAATGCGATTCCAACCAATTCGGCTGTTAATGGGTTTAAGCCAGTGGTTTCAGTATCAAAACAAACACTTGTTTGTTTCATTAAATTTTGAATAAACAGTTTTGTCCCCATCCCGGGCTGCACTGTTTGATAGAAATGTTCGGTAGTAGCTATGGTAGCTCTGGAGCTAAACGCAGTTCCTTCTTGATCTGCTTCTGAACTAGCACCGTCACCTCCAAATAATGAGAACTGTCCAGCACCAGCAGAAGGAGTTGCAGCCGTTGTTGCGCTGTCTTTTTGTTTTGTCTCAACTGGCCCAGTTTTCTTGTTGGATGTTCCGGCAGAAGCCATGCCTTCGGCTGTGAATGTTTTTAAAAAATTATCTTTTAGACGTCTAAATTCAAGCTCTTCAAATATTTTAGTAACTCCGTTTATATCTGGTTTTGACATCTCAAAATCAGCTTCGTTAAAGTCAACAGGAACATCGAGGATAATTGTAGCAAGTTCCTTTGAAAGCATGCCAAGTTCTTTTGCGGCTTCTACTTTTTCTTTCATCTTGCCTTTTAACTCATGAGTGTTTTCAAAAAGTCCTTCCATGCTTCCATAAGCGGCTATAAATTTCTTTGCTGTTTTGTCACCAACTCCTGGAAGCCCCGGGATATTATCTGAGCTGTCACCCATCATCCCTAAATAATCAATTACTTGCAAGGGATCTTTTACTTCAAATTTCTTCTGTACTTCAGGAATCCCCCAAGTTTCATATCCTCCTCCAAATACCGGACGATACATGAAAATATTTTCGGAAACCAATTGCGCAAAGTCTTTATCAGGTGTCACCATAAAGGTTTTATAGCCTTCCTTTTCAGCTTTTTTTGCCAGTGTGCCTATCACGTCATCTGCCTCAAAACCCTCTTTTACCATAATTGGAATGTGCATCGCTTCTAAGATGTTCATTATGTGTGGGATAGCAATCTTAATGGCGTCTGGTGTAGCATCTCTATTTGCCTTGTATTCTGGAAACATTTCGTTTCGAACGGCACTCCCACCTTTATCAAAGCATACGGCCAAATGGTCTGGGCGTTCTCGCTTAATGACGTCTAGTAAGGAATTGGTAAAGCCTATGATAGCTGAAGTGTCCATACCTTTTGAATTGATAGTAGGGTTTTTTATAAATGCGTAATACCCGCGAAAAATCAAGGCAAAGGCATCAACGAGAAAGAGTCTTTTTTTATCGGACATGAATTATATTTTTGAATATTACTGTCTTTCCGAGCCCAGTCGAGGGGTGCATCGTGAAGCGAGAATTCGAAAGGAGTTCTCGACTGCGCTCGAACGGACAAATCGTTCGGTTTTCTACGTACCCAAATGTAAAAAGAAGCTTTCAGAATAAAGAATTTTCTAAAAAAAAGAAATCATTAATCTTGTTCTTCAAATTAAAGCACAATGTGTACTTTTCCGTCCTTGTACGACCGAAGCAATTTGCGAAGGCGAAAGTAAATAAGATCAATATGAATAATTTTTCAATTGCCATTCATGGCGGGGCAGGAACTCTAGTAAAAGGACTCATGACGCCACAGCTTGAAGATCAATATAAAACAGCCTTAAACGAGTCTTTGGAGGCTGGTTATACTGTTTTAGAAAATGGTGGAACTTCTGTCGATGCCGTCGAAACCGCAGTAAAGTTATTAGAAGATTCACCCTTGTTTAATGCAGGAAAGGGTAGTGTTTTCACTGCAGAAGGAACGCATGAAATGGATGCAGCGATAATGGAAGGGAAAGAATTAAATGCCGGTGCGGTGTCCTTAATAACAGGAATTAAAAACCCCGTTTCTTTAGCACGTGATGTAATGGATAAAAGTTATCACGTGTTTTTGGCTGGTGAAGGTGCGATGCGTTTTGCAAAAGACTCGGGCCATGCTATTGAAAAGCCAGACTATTTTTACGATGAGGTTCGCTATCAGCAATGGTTGGGGATAAAAGATAGTAACACATTTCAGCTGGATCACAGTGCGAAAAAAGAAGGTAAGTTTGGAACTGTAGGTGCAGTTGCTTGCGACCAGAACGGTAATATTGCAGCTGCAACATCAACAGGTGGAATGACCAATAAAAAATGGGGTAGAGTAGGTGATAGTCCGATGATAGGTGCGGGAAACTATGCAAATAATAACACTTGCGCAGTAAGTTGTACAGGAAGTGGTGAGTTTTTTATTCGAGGCGTCGTAGCCTATGATGTTTCCTGCTTGATGGAATTTAAAGGTTTATCTGTAGCCGATGCTGCTTCAGAAGTAATTCATAAAAGAATTCTAAAAATTAAAGGAGATGGTGGGCTAATTGCTGTGGACGCCAATGGCAATATCTCGATGCCTTTTAATACAGAAGGTATGTATAGAGGCAGTAAGACTTCCAAAGGAGAAAAGTATATTGCTATTTATAAAGAATAGAGTGTCACAGTTATCTTAAACAGGTTATTGGAGGGTTTCGGCTTCGGTAACATTATAGCCTAGAGGTGATATTTTAATTTTTTTCTTCCTGATATTAAAACGGTCACCATTTGCCAAAATATGGGTTTTTAGATTCGTTAGAGACATATTAGTACCGTCTTCTAAAATCTTATGGTTGTTATGTCTGGCTTTTCTAGCGTTAAATACAATGACCATCCCAGAACCAATTACTTCAACCTCCTCTCCATCTTTTATCACCAAGCCCGTATCCTCAGCCAACCCGATTCCTAATAATTTAGGATACTTTGCAACTGCTTCAGCTAAACGTCCAAATCTACCTCTTCTAATAAAATGTGAATCAATTATCAAGTCAGGAATAAAATTCATTCCAGCGCTCAATCCAACTGCTCCTTTTATAAAAGCCTCGGTGCTACTACCTCCGGTAATCATTTCACGAGACATACACATTGCCCCGGCACTTGTGCCAGCTATAACAAGAGGTTCATTTTTATAACGATCCATCATTATTTTATGAAGTGATGTTTCCCCTATTTTTTCAGTAATATTTGATTGATTTCCCCCTGAGAACATGATACAGTTGGCTTCTTTAATCAATTCAATGTTCACTGGGTCTTCGGAATCTTCTCGCTTACGAATATCCATTACATGTAAATTGGTACATCCTAATTTACCAAAAGCTGAAAGATAATTCTCGCCAACTTCCTTAGGAATCCTTGAGGCCGTGGGTATTATAATAATGAGTGCGTCTATTCCGCCACTTTCTTTCACAACTCGGGAAAGAATTCCATCCAGAATGTATTCTAAGTGAAAAACCTCACTGGTTTCAATGCCTTTATCCTCATTTCCTCCAATGGGAATTAATATACCTTTTGCACTCATAGGGATTATTTTATAAGAAGGCAAAAATAGGAGTTTTGTTCTGAAAAAAATTATATATTTATAATCTTTCATCTATCTCTGATATTGATAGAGAGGATAGTTGTAATGCGACTTTGCTGTTTTAATCTGATTTTTACTCTAGGAAGAATAGTTTATCGTGCATTTCGAAACACTTAATTAAAAGACAAACCAAATGAAGATAAGAGAAATAAACGCCATGCGTGGCCCAAATTATTGGTCAGTTCGTCGCCATAAGCTAATTGTTTTAGTATTGGACCTAGAAGATATGGAAGAACGACCATCAAACTTAATTGATGGGTTTGCGGCAAGATTAGAGGCAATGTTTCCTAGTATGTATGAGCATCGTTGTTCTGAAGGAGTTCCTGGCGGATTTTTTCACAGAGTGGAAGAAGGAACATGGATGGGCCATATCATTGAGCATATAGCGTTGGAAATTCAGACTTTGGCAGATATGGATACAGGTTTCGGAAGAACTCGTGGTTATGGTGAAAAAGGTGTTTATAACGTCGTTTTCTCATATATCGAAGAGTCTGTCGGTCGCTATGCGGCTAAAGCTGCTGTTAGAATTTGTGAAGCATTAATAGCGGACGAAGAATATGATTTGACGGAAGATATTCAGGAAATGAGAGAACTAAGAGAAGGAGAAAGATTGGGTCCAAGCACGGGCTCAATTGTTGAAGAAGCCGCTAGTAGAGGGATTCCTTGGATTCGATTGAATAAGTATTCTTTGTGCCAGTTGGGATATGGTGCAAATCAAAAGAGAATTCAGGCGACAGTAACTTCAGAGACATCATCCATCGGAGTCGAGTTAGCCTGTGATAAGGAAGATACTAAATATTTATTAGAGCAAGCCGAAGTGGAAGTTCCTCGCGGGGATATTATTCGCCGTGAACGCAGTTTAGAAGAGGCATGTCGTTATGTGGGTTATCCTTTAGTTATTAAGCCAGTAGATGGAAATCACGGAAGAGGTATCACGGTAGACATACAAAATTACGAAGACGCACTTGAAGCTTTTGGAAATGCAAAAGAGAGCTCTAGAAGTGGAGCAATTATTGTTGAGAAATTTATTAGGGGAGAAGACTATCGGTTATTAGTAATAAATAATGTTTTGACAGCTGCGGCTTTAAGAACACCAGCTCATGTTATCGGTGATGGTACATCTACCATTCAAGAATTAGTAGATAAAGTGAATGAAGACCCTAGACGTGGTTATGGTCATGAAAATGTACTTACCATGATAAAAATTAATGATCTATCGAAGGCGATTATTAAAGACGCTGGCTATGCTGTCGATTCAATTTTACCCGAAGGAGAACGTTTGCTTTTAAAAGACACGGCCAATTTAAGTACAGGTGGAACGGCAGAGGATGTTACTGATATTATGCACCCGGCAAATGTTGCCATGGCAGAGCGAATTTCGAAAATTATCGATTTAGATATTTGTGGAATCGATGTGATGACTAGTGATATATCAAAACCATTATCCGAAACTGGAGGTGCCGTATTGGAAGTAAATGCTGGTCCTGGATTTAGAATGCACTTAGCTCCTACCTCAGGACTACCAAGAAATGTAGCTGCGCCTGTTGTGGATAAATTATTTCCAATTCAAGGAGATACAGGAAGAATTCCTATTGTAGCGATTAGTGGGACAAATGGAAAAACTACTACAACACGACTTATGTCTCATATTGCTAAAATGAGTGGATACAGAGTAGGATATACAACCACCGACGGGGTCTATATTCAGAATAGACTATTAATGAAAGGTGATTGCACTGGACCTGCGAGTGCCGAGTTTGTATTGAGGGATCCAACCGTTAATTTTGCGGTTTTAGAATGTGCACGAGGAGGGTTACTTCGCGCTGGACTCGGTTTTGGGAACTGTGATATTGGTATTGTCACCAATGTAGCTGCAGATCACTTAGGTTTAAAAGGAATTCATACAATTGAGCAATTAGCAAAAGTTAAAGGAGTTATTCCTGAAACGGTTTTACCTGATGGATATGCTATTTTAAATGCCGATGATGACTTGGTATATGAAATGAGAAGAGGAATTAATTGTAATCTTGCCTTGTTTTCTATGGACGAAAACAACCCTAGAATTCAGGCATTGCAAAAACTTGGTGGTATTACAGCAGTCTACGAGAATGGTTATGTTACTATTTGTCGCGGTACTTGGAAAATGCGAATCATGAAAGCAAAAGATATTCCGTTAACTTACGGAGGTAAGGCTACTTTTATGATTCAGAATGTATTACCTGCAATTCTTGCGGCAAACATTAAAGGGATTAGTATAGAAGATATGAAGGCAGCTTTAGAGACTTTTATTCCGTCTGCCTCACAAACACCGGGAAGATTGAATTTATTTGAATTTGAGAACTTTTCAATTTTGCTTGATTATGCGCACAACCCATCGGGAATGTTAGCATTAAAACAATTCACCGATACGATGGAGGCAACCGTTAAGGTTGGTATTATTGCTGGAGTTGGGGATCGCCGGGAAGAAGACACGAATGAGATTGGCAGTATTGCTGCCGATATGTTTGATGAAATAATTATTCGTCAGGACAAGCGATTAAGGGGTAGGACAGAGGAAGAATTGATTAAGATGCTCAATGACGGTATAAAATCTAAGGATCCAAATAAGAAGACCACAATAATTCCTTCTGAAAAAGAGGCGATCACTTTCGCTGTAAATAATGCCGTTAAGGGTTCTTTAATTATTCTTTGTAGTGATGTAATTCCGGACGCATTGGATTTGGTTAAGAAATTTAAGAATCAGGAAAGTAGCGGTCAGAAGGTGTTCGCTGATTAGATACTTTTATTGTGGTATTTAAATGAGCTCCATCGATTACTTTTCTACTTAAATTGTGATGATGTTATTTTTTAGATTTGCATTTTATTTTCACATAATAAGTGATGATATTCTCTTGAAGTAATCGATAGTCCACTTTGTGCGGTCATTTTTTATGCTACAAAAGAACCAAAAAGGGTAAAATTGAAAAGCCATCACAGACGTGATGGCTTTTCGCCCCAAATTTGATCGATAACCTTAGTTATCAACCTACTTATGTACAGTAAATTTACGAAAATAAATGGTTAGACAGATCAATGTAAGAAATTCCGTACATGATGGTTGAGTTAATTCAACGGACTGTGCTTACATAAGTTTCTTAAGCCTTGTTATAAAAATCAACTGCGATATTTTCGTTTTTATCATTTTGATATTGCATCATCGTAAACCCTTGGTGGATACAATAAGCCCCAGTTTCACCGGCTTTATTCACTGCAATATAACCTACTTGAAAATCTTTAAAATCAGGAGTTTTCTCAATAATTCGTCCAATAGCTTCCTCACAGGCCTCTTGAGGAGATTTGCCTTGACGCATTAGTTCGACAATCAAAAAACTACCTACCGTTTTAAGGACTTCTTCTCCAAGACCAGTCGCAGTGGCACCACCAATTTCATTGTCAATAAACAATCCCGATCCAATAATTGCAGAATCTCCAACCCTGCCGGCCATTTTGTATGCCAATCCACTCGTTGTACAGCCTCCGGATATATCCCCATTTTTATCAATTGCGAGCATTCCTATGGTGTCATGATTCTCAATATTAATGATTGGTTTATATAATGATGTCTTTCTCCATTCTTCCCAAGCCTTCTTCGAAGATTCAGTAAGCAGGTTTTCTCGTTTAAATCCAATAGAAACTGCGTATTCTTCAGCTCCTTTTCCAGCGAATATAACATGTGGGGTGTCTTCCATGACTTTGCGCGCCACTGATATTGGATGTACTATATTTTGCATGCAAACGACAGCTCCATAATTCCCGTGTTTATTCATAATGCACGCGTCTAAAGTCACGTTTCCATCACGATCAGGCAATCCGCCAATACCCACCGATTGTCCTTCTGCATTCGCCTCTTCTACCATACAACCTTGCTCTATAGCTTCCAGAGCCGACTTTCCTTCTTGCAGCACCTCCCAGGCCTTCGCTGTAGATGCTGGAACGTTCCAGGTTGCAATTACCACAGGGATTGAGGAAATCATAGGGGTAGAATTTGAAGAGGAAGATGCTACCTCTGTGCTATTTTTTTCGTCTTTACAGCTAATTGCCGCTGCACCAGCAACAACACCTAGTCCCGTTAAAGATGCGTTTTGAATAAATTTTCTTCTTTTCATTGTTTCTTTGTTTTATGACGAATACACTTATTTCGTTTAATCGTTTAATCGTTTAATCGTTTAATCGTTTAATCGAGTAGAACGTGTTTTTTAATCACACTTCAACTTGAAAAACACCCCAATAGGGGACAATTTTCTGTCAATTCTGTTGTGATAGACTTTCAAAGAATTAATTTTCACCCAACAATCATCATCCATCACCCACTTGTCCTCCGCAGCCCCGCCTGATTGACGGGCAGGTTTAGCGAAGGGGGATCATTTAATTTCAATTTCATCTATAAATATCCATGCTTTTCCTTTAAAAGGAGCTCCAAGATGCCAGTCTGGAAGGTCACCTAAATTCTTAGCTACAATTTTTATATATCGAGCGCTATGTCCTTTCATGTCAAATTGAATGCTTTTCAGTTCAGCTTCCTCAGAACGAATTTCTGCATCTATTTTTTGAGCAGGAAGACTTTCAGTAAACGACTTCTCAGATCCAATATAACACGCCACTTCCGTCGGGTAAAAAATCCAACTTCCTTGATCTTGTAGAAAGTTAACGGTTATCGTCTCTATCGGTTTTATACTTCCTATATCTACAATAGCGATCACGTCTTTATCCTGATATCCCTGCCAGGCTCCAGTTCTAAAATCTCGTGTGCCACGAATGCCGTCGATTAATGCATTACTGCCTCCAGCGTTGTATTGATTGGCATATTCGGTATCAAGTACGATGCTCAGGTTTGGATCTATCTTGTAAAATTGAGTTGTAAGTTGAGCACTCTTAACACCCTCTTTTTCAGCATATGTTTTGAGGGAGGTATCTTCAGAAATTGTAAAAGGCTCCCTGTATTTAGTATATTCTGAAGTATCCAAACTGTAATAAATTTGAGTTGCTTCAGAGGCAACGCCCAATTTGACTCGGGTATTATTTTTAAATGCCACGTCACCTTCAGCAATAAAAGGTGCAGGAGTAATTATGTGCTCGGTGATTTCAGTCTTGGGAATGTTTTCATCTTTTGTCCCCCAATCTGAGGGTGAATTCGTCATTTTAAAAACAAGGCTTCCCCCGTTTACGATGTCTGTATGATTTAGATAACTTTTGTTGAGGTCCATACCATTTAAACTGGCAGATGCAATGTACTTATTCGTTTTAGAAATATTCTCAGCGATAATTGTGAACGATTTCCCACTTTCCAAATTAATAGTTGCTTTTGGGAATAATGGAGTTCCAATAATATATTGATTGCTGCCTGGAGTAACTGAATAAAAACCCAAGGAACTCAATACATACCAGGCGCTCATTTGTCCACAGTCTTCATTTCCTGAAATTCCGTCTGGGGTATTTTGATACAAGGTGGTAAGTATTTGATGCACCTTTTCTTGAGTTTTGGCAGGCTTATTTACAAAATTATACAAATAAGCCATGTGATGGCTTGGTTCATTACCGTGGGCATATTGTCCAATTAGTCCGGTTATATCTACTTGATCTCTTCCTGAAGTCTCTGCTTTTGCCACGAATAAGGTGTCTAATTGCCTTTCGAAAACTTCTTTTCCGCCCATTAACTTCATTAAGCCACTAATATCCTGTGGAACATATAAGCTATATTGCCAGGCGTTTGCTTCCGTATAATTAAAATTAACTTCATACGGATCGAAAGGTGCAAACCAGGTATTTCGGAAACGGCCTCTAGCAAAGTTCGTTTCTGGATCCATGACATTTTTATAGTTTTGAGCTCTTTCAGAAAAAAGTTTAAAATCCTCTTGTTTACCTAATGCTTTTGCCATTTGTGCGATGGTCCAATCATCGTACGCATATTCCAGAGTCTTGGATACAGATTCACTTTCCTCCTCAACGGGTATATAACCTAGTTCTTTGTATGATTTCAATCCTAGTTTATCCTGAAAAGCACTATGTTTCATTGCTGTAAAAGCTTTTTCAGTATCATAAGATCGGATTCCCTTCAAGAAGGCATCTGCTATAACGGGCACAGCGTGATAGCCAATCATGCAGCCGGTATAATTCGCTGAAAGATCCCAGATTGGCATGATCCCACCTTCATCATATTTTGCCAAAAAAGTGTTTATAAAATCGTTGGTTTTCTCTTGCTCGATAATAGTGTAAAGCGGATGAGCCGCGCGATACGTATCCCAAAGCGAAAAGACTGTATAATAATCAAAATCTGTAGTTTGATGAATTTCGAGATCCATTCCGCGGTAACGCCCGTCCACATCCTGATAAAGATTAGGAGCGATCATCGTATGGTATAAAGACGAATAGAAAATTGACTTATAATCTTCATTTTCACTTTCGATAACTACTTTTTCAAGTTGTTTTTCCCAAACAGCATCGGCCTCGGTTTTAAGTTGGTCAAAGCTTTTATCACCAATCTCAGCTTCTAAGTTATTACGGGCGCCTTCCTCATCTACGGCCGAAATCCCTATGGAGACATATACAGGTTCATTAAGCGGATTTATAAATTGGTATCCTGCCATTCGAGTTCGACGATCGGGGTCTCTATGAAAATATGTTGGTATATCGATAGCATGAGAAAACTTAATATGAAAATATAATCGCTGGTCTTCGGCCCAAGCTTGTGAAAATCGATAGCCCTTTATTTCATAGTTTGAAACTTCTGTAATGTTAAGGTCCAAAAACGTATCTCGATGTTCTAAATCTATGATGAGTTTTTGGTTTTCCGAAGAAGGGTAGGTGTATTTGTGCATTCCAGCACGAGCGGTTACGGTAAGCTCTACATCAATATTTGTTGAGTCTAAATGGACTTGATAATACCCAGGTGAGGCAACTTCTGTTTCGTGAGAAAAGTGTGCGCGATATCCTTTTTTGCCATCTGCTCCATTGTTAAAAGAGAGCGAATCCGTTGGCATCAGTAGAATATCCCCATAATCACTAACACCAGTTCCGCTAAGATGTGTGTGAGAGAAGCCATAAATATAACTATCACTATAGTGATATCCGCTACAGCCATCCCATCCATCTAGTCTAGTGTCCGGACTTAATTGCATCATTCCAAACGGCATAGTAGCGCCTGGATAGGTGTGTCCGTGACCCCCCGTGCCAATGAATGTGTTTACATAAGAAGTTAAGGATTTGTCCTTTTGAGCTGGTGTAACTTCTTCCTGATTAGAACAACTAATGAAACCCAATAGTATAAAAAAGCAGTGTATTTTTTTCATAGTAAGATTCTGTGAGCAAAAGATACTAAAAACAGTTAAAGAAAAGTGAATGTATTACGCTACATTTCAAAACAAAGTATCTTTAAACACAATTAATATAGCACATGATTTTACGTTGGTTAATTTTTATTTCGATTTATATATTAATCGATATTTACGCCTATCAAGCAATAAAAACGCTCACCCGAAACCCATGGGTGGGTATTGGTTATGTTTTGGCATCGGCCATTGTATTGGGAGTGCTAATTTATCAACTTAGTTTTAGTGGTTCTCCTCGCTTAATGATGGGAGGGAAGATGTATATTTTCGGATTCTTTTTAGCTCTCTTTGTCCCAAAATTGCTGCTCATTATTTTTATGTTTGGGGAAGATATCTTTAGAGTAATTGCAGGTCTTTTTTCTAAAATGGGAATTGTAGACAATGGTTCGGATTTTCATATTCCATCCAGAAGAAAATTCATTAGTTCTATAGCACTAGGGATCGCTGCAATACCTTTTGTGTCTTTACTTTACGGAATGTCTCACGGAAAATACAACTACAAGGTTCTTAAATATGGATTAGAATTTGATGATCTTCCTGAGGCTTTTGATGGGTTTACGATTACTCAAATAAGTGATATTCACAGTGGGAGTTTTACCAATGCTGAGAAGGTTAAATATGCAGTCGACTTAGTAAACGAACAGAAAAGTGATGTCGTTTTATTTACGGGAGATTTAGTGAACAATGTCGTCGAGGAAATGGATCAATGGAAGTCGATATTTTCCACTATCAAGGCGAAAGAAGGCGTGTTTTCAGTTTTAGGAAATCATGATTATGGGGATTATGTAAAATGGGAGAGTGTTGAAGCGAAGGAAACCAATCTTAACTCATTAAAAAAACTTCAAGGCGAGATGGGTTGGAATCTATTGTTAAATGAGCATCATTTTATAGAACGGAATAACGACCGACTAGCAATTGTAGGAGTTGAGAATTGGGGTGAGAACGGGTTCAAAAAAGCAGGAGATCTGGATGAAGCTTGCAACGGAATTAAAAATGAAGATTTTAAGATATTAATGAGCCATGATCCGTCACATTGGAAAGCACAAGTAAAAGACGACAGTCGGAACTTTCAGCTTACTTTGAGTGGTCATACACATGGAATGCAGTTTGGAATAGAAATACCAGGATGGATAAAATGGAGTCCTGTTAAATACCAATACAAACATTGGGCTGGTATCTATAAAGAGTTTGGAAGGTATTTAAATGTAAATCGGGGGTTTGGATATTTGGGCTATCCTGGACGCGTTGGTATTTGGCCTGAAATCACGGTTATTCAATTAAAAGTGAAGCCTAGAATGGCATAGCGGTTGTTATTACGTCGGAAATGCTATATTTGTAAATCAATATTCAAGTAATACTTTAGATAAATGTCAAAATTTGGAGAATTAATTGAAACCAGAGTTCCGGTTTTATTAGATTTTTATGCCGATTGGGATGATGCCTGTAAAGGGATGCATCCTGTTCTACGTGATGTTGCTGCTGCGCTAGGAGATAAGGCACGCGTCATTAAAATTGATGTAGAAAAAAATGAGGCCTTGGCCGAAGCACTTCGTGTAAAGGGCCTACCTACACTTATGATTTATAAGAATGGTGAAATGAAATGGCGACAAAGTGGAGAGCAAGATGCCAATACGCTTATCGGACTAGTGAAGGAATACGTTTAGAATTATTTCTGAAACATCGGTAATGAGCCTTAAGGTTCGTTTACGGTGCAATAGTTAACAAATGGCTTAGTTTTAAGCTCGGTCGCTGACAAGTCCAAGTGAAAGCTTAATTGATTATTTTTTATTGAGTATTGTTTATTTAGTTTCTCGCAAAATTTTCACGAATCACGAATCACGAATCACTCTTTTCAAAGGTCAATTTTATATTTTTTCACACGTCCATCCTTTATTGCTAATAAAGTCTAAAACTTTAGGCAATGCGTATCGTAGGTTTTTTTCTGCTTTAAAGCTGTCATGAAACACTACAATACTGCCAGGTGCAATGCTCGTTAGTACATTCTGAAGGCATTTCTCTTCTGAAATAGATGCGTTGTAATCGGCACTTAGTATATCCCACATAATGATTTTGTAACCTCTTTCCTGAAGGATTTCCGCTTGTTTGTTAGTGATTTTGCCATAAGGGGGTCGAAATAATAATCGCTGACACTCCTTTTCTGAAACTAGAGATGAGTGGTCTATTTTTGATTTTTGATTCCATTTGGCTGCTTCAGTTTCAGATAAAACAACGTTTTTTACATATTCTGAAACGTTCGTTTTCCAGCCATTTAAATGGTTATATGTATGGTTTCCGGTGGAATGCCCTTCAGAAATAAGGGTTTTAAAAATATCTGGGTATTTCTTAATGTTTTCACCGATACAAAAAAATGTTGCTTTTGCTTTGTGTTTTTTCAGCTCCTGAATCACCCATGGTGTGATATTAGGAATGGGGCCGTCATCGAATGTTAGAAAAACAGTATTCCTTTCTTTCGGAAATGTCCATACTCGTTTAGGAAACATCCGTTGAACAAGTTTGGGTATCTTATACCAATTTATCATTAAAAATTAAATTGATCAATTCCATGTTAATTCGCCGGAAGGTCTGCAGCATCAATAAGTGTTGAAGAGTCCAAAGGGATGGTCATTGTTGAGTCTTGCTGAATTTTTTTATCCAAGTCCATACCTTCATCTTCCGAATAAAAATGACGGAAAAGTCTAAGATAATCATTGAATTTATCTGCTTCTGCACGTGCTATTTCTTCAGAATCGTTTGAGATTAAAACATCGATTAAACCTCTATAGCGCTCCATGTCACTTATAATTTCATCTGCAATCGCGTATTGAGTTGTCACCTTCATACCACTGTAATAAAAAAGCTTTTCTTGATACTTTTTAGAAGTAGCATAATATACCTCACGTGCTTTTTCGGGTTTGTTTACTTCGTAATAACCTGCGACAAATGGCTCTAATAGGGAATAGTATTCAAACAAGTCTATTGGCATTTTTTCCATAGCTAGGTCAAGTACTTTTTCAGCTTTATCTAATTTGCCTTCATTGATAAGTGCTTCTGCCAGCCGTGCGATATTACTTCTGTAGGTAATACCATTTCTGCGTGTTTCAGTATCGTGATAAATATCTTGACTTCCACTATTACCCCAATTCCAGGCCATAACAATATCGAACATTTTGTCGCTGTCAATACGTCCCATGTCGAATGGATTTCTGGGGTTCACCTTCGTGCGAATCGGTACTAATTTATAAACGACTCCCTCTAGTTGCAGATAATCTTTCATCCATAAATAGTCATCGTCTCCGTAACTTCCACCACTAAAATAAATAGGACGCTCCCAATTATTATTGGCAATAATGTCGAGCATTAACAATCGATTTTTGTAGATGAAGTCTCCCTTGAGTGTAATGTCTATATAAGGTACTATTTCATCGGCATCTTCTTCGGAAACAATTCCATTTCTTAAGACAGCCTCTTTATCAACAGGGATACGAATAACTTTTGAAGGAAACGTATTTGCAAAAACCCCGCTGTTCATTTCGAGTTTCGTTACAGGACTGTCATCCGCCACCCATTTCATCCAGGTTTTTATATCGATAGTATCTTGTTTCGTTTCTTGAAAGACAATATAGTCTCTTGTACCAAACTTGTACTTGTCATGGGTAAGCTGAGACGGAATGGGGTCGCTGCTATAAGCCTTTTTTTTCATGTCATCAATATACCAATCGGTAGCAAAAAGACTTGTGTTAATTACACGCACGTCCTGCCGGTAGCCTTCAATACCCTGGGCGTACCACAAGGCAAAAGTGTCATTATCTCCAATGGTGAAGAGCATGGCATTTTCATCGCAAGAATCTAGATACATCTTCGCCATAGATTGCGCGGTATATCTATTAGAACGATCGTGATCATCCCAGTTTTGGGAAATCAGTAAGGTTGGCACTGCAAGAGCTGTTGCCGTTAATACGATTGGGATGGCGACTTTAGGTTTCACGTACTCCTTTAGTAGTTCATAGAGCGCATAAACACCAAAACCTATCCAAATTGAAAAAACATAGAAAGAACCTACTAGCGCATAGTCTCTCTCTCTTGGTTCAAAAGGCCTTTCGTTGAGGTACACTTTTAGAGCCAGACCCATAAATAGGAAATACACCAAGAGCACCCAGAAATTTTTTCTGTCATTTTTATAATGAAATACGAGTCCTATGATACCGAGAATAAGCGGAAGGAAGTAATAGGTGTTTCGGGCTCTGTTGTTTTTAAGATCCGATGGTAAATTATCCTGGGATCCAATTCTTAATTCGTCAATAAATTTTATTCCACTAAGCCAATTTCCATGTTGATTGGTGTATTCTCCTTGAACGTCATCCTGCCTTCCACTAAAATTCCACATAAAATAGCGCCAATACATATATCCAAACTGATACTCGAACATAAATCTCATGTTCTGTAAAAACCCGGGCCTTTCAATGTCCATGAACGGTCCGAAATCTGTCATAAAGGAATGGTAATCATCACTGTCTACTAAGCCTTTGCTGTATGCTTGTTTGAATTTATTAACCTCTTCTATGAGTCTTGGTTCGTTCAGGTAATCCCTTTTGATACTAAATTTCAGGCCGTCGGTAAACTCTAAATAATTCCGCGCATTTTCAGTACTCCACATTCTGGGCAGAAAAGCCTTATGATTGTTATCAAAATTCTGAACTGCATTTTTGTAATCGTTTACAATTACATATTTACCTGTTTTTTCGTCCTTCTCGTATTTTGGTTTGTCATCTTTATATGGGCTGTCAAGGTCTAAACCGGCATAGCCTTCCGAAAACATAGGGCCGTAAAATAGGTGCGTTTCTGGATACTGCTCCCGATTGTAATAGGCTAAAAGTTCACGGGCGTTATTCGGATTGTTCTCATTAATTACTGTCCCGGCATTTGCTCGAATAGGCAGCATTATCCAACTTGAAAACCCTATTAAAATGAAAAGGATGCAAAGCACTAAGGTGTTAAGCTGGGTGTAGTGTTTCTTTCGTGTGTATTTTAGAAGATAGTAAGAGGCCCCCAAAAATAACAAGGCAGCGATGATTGTACCTGAATTAAAGGGCATGCCCATACTGTTGACGAAAAACAATTCGGAACCACTAAAGAACTTCATCGTCATTGGTAACAATAACTTGAATATAAAGAGTAGTATGGCGACCATTACAACATTTGCGATGAGGAAATTTTTAACGGTTACAGTCTTGTAATTCTTGAAAAAGTACAGAAATCCGATTGCTGGAATGGTAAGTAAGCCTAAGAAATGAACTCCAAATGAGAGTCCGATAATGAATGCAATTAAGATCACCCATCTATCCCCTCGAGGCGTATTCATATCTCTTTCCCAGCGAAGGGCTACATAAAAAAGTGCAGACATAATCGTGGTGGCCATTGCGTACACTTCGGCTTCAACAGCGTTAAACCAAAAACTATCTGTAAATGCGAATGACAGTGATCCAATGACCGCACTACCGAGAATAGCGATTTGGTTATTAGAATCTAATTCTTTGTGTTTTGAAACAATATTAGAAAGCAAAATGGTAAGCGACCAAAACATAAAAAGTATGGTGAAGGCACTGGCGAAAACGGACATCAAATTGATAGTCAGCGCTATTTTCGTAGCTCCCATAGCAAAAATGGAGAAAAACGCCCCTAAAATCTGATAGAGCGGTGCTCCTGGGGGATGACCTACTTCGAGGTTACTGGCCGTAGTAATATATTCTCCAGCGTCCCAAAAGCTAGCGGTTGGTTCGACGGTTAGCCAGTAGGTAATTAACGCGATTGTAAAAACGCCCCATCCTAAAATGTTATTCCACTTTTTAAAGTTGAAAGAACCCATAAATACGTGTGATTTTAATTGATGCGAATTTACTAATAATATAAAATAGTTTGGCTATTAAATAATGGTAACGCTCGAAGTAAGTGGATATTTTATTCCTAAAACCTTTGGATTGTATATTTTTATTAGAAATTGTTTGTGCAAAACAAAGTTTGTATTAAATTTGCGCCTCCTAATACGACGGCAACGTTTTGACTTAGGAGGGCGAAGGCCCTTAAACTTTGGAATGGCCCATGGTGTAACTGGCAACACGTCTGTTTTTGGTATAGAAGAGTCTAGGTTCGAGCCCTAGTGGGCCAACAAAAATTTAATCCCAATCTAATTTTAGATTGGGATTTTTCATTTTACGAAATTGAATGTGGCGAGAAGTTTATCCCGAGCTTGCCTCGGGGAGCCCTAGTGGGCCAGCTTTAAATCCGGGTATATTTTGAATCTAAAATATAGTACAAGTTCTTCTTATCTAAACCTTATATATGGGGATATATATTCTATCACAGAAACTTCATTGGTATGTTTTTTAAATTGGATTTAAATTTACATAGAAACAATACATTAAGTTCAACTATAGCATTACGGCCAATTTGTAGCTTTGCTCATGGGAATGGCACTAATGATGCTTCATCTGTCATCAAAATCTTGGAAAAAACGTAATCAATAATTAAAGGAATTGAGTCTTGTAAGAGATTCTGTGAGGAAGTTTGTTGAATCACTACTTGGAGAAGAGTTGTAACCGTGAGGTTTCTAGTTGGGGATAACAAAAAAACACCCAAGAAAATACCCAGGTGTTTTGAAATGTTAAAAAGAATAGCCTACGATAAAATCAATGCTAGTGGTTAGTACGACCAGTAAGCGCCTACTCCAATCGATACATGTTGTAGGTTATCAATACCAAAGTAATCGTTTTTATTGGTAGCGTAACTGTAGGCAACATAAGCCTGTAATCCCATACTGTAATCTAATTTATACTGAAAGCCTAATTCGGGTCTTACCAAAAACCCCCAATTTATTTCTTCAATTACATAAATATTAAAAAACGCTTCTTGCTGCGAATACAATGTCCCTAGTCCCAATCCTGAATACGGCTTAAAATTGCCAAATTGACCTAAAAAGTAATAGCCATTAATGGTGATAGGAATTTCAAAAACTTTCCGTATCATGTCGGTAAATACTGCTTGCGAACCATCGGGAGTTTGATATAATTGCTGATCGACTTTTTGTTTGTAAGAATTCCAACCCGTCGAAAGTCCCCAAGCCCAATTAGCGCTCAGTAATTTTCTGTATTCAAAACGAAACCCACTAAAACTAGTTTCATCCACATAATCACCAGTAGGAAAAGCAATGTCCCAGCTGATTAAAAATTGATTGTCTTCAAAATAAGTTGTTGGTGCTATTTCATTTTGTCCAACGGCTGTTGCACAAAAAATGAGTCCAAAAACAAGGGTGTATGTATACTTTTTCATGTTGTCTAGTTTTGTTGTAAATATGGTGATTGACTGTACGCTTGATCTATGCCCTTAAGCGCCTTGTTCATGTTGGTTGCTCCACTACTGCTTATAACGCCGAACATAATTCCGGACCAAACTGCATTTAGATTTGTAGTGGTATCTGTATTCATAAGGTCAATCATATCTATGGTAAGGCTGCCTGTATTATATGAATAATAACCGCAATAAGGATAATTATAACCGTAACCAGGATATCCCCAATATCCACCTCCTGGGTATCCAGGGTAACCACCCCACCATCCTGTACATACACCACCAATGTTTTTTATCTGAATTATCGCTGGTATCACTGCCAAATCTGGACTTGCATTTAGTTCAACAAAAGTATAACCAAAACGATTCATGTTTTCTTTAATCTTGTTGACAATTTTAAGGGCGTCGGGACCTGCCAAAATTGAATCATTTCTGTCGTCGGTAATATTTGTGATCGTATTTGCGATGTGATACGTCTTAAAGTTTTGAAAGTTAACGTTCAAATCTCTATCAGTACCGACAACCAAGTCTGAAGACAGAGTATCTTGGTTTGGGTCTGCATAACAAGAGGCCACTAGAATAACGATTGCTAATAAAGCAATTAACTTAAGTTTTTTCATAATGTATTTTTTTTATTAAAACGGGAGATATAATATAGGCCAATAAAGCTATCACTATCACCTTTTTTGTCTGCCGCAAAATAAATGCTTTTTGTTCAGATTCCAAGATGTTTTAGTCGTTTAGTTAAATAGGATATAGAAATATCATTTTTAATATTATCGGTATAGCTTAATGCATTTTGGCTTTGTAAGAATTCCTGCTTTACAATGCTAATATCGCTCTTACGCACAAAAAACTTCAAATAGGACATTTTGGAAGAACAATGGAAAGAAAACAAATCAGAGGAAATCCCGAATGATTTTCTGAGTAAACACAGAACAAGCAACCCGCCATAACGAATCTGTCGGCTGGTTAATTATAAACGTTGTTGTGTTTTAATAGCTAAGTATGGAATATATTTTAATCTGTCATCGTTTAAGAATCGAAAGTTAGAGACAGATGCCTCATACTATTTTGTCTAATGAGTAGGTCAGATGTAGGTTTCATTATTACTCATAGGATCAACGAATTCATTGAGTCTGTTGGCGTAAAATTGGCGAGTCTTTCTCTGACCTTAGCTACTAATAATTCTTGGCTTCTACTTCTTTTATTCTGTTTTTATAATAGTCTGTGCCGCTTAGGTCAAAAGCTTTGTTCAAGTATTTTAAGGCATTCTCTTTGTCACTTTGAGATTCATAATACTCAGCCATCGAATCATAAGCATTTGAACTTTTTGGATTTTGTTCGATGTTCATTTTAAAAAACATGAAGGCTTTTTCAGGTTGCCCCATATGCATATTCATATAGCCATAGGCATTTAACATTTCATCTATCATAGGTGCGGTTGGGACGCCAAAATGCTCATTATAGATTTGCTCTTGCTCCTTTAAAAGCGTAACCAATTCTTCTATAGGCGTTTCAGGATTATTATATTTTTGAGGAGATTTATATTGATACCATTTAAAAAGAAAGATTAGACCATCTCTTATAGAGGGCAAAGGGACGGTGCCATGTAAATCTTCTGGATATACATCCCACGAAAAGTTTAATCCATTTTGGTTTTGGGTCGTTGCAAAGTTTGAGAAGTCTATTATAGAGCGAGCAAATAAGGAAAATTCAGAAGTGTCGCTCATTATATTATCGATCGTTATACTTTCATCATACATGTGTAATTGCTCTGCTGCGAGCGAGACAAAAAGTGACTTCCCACTGTAATCTGCCGTTTTAAATTTTTCTTTGGCTTGCTTCAATAACTTTTGGTCATCCCAGTCAAGACTGGGATCTATAGCTATATAGTTTTGGAAAAGATGTGCATGATTAACCAGCATATTTATGGTGAACAAACCTGCATACGAATGGCCAATTAATGTGCGGTAGGCCATGGTTGAATACTTATTATCTATATATGGAATGAGCTCCTCTTCAATAAATTTTGTAAAGTTCTCTGCGCCACCAGTTTCAGTATCCATTGCACTGCCACGCCTCATTTGTATCTGCGACGTGGTTAAATCTCTAGTGCGATTTGCTCTGTTAGAAACCCCAACAAGTATCATATGAGGCAGGTAGTGCCCCCAATAATTATCATATACAGCATCTAATTTGCTTTCTAGTGAAAACCCGTCTAATAGATAAGTCACTGCGTATTTCTCTTCACTATTTGGCTCGTAGTTATCTGGAATTTTCACCCAAAAGTCGCGGTTCTCACCCATAGATTTGGAAAAGATAGAATCAACAATTCGTTTTTCAAATTGCTTCGATTGCTGCTCGGTTGATTGTGCAATTACATTTTGATTTATGATCAGTAACGATCCAATCATTAAAAACAGGAGGCTGTAATATTTCATTTGACTTATTTGATGTCAAATATAACTAAATATTTAGTTAAAACTAAATATTTAGTTAAAAAGAATTAAGTGAGAAGAAATAAAAAATGCTTAAATACTAAAATAGGGGAGAACTTGAATACCATCACATGTAAATGCTCGCTATAAATAAAGAAAAACAAATGCAGTATGAATTAGATTCATTTTTAGATACTGCTTTTCGTTTTATTCTTTCATATCTGATAATTATCATAAGATTTAAATAATTGCAGTGCTACATTTAAAGATTTGCTAGCCTTGAAAAGAGATATGTAAATAGCAATGCTATTAATGGATTAGCATTTAAACAACGAGCAGAAACTCTTAAGCCATTTGGTGTCATTAGAATTGATTTCAAAAAGGAAAAGTAATTTCTAGATACCATAAAAAGAACATCAATTATCACGTGATAAAATTTGAATAAACTAATATATCATGAAACTCCTTTTCAGCTTAACTCTGTTTTTTTGCACCTCTGCGGCCTGGGTTATCACAGGGCAACAATACCCTATGTCCCTTGACTCATTTCAAAAGGATTCTGAAATGCGACCGGTTCAATCCTTTTGGATCGATTTGGACAAGGATATTAGAATTGAATCATATTTCAATTTCATAGATTCTATTGTGATAGCCTACGATTCAATCGTAGATTATGAATTGTCTGAACATCAGATTGTAAGATCTAATCCATCGATTATTGACACCTTGGTAAACACCGATTATTACCGAATGATAGCGCAGGATTCATTCGTTTATGACCAAAAGCAACTGATTGTTTTGAGGAAAGGTGATTCTATAAGAATACCGAGTTATACAGGGGCAGTTCGGATGCTTCAGAATTTTAACAGTACAAAGATCGATGTAAATATTCCCGAATTCAGACTTCGAATTTACATGGATACAGTCTTGCAGTACAGCTTTCCGATTCGGGTAGGACAGCATACAAAAAAGTACCTTACAATGGGAAATCGAGTAACCGATTTGCGAACTAAAACCGGAAATGGTATGATAGTT
>Ga0075467_10001070_pt1 | contig 22627 bp, 17 predicted proteins | sample DEB08_DNA_9_FD_75067 | JGI IMG/M metagenome (GOLD analysis project Ga0075467, IMG submission 75067) | Aqueous microbial communities from the Delaware River and Bay under freshwater to marine salinity gradient to study organic matter... | ecosystem: Environmental > Aquatic > Marine > Coastal ... | reverse complement strand
CAAGCTCGAATTCGAAACGCCTAGGGTTAACTTGATGATTAGCAAAAATCTTTTTCACGCCGTCAACAAATCCTGCCGCATAAAACTGGCTAGCTCCGACATTCAAAGACACTCGCAAAGGCGGGATATTCTGCGCGTTCATCTTGCCTATATCACTACACAGCCTATTCAGCACCCAATAACCTATTTGGGGTAAAAGGCCAGCCTGCTCGGCAAGATCGAGAAATTCGCCAGGTAAAACAAGCCCCTGCTCCGGATGATGCCAGCGCAGCAGCGCCTCAACAGCCACCACTTTACCAGTGCGAAGTGAAATTCTTGGTTGAAAATATAAATCCAACTGATCCTGATTAATAGCACCGCGCAGTTCAACCTCTAGGCGATTTTGATCGACAGCCTCTGCATTCATTTTATCGGTGAAGAAACGATAGTTAGATCCAGCAATGCCCTTCGCTTCATACATTGCCATATCGGCATGACGCAGAAGTGTTTGCGCATCTTGACCGGCATCGGGATATGCCGCGATGCCAATACTACAACCCACGCGCACATGCTGATGACCGAGATCAAAGGGCTCAACGACCACATCAATAATTTTTTGCGCGATGCTGATCGTGTCATTAAGGCTGCCCACCTTTTCGACCAGCACAGTGAATTCATCACCGCCCACTCTCGCCACCGAGTCGGTTCGCCGAATACATTGCTGAAGCCTTTGCGCGATACCCTGCACCAGGGTATCGCCTTTGTCATGCCCGTAGGTATCGTTGATCGCTTTAAAACCATCGAGGTCAACATATAGCAAGGAAAAAGGGGCATCACCGCGCTGGGCTCGCTGTAAAGCACGATCGAGGCGGTCATTAAAAAGCGCTCGATTGGGGATTCCTGTGAGCAGATCGTAGTGCGCAAGACGCGCCAGCTCAATTTCGGAGTGCTTGCGATCAATGGCATATCTAATCGCGCGCTCTAAACTTTCTGCGCTCATCTCGGACTTCATCAAGTAGTCGGCTGCACCGGCTTTAATCACGGCGCAGTCTAGCTGCTCATCAATCTCTGAGGTCAAACAAATAATGGGGGTATTGCAGTCATGACCTGCTGCTGCGCGCAATAAGTCATGGCAGATGGCGGAGTTATGCTCAAAGTCGAGCAGAATAATATCGTGCAGCGGGCTTAATAACGCCTCAAGCGCATGGCTATAATCGGCGCACCAGGTCAACTCATAGTCGACGCTCATAACCGATTGCAGCACATTAACCATGCCTATATATTGATCGCGACTCTCATTGATTACCAGCACGCGAATGAAGGATTGTTGCATGTAATAGCTTCCACCAACCAACTCTTACCGAGGCGCGCCTAACGCCGCTCACTCTCAATGACTCTCAAACTAGTGACTCATTATTCACACTCAAACTCTGAGCCCCAACATATACTGACCTGACTGGGTAAGGGTAGGCTAAAAAAACGCCCTCTGCTACGCCACATACCTATAAAAAATGTGCGATTTTCACAGCTAGCGTTTTATTAATAGCTGTTTTTATTGGCTCTACCCACGGCGAACCAAGCCAGCTAACGCTATGCATTGTTCGCCCCCGCATATATCACCTTGGGTTTATTATCACTGGGGACCTAGGCAATACAAAAGTTAACCGTGATGAATGATTTACCCACAACAGCAATACCCCTATACTGCCGCCCCGCGCAACGCGCCAGTGTGCAATATTGCACTCAACCCATAATAGTTAAGTCAATCCGTTGTCCAGAGAAAAAACTTCCGCTAACCAGCCCCCACTGCACAGCCTAAACGCTGACCAGCAGGCAGCTGTGCGTTATGTTAGTGGCCCGGTATTAGTGCTCGCCGGCGCAGGCAGCGGTAAAACTAGCGTAATTACTCGCAAGATAAGATGGCTGGTTACCGAGTGCGACCTCAATGCTCGCCACATTGCCGCCGTAACATTCACCAATAAGGCTGCTCGAGAGATGCGCAGCCGAGCCCAAGCACTGCTGGGTAGCGCCTCCCGCGGCTTACAAATCAGCACATTTCATCAGCTGGGCCTAAGAATCATTCAGCGTGAGTTGCCCCTGGCTAGGCGCAAGGCTGGCTTTTCTATTCTGGACGATCAAGACAGCAAAGCTCTGTTAAAAGATATTCTACTTAACGATAGTGATAGCGCAGAAACACTCTTAGATCTTTGCCAGCAACAGATCTCCCGCTGGAAGAGTAATGCCACAAGCCCCGCACAAGCCGAGCCCACTGCTACCAATAAGCAGGAGCACAGAATGGTGGAAGTTTTCAAACGCTATGAGCGAGCACTAGCCTCTTACAACGCGGTGGACTTTGACGATCTTATAGCGATACCCGTTAGAATTTTAAGCGAAGATGAGTCTGCGCGAGCACGCTGGCAAAAACGCATTCGCTACCTGCTGGTTGATGAATATCAAGACACCAACACAGGTCAATACCAGCTCGTCCAACTTATTGTGGGTGATCGCTCGGGGTTGTGCGTAGTAGGCGATGACGACCAATCTATTTACACTTGGCGCGGCGCCAATCCCGAAAATTTGCAGCAATTATCGGCCGATTTCAAAGGCCTCAAGGTCATTAAACTCGAGCAAAATTATCGCTCGACTAATCGAATCTTGCGCAGTGCCAACCAACTCATCGCCAACAATGATCATCTCTTTGAAAAAAAGCTCTGGAGCGAAAAAGGCCTTGGCGAGCCTATCTCAGTAGTGCAGCTAGCCAATGAAGAGGTAGAGGCGGAATTTATTGCCAACGAAATCATCGATCAGCGCTTAAGGTCTAGGTTACAGCTCAAAGATTTTGCGGTTCTGGTGAGGAGCAACCATCAAACCAAGCTATTAGAACTTAAGCTTCAAGCAAAACAAATCCCCTACCATGTTACCGGCGGAACGGCTTTTTTTGCGCGCAACGAAATAAAAGATGTGATGGCTTACCTGCGTGTGCTGGTTAATCCCGACGATGACGCCGCTTTTTTACGCATTGTCAACGTGCCACGCCGAAAAATCGGCATCAGCACGCTCGAGGTATTAGGTAATTATGCGATGGAACGCGAATGCAGCTTGTTTAGTGCCATCGACGAAATTGGCCTAGCGCAGCAAATGCCCGAAGCTGGCCTTGCGCACCTACGCAAACTATCGCAGTGGTTCACTAATTTGCAGCGCCAAATTGACAATGGTAGTGCGATGCCGGCTCTACATGAAATGCTCGACGATATTGATTATCTGGGTTGGCTGAATCAAAACTGCAGCGGCAGCGCTGTGGCTGAACGACGCATGGAAAATGTCTACTTTTTAATGGCATCAATCGCTAAAGAAATCACTAACCAAAAAACACTTGCCGAGACTACACCCGACACAACTGGCGAAGCGGATTTATTAGAAGCGGTGATAGCTAAACTATTATTGCGTGACCTGCTCGATCAACAATCCGAAGAAGAGGCAGACAACAAAGTGCAAATTATGACCCTGCACGCCTCTAAAGGACTGGAGTTTCCACACGTTTTTATTATGGGTTTTGAAGAAGACTTCTTACCACACCGCAATAGCATCGAAGACGATAACATTGAGGAAGAACGGCGCCTCGCCTACGTAGGCATCACGCGCGCGCAAAAGAAGCTAGTACTAACAATGGCTAAACAACGCAAGCAATTTGGCGAGATGCTGAACTGCCAACCCAGCCGTTTTTTAGCGGAACTACCAACAGATGATATTCAGCGCACAGGTTTTGGTGAAAAAATGGATGAAGCCACCAATGCCGAGAAAGGCAAGCAAACCATAGAGAGCTTAAAGTCGCTGTTCGATTAAGGCTTTGATAGGTGCAAATGCTGCCCAATGATTTAGGTTATAATCGCATCAATGAATATTACAGCGGACACGCACCATGAGTAAAACGGTTATCAGCGGGACTGGGCTTTATACACCCAACGAATCTATCAGTAATAACGAGCTGGTAGCAGCGTTCAATGCCTATGCGCAGTTACATAATTTGGAACACAAAGACGCTATAGCCGCCGGGCACGAAGAACCTCTGCAGCCGTCTTCTGCCGAATTTATCGAAAAAGCCTCAGGCATCAAAAATCGCTACGTTATGAATAAAGCCGGGATTCTCGACCCCGAGCGCATGGTGCCTTTACTACCTGAGCGTAGTAATGACGAACCCTCCATTCAATGCGAAATGGCCGTAGCCGCAGCAAATGAAGCCATGGCAACGGCCGGTAAAGTAGCTGCCGATATAGATATGGTTTTAGTTGCGGCCTCCAATTTGCAACGAGCCTACCCCGCTATGGCAGTCGAGATTCAAGACGCTCTAGGCATCAAAGGCTTTGCTTTTGATATGAATGTGGCCTGCTCCTCGGCAACTTTTGGCTTACAGCAAGCTCGCGACTCAGTAGCCAGCGGCAGCGCTCGCTGCGTACTCATGGTCAATCCTGAAATCTGCACCGGACACCTCAACTTCAAAGACAGAGACTCACACTTCATTTTTGGCGATGTCTGTACAGCTGTTATTGTAGAGAATGCCGACACCGCAACGGCTGCAGAGCAATACGAGATCCTCGGCAGTAAACTCCAAACTATCTACTCTAATAACATCCGCAATAACTTCGGCTTTCTCAACCGTGGCGATGAGTCAGGCATCGGCAAAGCCGATAAATTATTTGTGCAAGAGGGCCGTAAAGTTTTCAAAGAGGTCTGCCCTGCGGTGGCAAAGCAAATAGCAGAGCAATTAGATGAGCTGAATATTTTACCCAGCCAATTAAAGCGCATGTGGTTACACCAAGCCAACCTCAGCATGAATCAGCTAATCGCACGACGCGTCCTAGGCCGCGACGCAACAGAAACAGAAGCCCCTACTATTCTTGATGAGTATGCGAACACTTCCTCGGCCGGCTCAATTATCGCTTTTCACAAGGCGCGCAATGATCTGCAATCAGGGGACCTGGGCGTATTGTGCTCTTTTGGCGCAGGCTACAGCATTGGCAGCTTAGTTATTCGCAAAGTTTAAAGACGGAACCTCTCAATATTGGATAAAGACCAGCCTATTTTGGCGCAAACCAAATCATGCCCAAAAAAAACGGCCCCCTTAGGAGCCGCTCTTAATACTCGGAGCTGACGGGCTATAAACCTTCAATCATATAGTCAATAGATGCTTTGATCTCATCATCTGAGCAGCTCATACACAGCCCTTTAGCCGGCATTGCACCAATGCCGGCAATCGCATTAGCGTAGACCGTATCCAGACCTGCTGCCAAACGACCAGCCCAATCGCCAGCATTTCGAAACTTTGGAGCACCAGCCGCACCCGACGAGTGACAGGCCAAGCATGAGCTATTGTAGACCTCTTCACCTGACTTTGGTCCCGCTGCGGCTAACAGCAGGCCCTTGGCACAATCGTCGCCCGCTACACATACTGAGCCTACCGGCTTTATTCGCTCTGCAATGGCATCTTCAACCGAACCAGCATTGGCATTGCCAAACAGACTGAATGCAATCACCAGGCTAACGATCGCTAATTTGTATTGAATAACAAACTGAACTAACTTCATTTTTACTACCTCTTAGTTTCCTTAACTAGACCACTAACTTAACTTCTATTCGATGGACAATTGCCACAAGCCTAGCATTGTCGATTGAGTACATTAATTCAACGTTTTATACGGACGCAATAGCTCAAGGGTTTACATCATGGCCCTAGCAATGCATGGACCCGATAGCCGTACCCTTGCCTATTAACGGCACTAACATCCAGTGACATTGTTATCAGCCCAAATCCCAATAAAACTAAGTACGATTATAGCTATTTGGCTGATTTACAGTAGTAAATACTGCATGGGCCGCTCCTCACCCCTGTCCTTTTTAACTTAGTGTCGAGTCCATATGCCAGAGGATGGCTTTTTGTTTTTTGGCCTGACTGAGCGCAATCACAGCTTACCAAGCGTTATCTCTGCCAACCGACAAGCCCTAATACAAAAAAACGTCGAAAACTTAGGCCTTGCCATATTAAACTACTACTATTATTGGGGACTAGTTGTGAAACCCACCTGGCCACTTGAGTTTGGTGTGTTTTCGAAAATTCTGCGGAGCAGACCGGCCGACAATCCGAGAACTAAGCAAGTGCTTTAGATTAGGGCGCGATCATTTTCAAAAGTGCATTGTATGTATTCTTAAATACAACATAGCAAAAACCCAAATGGGCAGGGATATTACCGACATGCTAAACAATACGGATATACCTTCCAGACCAAAACGCTTGGCGCTCTTTTTCCGGCGTACTTATTCAGCCTGGCTTATATTTTCACTAAGTCTGTGCATTACTTTTATGGCTTGGTCAATCACTAACAAATCACATCAGCGTCATACAAAAGATTTATTCACATTCGAAGTCGCTCAAACTCTTCAAGCCATCCAACAGCGCATGCAAGGATATGAGCAGGTTATACGTGGCGGTATAGGATTATTTAAATCAAGTGTGCATGTTAGTCGCCAAGAATTTAATGACTATGTCACTAATTTAGAAGTTGATAAACATTGGCCTGGCATCCAGGGAATTGGCTATGCGGTAATGTTAGAGCCGAATGAAAAAGATGATTTTGTCAATGCTGTACGAGTTGAGGGCTTTAACGAATTTAATATTTTTCCGCCAGGAGTGAGAAAAAAATACAGTAGCATCCTCTACCTTGAGCCATTCACAGCCAGAAATCAGCGCGCTTTTGGATATGACATGTACTCAGAAAAAGCGCGACATTTCGCTATGGATATTGCTCGCGACAATGGCGACGTTGCATTTTCTGCCAAGGTTAAACTGGTACAAGAAAATGGCGAAGATATACAAAATGGGTTTCTCATATACCTGCCCTTATATCGAAATGGTGCGTCTGTTGAAAATATAGATCAACGTCGAGAAGAACTTATTGGTTATGTCTATAGCCCATTCAGAATGGACAACCTCATTGAGGGCATTCTTTTAAGTAAAAATAAACGCCAAATAAATTTTGAAATATATGACGGAAGCACCACAAACCCCAAGGACATTCTTTACACCCCAAACAAAAATAACTTAACCGACTCTTACGAAACGGAATTTAAACCTGCATTCTCTACAACCAAAACAGTTGAATTTCCTGGCCGCGATTGGACGATACAATTTTACAGCACCTCGGCTTTTGACAGCGCCGCTGAAAGCAACTTGGCTAAGGTAATCGCATTCACCGGATCAGCTTTATCGATTTTGTTATTGATTGTTCTGCTGAACATTTCAATTAGCACCAGAAATCTACGCCAAGCACGGGATAAATCGCAGGTATTAGTGGATCGATTAAAAGCGGGAGCGTCGGCCGGAATCGTAGGAATATGGGACTGGGATGTTAAAGATAATATTTTGAACTGGGATGCCGTTATGTTCAGCTTATACGGCTTAGATCAGTCAAATTTTGGTGATTTATATGAAGCCTGGCTGGCAAGAGTACACCCAGACGACAGGGCTTACGTTGACGAAGAAATGCAGGCGGCTCTTAAAAATGAGCGCGAATATTGCCCCGAGTTTCGTATTTTATGGCCAGACAATTCAGTGCACTATATTAAAGCAGTGTCGAAAGCTTCTTTCGACGAATCAGGCAATGCAATACGTGTTGTAGGTGTCAACTACGATATTACTGAGCAAAAAAATCTTCAAATGCGTCTTGATAAGGAGGCTTCGTATGATCAGCTCACACAATTGCCTAACCGGCGATTAATTAACGATAGATTGAAACAAGCTATCGCTTTCAGTGATCGTAATAAGAAAAAAATTGCTGTGCTCTTTATCGATTTGGACGGATTTAAAGAAGTCAATGACACCTGCGGCCACCAAGCGGGCGACTGGCTATTAAGGGAGGTGTCTATGCGCATTCAGGCGTGCGTGCGCGCAACCGATACGGTTGGACGCTTAGGGGGTGATGAATTTGTAGTGATTCTCCCGGCGATCTACGAAAGCGGAGAGAATATCGCCGAGAAAATACGGAAAACGCTAGCAGCGCCTTTTGAAAGGACTAATGAAAAAGCACTGCACATCTCATCCAGTATTGGCGTAGCCATCTACCCTGACCATGCACACAGCCAGTCTTTATTAATTGAGCGGGCCGACCATGCAATGTATGAAGCCAAAAAGAAAGGCCGCAATAACGTTGTGGTCTTTAGCGACATATAACATTGACCTCGTGGAAATGAATTAATCGATTAATTCTTCGCCATGCAAAATTAAAGTCTGTTATAAATCATGTTGAACAATAATAAAATTTTTTGCTCACGGTATTTTTATCGTTAGTAAAATACTAGAATACGGCCGCTAAGTATTTCTCCTGAATCCAAAAAATTTCGCTAGCGAATATCGTCATGTACCTTTGCAACGATACGTAGCAGGCCGCCACTACCGCCGCAAATTTTGACGGGCAGAGCTACTACGTAAATTCCGGTAGCCGGCAACTCATGAAAATTAGCTAGGTTTTCAAAAGCCGGCACATATAGCGATGGCTCGCAGCCATCATTATTTACCCAAAAGCCCTATTGCAGGCATGGTTTGATTTCTACCCGCATCTTTAGCCTCATACAGATATTTATCGGCGCACTTAATAATCTCATCTAGAGCTTGATCGCCATTTTTTTCTGCGACGCCCATACTCACCGTAATGGCTATACCGATATCTCCGACGCTAATTATCTGGTCTTGCAATGCTAAATGTATTTTTTGGGCAAGCATTGTGGCATTTTGCGCCGATGTTTGGGGCAAAACAAAAAGAAATTCTTCACCGCCCCATCGAGCGACCGTATCTTGCTCGCGGACGAGCGTTATAAATATCTCTCCAAGACGAACTAATACCGCGTCTCCAGCATCATGCCCATATTGATCGTTAACCTTTTTAAAATGATCGACATCACACAAGATAATGGACATCGGTTGCTGATTACGCGTCATACGGCGCTGCTCTTGCTGCATTACAGTTAGGGCACCCCGCCGGTTACAAAGTTTAGTTAGCGGATCAGTGCGGGCTAGATGCTCGTATCGTCTACTCGCCTGCAACGTATCATTATGTGATTGTTGAATAGAATATTCATAACAAGCCGACAAAAATGTCACTGTCATAAAGGCCAAAATGAGGCGTAGCTCAAATGCACCGGCATAGCTAGCGCGACTAAAAACGTCGGGAGGTAGAAAAAAAATAAGACATGTAATTGCAAGGAAAATTGAGACCTCAATCAGTCCTCGCTTGAGCCCATGAAGAAATAACGAAACAGGCGGAACAAGAAATATCCATAGTGGCCCGGTGTTTTCAAAGCCTCCCGAATAAACGAGAAAAATCATCAGCGCGTGTAGCGAGTACACGATGACCGCCGCCGAAACCGAGTAGTCTTTTTGCAGCTTGTGGATACGGTACGCGGCAAAGTAGATCATTGAGGCAGCAATTAGAGAGAGGCTCAATGCCAAATTTCCTGCAAAAAAGGAGGTAACGCCAAGGATGCCGGTAAGCGTCATGCCAACAAATGAAAATAGATCCACCACCCGCGCACGCCTATCTATCGGGTTGTTGGCTTCTATTATATCTTTACCTAGTAGCAAAAATTTGCCTCATACCTGCGCGCTCAGTGGACTTTTGAAGGGGTAGGATCTCCCTCCCAAGGGTACAACATCTAAGTATAGTCCATGGCTGCCACAGCAGATTATTTTCGCGAGGACCTTTCAATCACTGCTGACATTGAAACATCAAAGACTCTATTCATGCAGCAGCAAAGCTGTCTTGTACAGCAATGCTTGATTTTGCTAGCGCTCAAGGCTGCCGCCCGGTATTGATTAAATAGAGCAAATCAAAGCAGCTACTCTGCTAGACGACTGTTTTAACAGTAATTATTAAACATAGGCACTTCGCCCAATCTTAACGGTAATCTTCAATAGACGGGCAAGAACAAACTAGATTACGGTCACCATGCACGTTGTCGACCCGTCCCACTGGCGAGAAGTATTTACTCACCCGCAAGCCAGGCAATGGATAAACTGCATCAGTTCGCGAGTAAGCATGCGGCCAGGTATCGGCCATCATCTGCTCTGCTGTGTGCGGCGCATTAACCAACGGGTTATCCTCTAACGACCATTCGCCACTGGCCACCCGCTTTATCTCAGCTCTAATACTGAGCAAAGCCTCACAAAAACGATCTAGCTCAACCAGTGATTCGCTTTCAGTAGGCTCAATCATCAACGTTCCCGCCACCGGAAAAGACATGGTAGGCGCATGAAAACCATAATCGATTAAGCGTTTAGCAACATCTTCAACAGAAATACCTGTCGCCTCTTTCAGCGGCCGTAAATCAATGATGCACTCATGTGCAACCAAACCTTGCTCGCCTGTATAAAGTACGGGGTAAGCCTCGCACAAACGCATGGCAATATAGTTGGCACTCAAAATAGCTGCTTCGGTCGCTTGGCGCAGACCTTCACTACCCATCATGGAAATATACATCCAACTAATTGGCAAAATACTCGCCGAGCCAAAAGGCGCCGACGAAATAACTGGCGCTGTTATATCAGTCGATGCGTTCACTGCATTGCTCGGCTGACTTGCCATTGTTGGTAAAAATGGCGCAAGGTGCGCCTTGGCTGCAACCGGGCCCACGCCCGGACCACCGCCGCCGTGTGGAATACAAAACGTTTTGTGCAAATTTAAATGCGAGACATCGCCACCAAATTCACCGGGCTGACACAAGCCCACCATAGCATTGAGGTTGGCGCCATCAACATAAACCTGCCCGCCGTGACGATGCACAATATCGGTCACTTCACGAATATGCGCCTCGAAAACACCATGGGTTGAAGGATAGGTCACCATAACAGCGGCAAGATGCTTGTCATGCTCCGCGGCCTTTAATTTCAGATCATCTATGTCGATGTTGCCATCTTCATCACAGTTGACCACCACTACTCGCATACTGCACATTTGTGCTGAGGCCGGGTTAGTGCCATGTGCAGACTGGGGGATAAGGCAAATGTTGCGCTCCGTTTCACCACGACTACGATGATAACCCGCAATGGCCAAAAGTCCTGCAAACTCACCCTGAGAGCCCGCGTTAGGTTGCAACGAAACCGCATCGTAACCAGTGCAAACAGCGAGCATCGACTCAAGCTCAGCAATCATTTCCCGATACCCAACGGTTTGTGCCTCGGGTGCCAGCGGATGGATATTAGCAAACTCCGGCCAACTGACCGGAATCATCTCACTGCTAGCATTGAGCTTCATTGTGCACGACCCCAAAGGAATCATGGTGCGATCGAGCGCCAAATCCCGATCGGCCAAACGGCGCAAGTATCGCAGCATTTCTGTTTCGGTATGGTATCGAGAGAACACTGGGTGACTTAATATCGCATCGCTTCTATAAACCGAAGCATTCAACTTCAACGGACAGTCAGCAAGAACACTCTCGTAGGTACCAAACTGCTGTTCAGGCAGAAAAATATCCCACAGCGCAGACACCTCAGCCTCGGATGAACATTCATCAAATGCGATCCGCACTTGCGCACCATTCACCTTATGCAAATTTATCTTAGCCGCCCAGGCACGCTGCATAATCGCATCGGTTGCCTCCCCAGTAATCACCGTAACAGTGTCGAACGAACTGACATTAGCGAGCACGAGGCCACCGCTAGCAATGCCTTGAGAAAACACATGTGCCCGCTCATGAATGCGCGCAGCGATGGCACGCAAACCTTGCGGACCATGATAACAAGCGTACATAGATGCCATAATGGCCAACAACGCCTGCGCAGTACAAATGTTAGAAGTAGCCTTCTCGCGGCGAATGTGCTGCTCGCGCGTTTGTAACGCAAGCCGATAAGCCGGCTTGCCATGCTGATCAATCGAGACACCGACCAACCGGCCAGGCAATGAGCGCTGGTATTTGTTGCGGGTTGCCATATAAGCAGCATGCGGCCCGCCAAAACCCATAGGCACGCCAAATCGCTGCGTACTGCCTACGGCCACATCGGCGCCTAACGAACCGGGCGATTTAAGCAACACTAAAGCCATAATATCGGCGGCCATAATCACCAGCGCCTTGCGCTCATGCGCAGCTTCAATTGCATCTGCAAATAAACGCACCTCACCAGAACAACCCGGGTACTGCAGCAGCACGCCAAAATAATCAAGGCCTTCTTGATCCTGCTCGGGATCACCAATAACCAAATCAAACCCAGCTGCCTCTGCACGCGTTTTAACCACAGCTATTGTTTGCGGAAAACAATCTTGATCAACAAAAAAAGTGTTAGATTTGTTTTTTGCGCAGCGCTTAGCCAGTGTCATAGCTTCGGCCGCCGCAGTACCTTCATCCAACATTGAAGCATTGGCAATTTCTAGCCCGGTGAGATCACCAACCATAGTTTGGAAATTAAGTAACGCTTCAAGCCGACCTTGTGAGATTTCCGGCTGATAAGGCGTGTAAGCTGTATACCACGCAGGATTTTCCAAGACATTACGCTGAATAACTGTAGGCGTTAGTGTTTCGTAATAGCCCTGCCCAAGCATAGAGCGATAAACGCTATTCTTGTTAGCCAAACTTTTTAATCGAGCAAGCGCCTCGCTCTCACTTATCGCACCTGGCAATGCAAGTGGTTCACGCTGATAAATGGCAGCTGGAACGACCGCCTCAATGAAAGCATCCATCGAACTGTAGCCCAGCGCCTCGAGCATCGGCGCCCCATCGCTATGCGCATCAAGACCGATGTGCCGATGAATAAATTCGCTGTTTTGCACTGCGCTGCGGGAGATATTAGCCTGATCGTTTTTTATGATAGGGTCGATAAGTTTTGATGATATAGCGCTCATAATTGTTTGCGTCTCAACAGCAGGTTCTTGAGATGAAGGCGAGGATCGAGAAACAAGCGGGTCGCTAGCTTGATTTAAAGGAGCTTCAGTTAAAGTGGCATCTGACATAACGTTTTAATCCCGAATTCTTTTATAGTTGTGCGCAATAAAGGGCATGCCGCATCGACTCAATGCCTGCTTCTTACCGCGCACAACCGCGTAATATTCTGTATCTTGATTGCTCAGTGCAGCGGTTTCAATGTAGGCCATAACAATTGAACCATCTAAGCTTGGCGCAAAACCGCCACTAGTAACATGCCCCACACGCCCACCGTGCTGATTAACAACCTCTGCACCTTCGCGCACAGGCACTCGACCATCCACAGTGAAGCCTGCACGTTTTTTATTAGGCCCAGTATTCATTTGCTCAAAAATAATAGCTGCACCCGGAAAACCCCCGGCTTTACTGCCGCCGGCGCGACGCTTTTTATCAATGCTCCAGCTCAAGCCAGCCTCAACAGGCGTTGTTTCAACATTCAAGTCATGCCCATACAGACACAAACCCGCCTCAAGGCGCAATGAATCACGCGCGCCCAAGCCTACCCACTCTACCTCAGATTGCAGCAACAACTCGCTGGCAAACAAAGTTGCAAAATCATTGGGCAGCGATATTTCAAAGCCATCTTCACCGGTATAACCCGAGCGTGAAATATACATATCGACTAAGTTGTCATCGAACGCTAACTGCACGCTCAAGCCTTGCATAAATCCAAGCTGCGCAACCTGTTCGGCAATATCAGCCAGTACAGCGACCAATACCGCCTCAGCGCTCGGACCCTGAAGAGCTAGCAACGATTGCTCCTCAAAGTAGTCGACATCAACGTCCGCTGACAAATGTTTTTTTAGATGCGCTATGTCGTCATGCTTACAACCGGCATTAACCACCAGCATAAAATCGACTGGGCTGCGCCGAACCACAATCAGGTCATCTAAAATACCGCCGACTGGATTGGTAAAAAACGTATAGCACAAACCGTCCACCTCAAGAGCCTCAAGGTCGACGGGCAGTAAACGCTCAAGCTCAGCAGCTGCATTTTCGCCACTGACCAACACCTGCCCCATGTGCGACACATCAAACAGCCCCACCTGGCTGCGAGTATGTAAGTGCTCGGCTTTTATACCCACATATTGAACAGGCATGGCGTAACCTGCAAATGGCACCATACGTGCCCCCGCATCAACATGCAGAGAATATAATGCGGTTTGGGCTGGATCGACGGTCATGTTGGACATAGAGTATTGGGTAGCAGCGATAGCTGGCGTTAGTGGGGTTAGGCGAAGATCTTAACGCCCAAACGGTCATTTGTTAAATAAATACTTGTGATAAACTTATTTATAATTTAAATATCTAGACTGGCGCTCAACGAATGGCGCTAAGCCATTAAAAGCAGCCTTTAGGGTACGCCAGCACAATGCGAAATCTTTCGATAGACTCTTTGCGAGCTTTTGTAGTCACAACAGACCTTGGCTCGGTAACCAATGCCGCCGACCAACTAGGACGATCACAACCGGCCACGAGCCTGCAAATTAAAAAACTCGAAGAGACGCTGGGTAGCGAATTACTCATGCGCTTCAACCGCAAGCTCACACTTTCATCGCAAGGCAGCATCGCCTATGAATACGCCAAAGAAATTCTCGCGCTCAATGACCGACTCTTAGCTGAATTTTCTCGCACGGAACTCGCTGGCCAAATACGCCTGGGCATACCCAGTGAGTTTGCCACCACCCTGCTGCCCAAAATTGTTGGTCGATTTGCAGCGGCCTACCCCAATGTGGCGCTAGAGGTCTTTAGCGACTTAAGCCGCAATTTACTCTCCGAACAACAGCGAGAGCAATATGACCTGATTTTAGCCTTACATGACAAACCCTCAGCAACACGCCGAGGGCTGATTCGTTCTGATGAGCTGGTTTGGGTGGGCAGCCATGAGCATCGCATCGATCGGCAGCAAAGCATCCCGCTAGTGCTGGCCCAAGATGGCTGCCTCTATCGAAAGCGCGCCCTGCGCTCATTAGACAAAATGAAACGTCCCTGGCGGATCATTCATACCAACCCCGATCTGTCGGGCATTCAAGCCGCTATTCAAGAGGGCCTTGGGGTTACGGTCCTGGCAGGCAGCACCGTGCCAGAAGAGCTATTAGTCCTTGGCAAGGGCAGCAATCATGAAGGCTTACCAGAATTGGGCTCCATCGACATCAGTCTTCAATACGAAAAACGCAGTGCCTCCGAAGCCACCGAACGCTTAGCCGGCTTCATCAAATCGAGCCTGGTATGAACACTATGGAAAAATCTGCCCCATTGAATGGCGAATCATCCACACAATCTTCAGGCAGTGCGCCAAATCTACCCATACTCTATTCATTTCGACGCTGCCCTTACGCCATGCGCGCACGCATGGCAGTATCATACGCGGGCCTAAAGGTTGAGCTAAGAGAAATAGAACTAAAGAATAAACCGAGCACTATGCTCGAACTATCATCCAAAGGCACGGTGCCCATACTGGTACTACCCGACGGGCAGCTAATTGAAGAGAGTCTCGATATTATGCTCTGGGCTCTAAGTAAAAATGACCCAGAAGATTGGCGTCAAATAGAAGCGGCCGCAAACCAAAAAGAATCAGCTGCCAACATGGCTGATCTCATTGCTTTTAATGACGGAGAATTTAAGTACTGGCTAGATAAGTATAAATATGCCGATCGACATCCTGAGCATATGCCTGAGTATTACCGCACACAGGCGCTATCATTTTTAAGTCGGCTTGAAGAACTGCTAAGCCAGAACGATTTTTTGCTGGGCAACTCTATCAGCCTAGCTGATATCGCAATCATGCCCTTCATAAGACAATTCGCATCAGTTGACTCAAACTGGTTTGAGCAGATTAACTACCCATTACTTCAACAATGGCTAAATATTTTTTTAACTTCGAATTTATTTAGCCGCATCATGCAAAAATACAAGCCTTGGCAAACACAAGATGCCCCAACCGTCTTTTAAAAAACAAAAAAAACCGCAGCACTCATTGGCAGCGGTTTTTTTGGATTAGACGTTCAGCTAGGCATGGCTCGATAGCTTTACACTACGCTCTCAATCAAATGCTTTAACCAAGTTACCCAACATCTCTTTGGCATCACCAAACAACATACGTGTATTTTCTTTAAAGAATAAAGGATTATCAATTCCAGCAAAACCCGAAGCCATTGAACGTTTAAGCACAAATACCGTACGCGCCTTATCAGCATTAATGACCGGCATGCCATAGATAGGGCTTGACTCAACCTCTCGGGCTGCGGGATTCACCACATCATTGGCACCAATGACTAACGCCACATCAAACGTTTCAAGGCGCGGATTAACCTGATCCATTTCTAACAGCAAATCATAGGGAACATCAGCTTCTGCGAGTAAAACGTTCATATGACCCGGCATCCGCCCAGCAACAGGGTGGATAGCATAAACCACCTCTACACCATTGCCTTCGAGTATTGTCTGCAACTCCTTAACGGCGTGTTGAGCCTGTGCAACGGCCATCCCATAACCAGGAATAATAACCACGCTGGCGGCCGCCTCAAGTATATAGTAGGCATCATCAGCAGTAATTGGATTAACCTCGCCCTGCTCCACAACTGGACCGGACACTTTTTTGACCACACCAAAACCGGAAAACAATACATTGCGCAACGAGCGATTCATCGCCTTACACATAATATTGGTGAGGATAAGGCCGCTTGCGCCAACCAACGAGCCGGCCACAATTAACAAGATATTGCCAATAGCAAAACCGGCAGCCGCAGCGGCCACCCCCGATAAACTATTGAGCAAGGCGATAACTACCGGCATATCTGCACCACCAATAGGCAGTACAAACATAACACCCAGCACTAGCGCTAAAGCAACTGCCAGATAGAGCCAATTTTGATTAGTTGGATCAAGAATAAATAACACCGCGCAGGCAAGAACTGCTAGCAAGATCAGACCATTTATAATGCGCTGACCATCATACATAAATGGTCGCCCCGAAATCCGCTCGCTCAACTTGCCATAAGCCAGTAGCGAACCGGTAAATGTGAGACCACCTATTAAAATTGAAACAAACACCGTCACCAATGTGAACAGAGGCACCGGGGCAGTTGTGTCAGCTATCGACAGTGCCATAGCAAGCGCAGCCCAACCAACCATTAAGCTGGCCAAGCCACCAAAACCATTAAACAATGCGACGAGTTCTGGCATACCAGTCATGGCAACTTTACGAGCCGCCACAGCTCCAACCAATGCGCCCAGCACAATGCCAAGGGCAATATATTCATAAGCAATAATTTTTTGATCGAGCAACGTCACAACAACGGCGATAAACATACCCGCTGCCGAAATCAAATTGCCACGCCGGGCAGTGTCGGGCGACCCCAGCAACTTAAGTCCAAAAATAAAAAGAACCGCAGACGCCACATATACCAAATTGATAATAATTTCGGTCGACATTAGCTTTCACCGCCCTGTTTTTTCTTTTTAAACATCGCCAACATACGATCCGTAACAAGATATCCGCCAACCACGTTAATGGTTGCAAATGCCACTGCAAGTGTCCCGAGGATGGTCGCCAACGACTGGTTGGCAGAGCCTGCAGACGCTAGGGCACCGACCAATGTGATACCCGATATCGCATTAGAACCAGACATCAAAGGTGTGTGCAGCGTTGATGGGACTTTGTTAATCAGTTCGAAGCCGAGAAAAATCGACAACACAAAAACAAAAGTAAGAAAAATAATCTCCACGTTAGCCTCCTCCGCTGCGTAAATTGGCAATGACTTGATTAACGATTTCTTGCTGATGCGTAATCACACAACCAATTAAATCGTTCTCAAAATCAAGCACCACTTTTTGCTCATCTTTACTCCAGAATTCTTCAACAAGGTTATAAAGATTACTGGAATACATTTGCGATGCATCGCGCGCCACTTCATTGGGCCAGTTGCCCGTACCCACAATATTGACGCCATTCACGCTAACCACTTCACCGGGTACTGAGCCCTCTACATTGCCGCCAGTTTCTGCCGCCATATCAATCACAACGCTACCGGCTCGCATACCAGCAACAAATTCTTTTGGCACAATAACCGGGGGCTTGCGCCCAAACACCTGGGCCGTAGTGATTACGGCATCAGAGTTAGCAATCACTTCTTTTTGCGCCTCACGCTGTATTTGCAACTGCTCGGCGGTTAACTCCTTAGCGTAACCGTCTTTGGTTGAACCGGTTTCGCCTAAATCGATCTCGAGGAATTTAGCCCCTACGGAATGAACCTGCTCGGCCACTTCGCTTCGGGTATCAAACGCTGTAACTTGCGCGCCTAATCTTTTCGCCGTAGCAATCGCTTGCAGCCCGGCTACACCTGCGCCAATAACGAAAACCTTAGCTGGCTTGAGGGTGCCTGCCGGGGTCATCATCATAGGTAAGATTGATGGCAAATAGGTAGCGGCCTTCAAGGCCATCACATAACCAGCCAAATTGGCTTGAGAACTTAAGGCATCCATTTTTTGTGAGCGAGTGGAACGAGGAATCATCTCCATGCTAATGGCGCTAATATTTCGCTCACGCATGGCATCGATGATGGCCGTTTCATTAAATGGGTCAAGAAAGCTCACGTGAATACAGCCTGGCTGTAACAATTCGATATCTGCAAGCTCGGGTTTTCTGACGCGCAACACCATCTGAGCACTCGCAAGTAGCGCAGAGCGATCATCAACCAAGCTCGCGCCAGCAGCTTGGTATTCCTTATCAGAAAAACCGGCCGCTGCGCCCAGACCACTTTCAACGCTCACTTGCGCGCCGATCTGCACAAGCTTTTTAACCGATGCGGGAATCAGCGCTGCACGCTTCTCTCCATAAGCGGTCTCTTTGGGAATAGCTATTAACATATAAATATCACTACCCTATCGTTTTCCTGAAGCGTTCGTTGGATGCCATCAATCAATCTTTGCGAGTCTTAACTCTCAGGCATCACATTGTAAGATACACCCAATGCACACCTACAGCGCTCACTCGAACAGACTACTTGCACCGTCTATTGGAGCAACAATTAATCTCGCTAGCTGGCCGCCGATAGTGAGTGCTACGGCATTGTAGTAATCACTCCTGGTTTAACTGATTAGCCGTGAACTACAGATTCATCAGCATGGGACATTAAAAAACACTATATTCGGCCGACACCGAGCACAAACAGCCAACTACTTTTGGCTCGGATAGTTTCAAACTCAAACCATTGTACAAAAAAAATAATAAAATTACACAATAGAAATTTTACACTGTTAACTTCACAAAATACGGAGGCTGGTTAAAGGTATAGAGGTGAGTCGCTACGTGAAGAAGAACCGTATGAAGCGCCGCAGCTATTTTAGCATAATATATGACGAATTTTTACAGTGCGAAGGTCGAGGAAAGAATCGATGAAAATAATGCTTCCGGCGCTTACAAATTAAGAGCGGGAGGCCTCGCCAACGCGAGACTGAGCGGGTACTAAGAAAAAGGACAAACCGCGCCCTAGCAAAGCGAATGAACAACTTTGGTGGAGCTTAGATTTAAGTAAAAAAACAGGAAAGCTAGTGCTAATACAACCGGCAAATGCTAAGACGCTCTTTCGCCTCGTCGATCATTTTTCCGGCGATCTACAGGCAAGTCGGCAGGCTGCTGCTGCCTTCTACGATCAGAACCTTCTCGCTCTTCAAGTGCCTCAGTAATTTGGTCAAACACGTCCGCTGCAGGCTTTTGCTCGCCGCTAGTGTCTTTGTCTGTTCCTGCAACTATTGACATAACCATGTGAAACGCCCCGCCTAGTAGTGCTTCTCTGCACAGCTAATTAAACCACTGAACAAAGAACAATTTTATTTGAATATGTAAAGCTCATTAAGCTTAGCCCACGCACACAATATTGCCAGCGCAGCCTAGGCCCATTAACTAATCAATTCATCAGCTAATCAAAGCCCTTAGACATGGCAAGTTCGCGCCCCTGCTAAAGGTTTCGCCCCGCTCCCGCGCAAAATAGACCCTAAAAACACGTGACTAGCTGGCCTAGCCAAATGAGCTGTCGCCGCTAACCGGCGGCACCCGCTGAAAGTGCGGCCACTGGCTTAGCGCTGCGTTCAAGCTCGATAAGAAAGTTGACCACTTCCAGCATGCCCGCTTGGCTAACGCCCTTGCCGGAAGAAACCCGATATTTACCATTAACCACTACCTCTGGCGTACCTTGCGACAAGTAATTTTTGCGCAGACGCTTCTCGGCCTTATTGACCTTGCTCGTGGTGCCAAACGATTTATAGAGCTTGTCAAAATCCTCAGAACTCACCCCGTAGCGAGCGAATACCGCAGCAAATTTTTTCTGATCATTCAGACTGCGATTTTTAATTAATAAGTTAAACAAGTCGATATGCACTTCGTGCGGCAAGTCTAATGCCTCGGCAACATAGTACAAGGCCGCATGGGGACGCATTTGTTTACGCCACACCGCTGGCGTGCGGGCAAAGGCCACATCATCGGGCATGCTTTTTTGCCAGGCCACAATCAAAGGCTCAAAATCTTTACAGTGGCCGCAGCCATACCAAAAAATCTCCATCACCTCAATTTTGTCATCGGCCACAACCTTTATTGGCTCTGGCAGCACTTGATAATGCTCACCCGCAATATACTTGGGAATGGCCATAGGCTGTGCCTGAGCACCTACGACGACCAAGCAAGCGGCCATTAAAACAGCCAATGACCGAGCCAACCTTTGCAGCGATGAAAGCAATAATGTCATAAACAAAAAACCCTAGGTGTTGTTGTTAATTATCTTGAGAATGAAAAAATCCGCCAAATTAGCGGCGCAAACCTTCAATATAGCTGGCTACGGCTTTGATTTCATTTTCATTCATTCGTTCCGCAATGCCTCGCATCACTCGGCCACCGCCATCATTCATGCGTCGACCTTCGGCAAAGTGGCGCAGTTGCTGGGCAATATAGTCCGCGTGCTGGCCGGCAATCATGGGGTAGCCGGCAGGACCATTACCTGCTCCAGCTGGACCGTGGCAACCGGTACAAGCAGCGATGCCTCGCTCATGGTTACCGTTGCGGTATATTTCTCGCCCTAACTCGGCCAATTCAGGCTTAGCTGTTCCGGCAGTTTGCGTTTGACCTGCAAAATAGGCTGCGATGTTAGACATATCGGTAACCGTCAGATTGTCCAACTGCCCCGTCATGATGGCTATATCGCGCGCGCCACTTTTGATATCTTTTAGCTGCTTGAGCAAATATTTTTCGCTTTGGCCGGCCAATTTAGGGTTGGCTGGCGAGGCACTGTTACCATCTTTACCATGACAGGCTGCGCAACTAGCAATGAGCTGCTGTCCAGCTTGCGCGTCACCACCTGCCTGCGCCACCGAGATACCGCCTGCCGCTGTACAAAGTGCGATTAAAATTATGCGAAAAAGATTCATAGGTCGATCCATTACTGTTAACGTCAAGTTTTATAACCAGATGAGCACTACTCGCAGCCCTAGGCCAAGAGAGCAATCGTGAACCGCGGATTTTAACATCTTCACCGAATTGGAAGTCCAGTGATATTGCTGTACATTTTGCGTCGGACTGAAATACATACGCATGTTGCGATAGATTAGCGCAGCTTACATCATCACGCAAAATCAACCGGCTAGACAAACCGAGCCACTTTAACCGGCAGCGCCGAACAACCAGCTGAGCTCGAGCTCCAAAAGTTCATCGCGCCACTAAAAAGTAGTAATTACAGGCTTGCAACTCACGAGTGTGGTAAGTTGGCCCCTCGCAATGTTATACCTCATCGAGCCGCCTTACCGCTCTCAAAGCCATTATTAGAACGCCATCACTCGACCGAAAACTGCTCGTTATGAATATGAATAAGCCGGACACAAAAGACAAAGCCGCAGGCTCTGAAGACCAGCCACCTATACATAAATCTCTAGACGCACTTGGCACAAACCCGAGCGCCGCGAAACTACAGGGTTATTTCCAATCGGCCACTTACATAACCAGTGCCGCCAAGGTCTCGCAATCGCCTGCCGACACGGGATTAGAAGTGGCTTTTGCGGGCCGCTCTAATGCAGGAAAATCTAGCGCCATTAATCGCGTCAGCAGCCAAAAAAAGCTCGCACGCACCAGTAAAACACCAGGCAGAACACAGCTGTTAAATTTCTTTGGGCTAAACGATGGTCAAAGACTGGTAGATTTACCGGGCTATGGCTTTGCCAAAGTGAGTATTGCGAAAAAACTTGAATGGCAAAAGCAAATGCAAAAGTATTTGGAGCATCGTGACTCGCTTGTGGCGCTCATACTTCTCATTGATAGCCGCCATCCACTGCAAGACTTCGATCAGATGATGCTCGACTGGGCCAAGACCTACGAAATGCGCTGCCACATATTACTGACCAAGGCCGACAAACTGTCACGCAGCGCAGGCAAACAAGCACTATTTGCAGTAGAGAAATCAATCAACAAACACCCACTCACAACGGTTCAACTTTTCTCGGCCACGAGTGACGAGGGGTTGGTCGAGGCGCGAAGAGTGATTTTTGCGCAGCTGCACTCGTGAACGCAAACTAAACAAAGAGACCTTTGCAATTGAAAGCGCGAATAGTGGTGTTTTTGCCTTAATAGAAAATCTAAAAATCAACATAACCTATACTAATATCGGACGCTGCCGCTTGCTGGATTTAATTGGCGACTGAACAATTTTTT
>Ga0075467_10001068_pt1 | contig 22678 bp, 14 predicted proteins | sample DEB08_DNA_9_FD_75067 | JGI IMG/M metagenome (GOLD analysis project Ga0075467, IMG submission 75067) | Aqueous microbial communities from the Delaware River and Bay under freshwater to marine salinity gradient to study organic matter... | ecosystem: Environmental > Aquatic > Marine > Coastal ... | reverse complement strand
TTATTAGCGCTGCAATAATATGTGCCAAATGCATAAGAACCACCAAGTATATAAATGAGGTAGTTATTGAACTCTCACTTCCCGTAAAAAAGTAGCCATTTGCTATGATTTCTGAAAATCCGGCAAACTGAAAATAGATAAACGAAAGACCTAATACTAAGGTTAGTATTAGAAGCCTCATTCCTTGCTTATTTTCTTCTTTCTGAATGCTCTTTTTTGCAAAATGAAAACTTATACTACTTACCATGATAACTATCAAACTGATATAAAAAGACTGCGGTATTTCGAAATCTGTCAACCAGTCTTTTCTTTCTTTACTAATTACATAGGCACTCGTGAGACCCGCAAAACTCATTACGAGACTTATGATTCCAAACCACAACATATTCTTCTTTGCACGATATATTTTCTCTTCGTGACTTCCTTCGGTATAGTTCATTGTTTCCAAATATTCTTAATTATCGTATAAACTTATCAACTACAAATATAATTTGCAAAAGTGTAATATAACTTACACTTACTAACATCAATTGTTTTGCTGCTTTATCAGTTCTCTTCTGAATTAGTCTTACCGCATAATAAATTAACCATATCCCAATTCCTCCAATTAATATTGCAGCGAACAGACTAAGTTTCAAACTTCCAGTAACATGAAAAGCCGGAATTAAAGACACCAAGACGGTCCAAACACAGTATAAAATCACTTGAATTGCAGTTCCTTTATTTCGTTCTCCGTTTGGAAGCATAAAGAATCCACCCCTCTTATAATCTTCAAAAAGAAACCAACCAATAGCCCAAAAATGAGGGAATTGCCAAAAAAACTGAATCATAAATAAAGTTCCCGCCTCAATTCCAAATTCCCCTGTTGCTGCGACCCAACCAAGCATAAAAGGAATAGCTCCGGGAAAAGCTCCAACAAATACAGAAAGTGGTGTTTTTGTTTTTAAGGGCGTATATAGACTTACATAGATGAAAATTGATATCGCCCCAAACATTGCTGTCTTGGGATTGATGATATATAACACAACGATCCCAATGATTGTAAGAATACTCCCAATTAAAAAGGCCGACCGAACATCCATGCGCCCTGAAGGTATTGGGCGATCTTTAGTACGATTCATCAATCCATCTAGATCCCTTTCAATAATTTGATTAAATACATTCGAAGCCCCAACCATGCAATAACCACCTAAACAGAGCAGAAACAAAGTGAAAAAATCTATAGTATCAGCTCCTAACAAGTAACCCGCAACGGAGGAAAAAACAACACTGATTGACAATCGAATCTTCGTTATCTCAGTGAAATTTTTTACCATAGACTGTTGTATAGGATATGATTTGGTCGCGTTCAATCTCTTTCTTTAGGTTTTGTTTCTTATTTTAAGCCTTATCAAAAGCCTAAGCTCAACGCTTTCAGAGTTTGAGGCTGCAAAGATACAGTACCCTCGCTATTTTCACAATATAATCATGACAATGTTTAGTGCAATATTTATGTTTTTTTCTTAATTTGAGCCTTTAATTAAAACCTTCTTCGATGTATTATAAATGTTCATTTCTAATTATATTTTTATTCGGAAGTATAAATTCCTCAGGTCAAATTCTCACTGAAGATGAATCGGGTATCGATAACAGTACCCAGGTCACCAAGTATAAAGCCAATAAAATAGGTGTAATCCAAGTCAAGGACAGTATATTTATGTTAAAAGGTAGAGGCGGAAATATTGGAGTAAGTGTAGGAGAAGATGGTGTTTTTATAATTGACAGCCAGTTTCCTGATGCTTCATCGGATATTATGAAGAGAATAAGGTCGTTAAGTAACAAGCCTATTAAGATATTAGTGAACACTCATCATCACGGAGACCACGTGGGAGGAAATAGTAATCTAACTGCAGAAGGCGCTCTTGCTTTTTCTCATGAAAATGCAATCAAGAGAATGGCGGCACCTTATATGAAAGCGGCAACGGAGATACATAAAAGAAAAATTGACAGTATCGTAAATGGTCAAGGAAATAAAATTTCCACAGCTGAAGATAGAAAGAATGCGGTTAGAGATGCTGAAAAAATAGTTGGTACAGTTGAAGAAAATATAAGCCTACCTGACGGAACCTTGCCTGTTGTTTCTTTTTCAAAAGACTTGACATTTAAATTCAATGGTGAAAAAATAATGGCTGTTCACATCCCTAACGCACATACCGATGGAGATGTAATGATTTACTTCACTGAAAGCAATGTCTTGCACACTGGGGACGCATTTGTACACAAAACATATCCTTATATTGACAGTAAAAACAGCGGAAGCTTAAACGGCTATATGATTGGACTTAAAAAAATTATCGGACTCATAAACGCTGAAACGAGAATTATCCCAGGTCATGGGGAGATTGCTTCTAAAGAAGATGTTTCATACACCTACAATATGATTCGTTTTTTAAATGATAGAATTAACCTATACGCTGTTCAAAAGAAGACTGAAGAAGAAGTAGTATCAATGACTGAACTCACTAAAGAGTATGATGACAAAGGATTTGGGGAAGGTTTTATTACTACTGAAAATTTTGTTCGAACCCTTTATAAGGAAGTTTCAAAAAAGTATAAAAAAGATAATTAAAAATCGTTATACCAGTTAAACAAATCAGTTCGAATTCCGAAGTTCACCCAAGTAGTTTGACTTTTAAAAACCGTTGGCGTATCTTGTTTTGGATTTAAATCTCTATATATTAAACTTCCATAAACTTTTAAATTTGTTGCCGGATTAATAATATAACCTCCTTGTAATTCCATATGAAAGAATTGAGCGGTATTACCTCCTGCGAGCTCATACCCATTATCTCTTTCACGATCATCTTCAGTTCCATAAATACTTCCACCATAGAAAAAACTATCCTCTGGAGTATTAAACTCAAAACCCCTTTTTGCAAAAATGAATTTTGCATCCGCAAATATTCTTCCATAATCATAGCGAGCAATCGCTATAAACTCAGAAAAATTAGCGCCTAATGTATGTGCCATAGATTGGTTGTTATGCCCATAGTTTAACACTACCGTATTATGAGAGTAAGTGAAAGGACGCACTCTATTATATTCTGCCTGTAGAGTTAAATTCTTCAATCCAAAAGCATCGTAATATTTTACACCCAATTGATATCCTGTCTTATTTTTATAACTTCCATTGGCTCCTGAGACATCGCTGGTTGAAAACTCATCAATTATTAATTGCCCATAAGCATTTATACGATCAGTAAATTTATACTTTGTTGTTAGTCCAACTAACGCATTTCCACCCCTAGAGCCGGTTGAAAACTCAATTGCTCGATAAAATATTACTGGATTTATATAATTAAAATCAAAGCCTCGATCGTTATCATTTTGCCAGATTACTGACTCAAATAGACCGATATTGAGACGTTTTGTGACATTATAACTTAAATAATGATTAGCCATGTATTTAGTTCTAAAAGAGCCCTGTTCCGTGACTTCAGAGCGCACATCACGCAAAGACATCCAGGTATTAGTATACTTCAGTTTCCAAAAAGTGGTGTTAATTTTAAAAAAGGGGTAAGAACTAGCATTATCACTTAGCAGTAATGATCGATAACCATCTCCAAGGAAAAGTTTCCCATGTCCTAATTGAAGATTGAAGGCTTTAGATGGTGAATAAGAAACATGTCCTGTCGCAACAGGATAATCATACGAATCTGACCCAAATTCCTTCGCTATTCCTCGGCCGGGAATAATTGCCGGGTTCCCACCATCTGGCTTTATTGACTCAGCGTAGCGATTAAAATAACCGGCAAATCGTCCTTGACTCTCATAAATAACTGCAAAAAAACTAATCGTCTTTCCAATACCACCCTGGGTAGTAACTAATCGCGTATTATTATAAGTATCAATATCTTCATCAAAATCTTTACCTACCTGTAAATCGACTCCGGGATCCAAGGTAAGCCAGTAATCTTTCCCTTTCAATGAAACCATATGTTCATTCCAAAGTTTTCTCCCGAACCATGATTTCTTACTCATAAGAAGCGCTTGATTTTTCTCTTCAAAATTGTAATATTTATTGACTTCGGAGTATATATAAGGTTTTTGAGCAGTATGGTTATTCAAACCCACTCTGTTTAATGAAGGATCAAATTTACTGTAGTTATGATTGGACAGCGGAATATTTATATTGCTTTTATACTCATCATTTTCGTAGGGAATTTTTTCTATGGCATCATATTCCTTAACAAGCTCCTCTATTTTTTGAGTTTCGGAAGTTTTTGAAACCTCAAGTGCCTCTTTAGCTGTATCTATCAGCACTGGAGCTTTTAAAGGTATTACTATTGGAATTGTGAACTGAACATAAGTCGGTTTACCATTATATGTCGCTGGTGTTATCTTTGGTAAAAGACTAAAAACACGTTTTGCTTCTTCCTTTAATTCGCTATAAACGGCATCAACATATAAAATTTTAAATTCTCCCTCTTTATTAACTTCAAAGAAAACAACAATACTTCCATTGTATTGCTCCGTAAAAACAATCTCGGGACTTTTAAAGTTCGTAAATACAAATTGTTGTATTGTATTAGTGAAACAATCTTCTAGATTTTCTATAGTTGTTTCAGAACATTCTGAGAAAACAGGGTATTTTTCGAAACTTCCTATTGAATCTTGAGCATACGTTAAAGCTGAAAGTAATAAAATGAGAAAGGAGGCAAGATTCTTCATTGAATAATAACTTTTTTTAATACCGAAAGATACGGTTTTTTTAGAATGACGTTTCGTTTGATTAATAAACTCGATTCCAAAAATAACTCTATATATGCAGAGCTCTACGTATTTATAATTTCAGAAGTTGTCCGACTAAAGGCTGTAGCAATTTAGTTTTAAATATCATTGCAAAAAAAATCCCACTCTGTGCAAGTGGGATTAAAATAATAATTTTGTTCTTGTTAATTTTCTACCTGGAATAAAATTGGAAGCGCATAAAGCACACCTACTGATTTTCCACGTTGCTTTCCTGGTGTCATTTTAGGCAATGCTCTAACAACAGAAACTGCTTCTTGTTCCAATTTTGGATGCGGTGCACGAGCTCTTACATCTACTACATTTCCTTTCTTATCAATTTTAAATTGAACCGAAATACGTTGTCTTCCTTCCAGACCTAAATCATTCGCTAATTCCGTATCAAATTTCTTTTGAACAAATTTTTGAATTTTCTCAGACATGCATTTTTTCTTACCTGCATTACCTACTTTCTTTTCACAACCTGGATAGACTGGCACATTTTCAATAACTGCAAAAGGAACATCATCTATTTCTTCTTCAACTACCTCTTCAATCTCAGCAATTTCTACGATTTCCTCTTCCTGATTTGTTTCAGTCGATTCAATGATAGTCTCCTCAACTTCCTTTTCATCTTCGACCACTTCAATCACTTCAGGTGCAGGTGGCGGTGGTGGTGGTGGTGGTGGTGGTGTTACAGTTTGAGTGATAGGAATTTCTTCTTCCAATTCATCACCAACATTTAAAGTATCTATAGCCAATGACCTATCATAAGTTTTCCATTCAATTCCTTGCCAGGCAAGAAATAACATAAAAATCATACCTAATTGGAAAAACAACATACTCCTTTTACTAAGATCTGCCTTTGGATTTTTCTTTGATTCCATATTTCTTTATTTATATAGTTGCTAAAATAAATAAAATCTGTCTAATTAAAAATGAAATTCTAATGTTTAGATTTTAAAATGTCCATTGATTTCTATATAGGACTCCAATTAATTAAATATAAAGTAATCACCGATCAGATATCACTTAATTATTTTAGAAATAGAACACGAGGTATACGGAAACAACTATTATGCCATAAGTGAAAACTCAAAAGGCATACATGTTATTATAAGAGGGTAGTTTAATTTTGAACCTGAAACATTATGGGCAACGAATATAGCACTCCAACAGGGGCTCCTCGTTGTTTGCCAGGAATCATACGCGGTAGTGAGTTTACAACTTTTTCAGCTTCTTGCTCTAATTTTGGATGAGGGGCGCGAGAACGAATGTCTGCTACTCTTCCGGTTTTATCGATTTTAAAAGTGACAAAAATTTTCTGAGTGCCCTCTAATCCTAACTCTGCGGCTAATTCAGTATTAAAATTAGCTTGAATAAACTTTTTAACCTTTGCTGACATACATTTCTTCTTCCCTTCATTATTTATTTCATCTTCACAACCAGGATATACAGGAACATTCTCAATAACAGCAAATGGCACATTAATTATTTCCTCCTCTTCCTCTTCTACAATTACTTGAGCTACATCTAGTATTTCATTATCTTGATCTGTTTCCGTAGATTCGATGACCGATTCTTCAATTTCAGCTTCATCCTCAACCTCTATAATAACGAGCGCAGAAACTGATGGCGGTGGAGGCGGCGGCGGCGGCGGCGTCAATGGGTTCGTTACGGGAATAATCTCGTCAAGTAAGGAGTCGTCAACAACCATACTTTGATCTAAATTAGTAGTTGGCAAGGTCTTCCATTCTAATGCTCGCCAAGTTACAAATAGCATAACAATCATACCTATTTGAAAAAACAAGGTACTGTTTCTTCCTAAATCAAACTTTGGATACTTTTTTACTTGCATATGTAGTGATTTTAAATGTCATGGCGCTATTGAATAATTTTATTTCTAAAAATCCAATACGACAACAAGCCTAAGAAACTACCAAACTCATTAGCCACAATATCTAAAATATCGTAACTCCGTGATAGAATAAACCAGTGTTGCGCCGCTTCTATTATAACTCCGTAAGAGAAGCATATAAACAAAACTACAAATACATTTTTGATGGACATATGACATTTATCAGCCGAAAAGCGATACATAAGCCATATGAAACTTAAAAACCCATGAATAAGCACATGGGCAACCTTATCGATAGAAGAAACTCTTATCTGAGGAATTTCTGAAGCAGGAAGAAGTAAGATGATCGTTATCAAGAGGGTATATGCTATCCCAATTGATAAAAGCGTTTTAGGCTCCGATAATTTCTTTGTAAGCGGCGTCATCTAATAGATTATCTATTTCATCAGGGTTAGACATTCTAATTTTTATCATCCAACCATCACCATATGGATCATTATTCACTTTTTCAGGATCAGATTCTAGACTATCGTTAAATTCTACAATTTCTCCAGACAACGGAAGAAAAAGATCTGAAACAGTTTTCACTGCCTCTACGGTACCAAAAACTTCATCAGCGTCCATTGTTTCGTCTAAGGTTTCAACTTCAACATAAACAATATCACCCAGTTCTCCTTGAGCAAAATCAGTAATACCAACCGTTGCAATATCGCCGTCTATGTTAATCCATTCGTGATCTTTTGTATATTTTAAATGAGCCGGTACTTTCATAATAAGAGTGTTTAAAGATATGGTTTGTAATTAATTTCCAAAATTATATCGAAGTGTGAACCCACTTCTAATTGTTGTTTGAGGGAAGGCCGTCGAAATCGCATACTCAGAGAATGTATGATCATAATAGAACAATGCCGTTAGGTTTTTACTTAATGCATAATCTACCGAAAGTTGCAATCCATAAATAGTTTGACCTGCCGTTGTTTGATTATTATTAACATCTAAGTAGCGAATTACTGTTTTATTATCTCTTCGTGACATATCCAATTTGAAGTTAAGGTCACTTTTCATGACTGTTTTCTGTCCTCCAAAATTAGTTCCAATTTTTAGATCTTTAATTCGATATCCAAGGCCAAGAATTATTTCATTTCCTTGAATTTCAGTCAAAAGATTATTAGCAAAACTTAAAGACAAAGCACGATCTTTTCTGTACTCAGCTAATATTTTGATAGAGTTTTTCATTTCGAAGTCAATCCTTATCAACGGTGAGAATTGTTCCGTAAGGTTCACATTAGTTAATAATACTTGGCTTTTAAAATTCCCGGCTTGATCCGTTGATTGAGGGTTATTGGTATCAAAGTCAAGATTGGTTTGAAATTGATTCACGGTATAATCAGCGCGATATCCATGTTGTACTGAGAATCTTCTAAAACGTTTTTTAAACCATTTCAACCTCATTAAACCGGTATATTTTATATCCCAATTTGGCAAAGGCACATCCCTTAATATCCCCGTCTTTTCCTTGGAAGCATTACTTCCCTTATATGCAGAAAGGAATGAAGGTAAAAGTACGTCCTGACTTTCCTTTCCAAACCCTACCGGGTATCCCTGTGCATCTCGAGGAAAGGCGGCGTTACCATAAAAATCGGTAGCCAACCTGTCTGCAACAACAAGTCTATTGCTTTTAAAATTCTCAAATGCCGCAGATGTAACATCGTTGCTACTTCCAAAAGAAGTCCCTATCAGTATGGTAGTAATATTAAAATTTCCGTAAGTATTTGGTGTCAAAGACCGGTATTGATCATTCTCAATTATATAATTTTCAGCATAATTTTCAGAATAAACTCTTCTACCGTTTAAATCAATTTTTAAATCAGGTAATAATTCGATATTTGCCTGAATGTCTAATTGTGTGCTTTCAACTTCGGTATATTGATCGTTGAATTCCGGATACAGAGTCAACCAGCCTCTGCGTGCCGCCAGATCTCGAACTTCCGCCTGACTTCCAAAAGTAAAACCTGCCGTTGGCTGCAGCGTTCCGATAAAACCAATAGAAGGAATGAAACCAGGCAAATATATACCGTTATTCTCTTGATAATTAATTTGTATTTTCTTGACAGATGTGGCCAGACCAATAACTGTATTTAGAGCTTTATCACCTGCATTCAATGAATTAGACCCTCCTGCATTTCCACCGGCTCCATTGTTTCCATCACGCAAGGAAGATTTTCCGGCAGCTCCTTTCTCATTCTTTTCATTTGCGAGTTTTGCATCTCTACGCGATTTAGCATCTCCGCCTTTACCGCTATTACTTCCCTTTTCCCCCTTCGCATTATTAAATCCACCAGTATTATTATTGCTCTGCGTCTTTTTTGCTAAGCCAATATACTTGTAGAAATTATTCATATCCAAGGTGGAGTTGATTCTATGCGTACTAGAATTCTGAATTGTATTTCCTAAATTATAAATCCCCTGAGTCCCATCACTTAACGTTATAGGAAGGTTACTAAACTGTTCACTACTATTTTGCCATTGATAATCACCCGTGTAGGAATAGGTGGCTCTAATAAATTTTAAGAACGGTACTTTATTCAGAGGTAAGTCGTAATTAACCTGCAGAGACTGAAAATGAGAATTTGGATCGCCAACATCAAAGAATCCGCTCCATATTCCAACGGATTGATCTGGAAACCCATTTTCGCCTAAGTAATTTTTCACAACCATATTATTTGAAGCGGAAAAATTAAAACGAAGAGATTTTGTTAAGTTGTGATTTATGGCATACTGCCAATCAAATAAGAAATTACGCTGATATAGTTTTGGTAATCCTATATTCCCAGCCAATAAATCTAGCTCTCTAAACTTCTGCTCATTGTATTGTCGATTAATATTGGAGCTTACCGTTATATTCGTAGGCAAATAATTGAAATTGAAATCCTTTAATAACTGCCAATACTTACCAGTAAACAACGAGTCATTCTTTTTAAAAGGCTCAATTGACTTCGGAGTAAAATTATAATTATATGTACCTCCTACACGAACGTTTTGATCTAAAGCTTCTTCAATTTCAAAGTCACGATGATCTACTTGATTATATGAATATGAAAAAGTAAAGTTTTCAACATCATATATTTTTGGCTTAGCCTCTCCTGTTCGTTCCTTACGAACGCCAATGAAGTTAACACTTTGCCTCCTAGTGTAGTCTACAGAGCGATTTAAAATTTCATCCCTTGTTTCTGAATTCTCGGCATTATCCAAGCTTGTCTGTAACTCTACATCTTGTAAAAGAGGGTCATATTGAGGTGTAATCAACTCTTCAGATCTTCCATAATTAAAGGGTAATTGAATTCCCCACTTATTTGGCAACAGTTGCCCTAAATTTAAATTGGTAACAAGATCATAGCCTTGCACGTCCTCACGACTTCTTTGATTTGGACCCTGGTCAATAGAACCAAAACCTATGGTACTCCGGCTACCTGTTGCACTAATTGTGGCAAAGTCGGCCAAATTAGCATCAACACTCGCCACTGCAGCCCAACCTCCTTGATTTTTCAATTCTGAAAGTCGCAGTTCATTAAACCAAGTTTCTACACAAACATCGGTTGTTGCACTATTCCTGACACCGAGCATTATTGTGCGAACATTACCAAAACTCGGATTTCCTTTTATTCCTATGCGAAGCTCGTTTTCTGGACCTCCAGACCAAGATTCGTCTAATTCTGACTGATTATAGAAGATAATACCATTATCATCTGGATTTGGATTATTGTCGTTAATTAAAACTCTAGACTTTATATCCTGAAGTAACGCAAGCGGCAAATTTATTCTGTTCTCTATTGGCCATACTGCTTCTGGGTCTAAGCTATTTGGAGGGCTTATGTCCAGTGGTATTTGAACTTCGTAGAAGTTTTGAGTTAAATCATTCCCCAAACGCATAAAGGCAGTTACATCTCCATCGCTCAATTGGGATTGATTTGGCAGAGACTCTGCATGAACAAACATCTCTAAGTTTTCATATTGACGCATATCAACACTAAAATTCTTGTATACTGCGCGAGCATCCTCCTCTTCTAATCCACAAACCCGAACGGCTAACGATTGTTCATTTTGACGTATAATATTATTATTGTTATTAAGTTGTTCTCTTTGAACTCCCGGGGGAAGCACATATCTTCCACCATTCTCTTCAATACTTATTGTTTCAACTTCAAAAATTGTTTGGTCATCGGTTGGATCAGGATCATTTATAGTTTCAAAAGATTGCACAAATCTTCGCCAATCTCCACGCACCAATTCTAAAGTTCCAAAACGCAAGACAGTAGGTTGCTCAAATTGCGATAAATACATTCTCATAAATCGAATCGATCTAAAATCAGATATTCCATTTACTGCACGATCTGGACTACTCAATGGAATTTTGAACTGCACCCAGCGTGCATCTATCACTTCATTATTTGGAAGTGTTATTCCTTGTACATCTTTTACATCGGTAATATAGCTACTTGTAGTTTGGTCCATCCCTGGTTCAATTGGGATATTATACTCAAAGTAGGCATTTACCGTATTCATTGTGTTGTCACGATTGATATCTTCAACATCTGGTAATGTTGTAGAACCTCTATTGGTATTTGTCACTTCCACTGGTGAATTGCCTTGAGTTCCATTATATGATCGATATCGCTCAAGGATATTGCCATCCCCTTGTAAAAAGTATTGGTAATTATCTCCTGCAGGATCCGCTAGATCTCTAAAAGCCTGAGGATAGTCGGTCTTGGCCTTTTCTTCAGCATCGCTGAGACCATCATATCCTATATCCTGATTCGTGCGCTCATCTCCTGCCGAATCAAAGCTATAGATTAAAGATTGATTCGTTGGTACTTTACCAAATACCGAAGAAGTTGTGTTTTCAGTACTTCCATCCTTAGGCAATCCATTTTCATATTGCTTTCTACCATCTTTTAACACATCTTCTGAAATGTTTCCGAAGTTAAAGCTAAGAACTCCCCCAGGATTTGTTGCATTTTCAGGATAGATAAATGGGTCCATTATCCAAAACTGAAGGTATTCTACATTAGACCGCTCAAAATCTGTCGTTGTGAGCTGTCTTGAAATACCTCCAAAACTACTCGCAGGATTGTCCAATGTATTTGGATTCCCATCAGCTGATGCCGCAGGGTTATAGTTATACTCTCCTCTTTCACCGGGTCTATAAGACAAATCTAACGGAAACAGGGATTGAGTTTGTCCTTGGATAATATCCTGTTCTGGAAAAATTTCATCTCTAAATATCCGACGTGTAAACGGTGATGATAAGTCTTCATCATTAATTCCGTCTGGTCTTTGGGTACTATAGAAAATTGGATCAATTGTATACCAGTTTAATTTCCCTCTAAAGTAATTATACTCCAAATTATTGTTTGCAACGTCACCTCCGAAGCCAGCATCTGATGGCGTACTAGACAAGTACCAATTATTAGGTGAACTAATATCCAACTGTGTTTGAGCCGATTCAAAATCGTCGACATACACTGTTGACTTTCCACCAAAACTTGAAACTTTCGGAGCCCCAGGCATTAAATAAGCAAATTCTCCTCGAATAGAAATATTAGATTCAACATCTGTATCAATGTTCGGGAGTTTATTTACTAATCGAGTTAAAAACGGTACTTCTGTCGCATAGTTGGCATTAAAACCAAAAACTGTATTGTTTATTGGTTCCACATTATAGGTAGCCTTTTGTGTTAATGGGCGTTCATTCAAATTCAAATAAGTTCCACCAATGATAAATTTATCACTAAACTGATGCTCTACATTCAAACCTGTAAACCTCTTCGTCTGCTGCCCGAATAATGTAGTATTTTCTGTTGTAACCTGAATAGGAGTATTTGAGTTTAATAAGGCCGGATCTATTATCTGAACCCTCCCTAATTGATAATTAACCGTATAATCAACGCCTTCAACTAACAGTCTTCCTCCCGCCATCACAGTAACTGAACCTTGAGGGATATTAAAACCGCCAATCGCAATACCATCAGAACCTGTCGATTTATAAGTCCCTTTTAATTGAAATTTATTCTTCTCACTTTGCAACAGCTCAGCTTGTGTTTTTGAGGAAGAATATAACTTATCAAAAACATACCTATCCTGATTCGCATTATAGGTCTCTGGGTTTTTATAGGACTCAGGCCCTCCATTAGGCGTATCATCCAATTTATCGAATAAATACTCTCCAAACGGTTCGACACTTGTAAAAATTATCCGTCCATTTTGAATATCGACTGTCAACCCAGGCATAAAGTCGAAAAAACCATCTCCCCCTGGCTGTGGATCATTATTAAAACTTAATCTATCTAAGTTGAAGACTCTTAATAACGTTGCATCATTAAGGTCAACGGGGTCAATATCACTTGGATTAGGACTAGGAAAAGTAGTTCCTTCTACTGGTGTAATGTAGTTTAAAGGTGATGGGTCTGTATATAAAATATTTAACTTAAATCCCTCTTCTTCCAATTGAAAAGCTCCTAATGGATAAATATTCTTCATCATTATATCCCATACAGGCTCATTAACATTTGTAATATTACTTTTCAATAATTTCACAATAAGGTTCTGAGAAATTCCTACTGTTGGAGGAGCATTAGGGTCTCCACCTGGTTCCGCTGGCAACGTTCCTCCATTGGCCTCTACACCATCATTCGAAAATTCTCCAACTTGATAGACTTTTCCGTTTACAGTAAATTGAAATGCAATTCCTAAAACTTCATCATTGGTTAACCTCTGATTTAAAGAGATATACCCCAATTGTGAATTCAATTGATATTCACTTGCTTGAAGTCTCTTAGCATTCTCAAGTGATACATAGTCAGTTCCTTCATTAACTTGTACCCCGGTGAATCCAGATTGAACTGAAGCTACGTCTCTAATTAAAGGGTTTAAAATTGTTTGCTGACTTGGATCATTTAAACCAAATGGGTTAAAATCATTATTTCCGTTATCGGGATATGAATTTCTTGGTCTATTTATAAATCCTCCTGGAGGCACTGCAAGACCAATTTTTGTTGGATCAGATTCCCCAATATCTTGAATGGCTACAATATTTCGAACATTATCTGTTCGGTTAGATCTGTTGGTAATCCACGCCTCAATCCTAGTAACTTGAACATTAGAGTTTATAAATGGATATTTTTCTATAACTCGGTTATAATTATCTCTAAAATATTGTGCTAAGAAGAAGTGACGATTTTCATCGTAGTCCAATGCAAAAATATCGAATTGGGTAACGGTCGACCCACCCTCTGCAACGACCGTTCGAGATTCAGATTTTTGTTCAGAAAACACCCCAGTAATGGTAGTTTTTCCAAATTTAAGTTCTGTCTTTACCCCAAATAAGCTTTGTGCTCCTTGAATTAAACTACTATTTAGCGGCATACTCACGTTACCGACTTCTATTTTCTGAATTATATCATCTTCCGTTGGAGTATATTCTAATTTAATCTGGTTTTGAAAATCGAAGGTCGACTGCGTATCATAATTTGCCGTTACCTGCAGTCGTTCACCTACTTTTCCTAATAAACTTAAACTTATTCGTTGATCAAAATCAAAAGAGAAGTTACTTCTATTTCTTGGTGAAAAGGATGGATTGTCCTGCTTTGTGTATAACAAACCTAAATCAATCTCTACACTACCCTGCGGAATTACTTCGATAGTATTTCCCCCAAAAATAGATTCAAACAAACCAGACTTTACATAAAACGTAGGTAATAAATTCTTCTGAGCCTCCTCTGCCCCTTCTTTTCTGCCATCAGCCGCATCAATCTTTTGCATAAAATACTCCTTCATTTGCTCCTTAAGAACAAGGTCTTGGTACTCTTGTGGTGTAAGAATTACAGGATATGAAATATTGAAATCCCCTAAAGTCTTGGTGTAGATGTATCGATCGGTAATTGCATCATAGGTATACAAATCCCCTATACTAGTAGGATTTGGTAATTCCATACGTCCCATAGCTGATCCTGTTGCCGTAGAATCCTGAGCGTGCCCAATTGATATACTTCCAAATGTGATACTTAAAACTAATAATAACCTGCAATAGCTATTTAAGTAAACGTAATTTTTTGATCCCAATTTTTACAAATTTTTTAAAGCTTGTTTTATAATCGTCTCAACCGATGCCAGTGGATCCTCCATTACTATTTTGTCGCAAACTTTTTCTATTTGTTTACGAGCAAAACCTAATGTCTCCAAAGCAGATAACGCTTCATTTTTATTCGTATTGCTTGAATTGGCAGAAATGCCAGACAAACCATACACTTTCAAAATTTTATCTTTTAAATCCAAGATTACACGCTGTGCAGTTTTGGACCCGATTCCTTTTATCGATTGAATTGTAGTCACATCTTCCGATGCAATCGCATCTGTTACTTGATCAGGCGAAAGAGAAGACAGCATTGTCCTAGCGATACTCGCACCTATGCCTGAAACAGATAATAATAATCTAAAAATTTCACGCTCCGCTACACTCGAAAACCCATACAAAATATGTGCATCTTCTCGAACCTGCAAATGCGTAAATAACTTTACATTTTCACCGGAGGGGATTTTTGAAAATGTATGCAATGAAATATTTATGAAGTAACCCACCCCATTGCATTCAATTACAACATCTGTGGGGCTCTTTTCAACAAGTTTTCCCTTTATATGGGTTATCATTCGCTATTGTAAAGTTAATCTGCCAAATATAGTATAATTATTTGCATCTCACCACCACGAAAATATTAAATTCTTTAGGATTTACAAGTGATTTAACGTTGTGCATTTTGTTTTTCCTTTTGTTGCGCATCGACCACAGAAACAGCTGCCATATTTACGATTTCTTCAACACTTGCTCCAAGTTGAAGAATATGTACCGGCTTTCTCATTCCCAACATTATAGGCCCAATTGATTCCACGTTATTCAGTTCCTTTAGTAATTTATAATTGCTGTTAGCAGAATCCAAATTAGGAAATATTAGTGCGTTCACTTTTTTTCCAGCCAATTTAGAAAAAGGGAAGTTTTCCTTAAGCATCTCAGGATTTAAAGCAAAATCTGTTTGTAATTCTCCATCGATAACCATATCTGGATTACTTTTATGTAATATTTCAACTGCCTCTTTAACTTTTCTTGCATTGGGGTTTCTAGAAGATCCAAAATTCGCATATGAAATCATCGCTATTACAGGGCTCAACCCAAACATCTTCATAGTATAATTAGTCATCTGAGCTATTTTAGCCAATTCTTTGGCTATTGGATCAATATTAATCGAAGTGTCAGAAATAAATATTGGACCTCTTTTTGTCAACATCAAATTCGTTGTAGCCACCTTATTGACTCCTTCAAACTTTCCAATTGTCTCCAAAACAGGCTTTAGCACAGTAGAGTATGATCTTGAATAACCTGAAATCATAGCATCCACATCACCTTCATTTAACATCATAGCCGCATAATAATTTCGCTCCCGCATTAATTTTTTAGCCTCATATAAAGTAATCCCTTTTCTTTTTCTGTTTTTCCAAAAAATCGCTGCATACTCATTTAACCTCTCTGTTTGACTATCACTTTTTGGATCAATGATTTCGACATCATCATCAAATTCTATTTGAGACATTAGTTCTAAAATAACATCTCGCCGTCCTAACAAAACTGGAATTCCGATTCCTTCTTCAAGCACTATCTGTGCTGCTTTTAAAACATTCAAATGATCCGCTTCTGCAAATACAATTTTTTTTGGGTTGGTTTTTGCTCGACTAATAAGTAACCTTACAATTTTATTATCACTACCCATGCGCTCATTCAAATCATCAACGTATTGGTCCCAATCTTCAATTGGCTCTGTTGCCACTCCGCTTTCCATGGCAGCTTTAGCAACTGCAGGAGGGACCCTAGTAATTAACCTTGGGTCAAAAGGTTTTGGAATTATATATTCTCTTCCGAAATTTAATTTGGTTTCACCATAGGCTATATTAACTTGTTCTGGAACAACCTCCTTAGCAAGCTCTGCCAAGGATTTTACTGCCGCCATTTTCATCGCTTCATTGATTTTAGTCGCTCGCACATCCAATGCTCCACGAAAAATAAACGGAAACCCTAAAACATTATTAACTTGGTTCGGATGATCACTTCTTCCAGTCGCCATAATGATATCCTTTCTTGTTTGTACAGCTAAATCATAACTAATCTCAGGATTCGGATTCGCCATAGCAAAAACAATTGGATCCTTCGCCATAACCTCAAGCATCTCAGGTGTTACAATATCTGCAATGGACAAACCTAAAAACACATCCGCATTTTTCATTGCATCCGCTAGGGTATTAATATTTCTATTAGTTGCGAACTCTTTCTTTTCTGATGACAACCCCTCTCTATCTTGGCGAATAACCCCTGTACTATCAACCATGACAATGTTCTCTGACTTCGCTCCAAAAGCTTTATATAAACGTGTGCAAGAAACTGCAGCTGCCCCAGCACCGCTAATGACTATCAACACATCTTCAATTTTTTTATGGACGATTTCAAGAGCATTTAATAATGCTGCCGCCGAAATAATTGCCGTCCCGTGCTGATCATCATGCATGACAGGAATATCCAACTCTTCTTTTAATCGTCTTTCAATTTCAAAAGCTTCGGGTGCTTTTATGTCCTCTAAATTAATGCCTCCAAAAGTAGGTGCAATGTTCTTTACTGTTTCTACAAAAGAATCGACATCTTCAGTATCTACTTCAATATCGAACACATCAATATCTGCAAATATTTTAAAGAGTAATCCCTTTCCTTCCATTACTGGTTTTGAAGCTTCCGGACCAATATTTCCTAACCCTAAAACAGCAGTTCCATTTGAAATCACGGCTACAAGGTTTCCTTTAGCTGTATATTTATAGACATTATTGACATCCTTCTCTATCTCCAGGCAGGGCTCAGCAACTCCAGGAGAATATGCTAATGCAAGATCTCTCTGTGTTGCGTATTTTTTTGTTGGAACAACTTGTATTTTACCTGGTCTAGGTTTGGCATGATATAACAATGCCTCACGACGTTTACTTTGTTTACTCATAATACTGGGAAGTTATTAAACTTGCGTTGAATGAACTACAAATTTAAACCAGTAAGCCGAACAGAGAAACTTTATTGACTATTTCTTCGGATCTATTTTCATAAATAGGCCAATATTTAGAGCGGCTTTGCGAGCTTCAGAATTAGCAGAGAAAGCACCTCCAAAGCCTGCAGTTATGCCTAATTGATTGGTTAATTCATAAATAGCTTTTAATCCATAAGCTGCATATTCCTTATTGTCAACATAAAGTGCAGTCTCTTTATTATTAGGAGGTAGGTTAATAGTTCCATTGTAGAAAGACTTTTTGTAATCTAAATAAAAAATTGCCCAAATACGGTTTAGAAACTTATATCCCACTTCTGCACCTCCACGGAAAAAATGACTATAATTATTAGTTCTAAAGCCTACGCCGGCATTACCTTGAAGAAATAGATTTTTATAACTTTTACCAAAATACACTCCAGGAGTAAATGTCCAAGCATCATAGCCAGTCCTAATTCCGGAGGCATCATCATAGACTCCCGTATTCGCTTCAACGATCACACCAGTTGATAAGACAAAGCTCTTGTTAATTAAATTTCTTTTAATTCCAAATTCGATGTTTCCAAATGAAGTAACTCCTTTGCTTTCTATAACAGGTGGAGCAATCGTGGTTTGATCCCCGGTTTTAATAAATTTTATAGGGAGACTTAAACTTAGCGTCGTCTTACGATCTAACCCATATTCTGCATAGAGCTGAAAAGTATTATCTTCAATTTCTCTTGGAGTCGTTCCGGTTTTATCTCCGTCAATAAACAATTCGCTATAAGGTCCAATTCGGGTATAGTTAAATTGTGTAAACCAAGCATCCTTTTCCTGGGTCCAGCCACTCTGACCAATTGAGACTTGAAAAATAAAAAAGGCCAAAAATCCAAACAATAGTTTTTTCATAATCTTTTATAGGTTATTCATAATTGCAATAGGTCGGAAAATAAAGTGTTCATTACAAAATTTTATTTCCGGAGGAATCCAAAAAATCAATATTACGTTTTAATCCCGCAAATTTTGTTCGCTTAACGGCACTATTTTTAAACAGGTTCTTGAAAACATCTTCTGTGATTTCCTCCCAGTCCTTCTTTGTCATATCTAATAAGTCTGGATTCGGATTAAACAGCGGTTCCTTATGAGATTTACTAAACCGATTCCAAGGACAAACATCCTGGCAAACATCACAGCCAAATATCCAGTCATCAAAGTGACCTCTCACACTCGACGGGATTTCATTTTTCAATTCTATTGTGAAATAAGAAATACATTTACTCCCGTCCACAACGTAAGGTGCCACGATAGCTTCAGTGGGACAAGAATCAATACAAGCGGTACAGGCACCACAATGATCTGTCACAACAGAGTCATAGTCTAAATCAAGATCAACAATCAATTCTGCGATAAAATAAAAGGAGCCAACTTGTTTGGTAAGCAAATTACTATGCTTCCCCATCCAACCTAATCCACTTTTTGCAGCCCAAGCTTTGTCTAGAACGGGAGCCGAATCGACGAATGCACGCCCATGCACGTCTCCAATTTCTTCCTGAATATAGTGAAGCAGCTGCTTTAATTTATCTTTAATTACAAAATGATAATCGGTACCATAAGCGTATTTAGAGATCCTATAAGAGTCCTTCTCCTGTAATTCTGAAGGAAAGTAGTTTAATAGTAAAGAAATAACACTCTTTGAGTCTGGCACCAATTTAGTAGGGTCTAGGCGTTTGTCAAAATGGTTTTCCATATAACTCATTTCACCGTTCATGTTCTTTTTAAGCCAAACCTCCAAGCGTGGAGCTTCTTCTTCAAGAAATGCTGCTTTACTAATTCCGCAAGAGATAAATCCCAAGCGCTTGGCTTCGGTTTTAATCAGATTCGAATATTTCGAAGTATTTTCAATCAACTATTCTCTCAAGTTAAATTCTAAGATGGCATCTTTTGGCTTCAAGGTGATTAACGGAAGAATTTCAATTGGTGTAGTTTTTACTGAGATACTATATTTACTCACCGTCTCAGAAATCGCGAGGATCATTTCATACATGGCGAAATTATTCCCAATACACATGCGCGGTCCAGCTCCAAATGGATAATAATGGGAGGAATATTTTACAGACCCCTCTGAAAAACGTTCAGGTTTGAAAGCTTCTGGGTCTTCCCAAAAATTTGGATGTATGTGAATTTCGTGCAAGGAAAACAACAAATTCGTTCCTTTCGGAATTTTCATTCCGTTAAATTCATCTTCCTCTATATTAACACGATCTATAAAATACGCCGGCGGATAAAGTCGCATGGATTCCTCCACTACCTGTTTTGTATAAGGACAGGCCTGCATATATTCCATCAAGTTCTCACTTTTGGAGGAAGCCCTATTAACTTCCAAAAGAATATTTTCCTGTACCTCCGGATGACGCGCTAATAATTCGCACGTAAAAGTCAGCGCATTGGATGTGGTTTCATGTCCGGCTGTAAATAGAATTAGGATCTCATCAATAAGCTGATCTTCTTCCATGGCACTGCCATCTTCATACCGAGCATCCAAGAGCATATCTAAAAGATCTCCCTCCTTCTTATTACTTAACTTTCGATCATGAATTAGTTTTCTTAAAATTTCACGTGCTTCGGCGGTAAGTTGCAACACACTTTTCAATTTACCACTTGCGTGAAACCACCATTTCAAATATGGCTGGCGAAGTTCTTTTACCAGCATTTGTTGTGTTTCTTCGGTGATTAGTTGCAGGCGTTTTATTTCTGACGGGGATACAGCACTGCTAAACAAGGCCTTTACTACGGTTTGAAATGCCAGATCATTGAAGACTGGAAAAATGTCTTGAGGAGAACCTGTTTTAATTTTTAATAGCTCTGCCTGTATGGCCTCTAAAACAGCCTCTAAAAGATTAGTCAGTTGCTTTTTATGAAATGCTGGCTGAATAAGTCGTCGTTGCTTTTTCCAGTGCTCTCCTTCTGCAGTAAGCAATCCTTTCCCTACATACTTGGCAACATCCTCCGTTTGAATCGTAGATTTTGTATAATTTTTATGGTTTTTCTGAAGTGTATATCTTGCAAAAGCAGGATCACGAGAAAAAACCACCGACTTCCCAAAGCCAATCATAAGTCGAAAAGTGTCACCATGCTTTTCAAAATTTTGACGATGAAATGGAAGTGGATTTTTTAAAATGTCTATAGAATGACGTAAAAATCTAAGTAGAGAAACCGTTGGTATTTTCTTTTCCATCTCTTAAAACAATCCACCCTGCGTCGGGCCTTTTAGTTTGCCCAAATGCTTGTATGCAGCTTCAGTTACTTCACGGCCACGTGGCGTGCGCATGATAAACCCCTGTTGTATTAAAAAAGGTTCGTACACTTCTTCGATTGTTTCAGAACTTTCAGAAACGGCTGTAGCAATCGTTGTTAATCCTACTGGACCTCCCTTAAATTTTTCGATGATCGTTGTCAGGATTTTATTATCCATCTCATCTAGACCATGTGCATCTACATTTAAAGCTTTCAAAGCGAATTTTGCTATTTTTATATCTATCGTACCATCTCCTTTAATTTGTGCAAAGTCCCGCACTCTTCGGAGCAAAGCATTGGCGATTCTTGGTGTCCCTCGACTTCTTCCGGCGATCTCGATAGCTGCTTCCATCGAAATAGGCATACTCAAGATCCCAGCACTTCTTTGAACGATAGTTGTGAGTAAGTCTGTAGTATAATACTGGAGTCTTGAGGAAATTCCGAAACGAGCCCGCATTGGTGCCGTTAGCAACCCAGATCTCGTGGTTGCTCCAATCAAAGTAAAAGGCGCTAAATTAATTTGAACAGATCGTGCATTCGGACCTGACTCGATCATAATATCAATACGATAATCTTCCATTGCTGAATATAAATATTCCTCGACAATAGGACTTAGACGATGAATTTCATCGATAAACAAAACATCCCTTTCGTCCAAATTAGTAAGTAGTCCTGCCAAATCTCCGGGCTTATCCAAAACTGGACCGGATGTCACTTTAATCCCTACCTGAAGTTCATTCGCTAAGATATGGGCCAGGGTTGTTTTACCAAGCCCAGGAGGACCATGAAACAACGTATGGTCTAGGGCTTCATCGCGCAAATTCGCTGCTTGCACAAATATTTGTAAATTCTCTAAAGCTTGATCTTGTCCTGTAAAATCCTCGAATGTTAATGGTCTTAACTTCTTCTCGATTTCAAGCTCTTGTGGCGTTAGATCTTCTCCTGTAGGATCCAAGTTTTCGTTCATAATGTAAATATACAAAGTGTTGCGTTACTAAATTTTAAAATCTATCGATGTTTAAGTGCTAATTATTTAAATTAGCAAGACCATTTATTTACGTATGACAAAAACGCTTATCTCTTTCCTGGCAATTATCGCATCTTTTTCTTTAATTGCACAGAAGAGTGTTAACGTAAAATACATTTCTCAAGATATAAATATTGATGCCATTCTTGACGAAACGGCGTGGGAAAAAGTGGCTCCAGCTTCCGAGTTCTGGCAATATTTTCCAACTGATACAATCCAAGCGAAAAACCAGACGGAGATTTCCATGTTGTATGATGATCAGAAACTCTATGTTGGAATTAAAGTTTATTCCAGCGCTGACAATTATGTAATTCCATCGCTAAGACGTGACTTCCGTGCAGGCGGCAGCGACAATATCACCTTGATGTTCGACACCTTCAATGATGGTGCAAATGCTTTTCTCTTTGGATCGAACCCGGCAGGAGTGCGCCGTGAAGCCTTAGTTTCAGGTGGAGGCGCAAGCCTTAGAGGTTTTACAACAAGCTGGGACACAAAATGGGTTGGAGAAACCAAACAGTATAATGGCTATTATGTTTGTGAATGGGCAATTCCCTTATCGGCTTTCAAATTTCGAGCGGGTGAAACGAAATGGCGATTTAATTCTTATATGTTCGACACTCAAAGTAATGA
>Ga0075467_10001065_pt1 | contig 22687 bp, 21 predicted proteins | sample DEB08_DNA_9_FD_75067 | JGI IMG/M metagenome (GOLD analysis project Ga0075467, IMG submission 75067) | Aqueous microbial communities from the Delaware River and Bay under freshwater to marine salinity gradient to study organic matter... | ecosystem: Environmental > Aquatic > Marine > Coastal ... | reverse complement strand
TCATTGGGCCCTTATCCGCCAAAGGCGGACGTAGGTTCGAGTCCTGCCCCCGCTACTACAGAAAAGTCCTGAAGCATTCGCTTCGGGACTTTTTTAATTATGAGTTTTGCAGACGCGATAAATCGCGAGGCTATGCAATAATTGAATTCCCTCTCTGTAAAGCCTTTACTTTCCCACCGAATTCCAATTGAAACTCTCTCCCTCGCCTTCGAGAACCTCAGGCGGTGGGTTTGTCGGTTTCAACTGAAAATTGCTTTCACAAGTCCCAAGACCAATCCGCACTAATTATTCCCAAAAATTTTTAATAAATTTACCATAAATCTGACTAAATGCTAAAAAAAATACTCGCGCCAATATTATCATTATTATTCTTTTGTGCTCAGTCGCAAAATATTTTACGCTTCGAACAATTAGCACCTAAAGGATTACCGCAATACCCTTCCGATATCCACGTGTTTCCCGATCAGTCTGCTATCATCAATGTAGCCGGTCCTTATCTTTATCGCTTCAAGCTCTTTAACGATTCTACGCTGCAAAATTTCAACTATACTTTGGTTCAAACCGATAGTTTTGTTACGGGCTCACGCATCGAGGTTCTTTCTAATCGTATCTTTACCAAAGGCAAATACATTACTCGCGATGGTGGCAATACTTGGTCGCTTATTAAAAGTCCCGATTTCTTTAATTTTTGGTTTTTAAAACCCGACTTCTGGGTTTTTCAAGATGTATTGGGGAAAATATTTACTAGCCGCGATTCCGCTAACACCTGGAATACCGACAATCGCTACTACAAATCTATTTTAGGCGACGAAGATTATTTGAGCCTCATCTTAAAATCCGATAGCAGCGTTTACCACCTTTACTCAGACACCCTTATAAAACGTGTTGAATGGCCCCTACGCTATCCTGGCAAAGCGCTTCCATTATACTATCATCAAGTAGACAGCCTGCGCTATCTCTTTGAAGTAGACCTGCAACTTTACCGCTATGAGCTCGACCTAGATACCACTTTCGAAGTAAACGAAATATCGACCCTCAACCGACCCTTCATAAATATCTACACCCCAGGCAATCAATTTATTCGCGAAGACAATCTTTCTTATGTTTTTCTTTTCGCCGACACCACGATGCAGTGGATAAACCGCAGTAAAATCTATAATGCCGGTTCTTTTGAATATTCCGATGGCCGAATGTGGTACAATAGCTATAAACCCTTCCATCCTTTTTCATTAGGAAATATTGCCTTTTTCCGTCCCCTTAGTAATCAAAAAGTAATTTGGGGAAACAGCGATGGCAATTTCATCGACTATATTGCCAACACTTCTATGGACAGTGTTTTTTATGCTCCCACTAATTTCATAAATAGCAGTGCCGACCTTGTTGGTAGTCCCCACAATAATAACTTCTGGCCCTTTAATCAAATGGAATATGGCTTAGGCATCGCTAAACAAGGAAATAAATTTTTTGAAACCAGAGATGACGGAATAACTTGGAAAGAACATATTAGTTCCGCAACGGGTATTAGCTCCCTGTTTAATGTACACGAATACAATCGTGCAGTAGACACCACCTGCTTGGTAGATATTTATTTACAAAGCGCATTTCCAAAAGACGAAGCCAAGGTAAATCTATACAATGGCAACGCAAACGTTTTAGGACAAATCAACTCTAATGCGAATCTAGGCAAACTTCTGAGTGAAGTACAAGATATTGGCTTCAAAAACTGCGACACGGGCTCGGTTATTATTGATAATAGACTGTACCGTACCAATAATGCAGGCAATACATTTGACAATCCTTTTGCGGGTACAAACTTTTTTAATTTCAAAAGAATTGACAATGACTTTTACCTCAGCTCCGACTCAGGTGTTTATAAGTCAAACAACTATTACGACTGGCAGTTAATTGGTGGAAAAGCTTTTAACAAAAGACTCGATTATATCTTAAACGATTCAATCTATTTCAATATTCGCTCGAACCCCGCGGTAGAATACAGCCTTGATGCTGGAAATAGTATTGCTAAAGCTAGTATAGATCTTGCCTACCCTTACCTATACAGCGCGGCGAGCGTGGGTGATTCCGCTTTATTGGTAAGCTCTGTTGCGGGCGTGCTTTTTAAAATTTACCTCCCCTGGGCAACTGTTCCAATCGCTTTGGAAGAAGAAGCTATTCAACTACCCAAAATTTCCATCTTCCCTAATCCCAATCACAATGGCTCCATTACTATAGATGCATCAGTAGATTTTAACCACTATAAAGTTTATAATATTAAAGGTCAAGAAATAGCTCGTGGGCAGATGCGTAAAAACCAAAAAAAGCTCCAAATAATAAAGCCACAGGCGGGCATTTACTATTTAGAGCTTAATACGGATAAAGGATTTCAGTACCGAACTAAAATTGTATTTGAATAATCCTTAAATCTATAAATGACGCTTTTCCCTTTCTTGAATATAGGTTTCTACAATAAACTCGATATTATTATAGATGAGCGGCTTGGTAATAAATCCTTTCACCACATCAAATTCGTTGGCTCTTTGCTGATCCTCTTTTATTAAGGAATTACTCATAGCAAAAATGATGGTTTCTTTGTAGGCGAATCGTTCCATATACTCGGCTAAAAACTCAAAACCGTCCATCACTGGCATGTAGATATCGAGGAGTATAACCGCTGGAAAATCTTCATCTGCCGTTTCTAGCCTTTGTAATTCCTCTATACCCTCAGCTCCATCAGGAAAAAGCGAAACTTTCGCCCCAGAATAATTACGGGTAATGATGTTTTTAAGGACAAAGCTATTTACTTGATCATTATCAATAATCATTAGGTTTAACTCCTCGTCTATCATATTTGCTTCGTTTTTGATGGCGAAATACCAAACTTATCTTTATACGCCTTACCAAAATAACTCAAGCTACGAAAGCCTAAAACATGCGAAACTTCAAAGATGCTAAGATCTTCGGCTTGCAACATATTCTTCGCTTTACTTAATCGAAAATCGTTGATATATTGAATAGGTGTCATTCCAGTTAAACGCTTTACTTCACGCTCTAATTTAGGCGTAGAGAGATTCATCAGCTCAGCTATTTCAGGGATGCTAAATTTACGAAAGCGAAAGTGATTTACCAACAGAGCCTCCATGTGCGAAAGAACAGGATCCTTCACACCAAAGTCATGATTGATTGGAGCCGAAATATCGTAGATGCGCTGCAATTGCTCGCGGGTTTTCAGCAAGTTATTTACGCGTGCTAAAAGGATATCGAATTTAAAGGGCTTCACAATATAATCGTCGGCCCCAAACTTATAGCCATCAATACGACGCTCATCTTCACTTAATGCGGTTAGCAAAATAATGGGAATATGCATGGTGCGATCGTTAGACTTTACGCCTTCCGTTAGTTCATAACCGTTCATTTTAGGCATCATGATATCACTAATAATAATATCAGGCATATTAAGCCGGCACTTTTTCAATCCCTCTAAGCCATTGGTGGCTTCGTAAACCACAAAATAATCCTCAAAAAGAGCGGTCATAGAATTCAAGAGCTTCTCGTTGTCTTCTACAATTAATAATTTCTTTTGCATAATTTAAGATTTAGGGAGAGTTATGGTGAAGGTGCTTCCTTGCCCCTCTTCACTTTGAAGTTTGATTTTTCCTTTATGAAGGTTCACAAATTCTGAAACAATAGATAAGCCCACGCCGGTGCCTGAAATATTACCCGCGTTGGATCCACGGTAAAAAGATTGAAAGATGCGGGTTTGATCTTCCTCAGGAATACCAATACCCTTATCCTCTACTAATATTTCCAGCGCATCTGCTTGATAGCGTAAACGAACTTTTACATCAACAACGTCATTTGAAAACTTAATGGAATTACCTATTAAATTGGTAAGAATATAGCGCATTAACGAATAATCGGCCTGTATTTCAAAAGGCTCAACACCTTCAATAATTAGATCGAGCTTATAATTATTTTCCTCGCCCTTATATATTTCCATAAGGTCGGTAATTAATTGCTTCACATCTACGGCAGTAGTGTTAAAATTCCTCCTCCCCATAGTTAAGCGCTTCAGCTCTAGCATATCCATAATCATATCGTTTAAACGATCTACCTCTTCCTCCATGGTGGCTAAACCAACGGTAAGAAGTTTAGGACTCTGCTTAACCTTTAGCATTTCTATATTCGCTTGAATAATCGCCAAAGGAGTTTTAAACTCATGACTTGCAATGGAGTAGAGATTAGTTTTAAACTTAGAGAGCTCCTGTTCCTTCGACAAAGCTTGCATAAGATCGTCGGTAAGATGAACACTTTCTGTAATATCTCTTGTAGTACTTAAGCTGCGGTAATTCATACCAGGCTCTAGGGTAGTATAGGTAGTTTCAAGCCACAGGAGTTTGCCTTTCCCGTGCTTAATTTGGTAGCGAATGCGTGTACCCGGCTGCTCAAAAAAGCGCATCAAAGTATTGAAGTCCATCTCATTGATAAACTGTTCGCTTAAAAAGTCGGTTAATTTCTTGCCTAAAAGGTCCTCTGATGGAAAACCTAAGATATCTTTTGAACTAGTCGTAGCAAAACGAATTGAATTGTCTTCATCATGCAAACACACCAAATCGGTGGTATGCATAGCAATGAGTTGAAACACACTTATAGATGAAAACATAAGCTAGGCGATTAGAGTAACAAAAATACAACAAAATTAGCCAAACCATCACAAACAGAGAGACCTAGACTAGCTAAAAATAAAAAAGCCTCCAAATTTGGAGACTTTCTAATATAATATAAAACTAATTTCTACTAGTAGCGGTAGTATTCTGGTTTGTATGGGCCTTCTACTTTTACTCCAATATAAGAAGCTTGGTCATCACTTAAAGTTTCTAACTCAACCCCAATTTTCGCTAAATGTAATTGCGCTACTTTTTCATCCAGGTGCTTGGGTAATGTAAATACTTCGTTAGGATATTTCTCAGCATTTATCCAAAGTTCGATTTGCGCCAAAACTTGATTGGTAAAGCTATTAGACATTACAAAACTAGGATGACCCGTTGCGCAACCTAAATTCACTAAACGGCCTTCTGCTAAAAGCAAGATATCGCTACCATTAATGGTGTACTTATCTACTTGTGGTTTAATTTCCACATGGCTAGCGCCGTGATTAGATTTTAGCCAAGCTACATCGATTTCATTATCGAAATGGCCAATATTACAAACAATGGCCTTGTCCTTCATAATTTCGAAGTGACGACCTTTAACGATGTCTTTGTTTCCAGTAGCGGTAATAATGATATCCGCTTCAGGAATGGCACTGTCCATTTTCTTAACTTCAAAACCGTCCATTGCCGCTTGCAAAGCACAAATTGGATCAATTTCCGTAACAATTACTCTACAGCCGGCTCCGCGTAAAGATGCCGCGGTACCTTTACCAACATCACCATAACCAGCTACAACAGCCACTTTACCAGCCATCATAATATCAGTAGCTCTACGAATTGCATCAACAGCAGATTCACGACAACCGTATTTATTATCAAACTTAGATTTGGTAACTGAATCGTTTACGTTAATAGCTGGCATGGGTAAAGTACCGGCCTTCATACGCTCGTATAAACGGTGTACACCGGTAGTAGTCTCTTCACTTAAACCTTTTACGCCGCCGGCTAATTCAGGGTAAGTATCTAATACCATATTGGTTAAATCGCCTCCATCATCTAAAATCATATTTAAAGGCTGACGATCTTCTCCGAAAAATAAAGTTTGTTCGATACACCAATCAAACTCCTCTTCGTTCATACCTTTCCAAGCATAAACAGGAATTCCTGCTGCTGCAATAGCCGCTGCTGCGTGATCTTGCGTAGAATAAATATTACACGACGACCAAGTTACGTCGGCTCCTAATTCTACCAGGGTTTCAATTAACACCGCTGTTTGAATGGTCATGTGTAAGCAGCCAGCAATACGCGAACCTTTTAAAGGCTTCTCTGCACCAAACTCCTCTCTTAAAGCCATTAAACCCGGCATTTCCGCCTCGGCTAATTCAATCTCTCTTCTACCCCAATCTGCTAAAGAAATATCTTTTACTTTGTATGGAGTGTATTTTCCTACCTTCGTACTCATATCTAAATTTAGATGTTATAAATTTTGGCCAAAGATACCCTAAATCTCGGCAATAAAAAGCGTAACTCATTAAGATGGCTTTACATAGAATCTATAAATGGCAATGGTTAGAAATAGCTCTATGGAAAATCGAGCTTAACGATCAGATAGAAGCAGGAAATCTTCAGCTATCTCCCGCAGATAAAGAAAAGTGGCGCAAAATTAAACACCCCGGTAAGCAAGCTCAATTTCTATCGTCACGCGCGGCCTTAAAATATCTGATAGAAGATATTGATGGCTTAAGCTTCAATGAAGAGGGGAAACCTCAAGTTAAAAACTTCCAAGGCATATCGCTTAGCCATTGTCATAACTACGCCGTGGCTGCCGTGAGCCGAAATTTAGATATCGGAGCCGACGTAGAAAATTACCGAGATCAATTTCCTAAAATAGCCAAGCGTTTTTTAAGCGATCAAGAACTCAACTCATTAAGTAAAACAGAGTCCTTACGTCAGTTAGCTGCTTTTTGGTGCGCCAAAGAAAGCTTGATTAAGCTAACCGGCAACACTAAACTCGATCTAAGAAAAGACTTGCGCGTTTCACCCATCAAGCTCAGCGATAGGCAAGTATGCCAAGGATTAATCCGCGAAAATCAGGAATTAATTACCCATCCTGTTTTCATAAAATCAGAAGCAGATTTTTGCCTAGGATTTAGCTACAGAAAGCCGAATTTAAGCTAAATCCTAAAAAGATAATTTAGTAGGTTTGTAACCCATGAGTAGGAAGGCCATTTCACCTATAATTACCTCTGCTAAAGCCCATTCGAAAAAGCTATTAGCCGTATTAATTGATCCCGACAAATTAGAGGAGCGCGCTCTCATTAATTTGGTACAGGAAGCCAATGCTGCGGCCGCTGATTTGATTTTTATCGGTGGCAGTCTTATCACAGGCACCGGTTTAGATACCTGTATCGAAACCGTAAAAAAACACAGCGAAATTCCGGTAATTTTATTCCCAGGTAGCATTATGCAAGTTTCGCCCAAGGCAGATGCGATCTTATACATGAGTTTAATTTCGGGTCGCAATCCTGATCTTTTAATTGGCAATCAGGTTATTTCCGCCCCTTATATCAAACAAATTAATCTCGAAACCCTTTCTACCGGCTATATGTTGGTAGATTGCGGTCAAAGCACCACGGCTATTTACATGAGTGGTAGTGCTCCCCTCCCTTACAACAAACCCGAAATTGCGGCTTGTACAGCCATGGCCGGTGATATGCTTGGCTTAAGTCAGTTTTATTTAGACGGAGGCAGCGGAGCAGACAAAACAGTAAATCCAGAAATAATTAAAGCGGTACGCGCTGCAGTAGATAAACCAATTATTGTTGGCGGTGGAATTCGCAATGCCGCTCAAGCTAAATTAATCTGTGAGGCTGGGGCCGATGTAATTGTAATAGGTAATGTTACCGAAGAAAATCCCGCTATTATTAAAGAAATCGCCACCACCATACATGGTTTTTAAATGAATATTAGCGTTGAAATCTCCATGCACCCTCTCTCTGAAAATTATTTAGAAAGAGTAGATGCTTTTATAAAAAACTTGCAAAACTACCCGCATCTTAAAGTGGTAGTGAGCCCACTTAGCACGCAAGTTTTTGGCGATTCTTCCCAAATATATAGCGCATTAGAAAAAGAAATTACCCAGGCTTTCACCGAAGGTCAGGCGCCTTTTGTTTTAAAGGTTTTAAAAGATGACCTTTCCAATATGGACTTATCCGCTTATTAATGCGGAATTACCTAAAGCAGATTGAATGGTTCGCCGTACTGAGCAGTATCACTTACACGGTATTATTAACTTATCAGATCGTGTGGTGCTGGCTTTTCGCAATTCTTGCGGCTATTGCTTTCCTCTACCTCTGCTACATAAAAAAAATATACGCCGAATTTAGCTTACAAATTTTTTACTTTTTAATGGCTATTTATGGCTATTTCAACTGGGATATCAGTCTTTTTAACGATTTACAAAGCCTCGGTTGGGAGCTAAACCTGGGCCTGATCTCCATCGGTATTTTACTTAGTATCGCTTCAGGCTATAGCCTAAAAAAATACAGCGATGCTGAACTGCCTTGGCTGGATAGTTTCACCACGGTTTTCAGCATTATAGCCACCATATTAATGGTTAGTTTATTCCCCGAAAATTGGTTGTATTGGATTGTAATCGACACGGTTTCCACTTACCTTTACATGCAGCGAGGATTAAAACTTACCGCTGTTTTATTTGTTATTTATACATTTTTAGCCATTAACGGCTTTCTAACTTGGATCTAATGAAGATTGTAGTAACAGGCGCTGAATGCAGCGGAAAATCCCAGCTTTGCGCTGAACTAGCAGAAATAACCCACAGCCGTTGGGTACCCGAGTACGCACGGGAATACTTAGAAAAAAACGGACCTGATTATAGCTATCAAGATTTTATGAAAATCCTCGACGGCCATCGTCGTCGACAAGCAGAAGCGCTTCACATTAACGCGGAATTGGTTTTTCTAGATACAGATCTTATTAACTTTCAAGTTTGGGCCGAACGTAAATTCGACAAAATTCCTCCCGCGCTTTTAAGCCTAAAAGAATCTACCGAAGGGAAAATCTACTTTGTATGCTACCCCGATTTAGAATGGGAAAGTGATCCTTTGCGCGAAAACCGCGATTTTCAAATGGAAATTTACCAAAGACACCTCGACTTAATTAAAGAGTTTAAAAGACCTTATGCCATTATCAGAGGCCAAGGGAAAGATCGCTTGCGCAGAGCTTTGGATTCGCTCCAAGATTTTCAGGAGAAAGAAGAGGATTAGGTGTCTTAGTACTGAATAATCAAAAAGCGCCAGTCCTTAGATAGGGCTAGCGCTTTTCTTTTTCTCCCTCTTTTAAATCGTATGCTTTAGGGTAAGTAGCTATTGGTATACAGCTGCTGGAGCTGCTCATCTGATAGCTCCAATATCGCTTGCTCTCGCATCCAATTCGCATAGCTCTGCCATTTAGCTTCTTGCATCACTCCCCAGGTTTTACCGCTCATAAAATGTGAGTGTATATCTTCCATGGCAGCTTGGATAAATAAAGAATCTTGCCAATTATCATCCTGACTCGCTCGGATTTTAGCCAAGGACTCCATCGGGTTTTTAGCCACTTCTGCATAAGCGCGTGCTAAAACTTTTAGCAAACGGCGACAATGCTCAGCTGCGGCGGAATCCATACTTGTAGGCGCCATAATTACCGACGAGTATCCATAAGGAACGCCAAAATCGTTGGGGATAAAACTCACTAAATCTATTCCTTCGGCCTTAGCCATAGCCACTTCCCAGTGTAGAAACACCCAAGCCACTTGCCCCGAATCTTGTTTAAAAGCCTCCCAAACTTGCAGTCTACCAGGATGTCCTGTCTCATAAAACGGTTCACCGCCTGCATTACGAATCATGCTATTAAGAATTTCGTGCTCCAAAGGAGTGTGATACCCCAAATAAATAGCATCCTTAATTTCCGCGGGGCTTTTCACCTGCGCATCTGCCTTGAGCACAAACGCGCTGCGATCGGCTTGTAAAATTGTGGCAACCGCCTGCGCCCGAACCCCATTGCTATCTGCTGCAAAAGCAAAAAGATGCTCGGAAGGACCCACCGCGAAATCTACCTCTCCGTCTAAAAGTCGAAAAATTGGCTTTTTGGTATAATTATCAATTTCAGGCGTATCCCACTTTAGGTAAATGCCTTCTTCCTGAAACCATTCGGCTTGTTCAGCCAATAAAATGCCGGCATGTAAAACATTAGGGGTCCAGTCTAAAGCTAGCCGTATCGTATCTAGAGCGGCACTTTGGCTTAAGCCTTCTTCCACTGCGGTAGATGCGTTCTTATTCTGCTGACAAGCAATACATGCTGTCAGCCCTAGTACAAATGCATACTTTTTCATAATCTTCTAAAAAACCAATCTTAAAGTAGCATAAGCGTGCAGCGGCGCCTGAACGAAATAAGCAGGACCACCATTAAAATCGGGCGCTCCGTAAGTGTAATAGAGTTCATTAGTTAGGTTATTCACCTGAACGCTTAAAGAATGTTTTTGGTAAAAATTCCAATTGGCATTAAGATTCAGAACCAAAGAAGACGGCACCGTTAAATCCTCATTATTAGTAAGCTCCATAAACTGCTCGCCCAAATAACGCGCTCCAATACCGAAGCTGAAATTTTTGATGGGTTTGTAATTTAAGTTCAGTTGACCATTTACCTGAGGACTCAAAATTGGAGTAACATTCTCGAAAATCTCATTCGAGCCCGCCGGCTGATAGCTGCTAATCTGCGCCTGCAGCAAACTAATTTGCCCGTTTAAATTAAGTCGATTGGGGCTTTGAGAGAAAGTATTTCCCACATCCCAATTACCATTAAGCTCAATTCCTTGGCGGGTACTAGCTTGTTGGTTAAGAAAAACTTGCACGAAGCCCTCGGGAATATACTCGCCAATGGGCGCAATTTCGTTTTCAAACTGCATGTAGAAAAGATTCAACTCTAAGGCTACACTTTCAGTATTCCAGCGTGTTCCCACTTCTACGTCGTTTACGTACTCCGCTTGAATGGAATTAACATCCCTTGCCAAAGCAATATTGGAGGCATTTACCGCTGCAGCGCCTAATACATCGAAGCGCGTTGGCTCGCGGCCGCTGCGCCCGAAAGAAGCATAGAGCTGCCAGTTAGTATTCACTTGGTGGCTAATCCCCAGTTTTGGATTTAAGAAAGTATAATTGCGAGCAGGAATAGCCGGTGCTTCACCCAAAAAGTTTTGATCGGCGCCTAAATTTAAAGCCAACTGTCGCAATTGCACATCAGCATAAATCTTCAGGTTTTCGCTGCCGCTAGATCCGATACTAAAGGCCTTTTCCCATTTAGCAAAGAGGGCAACTTCATTTTTAGTGCTCTCGTCTTCGTAATAGGGAGCGTTGCGATTGGGAATTACGTATTCTAAATTACGGCGACTAAAAGTATAAGCATGCAAACCAATCGTAAAGTCACCCGCCGCACCTGTTTTTGTATTGTAATTAGACATTAAGCCTGTGTGGGTATTGTAGAGCGGATAATTGATTTGCTCGAAACCTCCCAAAGAATCGGTGGCATAACCGAAGGGAAAGTCACCCCCTGCTCCACCATAATATACGGTTGAAACGAGGCTGCTTTTTGCGCCGATACGATAGGTGTGCTGCAATTGAAAAAGATACTGACCGAAATTATCGATGTCGTTTTCCGAAACCAAATTGGTGCGCGGATCTTGTTCTATCAAGGCCAAAGGAACAGGAGTGTATCCCAAACCATTCTGGCTTTGACCCGCAAATCCCGTAAACTTAAAGGCATGCTTCTCCCCAAAATAAGCACCGGAGAAAAATAGTGAATTAGCGGCCGTACTGGTGTTATAGCGGTAACCATCACTTTGAATTCTACTCATACGCGCATAAAATGCGGTGCGGTTTTCTTGCAAGCCTGTGCTTACTTCCGCACTTGCCCTTATGGTATTAAAAGAGCCGCCAGTAAATTGCACCTCGGCGGAAGGCTTGGCGTTCGCTAGCGAAATAGACTCGAAATTTACCGAGCCAGCATAAGAGGAAACAACATTGCTACTCGTTCCTACTCCACGCTGAATTTGCACCGATTCAATGCTATTACCGAAATCTACGAAGTTGGAAAAGAACACCCCTTGGTCGATCATATCATTAAGAGGCACACCGTTTAAGGTAATGTTAATACGCGTTTGATCCATTCCGCGTAAGCGCATTTGCCCATAATTGCTAAGGCCTGTTCCTGATTCGGAATAAGAAACCAAAGAAGGACTTAAGCGTTCCAAAAGAAAGGCCCCATCCTGACCAAAAAATTGTTTTTCGATTTCTTTTCGATTAACGGTAACCTGCGCAACGGGGGCATTTTCGGCCGCACGTACGGCAGAGATGGTTACTTCCTCTAATTGTTCTACGCGCAAGCTATCCTCGGCGTTTTGAGCTTTAGTGACTTGGGAGCTCAATCCCAATACTGCTAGAACTAGTAGTCGTCTTTTCATAAAACTAAATTATGAAAGGAAAACCGGGGTATGTTCCTAAATTATTATTTATTAAATTTCTTGGATGCCTTTAACATCCTTTCCCTACGCCAGCATTATCTGGATCAGGTGCTTACCGCAAGAAGCGGTAATGGGTATAATCTCAGCCCACAATTACATGTGAGCACCCCGTGAGAAGTGGCAAAGGTATATAATTTCTTAATTCAGCCGCCATGCTTTAATTTTCACAACCTGAGTTCGCTGTAAAATTAGGCTTCAGAACTCTTATAAATAGTAGGTTTTAAGCCGAAGCACTGAAGCAATAGCGGGCTATTGCAAAGGGCTAAGGCGCCAAAAGCTGCTTTTTAGAAGAGGCTTAAAATTTTTTTCCAATAAAATCGAAAATCCTGCATCGAGCTCATTTGCTGTCGCCCACTACCGCTGCACGATCCAGACTAGTCTTTTCCTTTTATTTAAAATCTGACGCTATAATTTTACGCCGAACTCAGGTTTATGTAATTTTGGCCGCCGAAAATCATGTTATGAAAAAGCTTTTTAGCCTCATCCTATTATTGGCGGCCCCTTCAATTTTCGCTCAAGAACTGCTTGACACCGTGGTAGTTTCAGCCGCAGCTTACAAGCAAAGTCTGCTTAACAGCAATCGCAATGTGCAAATTATTAATAGCGCCGAAATTAAAGAGGCACCGGTAAATTCGGTGGCAGAACTTTTGGATTTCATCACTGGTGTAGATGCGCAACAACGAGGGATTTTCGGTACCCAAACGGACCTCAGCATTAGAGGCGGCACTTTCGAACAAGTTCTCGTTCTAGTGAATGGGGTGCGTTTAAGCGACCCACAAACGGGTCATCATTTAATGAACCTTCCTTTTGCACTTAACGATATTGAAAGAATTGAAGTCCTTATGGGCGGCGCTTCTTATATTTTTGGAGCCAATAGTTTTAGCGGTGCGATTAATATCATTACCAAGAAAAATGAGGGTGAAAAAACCAATGCGGAAATCCAAATTGGCGGTGGTAGCTTCGATAGTTTCAACTCGCAGGCTAGTGTAGATTGGAGTGGCAAAAAGCATAACTCGCGGATAAGCGCTGGCCATAATCGCTCGGGCGGATTTAAAGAAAATACCGATTTCGACCTCAGCACTTTATGGACCGAAAGCAATTGGGACATTAACGGGAATAGCCTGAAATTTAATGGCGGTTTTAATCTGCAAAATTTCGGAGCGCAAAACTTCTACTCTACTCGTTTTCCCGAGCAATATGAAAAAACCCGCACCCTAAACAGCAGTTTAAGTTGGGAGCAAAATTTGGGTAAATCTACCTGGACCAGTCAGCTTTATGCCCGCAGTAATTGGGATGAATTTCAACTGTTTAGAGAAGGTGACGATTATTACCAATACAGCAACGGGCGATTTATACGGGGAAACGATACCGTCCCTAGCTGGTATAGCGATCACAACTATCATCGTTCGGAAGTTTACGGTCTCAGAACCAGTGTTAATCTGGAAAGTAAATGGGGGAAAACCAACCTAAATGTTGACTATCGTTACGAGCAAATTCGTAGCACCAATCTTGGGAAACCATTAAGCGAACCATTAAACGATGAAGGCCGTGGTAGCTTTAGCCTAGGCGACCAAAGAAACAATATATCGCTTGCCGCCGAGCACCTTGTAAGCTTCCAAAAAGTAAATATAAATGCGGCCCTCCAGGTAAATTACAACGATGTGTTCGGATTAGGTTTCTACCCCGCTTTAAACGCAGGCTATCGCTTTAATAAACAGCGTATTTACGCCAGCTTCAACCGTTCTTTCCGTTTACCCAGTTTTACGGAATTGTATTACAATATCGGTGGCGCTAAAGGCAGTGAAAATTTAGCCCAAGAAGAATCCTTTAACTACGAAATAGGCTACCGTTTACTAAATAAGAACTGGCATTTCAATGCTACCGTATACCGCCGTATCGGCACCAATATCATCGATTGGACCCAAGATTGTGACACTTGCGATTTGTTGGCCAGCAATGCCTCCAGCGCCAATTTTACCGGTGGGGAACTTAGTCTCGCTTATAATTTAAAGCCTTCCCTGGGGTCGCTCTATCTCAATAATATCAATTTCGGCTTTAGCTACAACCAAAGCGGTGCCATTGAAAACCCGCCCTATTATTCGGTTTATGTGCTCGACTATCTCAACTATAAGTTCAATCTGCGTTTAATGCAAAAACTAACGCCGCGTTTAAGCTTAATGTACACCATCAGCTATCAACAACGTGAAGGAAGTTTTATTAGAGTAGGTGGCGGCAGTCCCGAAAACTACGAGCCCGTTTTATTACTAAATGCCAGCGCGCAATATCAATTAAAACAAGTGCGGTTTTACCTGCGGGCCCAGAATATTGGTAATCAACGTTATTTTGATCATGCCAATGTAGAGTTACCCGGCTTTTGGCTGAGTGGAGGCTTAAGCTTTAAGTTCTAACCTGTCGCTTGTAAAATTTACAATTCCTTGCGAATCTCCGCCAGGGCCTGCTTAATCATTTTCAATTTGGTAATCACCTCTGCAACCTGAGCCGTATCTTCTTTATTAGCTTTAAGCTTAGCCTGTGCACCTTTTAAGGTAAAACCACGCTCTTTCACTAAATGGTGAATCAGCTTGAGATTATGCACATCTTTCGGGGTGAAAAGACGATTGCCCTTCTTGTTTTTCTTGGGCTTGAGGATATCAAATTCCTTTTCCCAAAAGCGAATTAAGGAGGCATTAACATCAAACATGGCCGAAACCTCTCCCATGCTGTAATAGCGTTTTTCATCGTCGATTGCTTCCTCTTGCATTAGTCGAATGATTGGTTAGACTGACTGGCCATTTCGATAATGGTATTGAATTCTTCTGCGGATAACTCGCCGTAGTAGAAGTTTACGGGATTAAGTCTTTCACCATTTAAATGCACTTCATAATGCAAATGCGGTCCGCGCGAACGCCCAGAGTTACCGACAAAACCAATAAGATCACCTCGTTTCACCGTCTGCCCCACACTTACATTATAATCGTTAAGGTGAGCATAAATAGTGATGTAACCGTAGCCATGGTCAATGCGAATATGATTTCCAAAACCGCTCGATTTAGAGTCGGCGCGAATAACCTCACCATTGCCTGTAGCATAAATAGGAGTACCTATTTCGGCCGAAAAATCCATCCCGAAGTGCATTTTGGGCGCTTTGGTAAATGGATCTAAACGCCAACCATAACCAGAAGCCATGCGTCTTAAATTTTCGTTGGCTACTGGCTGAATAGCAGGAATACTCGCCAAAAGTTCCTTTTTATCCTTCGCCATTTCCACAATATCGTCGAAAGATTTACTTTGCACATAAACCTCTTTAGTAAGTTTATCGAGACGCTTGGAAGTCGATTTAATCAGCTCACTATTCTCAAATCCTTCAAGCTTGGCATAGCGATTTGCCCCACCAAATCCAGCTTCGCGCACTGATGCCGGCAAAGGTTCTGCTTCAAAAATTACCCGGTAAATATTATCGTCTCTTTCTTGTAAATCGCTTATTACGGTGCTTACCTGATCCATTCTTTCGTTAAGAATAGAAAACTGTATTTCCATATTTTCTAACTCTCTTAGTAGGCGTTTTTCCTTAGGAGAGTCAATAAAACTGTCGGCAAGCAGAATTAATACAAAAGCCGCTAGAATTACTGAAGCTATGTAAATCAAGCCGTTACGCAAGCGATATACTGCGTTTTTCTCTATTTTTCGATAAGAAAGTGTTTTCGGGTCGTAATAGTACTTGACCTTCGCCATAATCCTTAATTTTGGCTTGCGTTAAAAAGACTTTTAGGGCTTCGAAGATACAATAGCTCGCAGTCTTTATCAAGCGCAAGATTTTAGGTAATAAACAAGCCTTTGTTTAATTCATTATGAGCACAAATACTAAGTGGACTGCCCAAGCCATTCGTCAACAATTCTTAAACTTTTTTGCGGAAAAAGGTCACAGCATCGTGCCTTCTGCCCCTCTGGTAATAAAAGGCGACCCCAGCCTAATGTTTACCAATGCTGGCATGAATCAGTTTAAGGATGCTTTTTTAGGAAACGCTCAGGCAGAAGCGCCCCGTATAACAGATAGCCAAAAATGTTTGCGTGTTTCGGGTAAGCATAACGATTTAGAAGAAGTTGGTCATGATACCTATCATCATACTATGTTCGAAATGCTGGGCAACTGGAGTTTCGGCGATTATTTTAAAACCGATGCTATCAGCTGGGCCTGGGAATTATTGACCGTGGTGTTTGGCATCGATCCCGATAAATTATACGTTACCGTTTTCGAAGGCGATAAAGAAGATCGACTGGAGCGCGACAGCGATGCCGCCCAAGAATGGGAAAAGTGGATTGCTAAAGACCGCATTCTAAACGGGAATAAAAAAGATAACTTCTGGGAAATGGGTGCCACTGGCCCCTGTGGTCCCTGCTCTGAAATCCACATCGATTTGCGCGATGAGGCCGAAAAGGCTAAAATTAGCGGCGCCGATTTAGTAAACCAGGATCACCCGCAAGTGGTAGAAGTTTGGAACTTGGTTTTTATGGAGTTCAACCGCATGGCCGATGGCAGTCTTAAAAAACTACCGGCGCAGCACGTTGATACGGGTATGGGCTTCGAGCGTTTATGCATGGCTCTGCAAGGGGTTCAGTCTAACTATGATACCGACGTTTTTCAGCCTATTATTAAAAAAATCAGTGCTATCACTGGCGTAGATTACGGTAAAAGTGACAAGAGCGATATCGCCTTACGCGTTATTGCCGATCACCTCCGTGCCGTAGCTTTCGCTATTGCAGATGGTCAATTAACCTCCAATACCGGAGCGGGTTATGTGATCCGTCGTATTTTAAGAAGAGCGATTCGTTATGGCTTCTCCTATCTCAACGCGAAAGAAGCCTTCATTTATAAATTAATCGACACCCTCGCCGATCAAATGGGTGAGGCATTCCCCGAACTCATAAAGCAAAAGGAATTAGTAAGCCGCGTTATTCAGGAAGAAGAAAATTCATTTTTACGGACTTTAGAAACGGGACTAAACCGTTTAGAACAAATCTGCCTAGAGCACAAAGAAGGCCCTATTGCAGGAGCCTTGGTTTTTGAACTATACGACACCTTTGGTTTTCCACCCGACCTTACGGGCCTAATTTTAAAGGAAAGAGGCCTCAGTTTCGACGAGCGTGAGTATGCTGCCGAAATGATGCAGCAAAAAGAGCGCGCCCGTGCCTCCAGTAAGGTGGATACTGGCGACTGGGTAATTATTGAAGAAGACGATAAAGAAGAATTTGTCGGTTACGATCACACCGAAGCTAAGGTGCGCATTACGCGCTACCGCGAAGTTTTATCGAAAAAGAAAAAGCAATACCAATTAGTTTTAAATCTCACTCCTTTCTACCCCGAAGGTGGCGGCCAGGTTGGTGATACGGGAAAATTGGTTTCCGAAAAAGAGAGTCTAGAAATTCTAGATACTAAAAAAGAACACGGCCTAATTATACATTTCAGCGATAAGCTTCCGCAAGATGTGTCCAAACCATTTCAAGCGATTGTAAATGCAAATAAGCGTGAAAACACCAGTCTTAACCACTCAGCTACTCACCTTTTACACCAAGCCCTCCGCGAAGTATTAGGCACGCATGTAGAGCAGAAAGGATCGCTGGTTAATGATCAACATCTGCGCTTCGATTTTAGCCATTTCAGCAAATTGAGCAAGGAAGAAATCGATACCATCGAAAACTTAGTAAACCAAAGAATTCGCGCTAATTTCGATTTAGAAGAATTCCGTCAAATACCAATTGACGAAGCCAAAAACATGGGCGCTATGGCCTTATTTGGTGAGAAATACGGCGATACAGTACGCGCCATTAAATTTGGGGAAAGCATAGAGCTTTGCGGCGGAATTCACGTGGGAGCCACCGGTAAAATCGGCGTTTTCACTATTGTAAGTGAAGGAGCCGTTGCCGCAGGCATTCGTCGTATTGAAGCCTATACTGGCGCTAAAGCCCAAGATTTTTACCGCTCTAAAGTGGAGCTACTGCACGAAATTCAGCAGGAGCTTAAAAACCCTAAAGACCTAGTGGCGGCTTTGGCCAATCTTAAAAATGAAAACCAAGGACTGAAAAAGCAAGTTGAAGCTTTTCAAGCTGCCCAGGCCGCCCAAGAAAAAAAGAATTGGGCCCAGGGACTGGAAAGTGTTAATGGTTTTGATCGCTTAATTTTAGAAAGTAAATTAGATGCCAAGTCAATTAAAGACACTCTTTTTCAATTAAAAGCAGAGCACCCAAGTTTAATAGCGGTGGTAGGTAGCCGTGCCGATGAAAAAGCACAAATTGCGGTGGCCATTGGTGACGAGCTTTTAGCCGAAAAAGATTGGAAGGCAGGGAATTTAATAAAAGAATTTGCAGCCGAAATTCGTGGCGGTGGGGGCGGACAAGCCGCTTTTGCTATGGCTGGCGGTACTTACCCTGCAGGATTAGATAAAGCGCTTAACAAAGCCAAAGAATTATTAAATTAAGCACATGAAAAAACTTATTCTCCTTAGTTTACTATTAAGTAGTCTTAGCGCTTGGGCGCAGCCCGATGATGAAATTGTTTATTATACTGACAGTAAGGTTAGTGAATCGAAATTTCGTTTACACTTAAACGCTAATCCCTATTATACCGACATGCGTCTTATTAACGACGATGCGGCCAATAGCCTAATTAATTCTTTTAATGAGGATAATGAAACGAGAGGTGGTTTTGCCTTTAATTTCGGACTAGACCTCTTCTATGAATTAGCCCCTTCTTTTCATGTAGGCTTAGGGGTAAATCGCGCTTTTGGACGTTATACTGTAGAAGGAGCTAGCCTAGACTTAGATAATGATCGTGTTTACTTTTTAGCAAATGATGAGGTTGAAGTAAGCATGATATCTATTCCTTTGAAGGTGAATTTCAACACCAGTATTTCCGAGGTGTTTAGCCTAGAAGTAATACCGATGGTGGAAATGAACTTCTTAGATAGCTATGTTGCTAGTATCGATTACCGCGATGGCAGTGTACGCGACACGATTTTAAATAAAAGCGACGATTTACGCGCTTTTAACTGGACAGTTGGTCTGTCTCTCGGCGGCACCTACTGGTTTAGCGATAATTGGGGCGTTTTTGTACGTGCCTCGGCCAAGTACATGCTGAATGATATGATAGCGCAAGATTGGCCGCGCGAAACCCTAATTAATTTCGGTGGAAACTTAGGCTTACAGGTTAAGTTTTAATTCCCACCAAACACCTATCAACTAACTTTTAGTTAGTTAAGGAACTAAAACGGCCTCGATATTATCGGGGCCGCTTCCGTCGTTAGCGGTAAAGCTTAAAGATATTTGTGAAAAGGAAGCATTAGCTTGACCTGATCCTTGAAAGGAAATTCCGCCAGTGCTTTGATTGGGAATGGTAATGCTATTGCCCGAAATAAGAGCAACCACGTTTGTGCCTGACTCATTATACAAGCCGGCAATTACCACCTCATCGTCTTGCGTTCCCGCACTAATATTTACCGAATAAAACTGAGGGTAGTTAATACCTGTATTTTCCGTAACCTGCCATACGCCAAGGTATTTAGCACGATTAGCCAGTGGATCTTCCGCGGTATCATCTGGCGCACAGGCCGATGTAATACCGAGTAAAATCGCAACCATAGGAAACCAAAATTTTATTCTTAAACTTTTCAATTTTATTCTTTTTCACCTTTTTTAGTAGCGTAGGTTTTATTTAAACCCTCTACTACTATATCGGTAATATCCCACTCAGGGTTGGCTGCTAAAACACTAGATGTTGGATCGAAGCTGAAAATAAAGTCATAACCCATCTCCACTTTCAAACTATCTAACAACAAATCCATATCTGCCTTTAGCAATAAGGTTAACTCTTGTTCTTCCATAGCTAAAGCTTGGCTTTGCTCATCGCGATACATCATAAGCTCTTGTTGCTTCTGCTGTAATTCTGCCTGTGCCTGCTGAATTTGCTGAGGACTTAAATTAGCCGCTTGTTGCTCCAAAATGCTAACGTTTTCTTGAAAAGCTCTCGATTTACTCTGCAAATCAGCTTCAATATTCTTAGCTCTACCCTCCAATTTTACTTTTAAATCTTGGTGGTAGTTATAATTAGCAACCAAACTATCGGTATTAACGTAGGCCAAGCGTAGTTCCCCTGCGCTTTTGGTAGGCATTTCTTTCGTTTGGCTTTCGCCAGATGCGCTCGAAGAATTATTGTTCTGAACGAGAAGGTAGATTACTCCGATTAAAGCTAAGGAAGAGAGAATAGTACTGAGATTTTTCATCAATTATTTTTTTACAAAATTAGCGATTGATTTAGTTTAAAACCTGCCTTCGCCTTTAAATTAAAGAATGATATTTTTGCTACCAAACTGAGCTGTGAGGCACAGCTATCGCAAGCTAAAGCAATTGGAATAAAGAAAGGCTATTGTTTTTAAAAAAACGCCCCGTAAGCGGCTTGGTAATTAGAGGCTTAAGCGGTCTAAAAAACAAAGTGATAACTAAAGCGGAAATCCAAAAACTCCGCTACCTGAGCATGGGCCTTTAAGGCAGGACCCATGCCAAAATTTGGCCAAGGATAATAGAGCAAATAGTAGCGTTGAAACCAATCTGCTTGAGCGCCATATTCCTTGTGTAAATAAAAGCCCGCTTGCTGTCCGAAGCGGAACTTCCCCAAAATAAATTCGTGTCCTAGCAAAGCAGCGGCTTGCCAGCTATCCACTTGACCAGCAACTCTTTCGATTTGATCTTGATAAGCATAATTCTGAACGATCGACAAGCCCGCAGTAAATCCTGATACCCGGGCCCATTGCTGATGATAATGCGCGCTTAATCCTAAAACTAAATAGGTTACATCTTGCTCGTCAAAAGCATTACCAACCGTGGCACCTGCCTGGGCGGCCCAAAAAGAATTAACCGAAAAGGCCCGCGTTTCTTGTTTCCGCCAATCCGAAATCCCCTTGCTTAAATTAAAGCCCACCGGCGCTAAACTATAATCCAGCTGCAAGGCTAAGGTGGGATAATTTAATCCCTTATTGGGCTCACGAAGGCCACCATTAGAAACGTGATTATAACGGGCTCGCAATCCCAAAAACCACTGCGCATCTAGGGAAACCGAGAAACCCGCCCCTACCATTACGAAAGCCGAAACAGGAAGGCTGTAACTTAAATTTAGGGGATTACTTTGAGCATCGAAAGGACGAGTTAAGGCACTTAAACCGATACCACCTCGGAAATGAAAAAAGAGCCGATCAGATAATTTATACCAAGGCTCTAAATAACCATAGAGAGGAAAGCCCGAGCCTAGAACCGCTTGGTTATTATAATAGTGCCAGCCCATGCCTGCCCCTAAGCGAGGATAACAATTACAAGCTTGATAATTTGCATCACTAATGCGCCAATGGGAATAATCGAAATTTAAAGCGCGTGGATAGGACTGACCAATAGGTGCTACATCTAAACTGTGCAAAAAGAGAAAGCCATAATCACCATGAAGGGACAGTACCGTAGCTTTTTGAGCACAAATTTTTAAACTTAAGAGCAGCAAAATTATCAGTTTCACAGTCCTCATCCATTAGAATTTTAAGCTCGCAACTAGGTGAGGATATAGCAATTCTAACCATTGGCGCTGCATTTTAGCCGAAAAGTGCAAACCATCACTGGCAATTAAACTAGGGTCGTTTAAAGCAGAGCGGCTAAGAGTAGTAATATCAATAAACCGCACCCCTTGCTCTCGCGCAATTTGTTCTTGGGCCGCATTAAAATTATCGATTTGTCCGGCAATAAGTGCCCTGTTGCCTGCTCCAGCTGGACTAACACCCCAATCGGGTATACTAATTACCAAAACGCGACTACTATCGCCATCTGCGAAAGCAATGGCCTGCTGCAACAATAAACCAAATTCGTTTTCGTATTCGGTAATAGAACGTCTTTGGTATTGATTATTGACACCAATTAAAATGGTCACCAAATTAAAATTAGAATCGGGTTGCGCCGTATTAATGCCATTTTGCAAATCCGCGGTAGTCCAACCATTTTGCGCAATTACCTGTACCAAAACACTATCCACTTCCGGCTCTTGTCGCAAACTATCGGCGAAAATTTGGGGATAGGCCTTTTCTGGACCAATGGCAGTGCCGATAGTATATGAATCGCCCAAAGCCAAATAACGAAACTGCAAAGGGGGCAATTGTGTATTGACCTTTACTACCTGTGCCTCATTTTTAGAGCAGGCAAAAAGGGATATTAACAAAACGAAAAGTAAAGATCTGCGCATAGATTTCTTTTTCGCTAATTTAATAAGCCAAGCCTAAGTACATGACAAAAACGCTATGACATTGATACTAGATTGATATTCAGAGTTCAGCAGTACGCTGGCAATAAAGCTGAGTCCATATTTAAAAATAGTTTTGGCCTTTCTACCATGCTTTTTAATAGGAATGGGCTTGATCGCGTGCAAGTAGATCCCCACCTTATA
>Ga0075467_10001064_pt1 | contig 22689 bp, 24 predicted proteins | sample DEB08_DNA_9_FD_75067 | JGI IMG/M metagenome (GOLD analysis project Ga0075467, IMG submission 75067) | Aqueous microbial communities from the Delaware River and Bay under freshwater to marine salinity gradient to study organic matter... | ecosystem: Environmental > Aquatic > Marine > Coastal ... | reverse complement strand
CGGTTGCCGAACAGGACCGAAAGTGGCGTGATCGCCAGGGCAATGATCAGAAACCGGGCCGAAAGCTCCCCGGTCGGATGCAGCATGTCCATCGCGATAATATCGCCTGCCAGAAATCCCCGGAGCAGCAGAATTGCAGGTATGCTCAGCACCATCCAGAAGACGGGCAGGCTGTTCAATTTACGCAAAATGGACATGACTTTGTCATGGATATTGCTGGCCCGATGGTCCAGCGGAAATTTGCAGCCGATTGCCGTCCGGATCGTTCTGCTCGGCAGGCAAGACATTCTTTCCCATCGCCGTCAGTCAGATATTAACCATCTTCTGGCAGACCATGGTTTATGAGAATCAGGAATGACAAGGCGCAGTCGATGCGCGGCATATTTGCGATGGGCCTATTGTCCGTGCTGCTGAGCGCCTGTGGCGCGATACCGGATGGCCGGGGAGGGCAGGCGCAGCGACCTTCATCTTCGGCCGGCCTGGGGGCATTTGATCCCAGTCCTTCCGCCCGCCAATGCTTCAGCGACCTCGGCAAGGCCAATGTCCGCTTTTCTCCCCTGCCCAACCGGCAGTTCGGCGGCGGCTGCAGCCAGATCGACAGTATCAAGCTGCTTGATGTTGGTGCCGACGTGACCAATCTGGGTCCGGTGAAGTGCGAGCTGGCCGGCAAATTTGCCGCCTGGACCGAATATGCGGTGAAACGCGCCGCCCGGAAATATCTCGGCAGCGATCTCAAGCGCATCGAAACCATGGGCAGCTACAGCTGCCGCAATATCGCCGGATCGGGCAAATTGTCGGAGCACGCCCATGCCAATGCGATCGACGTGTCGGCTTTCGTGCTTGCCGACGGTCGCCGGATAACGGTGGCCAACAACTGGAAAAGCGGCGGCAGGGAAACGCAATTCCTGACCGCAATTCATGACAGCGCCTGCAAGCGATTCGGCACCGTGCTCAGCCCCAATTACAACGCCGCCCACCGCGATCATTTCCATCTCGACATGAGCGGTAACGGATATTGCCGGTAGCGGAACAAGGTCTCTGGCCAGCCACAAATCTTTGCTCTAGGGCGAAGCGATGACCAACAAAGATCTCCACGACCGCCGTTTTTACCACGCCAAGCAGGAAGCCGAATTTGTCGAAAAGGCAACCACCGGCACGCCGCAGACGCGGGATCCGGCCTATCGGCTGGCTTTTCAGGACACCGAATTTCTGCTCCGCGAAGAGCTGCGCCCGGTGCGCTTCCAGCTCGAGCTGCTCAAGCCCGAGATGCTGCTCGACGAAGCCGGCATTGGTTCAACGCTGGTGATGTACGGGTCGGCCCGCATTCCGGAGCCGAGCAAGGCCGATGCGCTGATCGCGGCGGCGGTTGACGATGAATCGCGCAAGATTGCCGAACGGCTGAAGGAGAAGGCCAAATATTATGACGAGGCCCGCGAACTGGCGCGGCTGGCGAGTGCCTGCGGCCTGGCCGCGAACGGCAAGCGCGATTTCGTGGTCTGTTCCGGCGGCGGCCCCTCGATCATGGAGGCGGCCAATCGCGGCGCTGCCGATGCCGGCAAGGAGTCGATCGGACTCAATATCGTGCTGCCGCATGAACAGGCACCCAATCAATATGTCACGCCGTCACTCAGTTTCCAGTTCCACTATTTCGCGCTACGCAAGATGCATTTCCTGCTGCGCGCCAGAGCGGTGGCGGTGTTCCCGGGCGGCTTCGGGACGCTCGACGAATTTCTGGAGCTCGTCACCCTGGTGCAGACCGGCAAGATGGAAAAACTGCCGATCCTGCTGTTCGGTGAAACCTTCTGGAACCGGGTGATCAATTTCGAGGCGCTGGCCGAGGAAGGCACGATCAGTCGCGCCGACCTCAAGCTGTTCCAGTTCGTCGAAACCGCCGACGAGGCGTGGAACATTATCCAGCGCTTTTACGACATCAACTGCGGCTAGCGCACCAGAGCCGAAGCTTATTCGGCTGGCGCAGCTTCTGCGGCGGCCGGTTCGGCACCATCGGCAGGAACCTCTTCGGCCGCAGTCGGCGATTCTTCACCAACTGGCGCAACCTCTTCCACCACCGGCGCTTCCGGCAGCGGCAGGTTCGAGCCCTGCGAATTGAGATAGACCATCAGATTGGCCCGGTCTTCCGCCTTGCCAAGCCCGGCAAAGGTCATCTTCGTGCCGTCAGCATATTTGCGCGGCGATGTCAGCCAGGCGTTCATGCTCGTCCAGTCCCAGTTGCCCGGAATGCTCTTCAGCGCATCGCTATAGGCAAAGCCGGCGACATGGCCGTGCGGCTTGCCCATCGACGCCCAGAGATTCGGACCGATGCCATTGGCACCACCCTGGTTGATCGTGTGACAGGCGGCGCATTTGCCGAAGACTTTTTCACCGGCAGCAGCATCGGCGGTTTGCAGCAGCGTTTCGATTGACGGGCCGGTATCGGCAGCGCCGCCAGATGCTTCGACGCCCTCAATCACATAGCCCATAACTTCCGGCCGTTCATGCTTGCCGGCGTGGAAATATTTGCTGCTGACGATGGAGAAGCCGAGGGCAGCGATGCCGCCAGCCAGTACCCAACCTGCGATGGTGTTATTGTTGCTCATATATTGTCTCAAACCCCTGAGTGAGCGGCGGCCAAGGGCCTGCCAAATTTGTGCTGTCTGTAAAGAGGGCGAGGGAGCAACGCAAGGCCTCAATTGCCGTAAAGTGCGCCGGCGTCGATGCGAAATGCACGGCACCCCGGCTGGGAGGCCACTTCGCTCTTGCCCCGCTGCGTCCCGTTCGACTATCGCAGCAGCGCAGAAGAGGGACGAGATGGACAGCTTTCCGAAAAACGCATTGGGCATGGTCAGGAAAATGACCGAAAAAGGCGCCGAACAGCCGGAAAAGGCGATTGCCTTTCAGGGCGCGCCCGGTGCCAATTCCCATCTCGCCGCGCTCGACTATGCGCCGGACGGCCTGCCGGTTCCCTGTTTCTCCTTCGAGGACGCGATTGACGCGGTAAAGCAGGGCACGGCGGGCTGCGCGATCATCCCGATTGAAAATTCGCTGCACGGCCGGGTGGCGGACATCCATTTCCTGCTCCCCGAATCGGGGCTGCATATCGTCGACGAATATTTCATGCCGATCCGCCATTGCCTGATGGCGCAATCTGCCGATGCCGAGATCCACACGGCGATGAGCCATCCGCAGGCGCTCGGCCAGTGCCGCCATTATCTGCGCAAACGCGGGATCATTCCGGTGGCCTATGCCGATACTGCGGCCGCGGCGGCCTTTGTCGCCCAGTCTGACGATCCCCATGCCGCCGCCATCGCGCCCCGGCTGGCTGCGCAGATCTATGGCCTGCAGCCGATCGAGGACGCAATCGAGGATGCGCCGGACAATATCACCCGTTTCGTCGTGCTGGCCCCGGAGGCAGTGGTGCCCGAAGCCAATGGCCCGTTGATGACGACCTTCGTGTTCGAGGTCAAAAATATCCCGGCTGCCCTTTACAAGGCGCTGGGCTGCTTTGCGACCAATGGCGTCAACATGACCAAGCTGGAAAGCTACCAGCAGGGCAGCAGCTTTGCCGCGACCGAGTTTTTCGCCGATATCGAGGGTGCTCCCGGTGATCCGGCGATCGACCGGGCGCTTGCCGAACTCGGCTTTCACTGCAACAGCGTGCGCCTGCTCGGTACCTATCGGCAGGCCCGGGCGCGGACGGTCATCGACTAGCCGCTCGCTAGCCGTTCGACGATTCGACGTCATTGCCGAACAGGACGATCATTACCCCGAGTATTGCCAGCAGGATGAAGCCGACGCCCTTGAGCCGGTGGCCCTTGATCAGGAAGGCCCGCCGCGCGGCGATCACCGACTGCAGCGTGTAATAGAGCGCAAAGGCGCGGCTGGCATAAGCGATGATCTGGAAGATATCGACGCTCCAGGTGAGGAGCAGGCCGATCCCCACCAATATCGCATAGCCGGTGCGCGCCTTGACCTGACCGCGGGTCAGTTCCTCGACCAGCCCGCCCGAACCGCTGGTATCGGCAATCGCCGCGCTGAACTGGGCCGCCAGCGCGGCGGCGACCAGCAGCAGCGGCAGGATCGGCGTGATGATGCCCATCATGTCGATGATCGCGGTCTCGGTCAGGGCAAATTGTTCGCGCTCGAAACTATAGGCAAACAGGCCGATATAGATCATGTAGATCACCGCGCTGACGATCTGCGCCAGGCGCATCGACTTGATCCGGGTGGGGGCATCATAGTCATGGCCGAGATAGCGCGAGGTTTCAAAACCCTGCACCGTGATGATCAGGCCGAAGGCCAGCGTGATCGCCGGCCAGCCGGACAGCAGCGGCGGATGAACGAACAGGGTGGCGGCGCTGGCCTTCTGGTAGAAATACCAGGTCAGGCCGACCAGCAGGCCGACGATGATCGCCAGCTTCAGCGTCACCGCGCCATATTCCATTTTTTCCAGCGCCTTGAACCCGCGGGTCCAGCCGACGATCAGGATCAGGATATAGACCGCCGAGGTCAGCAGCTTGGCATTGGCGACGCTGTCATAACCGGTCAGGCTGACGCCGAAGGCGCCGAACAGGTTGAGATAATAGCCGACCGAAATGGTGAAGGCAAAGACCAGTGCCCAGGACGCGGCGATTTCCAGCCGGTTGATCCCGTCATCCTGGACCGGCTCGCGGACATTGCGATGGAAAATATTGAACCGGATCGCCGCGCCGAACAGAAAGGCGCCCAGACACAGGCCGGCCATGACCGCGGGTGCCGCATATCCATAGTCCGACACCAATATCGGTGCGAGCACGAGAAAGCCGCTGCCGATGATCGAGGCCAGCGGCGTCACCGTCGCGCGCCAGACCAGCGATTTCGACAGGCGCGGCGCGACCAGCATCAGGCCGGTCGCGATCACCGACAGGATGATGAAAATATTGAATATCACGGCAAGATCCGATGGTTCCGCTTGGGATGAGTGCAGGATAGGCGTGTCGCCGATCCCTTGTCGACGGGTTTTTCGCGGATCTCGCGAAGCCACTGGCTTTCGATGGCGGTCAGGGTCACACGGGTCACACCCCCTTTAGTGAAAAGACCTGCTGTCCGGGTCGGGTTGATCCCGCCTGATTTCGTCGACATCACCATCGTCGTCGAGGCCTTCGGGATCCGCTTTCGCCCAGAAGTCCGGTCCGTCCAGCATGCCGCTGCGCTCGGCGCGCGCCCATTGCAGGTCGTCCCAGTTTTCCGCCTCGTAAGGATCGAGATCCGACGTGTCGATGTCCTCCGGCGGGGTCCGGGCGATCCGGTCGCGTTCCTGACACATCTCGAGCCGGGCCAACAGCGCCTCATCACTCGGTTCCGGGCGGCTGCCCCTCGAATCGAACGTGCGCCGGACCCGGGCCGCTTCATCCTGCCGCGCCAGCATCGCGGCGCAATCATCGCCTTCGCCGATCGCCTCGACCATAGCGTCGAAATCGGCGGCGGCTTCGCGTGCCGGGTCGCCGGCCATGTCGATGCCGTCGGCCTTGGCATCGAGCCGCGCCAGCGCGGCGAGCAGCAGCCCGGGCGAAAAGCGCGTGCGCTCGCCCACTTCCTCGCCATGATACCAGACGGTCTCGTCCCAACCGCACAGACCCTTGTCGAGCAAGGTCTCAGCAAACAGATCGCGGGCATGGATCAGCGCCGCGTCCCAGGCGCGATCAAAGGCGCGCCCCTCCTGTCGCCGGCGCAGGCGATAGGCGCCTTCGCGGCTCATCCCGACATAGGCAGCGGAAGCCTTGACCGAGCCGCAGCGGGCGAGGGCTTCGAGGAATTCGCGCTGCTTTTCGGGGGTCCAGCTGGGCTGGGGGGCTGGGGGGAGATCATTGGGGAAAGATTGGTCGTTCATGGTCGTCATCCTCTATTTGGGTAAAAGGAATGACTAGCATAACCTATTTGGTTTGTTGTAGGAAAGGGGGGGCATGTTGGGTCGCTGGAAAATCGCCAACAGGCCAGTCGTTGCAGTTCGGGGACAGTCGGCGTTCGCACGATGACGCAGGCCTTGCCGAGGGGGCTTGGCATGGATCGCGGGGACTTGTTCAAGGCACGGCGAGCGCAGGCCGCTCCGGCAGGCCTATGCCTGCGCGGCGGCTGCCAGCGGCTTGCGCTGGGCGGCGATGAAATAGAGCATTGTCCCCACCAGCAGGATCAGGCCTAGCATCCGGAATGCCTCGGCGCTCGCGTGGCTGGCGACCCAGAGCGACGAAGCGGCGGCGAGCAGCGCGACCGGCAGGTGCCAGAACGGGGCCTTCTCGGTATCCCTCTGCTCCAGCACGGGCAGGGCCAGGGCCGTCAGGAAATACATCACCAGCCGCGACAGCGTGCTGGCGACGGCAAGCACGGCGAAACCGGCCCATAGGCTGAACAGGATCGCGGCACCGCCATAGAAAAGAATCGATATGTCGGGGGTCTGGAACCGCCGCGAGACATGTGCGAAAGCGCGGGGCAGTGTGCCCTGTTCGGCCATGCCATAGGTCATCCGCGGCGTGACGATGCCGCCGGACAAGGTGTTGGCGCCGATCGAGAAAGCCGCAGCCAGCGAGACTGCAATCACGCCCACCTGCCCCATCAGTTCACCCGCCGCCGCGGCCAGAGCGCTTTCGTTTCCGATGACCGCGGGAGCGATCGCGAGATAGGCCCAGGTCACCAGCATGTAGAAGAGCGCAACCGCCGCCAGCGTCGTCATCAGCGCCAGCGGGATATTCCTTTTGGGATCGCGCAATTCTCCGGCCGCGAATGTCCCGTTCTCGAACGCCATATAGGCATAGAAGGTCAGCAGCACGACGCTTTCGAACGCCGAGAAATCCGGCAGGCTGAGCCCGACTGCCGCGTCGCGGGTGGCAAGGCCGATCCCCACGAGAACCAGCAACGGGGCGAGTTTGACAATGGTCATCAGGCCCAATGTCCCCATCGAGGTGCGCATGCCGACGAGGTTCACGATGGTGGTGAAGAGGATGAAGCCGACCACGGCGCTGGCTCTCAGGACCGGATCGTCGAGCACCGGGAACAAGACGGCCAGATAGGCGACGGTCACCTGGGTGTTGGCGGCCACGGCCACGACGCCCGAAGCATAGCGCGTCCAGCCCGCCTGGAAGCCGACGAAAGGGCCGAAGGCGGCATGGGTATAGAGGACCGGTCCGCCATGGCTGTCAAAACGGGTAGCGAGAATGGAAAATACAAGCGCCAGTGGCAGGATCAGCAGCGCACCGAACAGCATCATCCATGGTGCGAAATTGCCGACGGCGCCGACCATGATGGCGGGCAAGGCGAAAATGCCTGCGCCGATCATGCCATTCACCGGGAAAAGCGCGGTGCCCCAAAAGCCCACCGTGCGCGGAAGTGTTTGAGATTCCGCCATGTTTCTCCCCTGAATGCCCTTGCATTCCCTACACCGGGGTCAAATCATGCGCAAGCAGAGGTCGAAATGAAAAGCAGCCGACGCGGCGAGCCACGCTTGTGCGCTGCACCGGTCTGCCGCGTAGGCGCTATTTCCGGCGTTTCTTGCGCGCGGCATAGCGTTCGTCGCGGGCGGCCTTTTTCTCGGTTTCGGTCAGGCCAAGGGCGAGCTTGGGCTTCGCCTGTTCCTTGGCGGCCTTGCGCTCTGCCTTCTGCTGCTCGAACGCGGCGCGTTTCTCTGCGCTGGCCTTGGCCTGCTTCTGCTCGCGTGCCAGTTCGGCGGCCTTGCGCTCGGCCAGGACTTCCGGGCTGAGGGGCTTTTTGGCCTGCAGTTTCTTGAGCGCGGCCTGCTTGGCCTTGGCGGCCATCCGGGTGCGTTCCTGGAAGCCTGGTTCTGAAAATGGCGGCATATGCGTTGACAATTCCTTGATCGAGATGGACGTTGATGATCGGCCGTGCGCCGAAAACAGGTGCCGCCCGTACAGCCATTGACGCCGTCGGGCAATGTTTAAGCGACCGCAGCGGATTATCGGGCGTCACGGAGGCGGCGGACCGGGCGACCGGACCGCGCCGGTTCCGGATGCGCCGACAGGGGATATTCCGGGGCATTGTCGCCGCAGCGCCGGGCCGCCCTTAATGATTTATTGGGGGTTTACCCTTATGACGGGCGGCATATTTGTCGTTTGACCCTTTCAGGATCGCGACGCGGATATTTGCGGGGGGCAATCATCTTTTCACGGCGTGACTTCATGGCGGGTGCCGCTATGGCCGGAATCGCGGGACTCGCGGGCTGTACCGGCCGGTTCGGTTCGGCCAGTTCCTATCTGACGCCGGTGCTGCGGCCGCAAAATCACAATGTGGTCACCCACTGGTGCGACATCATGCTGCAGCAGATCCGCGACCAGCGGGTGCCGCCGCCGCGCGCGGCCTACAATATGGCGATGCCGACCGCCGCCGGCTTTCTGGCCGCCAATGGCATATTGCAGGCCTATGACGATCCGTTCGGCATCGGTCCCGGGCCACGCGGTGCCGATCCGGAAATGGCCTATGGCGTGGCCTTTGCCACGGCTGCATCGGAAGCGTTCCAGCAGCCCTTTGTCGGCGAGCGGAGGCATTTTGCCAATGCGATAGCCGATGGCGAGGCCAAGTCGCTCGGCGCGGCATGGGGCCGGCAGGTCGGGCTGACCATCGTCAAGATGCGGACCCGCGACGGATCGCAGCCGAGCAAGGTCAACTATTATCTGGACCGCTACCGGCGCCGCCACGATGCGCTGCAATGGACGCCGACCGGCCCGCTCTACAGCGCCAGGCCCGGCCCAGCCTTTGACAGCTTTTCCCGGCCGCTGTTCCCGGGCCACGGCCAGATCACGCCCTGGACCATGGGGCGCACGGAAAATTTCCGGACCGCTCCCTTTCATGACCCGGCCAGTCCGGAATTTGCGCGAGACTTTGCCCAGGTCCGGGCTTTGGGCGCTGCCGACAGCCGCGAGCGGACCGCCGACCAGAGCGAGATCGCGATGTTCTGGGAAGATGGTCCCTGGGGGATCACGCCGCCGGGCCATTTCATGCTGATCGCGATCCAGGTGCTGCAGGACCGCAACCTGTCGTTCATCGAATGGGCGCGGGCGATGGCGCTGCTCGGGATGACCCAGTGCGACGCCTCGATCCAGGCCTGGGACACCAAATATCGCCATGACGTGATCCGGCCGGAAACGGCGATCCGCCACCGCGCACCCAAGTTCGGCAATCCCGATCCCCGGGTCGAACGCGAGCAGGGGTGGCGCAGCTATATTCCGACCCCGGAATTTCCTTCCTATACCTCCGGCCATTCGACCTTTGGCGCCGCCGGTGCGACGATGATCGCGCATATCCTGGGCACCGATGAGGTGCGCTTTTCGCATGAGTCGCCCGACCAGGTGCTCTGGCCGCGGCTGCGCGGAGTCAGCCGCCACTGGAACCGGCTGAGTGACGCCGCCGAGGAAAACGGCATGAGCCGAATCTACGGCGGGGTGCACTGGCTGCGCGACCATCTGGTGGCGATGGAGGCCGGCACGGCGATCGCCGATCACGCCCATCGCCGCTATTTCCGGCGGAGGGTCTGAACGATGGCATCCGGATATTCTCCTGCGCTGTCGGCCGCGGTGGCATTCGGCGCGCTTGTCCTGGCCGCCTCTCCCGCCAGCGCCCAGATCAGCCTCAATTATGACAATCTGTCCTCCTTCGAGGAGCCGCTGGCGTTTGAAATTGGCGAAGCCACGGTGCTGGTCGGCGGCGTGGTCGACGTGCCGGTGACGCTGCCGCTGGACGATAGCATATTCGACAGCGATATCGATGCCAGCCTGATTGCCAATATCGATCTCAGCATCGAGATGCAGCTTGCCAACCGCTGGAATGTCGGGATTTCCTATTTCGGCCAATATGACGAGAATGCGGATGACTATACCGACAATGTCGCCGGTTTCGTCCGCACCAGCTGGGGCAGCGTGATCGGCGGCAATGTCGACGGTCTGGTGCGCGAAGCGACGCGGCGGCGGCGCGGGACCGGCAATGCGCTGTTGGCATTTGACGATTTCTACGGCCGGATCAACCGGTGGGGCGGCGGCTATAGCGGGCGCTTTGGCCCAACCACGCTGACCGGCATTGCCGACGGCGATGGCCATTTCGAGCTCGGCGCGCAATTCCAGCGGCCGATCGGCCGGAAGGATTATCGCTTCACCGCGCGCGTCGCCCGGGCGCGCTACCGGGCAGCGGACGGGCTGACCGACTTTGCCACTATCGGCGCGGGCGCGGTCGGCGAATTTGTCTATGGCAGCAGCCTGTTCGACCTGGGAGCGGGATATGAAAATCTGAAGGCCGGTCGGGTCAATCTCGATCGCTGGTATCTGTCCGGCGGCGCGCGCACCAAGATCGGCGTGCTCAGCCTGTCCGCGGCGGGCCATTATGGCGAGCTGGACGGCACGCCGGAATCGTCGGCCTCGCTCGGGATCCGCTATGAAATCGCCCGCGGCCTGTCGACCAATCTCGGCGTCAATGCGCGCAAGGCGCAGGTCGCGCGCGACGGCATCTCGATCGTCGACGAGGATGAAACCAGCGCGACCGCATCGGTGCGCTACAGCTTCTAGGCCTCCGGCCGGCTAGCGTCCGGCCAGTTTCTTGGCTTCCGCCAAATGGGTCCGGCCGATGCGGATTTCGGTGCCGCATTTCAGGCAGGCCATCCACACGCCGCCGCCATCGTGGCGCAGGCCGGCAATCCAGTCGCGCCTGACCAGATGCGACCGGTGCAGGCGGATGAACTGTTCGGGGTTCAGCCGCTCTTCCAGGCCGGTGATGGTCTGGTGCAGCAGATAGCTGACAGGGCCGACGTGCAGCCGCATATAGTCGCGTTCGGCCTCGACCCGGTCGATTTCGGTGGCGACGATGCGGCGCAGCTCGGATTTGTAGGGCACCCAGAATTCTTCCGCCCAGGGCGAGTCATCCGCCTCGCTGGCGCGCGGTTCCGCGGTGCGTTCGCGGACCCTGGAAATGGCCAGGCTCAGCCGCTCGCGTTCGACCGGTTTCAGCACATAGTCGATCGCGGCGACATCAAATGCCTCGACCGCGAAACGGTCAAAGGCGGTGACAAAGATGATCGCCGGGGCATCGGGCTTGCCGGACAGCGCGCGGGCGACATCGAGCCCGTCCTTGCCGGGCATGGCGATATCGAGCAGCAGCAGGTCGGGTTTCAGTTGCTCGGTCAGACGCAGCGCCGCCTCGCCGTCGCTGGCGGTCCCGATCAGGTCGATATCGGGTTGCCGGGCGCAGAGCAGTTGCAGGCGTTCGATCGCCAGCGGTTCATCATCGACAATCAGCGTGGTCAGCGGTTTATGTTCAATCTCTTCGGTCATGGGTTATCCAGCATCAGGGGCAGGGTCAGCTGTGCAATATAGCCGCCTTCTGCCGGACGTACAGTCTGCAGGCTGGCATGGCGGCCAAAGCGCGTTTCGAGCCGGTCACGGACATTGGCGAGGCCAATGCCGCTGTTCGCGCCATTGTCGTTCAGATCGACCGGCCGCGGATCGCCGTCATCGGCGACGGTGAGGATCAGATTGTCGCCGTCGGACCGGGCGCTGATCGTGATCGTGACCGGGCGCTTGCTGTGCGCCACGCTGTGCTTGATCGCATTTTCGACCAGCGGCTGCAGGATCAGGCCCGGGACCAGCACGCCGAGCAGTTCGTCGGGAATATTGACCCTGGTCCGCAGCCGTTCCGGGAAACGGACCGCTTCGATGTCGAGATAGAGATTCTGCAGATGCACTTCTTCCGACAGGGGCACATCCTCGAGCGGATCGCCGGACAGGCTGGTGCGATAGAATTTCGAAAGGTTGAGGATCATTTCCTCCGCTTCTTCCGGCTGGCTGCGCATCACCAGGGTGCTGAGGCTGTTGAGCGTGTTGAACAGGAAATGCGGATTGACCTGGTAGCGCAGCGATCGTAGCTCCGCATCCTGTGCCGCCTGGGCAAAGCGGGCGGCCTTGCGCTCGACCTGCCGGACCTCCCCGGCATAGCTCAGGGTCAGATAGAGCGAGGCCCAGCTGACGATGAAGAAAAAGCGCGACGTGGCGTCCTCGGAAATCGCCTTGAGCGCAAAATTCTCCTGCGCCATATATTTGCGCATTTCCTCGACATGGGCCTCGTCCCACAGATTTTCCGGATAATAGATGTTGAATACATAATGATTGAACCCGGCGATGAGGATCGCGCAGGGGATCGCGGCGGCAAAGGCGGTGATGATCCGGGTGGACAGCGCCCGGTCCTCAAACTGCCGGAGAAACAGGTAGAGCAGATAGGTGATGCCGATGCCGAAAATCGTCACGACAATGCGGCGCATCGCCATTTCGCCCTGGGCCGGCCAGTCGCCGATCGATGCCCGCAGCGTCAGGACGATTACATAGAACAGCCAGAATCCGAGGATTGACAGGATTGCCACCTGATGTCCGACCGACGGCTTGTGATTTCCCAGTTCAAATTTTCTCATGTGCGTTCAATTCATCATTTCGAGGCAGCTTAGGGCAATATGGTATCAATTGTCTCTAGGGGAATCGTGACCGGTCGAAACAGGCTTGCCGTTGGTCGAAACTTTCTAAGCAAGGCGCGCAATTTTCCGAATTTTCGGGCCCGGATTGCAATAATTCTGCCCATGTTTAACCAATTGCTAACCATGTTTGGCTCAAATGTCCGTGTGGGAAAAGTCCACAAGGAGGTGCGACAGCATGACCAAGGAAGTAAGACCGGTACCCGGCGCCATGACGTTGACGGAAATGAAGGAATTCGCGGGCTTCAGCTCCGCGGCGCAGCGCTATATCCGCCGGTCTCTGGATGTCGGCCTCGAACGGTCCGACGCCATCGAGACATGGTCTCGCGACGCGGTCGAGGAGGCCGGGATCAAGGTCCAGATGTCCCTCTACCGGCGGCTCGCCGAGATTCGCAAGGCAATCCCGCAGGATTGCGCGATCAACAGCATCGAGGCGTTCATGCCGGCGCTGATTTCCCTTGCCGCCTATGATCTGGGGCAGGGCCGGATCCAGAGCTTTCCGGCCTTCCGTTTTCTCTACGAGCGTCTGCTCGGGCCGGATGCCCGTCCCTGGCTGCCCGGCGCCTTTTGCGCGGCAGCGGCGCTTCCGCATCTGCACCCGAAGAGCCGCAAGGGTCTGCTGCAGTCGATCAGCGAGGCCGCCGCGACGGCACCCGGCTGGTCAAACCGCGAACCCAGTTTTTTCCCCGAATGGGTCGACAAGGTGGACATGAACAAGGCGGCCCATTGACTGCGCCCGGCTAGGTGGTTGCCGGCCTTCCGGTCAGCGCCGCTTCATAGTCGCTTTCGGCGCGCTGGATCAGATGCCGGTCGTCCTCGTTCCAGGGATGAAATCCGGGCAGGAAGAATTTGCACCACGGGATGATGATCGCGCGGGCAATGCCCGGCTTGACCAGCAGGAATTTCAGCAATCTGAGCTTCACCCGCCAGCCGGTCATACCGTCCTGCGCGAGCAGGTCGAGCGAGTCATTCCAGCGATTGCCCCAGAAATTGCGCGTGATCACCAGCATCATCAGCGCCTTCACCTTCCAGCGTTGCCAGCGGCTCCAGTCGCGGGTCGCATAAAGCCATGTGTCATAGGCGACGCCCTTGTGCTCAATCTCTTCGAGCGCGTGCCAGCGCCAAAGATCGGCAGTTTCCGGATCGGAATCCTGCCAGTGGCGGGGGTTGGCAAGAAATTGCTGGGCCATGATCGCGGTAAAATGTTCGAGAATCATTGTCGCGGCCAGATTGGCAATTTTCGGCCGGTCCTTGGTCATCGCCAGCGATTCGGTAATGCGCTGTTCGATTCGGCTGGTGTCATAGCCATTTTCCTCGACCCGGCGGTTCAGCGCCAGATGTTCGCGGCTGTGGATCACTTCCTGCTGGATGAAGGCGCGGATTTCCTTTTGCAGCTTCTGCGGCGTGCGATCGCGGAATTCCTTCACGCTTTCGATGAAGAAGGCCTCGCCGCGCGGGAAGGTGAGCGACAGGCAATTGTAGAAGGCGGTCGCAACCGGATCGCCATTTTGCCAATATTTTCCGGGATCATATCCCTCGTGCCGGCCAAAACGACGGTCGCGGGGCGTGATTTCATGACCCGCAGGCGTGGGGGTCTGGATGGTTTCGGGTTCGGTGCTGACGGAGCCAAGCATGTTCATCAGATGTTTCCATTACGCGAAATGCAGACTATAGCTAATTTCAGTGATAATAAGGTTGCTTACATAAATGTCAATAGCGAAACGCCGTCTCTCCCCGGAAGAAAGCCGCGGCATGGCGCTGGCTGCGGCCCGCGACCTGCTGATGGAAACCGGCCCGCAATCGGTCACCCTGAAGGCCGTTGCCGGACGGATTGGCCGCACCCATGCCAATCTCCTGCACCATTTCGGTTCCGCTTCGGGCCTGCAAAAGGCGCTGGCCGCCTATCTGTCCGATGAAGTCTGCGGTATGATCGCCCAGGCGATCCAGAAGTCCCGCACCGGCGAAGGCAGCGTGCGCGACATCGTCGACCTGACCTTCGATGCCTTTGACAAGCAGGGGGCCGCGGCGCTCTGGTCCTGGATGATGCTGACCGGCAATGACGACGCGCTCGACCCGATTGTCGATGCGATCCATGCCCTGGTCGATGATATCGGCGAGGAAGGTCATCAGGACCGCGAAATGCACGAAGACACGCTGGCGCTGGTGCTCATGGCGCTTGGCGATGCGCTGATCGGCGAGCGCCTGTCCGGCTCGCTGGACCTGGCCCGCGACAGTGCCCGAGACATGGCAGAACGGCAATTGTTCCATGCCCTAGAGCGCTGGAAAAGCGAGCACGAAGCCTAGGTTGCGCTGACTGGCTCAGTCCCTGGCGAACAGCTGGTCGTCGCTGGCAAAGGCCTTGAACTCCAGCGCATTGCCGCTCGGATCCTGAAAAAACATCGTCGCCTGTTCCCCGGCCTGTCCGCGGAAGCGGATTGTGGGCGGGATGACAAAGGCGACAGAGGCTGCGGTGAGGCGGTCGGCCAGGGCCTGCCACGCCGGCATCGTCAGCACGACCCCGAAATGCGGCACCGGGACCGCCTCGCCATCGACCGGATTGACCAGCGGCCGCGCCTCGAAATTCCCGTCGAGATGCGCGACAATCTGATGTCCGAACAGATTGAAATCGATCCAGTGCGGGTCGCTGCGTCCTTCTGGACAGCCCAGCAGGCCGCCATAGAAATGCCGCGCCGCATCGAGATCATGGACCGGGAAGGCGAGATGGAAAGGGCGCACCGGCGCGGCGGGATCAATGTTCATTGCGGGGCTGTTTCTCTTCCGGGGCGGCGAGGACAAAACAATGGTCGAAATCCAGATCGGAACCCAGGCCCTGCGATTCCCGTTTTTTGGCGTCGGCCAGCATCGCTTCGCGGCTTTGCGTCAGCAAAATATCGCTTTCCTGTCCGCTCAGCCCCTCGGCCCGCATTTGATCGCGGGCACGGCTGTCGAGCACGGACGCCAGGGTCTTCAGATCCTGCGCGGTCTTCGACAGCCCTTCGCGGTCGTGGACTTCCTCATAGGCCAGCTGCAGCATCCCGGCGCACTGTGTCAGGTCGGGCTTGGGCCTGGGCGGGAGGGCGGCATCGAGCAGGGGCAGGCAGGTTGCCATTTCGCTGCGGACCAGTTCGTCCGGGTCAGCCGCGGCCTGCGCCATCGCTTGCTGGTCCGCCACCGCCGCCAATATCTCTTCCCGCACCTGTTCCCGGCTTCTGCCGGTTTCGGCCATGATCTGCTGGCCGACCAGTCCGGCATAGGTGGCGCCGCGTTCGGTGAGCAGCGGATAGTCGAGCGCGCTTTCGACGCCGCGCTCCTGTTCCGAGGCGACGATCGCCAGAATGGCCACGCAGGACAGGTCGCGGCGCTGGCTATCGGCGAGCGGTGCGGGCGGTTCGGCTGCCGGTTGCGACAGCATCATCATCAGCAGAGGGAGCATGTTCATGGACCGCCAATAGCAAGCAATTGCCGGTTCGGGCAATTAGCAATTGAATGGTGATCGCGAACACGGCAAAAGCCGCCGGTGTCAAAAATCCAGCAAATGATCGCCCGCTACCCCCGGGGAATCGCGCTTGTCGCCGGGGCGGTCAGCGCCACCGGCTTTGCCCCCCTCAACCTGTGGCCGCTGACCCTGCTGATGCTGGCCTTGTGGATGGCGACCCTGATGCAGGCGCAGAGCCGCAAGGGCGCCTTTTTCACTGGCTGGCTGTTCGGCCTCGGCCATTTCGTGGTCAGCCTCAACTGGATTGCCAAGGCCTTCACCTTCCAGGCCGCGATGCCGGAGTGGCTGGGCTATGTCGCGGTGGTGCTGCTGTCGCTCTATCTGGCAGTTTTTCCGGCGCTGGCGGGACTGGGTGCGTGGCTGATCGGGAAAGCCAGGCCGCTGGCTTTCATTTTCGCCCTGGCCGGCTTCTGGATCATCACCGAATGGCTGAGAAGCTGGGTGTTCAGCGGGTTTATCTGGAGCCCGCTCGGCACGATCACGCTGCCGCTGGGGCGGATGGCGGATCTCAGCATGCTGATCGGTTCCTATGGCCTGTCCGCGCTGCTGTTTGCCGGGGCCGGCGGCCTGTGGCTGCTGTTCCGGAAAAAATGGCGGGCAGCACTGCCGCTGCTGCTGCTGTTTGCAGGATTGGCGCTGCTCCCCCGTCACCAGATGCAGCCGGTTGCCGCGGGCCAGCCGCTGATCACCGTGGTCCAGCCCAATATCGGCCAGCAGGACAAGTGGCAGGCCGGCTATGAGGAGCAGAATCTGGCCAAGCTGGCGCAGCTGACGGTGCGGCAAGACGACAGGCCGCGGATCATCTTCTGGCCGGAGGCGGCGATTCCCGACTATCTCGAGACCGGCTATCCGGCGCGCTATTATTACGGTCGTCCACCGGAATTTGTCCGGCATCAGCTCGGCGCGCTGATGAAGCCCGGCGACATGCTGGTGCTGGGTGCGCTCAAGCTGGAATTTGCGACAGCGGGCGGGCGCGCGGTCGGTGCCCGCAACAGCGTCTTCGCGATGGACGCGCAGCGCGAGCTGGTCGGTCGCTATGACAAGGCGCATCTGGTGCCTTATGGCGAATATCTGCCGATGCGGCCGTTCCTGTCGGCAATAGGCCTGTCCCGGCTGGCGCCCGGCGATTTTGATTTCTGGCCGGGGCCGGGGGCCCGTTCGATCGATCTCGGCAAGTTCGGCAAGGCCGGCCTGCAGGTCTGCTATGAAATCATCTTCTCCGGACAGGTGGTGGATCGCGGCGACCGACCGGATTTCATCTTCAACCCGTCCAACGATGCCTGGTTCGGCAGCTGGGGGCCGCCGCAGCATCTGGCCCAGGCGCGCCTGCGGGCGATCGAGGAGGGGCTGCCGGTGATCCGTTCCACCCCGACCGGCATTTCGGCGGTGATCGACGCGAACGGCACGGTCCGGGCGAGCGTGCCGATGGGCAAGGCAGGCCGGATCGACACCCGCCTGCCGCACGCGAAAGCCGCGCCGCTTTTTGCCCGCCATGGCAATCTCCTGCCGCTCGGTCTGGCGCTGATTTTGCTGCTATCTGCCATTGCCATAAGGGTGCGCGCCCGTTAAAGCACATATAAACATTTCCTTATGTCCCAGCGGCCAGTCTCTTTCTGGCCAAAATCAGGAATTTATGATGCGTTCAGAATTTATCTTCACCTCCGAATCAGTCTCTGAGGGCCATCCTGACAAGGTTTCGGACCAGATTTCCGATGCCATTGTCGACCTGTTCCTGTCGAAAGACCCGGAAGCGCGGGTTGCCTGCGAAACCCTGACCACCACCGACCGCGTGATTCTGGCCGGCGAGGTTCGCGGCAAGGGCATGATCGACACCGACGGCAACTGGGCGCCGGGAGCGCTGGAGGAAATCGAGACCGCGGCCCGCGAGACGGTCAAGAAAATCGGCTATGAGCAGGACGGGTTTCACTGGCAGAATCTGACCTTCGAAAATTATCTGCACCCGCAATCGGCGCATATCGCACAGGGCGTGGACGAAAGCGGCAACAAGGATGAAGGCGCCGGCGACCAGGGCATCATGTTCGGCTATGCCAGCGACGAAACGCCGGAACTGATGCCGGCGACGCTGCAATTTTCGCACCAGATACTGAAGCAGATGGCCAATGACCGGCACAGCGGCAAGGCACCGTTTCTCGAGCCCGACAGCAAGAGCCAGGTCACGCTGCGCTACGTCAACGAAGTGCCGGTGGAGGCGGTTGCGCTGGTGGTCTCGACCCAGCACGCGCCCGGCTATTACAAGGACAGCGACAATCCGGCGCTCTATCAGGAATTGCGCGACTATGTGATGGGCGTATTCCACAAGGTGCTGCCGGAAGGCTTTATTACCGACAAGACGGTGATCCACGTCAACCCGACCGGCCGCTTTGAAATCGGCGGCCCGGACGGCGACGCCGGTCTTACCGGACGCAAGATCATCGTCGATACCTATGGCGGCGCCAGCCCCCATGGTGGCGGGGCCTTTTCCGGCAAGGATCCGACCAAGGTCGATCGTTCGGCCGCCTATATCACGCGCTATCTGGCGAAGAATATCGTCGCCGCGGGTCTCGCCAAGCGCTGCGCCATCCAGCTGTCCTATGCGATCGGCGTCGCCGAACCGCTGTCGATCAACGTCGACCTGCACGGCACCGGCAAGGTCAGCGAAGAGAGGCTGGAAGAAATATTGCCGCAGCTGGTGCGGCTGACGCCCAAGGGCATCCGCACCCATCTCGGCCTGAACAAGCCGATCTACAGCCCGACCGCCGCCTATGGCCATTTCGGCCGCAAGGCGGAAGGTGACCTGTTCACCTGGGAGAAGACCGATCTGGTGGACGCGCTGAAAGCCGCGCTCTGAGGTCGATATTGTTGCCTAGCGTCTCCATTCCATGACCGCCTACAAGGACGGCGATCCGACCACAATCCGCCAGCTCTACGGTCGGCGGCAAGGCCATGCGCTGCGCGATCAGCAGGTCGAGCTGGTCGAGAAGCTGCTGCCGCAAATCGCCGTGCCGACCGAAGGCCCGGTGACCGCCGCATCGCTGTTCGGCGGTGACCGGCCGCTGCATTTCGAGATTGGTTTTGGCGCCGGCGAACATCTGGCGAGCCGCGCCGACATGCTGCCCGATCATGGCTTTATCGGCTGCGAGCCCTATCTCAACGGTGTCGTTGGAGCGCTGCAGCATGTCCGCGACCAGCATCTTGGCAATGTCCGGCTGCATATGGGCAATGCGCTGGACGTGCTGGAACGGATTCCCGATGGAGCGCTGAGCTTCGTCTATTTGCTGCACCCCGACCCCTGGCCGAAGGCGCGGCACGCCAAGCGGCGTTTCATGAATCATGGGCCGGTGGACCTGATTGCGGCGAAGCTGAAACCCGGCGGCGAATTTCGTTTCGGTACCGACCATCCGGTCTATCTGGAATGGGCCTGCATGATCATGAACCAGCGAGACGAGTTTGACTGGCTGTGTGAAAGTCCGGCAGACTGGAAGATCCGTCCCGGTGGCTGGCCCGAGACCCGCTATGAAGCCAAGGCCCGCCGGCAGGGCCATGATGTCTGGTATTTTCGCTACCGGCGCAAATAAACCATCGGGCATTGGCCCCGTTCATATTTGAACCCCCGGATTTTCGCCGGATTCCGCCTTGGTAAACCGGTTTTTAACCATGACTGTAAAGCATCCTGTGATGCCGAACCTTAACCTTCCTTGTCTATCCCCTGCTTAACCAAAAAATTGGTCGCGCAAGATTATGACAGTACTGGGAGGTACCAGACAGATATGGACATTGCTCCGACTGTCGCTGATGCAGCGACCGATTATGATGGACAGACCAGAAGTGCAACGCCTGCCGACCTGCATATTCGACCCCGCAACCGGAATTTCGCCAGCGCGGTGATCGACCGCCGTCGCTGGGTGGGTGGAGACCCGGTTGCGTCCGCCTTTTTCAACGCCCTTTCGGTGACCTTTCCGAAAGGCGAGATTTTCTTCATCGAATCGGTCAAGAAGTTTCGCAAGAGCGTGCCACCGAAATTGCAGCGGGAAATCCGCGCGTTCATCCAGCAGGAAGCCATCCATAGCCGGGAACATCAATGCTTCAATGAACATCTCAAAGAATGCGATTTTGACATCAGCCGGCTGGAGCTGGCCATCAACAACGTGGTGGACGGCATTCGTACCATGCCCGACCATGCGCATCTTGTCGCCACCATGTGCATCGAGCATATCACCGCGATTCTGGCGGCCGAAGTGATTGCCAACCCGAAACATTTTGAACATGCCGACGAACATCAGCGCAAGCTGTGGCTGTGGCATGCTTCGGAAGAAATCGAGCATAAAGGGGTCGCCTATGACACCTGGCTGCACGTGACCAAGGACTGGAATCCCCTGAAATGCTGGTTCATGCGGTGCAGCTTCATGGCCAAAATCGCGCTGGGATTCACCAAGAACCGGGCCAAGGGCGTGCTTGATCTGCTGCGCCAGGACGGTATTTCGGGGCCGCGCGCATGGTGGGGACTGGCCCATTATGCCCTGATCGGCAAGGCACCGTTCCGGCGGACCTTGTGGCCGCTCCTGCAGTTTTTCAAACCGGGCTTCCACCCGTGGGATATCGACGACCGCCCGCTCATCGGCCTGGCCGAGAGCGAATATGAAGCGGCCATTCTGGTTGAGGTCGCGGGTGGTTCCGAAGCCTCTGCGCTGGCCGAGCGGCACGAGCGGGAGCGGCTCAAGAAAGTCGCCTGATCATGCTGCCAGTGGTCGCATGGCCTCGCATTTCTGGTCATCCTCCAGCAGGCAGGCAAATTCGATCGCCAGCACTTCCCTGTCCCTGCCCCGGCTGAACCGCCCGACGGTCTGTCCGGTCGGCTTGAATCCCAATTTCCGCAATACTGATCCCGAGGCCGGATTGTCGACAAAATGGCTGGCGACCAGACGCTTGTGCCCAAGGCTCCGCGCGTTCTCCATGACGGCCCGGCCAGCCTCGGTGGCATAGCCGCGGCCCCAGTGCCGGCGGCTGATCCAGTAGCCGAGTTCAGCATCGCCATTGTCCTGCGAATCGATGCCGATACAGCCCGCCAGTTGCGGTGTGCCTTCCGTCCGGCTGTAGATCAGCCAGCGGGGATTGGCAGGATCGGCGGGCAGCGACAGGAACTGCCGGGCATCGTCCAGCCGGTAGGGCCAGGGCGCGCTCGCCAGATTGCGGACAATCGCCTCATCATTGATCGCGGCGAACAAGGCGCCGGCATCTTCTGGCCAGCCGGGTCTCAGCAATAATCTTGGTGTAATGGCAAACATCGGGACTCTCCAAAGTCAATCTGCAACGCCCCCGGCCTTGACTGGTTAGCCCGCTAGCGGCTGACCGTTACAAGACCGTGACGTTACGACAGGGAGAGACAAAAAAAGGGAGAGGATGACCCTCTCCCTGAAATTGACGGTTCTGTTGAACCTGTCGGGTCATCCCTCTGGTGGATAACCCTTTATCGATTATCCGGTTATTCTGCGGCTTCCGCCATGACGTCGACGGACACATATTTGCGTCCGAGCTTGCCCTTGTGGAATTCCACCTTGCCGTCAATGAGCGCGAACAAGGTGTGATCCTTGCCCATGCCGACATTGCGACCCGCATGGGTCTGGGTTCCGCGCTGGCGGATGATGATATTGCCGGCGACAACGGCTTCGCTGCCAAATTTCTTGACGCCCAGACGACGACCTGCGGAGTCGCGTCCGTTGCGGGATGAACCACCTGCTTTTTTATGTGCCATGGTTTAGTCCTCTTTCTTCGCAGCCGGCTTCTTGGCTGCTGGCTTCTTTGCCGGAGCCTTCTTGGCTGCAGCTGGTTTTGTTTCGGTTTTCGCAGCAGCCTTTTTCGCTGGTGCTTTTGCTGCCGGTGCAGCCTTGGCTTTCGCGGCCGGCTTTTCTTCAGCAGGAGCCGCTTCCTTTGCAGGAGCCGCCTTCTTCGGTGCCTTTTCCGTACCGATCGCGCTGATCTTCAGCACCGTATGCTGCTGGCGATGGCCGTTCTTGCGGCGGTAGTTATGCCGGCGGCGCTTCTTGAAGATGATGACCTTCTCGCCTTTTTCCTGACCGAGAATCTCTGCGGAAACGGTCAGGCCCTTGACGTCCTTGATGTCGCCGCCGTCGCCGGCCAGCAAAACGTCGTCCAGGGTTATCGAATCACCAGCTTCGCCAGCTAGTTTTTCGACTGCGATAATATCTCCTGCGGCAACCCGATATTGTTTGCCGCCGGTGCGCACAATTGCGAACATGGCTATGTTTCCGTTTCCAATTTATGGTTCCAGCGCACAAGGCCGTTAACGCGAGTCTCTCGGCTCACGCTGGAAAGAGTGGGCAGCTAACCGATGAGGCTGGCGCTGTCAACCAGCTTAAGGCGATTTAGGCTATTCGCGGCAGACATGCTGCGCGCTGTATTGTCACTGCATATTGGCCGTTGCAGACCGGATAAGCCTCTCGTAAAGACATCATGATGAAAAAGCTCCCTGCTTTGCTGACGATTATCACGGTTTCACTGTCCGGTTGCGCGATGCAGGAGGGCGATTTTCCGTCGCTTCAGAAGCGACCCTATGAAGATCAGCCGATCATGGACGAAGCGGCAGCGCCCGCTACCGTCATTTCCTCCCTGCCCACGGACACGCAAGCCAGGCTGGATGCAGCAGTGGCGCAAAGCCGCGTAGCCGACCACGGGTTCCAGACCAGGCTGCCGG
>Ga0075467_10001063_pt1 | contig 22691 bp, 20 predicted proteins | sample DEB08_DNA_9_FD_75067 | JGI IMG/M metagenome (GOLD analysis project Ga0075467, IMG submission 75067) | Aqueous microbial communities from the Delaware River and Bay under freshwater to marine salinity gradient to study organic matter... | ecosystem: Environmental > Aquatic > Marine > Coastal ... | reverse complement strand
TCGGAATGGATAAGCAAGTGCTTACCAAAGAAGATATCATAACTATCGTAAAATATTTAATAGAGCTTATCAACTCAAAAGCAGAGATTGATGATATTGATCACTTATCAAACCGTCGTGTACGTACAGTTGGTGAACAATTATCTTCTCAGTTTGGTGTTGGTTTAGCACGTATGGCACGTACTATTCGTGAGCGTATGAACGTGCGTGATAATGAAGTGTTTACACCAATTGATTTAATTAATGCAAAGACCTTATCGTCTGTTATTAATTCATTTTTTGGTACAAACCAGTTATCTCAATTTATGGATCAAACAAATCCATTAGCTGAGATTACTCACAAACGTCGTCTATCAGCACTAGGACCTGGAGGATTATCTAGAGAGCGTGCAGGATTTGAGGTTCGAGATGTTCACTATACACACTATGGTCGTTTATGTCCTATTGAAACTCCTGAAGGACCAAACATTGGTTTGATTTCTTCACTTTCAGTTTTTGCAAAAGTGAATTCTATGGGATTCATTGAAACACCTTATCGTCCAGTTACAAATGGAGTAGTTGATATTAAAGGAGCTCCTGTTTACTTAAGTGCAGAAGAGGAAGAAGAAAAAATGATAGCGCAAGCAACGGTTAAAGTTGATGAAAACGGAAAAATACTTCATGATAAAGTTATTGCTCGTCAAGAAGGAGATTTTCCTGTAATTGATCCTAAAGATCTTCATTATACTGATGTTGCACCGAATCAAATTTCATCTATATCAGCATCTTTGATTCCTTTCTTAGAGCATGATGATGCCAACAGAGCATTGATGGGATCAAACATGATGCGTCAAGCTGTACCATTATTATTACCTGAATCACCTATTGTTGGTACTGGGTTAGAGCGTCAAGTTGCGTCAGATTCTAGAGTATTAATTAACGCTGAAGGTGAGGGAGTAGTAGAATATGTTGATGCAATTGAAATTGTAATAAGATATGATAGAACAGAAGAAGAAGCTTTAGTAAGTTTTGAATCTGACACTAAAACATATCCTTTAACTAAATTCAGAAAAACAAACCAAGGGACTTCTGTAAATCTTAAAGCCATTGTTAGAAAAGGTGATAAGGTATCAAAAGGTCAGGTATTATGTGAAGGTTATGCAACACAAGCAGGTGAATTAGCACTTGGTAGAAACATGAAAGTTGCTTTTATGCCTTGGAAAGGATATAATTTTGAGGATGCCATTGTGATTTCTGAAAAAGTTGTAAGAAATGATATTTTTACATCTATTCATATTGATGAGTACTCACTTGAAGTAAGAGATACTAAACTTGGTAATGAAGAACTAACTAATGATATTCCTAACGTTTCTGAAGAGGCTACAAAAGACCTGGATGAAAACGGGATGATTCGAATTGGTGCAGAAATTAAGCCAGGAGATATCTTAATTGGAAAAATTACTCCTAAAGGAGAAAGTGATCCAACACCAGAAGAAAAATTATTACGTGCAATTTTTGGTGATAAGGCAGGTGATGTAAAAGATGCATCATTAAAAGCTTCACCATCACTTCATGGTGTAGTAATTAATAAGAAATTATTTGCTAGAGCAATTAAGGATAAACGTAAAAGAGCTAAAGACAAAGAGGATATTACTCAATTAGAAGATATCTATGACAATAAGTTTGATGATCTTCAAGCTGTTTTAGTTGATAAATTATTTGCAATTGTTGGTGGTAAAACAGCACAAGGAATCCAGAATGATCTTGGGGAAGAAGTTTTTCCTAAAGGAAAAAAATTCACTCTAAAAATGTTAAATGCTGTTGATGATTATGCGCATTTAATATCTGGTAAGTGGACTACTGATAAGCAAACAAACAAACTTGTTGCAGATTTAATTCACAACTATAAAATTAAAGAAAACGATCTTCAAGGATCTTTACGTCGTGAGAAGTTTACAATTTCTGTTGGTGATGAATTACCTGCTGGAATTATCAAATTGGCCAAGGTTTATATAGCTAAAAAACGTAAGCTTAAAGTAGGAGATAAAATGGCAGGACGTCATGGTAACAAAGGTATTGTTGCTCGTATTGTTCGTCAAGAAGACATGCCATTCTTAGAAGATGGAACGCCTGTTGATATCGTATTGAATCCACTTGGTGTACCATCACGTATGAATATTGGTCAAATTTATGAAACTGTTCTTGGTTGGGCAGGTCAAAAATTAGACAGAAAGTATGCAACACCAATTTTTGATGGAGCAACTATCGATCAAATTAATGAATTTACAGATGAAGCTGGAATTCCAAGATATGGACATACATATTTATATGATGGAGGAACAGGAGATCGCTTTGATCAACCAGCAACAGTAGGTGTGATTTACATGCTTAAGTTAGGACACATGGTTGATGATAAGATGCACGCTCGTTCAATAGGACCTTATTCACTTATTACACAACAACCTCTTGGTGGTAAAGCACAATTTGGAGGTCAGCGTTTTGGTGAGATGGAAGTATGGGCACTTGAGGCTTATGGTGCTTCGGCAACATTACGCGAAATCTTAACAGTAAAATCTGATGATGTTATTGGTAGAGCTAAAACATACGAAGCAATCGTAAAAGGTGAACCAATGCCAGAACCTGGACTACCAGAATCTTTCAATGTATTAATGCATGAATTGAAAGGACTTGGATTAGATATTAGATTAGAGGAATAAAAATAGTAGATAGACTTCAGTATACAATGAGTATTGTATACTGAAGCCTTAACACTTAATACTATAAAGTTATCATGGCAAGAAAACAAGATAAGAATACAATTCAGAGATTTAACAAAATTTCTATTGGTTTAGCATCTCCGGAGTCAATTTTGGCTGCATCTCGTGGAGAGGTTTTAAAACCAGAAACTATAAATTATAGAACACATAAACCAGAACGCGATGGTTTGTTTTGTGAGCGTATTTTTGGTCCTGTGAAGGATTACGAATGTGCTTGTGGAAAATATAAGCGTATTAGATATAAAGGTATTGTTTGCGACAGATGTGGAGTAGAAGTAACTGAAAAGAAAGTACGTCGTGATCGTGTTGGACATATTAATTTAGTAGTACCTGTAGCACATATTTGGTATTTCCGTTCGTTACCTAATAAAATTGGGTACTTATTAGGATTGCCATCTAAGAAATTAGACATGATTATCTATTATGAGCGTTATGTTGTAATTCAAGCAGGAAATGCTAAAAATGAAGAAGGTGAAGAACTTCAAAAAATGGATTTCTTAACTGAAGAAGAATACTTAAATATTCTTGAAGCACTTCCAAAAGAAAATCAATATTTAGATGACGCTGATCCTGAAAAATTTATTGCAAAAATGGGAGCAGAATGTTTAATTGAATTATTATCAAGAATTAAACTTGATGAGCTTTCTTTTGAACTTCGTCATAAAGCAAATACTGAAACATCTAAACAGCGTAAAACAGAAGCTTTAAAGCGTTTACAAGTTGTAGAAGCATTTAGAGAGGCTAATGAAAACCGTGAAAACCATCCAGAATGGATGATTATGAAGGCGGTTCCTGTAATTCCACCAGAATTACGTCCATTAGTACCATTAGATGGTGGTCGTTTTGCCACGTCAGATTTAAATGATTTATATCGTCGTGTTATTATTCGTAACAATCGTCTTAAGAGACTTGTTGAGATTAAAGCACCTGAAGTGATTTTGCGTAATGAGAAGCGTATGTTACAAGAATCTGTAGATTCATTGTTTGATAACACACGTAAATCATCAGCAGTAAAAACTGATTCTAACAGACCATTAAAATCTCTTTCCGATTCCTTAAAAGGGAAGCAAGGTCGTTTCCGTCAAAACTTACTAGGTAAACGTGTTGATTATTCTGCGCGTTCGGTAATTGTTGTTGGACCAGAATTAAAATTATTTGAATGTGGTATTCCAAAGAATATGGCAGCAGAATTATACAAGCCTTTTGTAATTAGAAAACTAATTGAAAGAGGAATTGTAAAAACTGTAAAATCTGCAAAGAAAATAATAGATAAAAAAGAACCTGTAGTTTGGGATATTTTAGAAAATGTTTTAAAAGGACATCCAGTGCTTTTAAATCGTGCTCCTACACTTCACAGACTTGGTATTCAAGCATTTCAGCCTAAATTAATTGAAGGAAAAGCGATCCAGTTACACCCATTAGTATGTACTGCATTTAATGCCGATTTTGATGGTGACCAGATGGCTGTGCATTTACCATTAGGACCAGAAGCTATTCTTGAGTCTCAACTATTAATGTTGGCATCTCATAATATTTTAAATCCTGCAAATGGTGCACCAGTTACTGTACCTTCTCAAGATATGGTACTTGGTCTTTATTATATGACTAAGCTACGTCAATCTACACCTGAAGTGAAAATTAAAGGTGAAGGCTTAACATTCTATTCTCCTGAAGAAGTTATTATAGCTTATAATGAGAAACAAGTAGAGCTTAATGCATCAATAAAAGTAAGAACTATTGATAAGAACGCAGAAGGAAAACTTGCTCCAATGATAATTGAAACGACTGTTGGTCGTGTATTATTTAACGAGAAAGTTCCTCAAGCGGCGGGATATATAAATCAAGTATTAACAAAAAAATCTCTTAGAGATATTATTCATGATATTCTAAAAGTGACAAGTGTACCTGAAACAGCTGCATTCTTAGATGAAATTAAAACTTTAGGATTTAAATTTGCCTTTCAAGGTGGATTATCATTCAGTTTAGGTGATATTATTATTCCGCCAGAAAAGCAATCTATGATTGATAAAGCTAATGGTTTAGTAGATGGTATTATGGGTAACTATAATATGGGACTTATCACTAATAATGAACGTTATAACCAAGTTATTGATATTTGGACATCTACAAATGCTGAATTGACTGAATTGTCAATGAAACGTATTCGTGAAGATCAACAAGGTTTCAACTCAGTGTTTATGATGCTTGATTCTGGAGCTCGTGGATCTAAAGAACAGATTCGTCAATTAACAGGAATGCGTGGTTTAATGGCTAAGCCTAAAAAATCTAATGCAGGTGGAGGAGAAATTATTGAGAACCCTATTCTTTCTAACTTTAAAGAAGGACTTTCAATTTTGGAATACTTTATCTCAACGCATGGTGCTCGTAAAGGTCTTGCCGATACTGCACTTAAAACTGCAGATGCTGGTTACTTAACACGTCGTTTAGTAGATGTATCTCAAGATGTAATTGTGAATTCTGAGGATTGTGGTACTTTAAGAGGTATTACTGTTGAACCATTGAAGAAAAATGAAGAAGTTGTGGAAACTCTAGAAGAGAGAATCGTTGGTAGAACTTCATTACATGATGTATATAATCCATTAACAGAAGAACTTATAGTTGCAGCTGGAGATCATATTTATGAAGATGTTGCTAAAAAAATAGAAGAATCACCAATTGATGCTGTTGAAGTACGTTCAGCATTAACATGTGAAGCTCAAAAAGGAATTTGTTCAAAATGTTATGGTCGAAACCTTGCAACTGGTAAAATGGTACAAAGAGGCGAAGCAGTAGGAGTTGTTGCTGCTCAATCTATTGGTGAACCAGGAACACAGTTAACACTTCGTACATTCCACGTTGGTGGTATTGCAGGTAACATTTCTGAAGAAAACAAATTAGCAGTTAAGTTTGATGGAGTAGGTGAAATCGAAGATCTTAAAACTGTAAAAGGTAAAGATAAAGACGGAAATGATGTCGATATTGTTATTTCTAGAACATCTGAACTTAAATTGGTTGATGGAAAAACGGGAATTACCTTAAGTACAAACAATATACCTTATGGTTCTACAATTTTCACTAAAAATGGTGCTAAGCTTAAAGCTGGTGACATAGTGTGTCAATGGGATCCTTATAATGGTGTAATTATCTCTGAATTTGCCGGTAAAGTTCGTTATGAAAATATTGAGCAAGGTGTTACTTATCAAGTTGAGATAGATGAACAAACTGGTTTCCAAGAAAAAGTAATATCAGAATCAAGAAATAAAAAATTAATACCAACACTTCATATTGAAGATAGTAAAGGTGGTATTATTCGTTCTTACAACTTACCAGTTGGAGCGCATTTAATGATTGATGATGGTGAGAAAATTATTATTGGAAAAATCTTAGTTAAGATTCCTCGTAAATCTGCAAAATCTGGAGATATTACTGGTGGTTTACCGCGTGTAACAGAATTATTTGAAGCACGTAACCCTTCTAATCCTGCTGTTGTAAGTGAGATTGATGGTGTGGTTTCATTTGGTAAAATTAAACGTGGTAATCGTGAGATTATCGTAGAGTCTAAACTTGGAGATATTAAGAAATACCTGGTTAAATTATCAAATCAAATTCTTGTACAAGAAAATGATTTCGTAAAAGCAGGTATGCCATTATCTGATGGTTCAATAACTCCAAATGATATTTTAAATATTAAGGGACCTTCAGCTGTACAACAGTACTTAGTAAATGAAGTTCAAGAGGTATATCGTTTACAAGGTGTGAAAATTAATGATAAGCATTTTGAAGTTGTTGTAAGGCAAATGATGCGTAAAGTAAGAATTCAAGATTCTGGTGATACTATTTTCTTAGAAGATCAATTAGTCCATAAATCAGATTTCATTGAAGAAAATGATGAGATATTTGGAAAGAAAATTGTAGAAGATTCTGGTGATTCGGAAAACTTGAAAGCTGGACAAACGATAACTTCAAGAGAGTTAAGAGATGAAAACTCTATTTTACGTCGTGAAGATAAGAATTTAGTTGTGGCTCGTGATGCAAATCCAGCAACGGCTACTCCAATACTTCAGGGTATTACGAGAGCTTCACTTCAAACTAAATCGTTTATCTCTGCAGCATCCTTCCAAGAAACAACTAAAGTACTTAATGAGGCGGCAGTTGCTGGTAAAATAGATACTTTAGAAGGCTTGAAAGAAAACGTAATTGTTGGACATAAAATTCCTGCAGGAACAGGTTTAAGACGTTATGAAAACATAATTGTTGGTTCTAAAGCAGAGTTTGAAGAAATGATGCAAGCTAAACAGGAAATGAATTATAATTAAATGAGATTCCAATTCTGCGAAGGTAGAATTGGTAAATCGAATTTATCTCAAACTTGTATTGGGATCTCAGAAATGAGAATGTATAAAATAAAAGCCTTCCCGCATTAACTTGCATGAAGGCTTTTTAATATAATATATAAATTAATAAATTTTCCGTCCGATAGTTATCGGAATAAACGGAAGCAAAAAAAGTTTACAATGGCAGAAGAGAAGAACAAAACAAAAAAAGGACAAATTAACATAGAGCTAGACGAAAAAGTGGCTGAAGGGATATATTCTAACCTAGCAATTATTAATCATTCAGTTTCTGAGTTTGTGTTAGATTTTGTTAGCATTATGCCTGGAACACCAAAAAGCAAGGTAAAATCAAGAATCATATTAACGCCACAACATGCAAAGCGCTTAGTAAAAGCTTTAGGAGATAATGTACAACGTTTTGAAAAAGCACATGGTGAAATTAAAGATTACGAAAAGACTCCAATATCATTAAATTTCGGCCCAACTGGTCAGGCATAGTTGGTTTAGGAATAATCTTAAAGTCCTTTTTTGTATTTGGAGGTTTCTCGAAATATTTAAGCGAAAAAACTTTAATACCACTTAATTTTGGACCAGCTGGACAAGCATAATAAAAATCCTTTTGTAAATTTTTGCAAGGGGATTTTTATTTAGCTTACTTTCCTCTTAATAGAATTCAATGAATACTTTAATGCACCAGAAGGACATCTATTTATTTGTTCAATAATACGTTTGGTTTTGGTACCATCTAAATGAATCCATGGAATCACAGAGGTTCTAAAAACTTGAGATAATTCTATAGCGCATTTTTCGGCATGAATGCATTTGCAAGGTTCAAAGGTCACAGTAATATCTTCATTACTGAAAATGTTGTCTTGGGTTATCATAAGTAGATCATTTTGGGGGTTATGATTCTATTTTAAATGTAAAAAACTAAGCATCTAATTAGTTAAATATACCGTTGAAATGTACGATAATTACGATGAAAAACAAATAAATGTTTCTTTTTCTGATGAATAATATTTTTGTAATATCGGAATAAACGTATAACTATTTGATTATTAGTTATATTCAGAGGTTAAATGAAATTTTATACTTGGGTATTTTTGCTGTGTCATTTGCAATGAAAAAATAGAGTCTGCTAGAAAAACGAGATGATTATGTTTGTCTTTAGCTAAAAACCGTTGTTTAACTCTCAGAAATTCTTTAAACTCTTCATTGTTTTTGTCTTTAGGCTCGACCCAACAGGCTTTATGAACATTTAAATTTTCATAAGTACACTTGGCTCCATATTCATGTTCTAGTCTATATTGAATCACTTCATATTGCAAAGCACCAACGGTTCCAATTACTTTTCTTCCATTTAGTTCTAATGTAAACAATTGTGCTACACCTTCATCCATAAGCTGATCTATGCCTTTATAAAGTTGTTTTGCTTTCATTGGATCTGCATTATTGATATACCTAAAGTGTTCTGGAGAAAAACTCGGAATGCCTTTATAATTAATTAATTCGCCTTCTGTAAGTGTATCACCAATTTTAAAATTCCCAGTATCATGTAAACCAACAATATCTCCAGGATAAGAAATATCAACAATTTCCTTTTTCTCGGCAAAAAAGGCATTAGGACTAGAGAATTTCAGTTTTTTATTATGTCTTACATGTAAATATGGTTTGTTCCGTTCAAAGGTGCCTGAAACAATCTTAATAAACGCTAAGCGATCTCTATGATTAGGATCCATATTAGCATGAATTTTAAATACAAATCCAGTAAATTTTTTTTCTTCAGGTTTTACCAATCGCTCTTCACTATACTTTGGTCTTGGCTTTGGTGCTATTTCTACAAAGCAATCGAGTAGTTCGCGAACACCAAAGTTATTTAATGCTGACCCGAAAAATACTGGCTGTAAATCACCATTTAAGTAATCATTTTTATCAAACTTCGGGTAGATCCCTTCAATAAGCTCAACTTCTTCGCGCAGTTGATTCGCTGCTTTTTCACCAATTAGTTTAGTGAGCTCTTCTGAAGCTAAATCTGAAATCTCAATAGTTTCTTCAATATTTTTTCTACTGTCACCACTGAATAAATTTATGTTTTTTTCCCAAAGGTTATAAATACCTTTAAAGTCATAACCCATTCCGATAGGAAAACTTAGAGGTGTTACTTTTAAACCTAATTTTTGCTCCACTTCATCCAATAAATCAAAAGCATCTTTACCTTCGCGATCTAGTTTATTGATGAAAACAATCATAGGTATGTTACGCATTCTACAAACTTCAACCAATTTTTCAGTTTGCTCCTCCACGCCTTTGGCAACATCAATGACTACAATAACACTATCAACAGCTGTAAGGGTTCTAAATGTATCTTCAGCAAAATCTTTATGTCCAGGTGTATCAAGAATATTTATTTTTATGCCATCGTATTCAAATGCTAAAACAGAGGTTGCTACCGAAATTCCACGCTGACGCTCAATTTCCATAAAGTCACTAGTAGCTCCTTTTTTAATTTTATTGCTTTTTACAGCTCCAGCTTCTTGTATGGCCCCACCAAAAAGCAATAGCTTTTCTGTAAGCGTTGTTTTACCAGCATCTGGATGCGAAATAATACCAAAGGTTCTTCTGCGTGCAATTTCTTTTAAAAAACTCATATTCTTTTCTACAATAGGGTTGCAAATATAGGATTATTAGGCATAATAAATATAATTGATATGACTCGTTTTTAAATCTATCTTGCTAAGCTGTTTTTTAAAATTATCTTGGTATTTTTACAATATGAAAGAGGAGAAAGTCATTCTAGTAAATGAACATGACGAGCAAATCGGTTTAATGCCTAAAATTGAGGCGCATGTAAAGGCCGTTTTACATCGTGCATTTTCAGTATTTATATTCAATGATAATAATGAATTAATGCTGCAGCAACGTGCTATTAGTAAATACCATTCTCCAGGATTATGGACAAATACATGCTGTAGTCATCAACGAGATGGAGAAACGAATATTGAAGCTGGAAAACGTCGTTTGCAAGAAGAAATGGGTTTTGTTACCAATTTAAAGGAAACAATTTCATTTATCTATAAAGCACCTTTTGATAATGGTCTAACAGAGCATGAATTAGATCATATAATGGTTGGTCATTTTAATAAGGAGCCAAATATTAATCCAGATGAAGTTGAATCATGGAAATGGATGAATATTAACGATGTAAAAGATGATATCTCATTGCATCCCGAAAACTATACTGCATGGTTTATAATTATTTTTGATAAATTCTACAAACACATAAATTTAGTTGACAATGAAAGTAACAGTTAGCAGAAAAGCACATTTTAATGCTGCACATCGATTGTATAGAAAAGATTGGAGTTTTGAAAAGAACAATGAAGTTTTTGGAAAATGCAACAATCCAAATTTTCATGGTCATAACTACGAACTAATAGTTAGTGTAACTGGTATAATTGACCAAGAAACAGGTTATGTTATTGATATGAAAGTGCTGAAAGATATTATTAAATCTGAAATAGAAGATGCTTTCGATCATAAAAACCTAAATGTCGAAGTTGCTGAATTTGAATCCCTTAATCCAACTGCCGAAAATATTGCCGTTGTAATTTATAATAAGTTGAAGCCTAAAATTTCGGCATCACTTGATTTAGAAATAACACTTTACGAAACACCACGAAATTTTGTTTCCTACTCTGGAAAGTAATATATGAAACATCACTTATATCCATTTAAGTTTCAGCCTATTTTAAAAGAAAAAATTTGGGGAGGACAGAAGCTAAATAAACTGTTAAATAAAAAAAATAAAGCAACGAATGTTGGTGAAAGTTGGGAAATAAGCGATGTTGATGGAGATACTTCGATAGTCTCAAATGGCGAATTAAACGGAACATCACTCAAACAATTACTGTCATCATTTAAAGATGAACTTATTGGAAAAAAGAACTTTAAAATATTTGGAGATAAGTTTCCTTTACTTATAAAATTCATTGACGCAAAAGAAGATTTATCTATTCAATTACATCCTAATGATGAATTAGCAGCAAAGCGACATAATTCTTTTGGTAAAACAGAAATGTGGTATGTTATGCAGGCTGACAAAGACTCGAACTTAATAGTAGGTTTTAATCAGAAAGTAACACCAAAATTATATTTAAAACATTTAAAAGATAAAACCCTCACTGAAATTTTAAATTTCGAAAATGTAAATGAAGGCGATTCGTATTTTATAGAAGTTGGTCGTGTACACGCTATTGGAGCAGGAGTGATGTTAGCTGAAATACAACAGACGAGTGATATTACTTACCGTGTTTATGATTGGGATAGAAAGGATAATGCAGGAAATGAGAGAGAATTGCATAACGATTTAGCAATCGATGCCATAAATTTTAAAATGGGAAATAATTTTAAAATTGAGTTTGGTAAGAAAAAAAACCAATCTAATAAAATGGTTTCTTGTTCTTATTTTACAACTAATTTTCTTCATATAAATAATACTATTAGTAAAGAAAATAATCACGATTCATTTATGATTTATATATGTGTTGACGGAGTAGCAACTATTAAAATTCAAGATTTCACAGAAATAATTAAAAAAGGAGAAACTATACTAATTCCGGCAGCATTACGTCATTTTGAAATAGAAACAAACAATGCAAAACTTTTGGAAGTTTATCTATAAAATTGTGTAATTTTGCAGAAAATAATTTTATAAGAAAATGGCAAACGTTAAAAACTTAAAAAAAGATATTAATTACGTTCTAGGAGATATTATTGAAGCTGTTTATGTTTGGGAATATACCAATACAGACAAAGAAACTAAAAACAGTGAAGCAATAATTGATGAAGCAATTGAAACTTTTGACGATTTAATTTCAAAAGTGAATGATAAAAGTGTTGAAAACAAAAAAGCACACTTTAAAACTATCAATCAAGAGCTTGAATCTAAAGGTAGAGCGCTAATTGAAAAAATTAATAAACTGAAATAAAAAAAGCGCTTTAAAGCGCTTTTTTTATACTTCTAATTTTCCTCTTCCTTTCGCTTATTAATATAAGTCTCTAATTTTTTACCATACTTAGAGCTTGCAATCTCTTTCGGTAAGGCGTTATAAATAGTATCTAAGTATTTAATATTTGCGTTGTATATTTCTGACAATGCTATATAAGGCGCTATTTCACTGTCCTTATTATTCATTGCAAAATTAATTGCATATAAATACTTACGTCTTAATAAGTTGTCTGAATCTTCGTTTACTTTTGAAATTAATGCAGAATCACCACTTTTTTGAGCATCAAATTTAGCTTTTATCAATTCAAGATTTTGATCGTTAAATTGAGATGTAATACCCTTGAATTCCTCTAGCTTCTTTTGTACTGAAGAACCACTAATTTTTGCATCAAATACAAAATTTTTCAAAGTAGTGTTAATTTCTATGGTTCCTGGTTCTGCGAAAAATAAAATTCTTGGTATGTCATCACCTGCATTTTTGTCAAGTGTTAAGTATAGCATTTCAGGAGCTTCTAAATCACTTGTAAGAATGTAATTTTCTTCACCATTATATATAATAGAATCTTTTACAACTAAGATAGTATCCTGCAATTGTTGCAAGTATAAGGTTCCTTTTTTTAACCCTTTTATTGAACCTGTAACGGTTAGATTTGGTTCATTTTTTCCACAAGAAATAATCAAGAGGAGAATAAGTAATCTAGCTGCTTTTTTCATAATTTAAATTGAGCAGCAAATATCAAACAATTAAGTGTGTTTTAAAAATTTTGAAAGCTTCAAATTTTTGTTTTATCCACCTGATGCTATTTGCAATAAACTGGTACAAATAATTGCGCCTATTGTACCAATGGCATATCCTAAAACAGCCAATAAAACACCAACTGTGGCAAGTGAAGGATGAAATGCAGAAGCAACAATTGGAGCAGAGGCTGCGCCACCAACATTGGCTTGACTACCAACAGCTAGAAAGAAATATGGTGCTTTAATAAGTTTGGCCATAACAATCAATAATATGGCATGAATACTCATCCAAACAAGACCAATTGCTATTAGCCCTGGATTATCAAAAATTGACATGATGTCAATTTTCATACCTATCGAAGCGACTAGAATATAAATAAATACGCTACCAAACTTGCTAGCACCAGCACCTTCATAATTTTTTGCTTTTGTAAAGGAAAGTAAAATTGCAATAAGTGTTGCTATACTTATCATCCAAAAGAATTTTGAACTCAAAAAAGTTAAGGAATTACGCATGGTTATAGACTCAATATTGGCCACGAAATTATTAAATAAAGGAGCTAATAAATTAGAAGATAAATGCGCTATACTTACTGTTCCAAAAGCAATAGCTGCAATAATCATTAAATCTGTTAGTGAAGGGTTTCGTTTTACCTTAGCTGCAAATGTTGAGACCTTATTTTTTAATTCTTCAATCGAAGATGTGTCGGCTTTTAACCACTTGTTAATGATATTACGCTTACCAATACCAATTAATAAAATGGCCATCCAGATGTTTGCTACAACAATATCAACAAAGACCATTTTGCCATATTCAGATTGATTATATCCATAAATTTCTAACATCGCAGTCTGGTTGGCGCCACCACCAATCCAACTACCTGCCAATGTAGATAAGCCTCTCCACACTGCATCTGGGCCCACACCTCCGACCGTTTCAGGAGATATCATTGAGATGAGTAAAATGGCTATTGGACCTCCAAGAATAATCCCTATGGTTCCTGTAAAGAACATGATTAAAGCTTTCCAGCCTAAATTAAAAACAGCTTTTAAATCAATACTTAGAGTCATTAACACTAAAGCTGCTGGTAATAAATATCGACTTGAAACAAAATATAAATTAGTACTATGTGCTACAGTTTCACCAGCATCATTCGTGGTGTTCCATTCAGGAGCAATAAGACCAACGGTTGTTAATACAGCAGGAAGCATATAAGCCATAAATAGTCCTGGAACAATTTTGTAAAACTTGTGCCAAAAGCCTGAAGGGCGTGATTCCGTGTAAAAAATAAAACCTAAAGTAAGCATGAGTAGACCGAAAACAATGGTGTCATCGGTAAATAGAGGAATGTTATTTTCCATAGAATTATATGTTTAGCCAGTATGTTAACTTTACATTAAATGAACGCACTCTTGGTGCGAACACATTATCTGTAAAATAATTATCGTTGTAAACTACGAATAAGTCTGATAATGGAGCAAATCTCCACTGCAATCGTGTGTTTACACTAAAGTTCTCACTTTGAGTACTGTATTGAATAAAGGTTGCCCAAAAAACATTTTTGTTAAAAGTAACATCTAGTTTTGGGCCAATTAACCAAATTTTTGCGTCTGAATAAGGATCTGGAAGTCTGATATCATCATAGTTAACTTGGATGCTTCCAGTAAAAAATGGTTGCAATCTCCAAGTTAATTGACCTTGAAAGGAATATTTTTCACCATTATAAAACTTGCCTATAGAAGGCCCTAGAGTATAATATAACTCTTTACGTTGGTCAGAATTATAACTTGCTTCATAGCTTGTGTAATAATAATCGCCTTCAGGTAAAGGAGTTGATTCATCTGTTCCAGTTGGATCAAAAGCGTCATATAAATGCGTATATCGATTAAACATCTCTAGTTGTACCCTAGAGGTATTTTGAAAATCTGCTGCCCAACTTGTTACAATTGTATAATCTGAATTTTCCCAGTCTTGTTCTGGTCTCCATAGAAAAAATGGTGAGACCGAAAGACTATGTTTTTGTACTTGACCTTGTTTTGGCCAAAATATACGTTCAATTTTTGGACTGATTTTAAAAACATCTGTACGTCTTAAAAATCCTAAATCTGATCTGTAATTTTCTCCAACAAATACAGCTCCCGCTCTAAAATTCCAATTACGACTATTATATTGTGTCGTTGCTCCAGCAGACATATCTTTATCATCTACATCAGGAGAAAACGATTTATGAAGAAAATATTTTCCAACCCAAGAATTATCTGCTGAGGCTAAATTATAATCGATACCTACAACACGATTGTAGCGATCTTCATTGGCTAAAAAGTCATAGTCTTTTGTTGCTTGCTTGTTAATAAGCATAACGCTCAAATTGGAACGACTAAACATTTTTTGTTGAATGGTGAAGACTGAATTATTAGTTGTTGGAATTTCATTTGCAATATCTTCGGCAGTTTGCATACTCAAAATCCCAATACGTGTATTACTGTTTATTTTTCCACTGAGTCTTACACCACCAATAATGTCATTTTCTATGCTGTTGTCATCTTTATCCTTTGCGATTCCAATTCGTCTTGAAAAAAATGGATTTGAATCACGATCGTCTCCAAAGTTTGAAAAGAGATCACTGTTCTCAATAAAAAATTGACGCCTCTCTGGAAGTGAGATCTCAAAACGTGTTAGGTTTGTTACTTGCTGATCTACTTCAACTTGAGAGAAATCAGGATTAACTGTTAAGTCTAAATTCAAACTATTTCCAATAGTCATTTTTACATCTCCACCATATTTGAAGTCAAAAGTTGATTCGTTTGTTTCGTAATCTTTTCCAACCAAAGTATTAACATAAGGAATTATAGATATTGGAGTTTTTGAGTTTCCTAGGGGTTTTTCAAATATCATATCTCCCATATATGCAAGGCCGAAAATGGGTTGATTTTGAGGAATATTAATCCACGTATTTCTTTCGTTGTCTTTAGTGTCAAAATGATAGCTATTAAATCGCCATTTTGTTTCTCCTTCTCTATATTTAAATGCAGAAAGTGGAATCATCCATTCTACAATATAATAAGTGTCATGCATTACAGTTTCACCAATCCACTTTGTGTCCCAAGATGTGTCAAAACCACTAACTTCTGCACCACCACCAGAAATAAGAGCCTCTCTTAATACACCTAATGGGTTTGTTCCAAAGAAAAAAGCATTGGTTCCGTCATTAAACGTGTCGAAAAGCACACTGATATTATCATTTCCAGAAGCTCTGAAATCACGTCTTAATGATGGTATAATGTATTCACTATTTGAAGAGTTGACTTTCATGCCTACATAGAGGTTTCTGTCGTCAAACAACATTTTTATTTCAGCTTGTTGCTTAGCTTGAAGAGAATCTGTAGGGAAATGTTGCCAGAAGTCTTTTGCAGGTTCTGCTTCATTCCAAACGGCTTCGTCTAAAACACCATCTATTTTGATGGCTTGGTTTATATATTTTACGTGAACGGATTTATCCTGGGAAAAACCAATAAGAACTGTAAATAATGCGAAGGTCGATAATGCTTTTTTCAATATAATCTTTGGTTAGTGATTATAAATGTAGCAGAAATATTTAAATTAAGGTTAATCTTCCTAAATTTTAATATTGTTTTATGATTTATTCGGTTTTCTATTTGCTTTTTTTAGGCTTTCCATAAGCATCCATTCTATTTGTCCATTGGTACTTCTAAACTCATCTGAAGCCCATTTTTCAATAGCTTTTAACATATCTTCATTAACTCGCAATGCGAAAGCTTTTTTCTTTGCCATTTATGCGTTTACAATTTCTGGGATTAACGTAACTAGTTCAGATGATAATAGATAATAATGTAAATAATATATGTTTAATTCATGATTATTGTTTTTCATAAGGATCAAATTTGGATTAGCATAAGTGTCATTTAAAACAGCATGTTCATCTGTAAAATAAACAGATTGTACAACAATTAAGTTGCTTATAATGAATGCTATAATGAGACTAATTGTTTTCATTTTATGAATTGATTTTTCTTTGATAGTAAAACACGAATGCAATGCCTAATAACGGGACAACTAACGTGAAAATAAAAAACGGAATTCCTAATACATTATTCTCATTTCCTTTTGAACTTTCAATAATTTCATATGTAATTAACGTAAATAATATTAAGCAGAAAAGATTAGTAAATCGGACAATTCTCGTACTTAATTGATAGTTTTTTAGAGCATTTTCTTCAGTAATGTTTACCATAAAATTATGTAAATGTGGAAATCTATTAATAAAAATCATCATTATATATAAAATTATAGCAATACCTGGAAGTAGCCATATTGTTGACTTTTGTCCAAATCCATCAGCTTCACCTTTAGCATTAAAATGTGTTGCTATTTTTTCAGGAAGTTCTATATAGTTCATTATCGTGTAAGCTACTAGTAGCATCAAGATACTTATATTTATAAGCTCTATAATCATATCTAAAGTTTCCAAGGGGACTTTTATTTTTGGCCTTTCGTTTTTCAAGTTATCGATTTTTATCACGTTCAAATACAATATGTGCTATGGTGTGCTGGTAAGGTGTTATAGTTTTTAAAACCCAACCTTGTATTGCGTGCGTATTTAAAAGTTCTTCTAATTTTTGAGTTGTATTTATCCAACCAAGCTTGGGTTTTATTACTTTATATTCTTTCATTTCTACAGGTTTAAAGTTCCAGTATTTAACACTGGAGATGCATCTTTATCACCACAAAGAATAACCATTAAGTTACTAACCATGGCAGCCTTACGTTCATCGTCTAAATCGACAATGTTCTTTTTGCCTAGTTCCTCTAAAGCCATTTCAACCATACTAACAGCACCTTCAACTATTTTATGACGTGCAGCTACAATTGCAGTGGCTTGTTGACGCTTAAGCATGGCGTTTGCTATTTCTTGTGCATAAGCTAAATAACCAATACGAGCTTCAAGAACTTCAATACCAGCAATTGATAAGCGTTCATCAATTTCTTTTTCTAAAGCTTCACTAACTTCATTTACACTAGAGCGTAATGTAATGTCTTCTTTGTGACCTTCATCAGCAAAATTATCATAGGGATACATGCTTGCTAATTTTCTAACAGCAGCATCAGTTTGTACACGCACAAAATTTTCAAAATTGTCAACATCAAAAGCTGCTTTGTATGTGTTTTTTACGCGCCAAACAAGAATAGTGCTTATCATTATAGGATTACCGAGTTTGTCATTTATTTTCAAACGTTCACTATCAAAGTTACTAGCGCGTAATGATATTTTCTTTTTTGTATAAAATGGGTTTACCCAATAGAAACCATTTTTTTTAACAGTTCCAACATACTTTCCAAACAGTAATAATACTCTCGAATTATTAGGCTGAACCATTATAAAGCCTGGAGCAATAAAAATGGCAGTTAATATTGCAAACGCAAACCATGGATTTCTAAAAGTAATCGCGGACACAATACCTCCAATAAATAATAGCAAAAACACAAGCAACATTAGATAACCGTTTGCAGGGACAATGATTTTTTCTTCTTTCATGATATAAAAAATTAAATGATATTAAAATGATATCATAAAGATATGAATATAAATTTAATCTAACAAATTATTTTATGCAATATAATTTTTGGCACGATGATTGAACATATGTTCGTGTTACTACATAAGAGTTTTTAAAAGTGTGGTTACTTTATTAAAAGCGTAGTAACAATTTTGGTTGGTTAGTAATAAAAAAGCACCTTTATAGGTGCTTTTTTACGTTGAATATATGTTGGAGATTGGCTTAATAAGGACAATAACATTTATTGTTTTTGAATAATCCTGAAAAGAATCCTCCAATGTCATCTTTATCAGTTTTTAAGATATCAATAAAAATACTTAAACTAATTATATTAGGTTTGTAAGATATCAAGTCTGCTAGGTTGACACCATATTCACTTTTAATAATATCTAGTAATTCTTCTTCTGTTTCTTTTGAATTCATTTCATATCGCAAATCTATACCAAAACGTCCAGCTCGAACCATAATTCCAAAGTTGAGGTGTACTCCTGTTTTTTCAAGGTCTGGCCCTCCATCACTATAGGATGTTACTTGAACACCATTAAGTGTAGCATCTTTAAAAAAATTAAATCCTGGACCAACATAAATAGTAATTGGATCGAAAATTTCATATCCTAAAAGAATTGGAACATCTATTCTTGACCTTTTCCAAAAAGCTTCTTTTGTTGGAAAGTCATATCTATTTTTATGTGTTGAAAAATTGATTTCTGGACGAATAAATAATTTACCAAATTCAATATTTAAAAAAGCTCCAAATTGTGTGCCCAATTCTTTTTGCGGAGAGAACAGTTCATCAGGTTTACCTGCTTGTATTGAACCACCTCGTGAGTTAATGTCACCAATAGTGTAGTAATTAAAGCCACCACGCACTCCTAAGGTGAATTCTTGAGCACTAACTACATAAGTAGCTAATAAATATAATGTTGTAAGTAGGTATCGTCTATTCATTTGTTACATAATTTGGGGTTTATGCAATAGTAAATTGTAATTTTCAATCGCAAACATACATAAAATGTTCGATAAAACGTAGATTTTTATCGTTAAAATACAAAATTTACCTTTTAAGTGTGAAGTTTGTTAATGGTTGTTGCTTTTAATAAACGCTATTATAGACTGAATTAATTCTTCTGAAATTACTCTTTTAGATTCATTATAAGATTTTGAATTTTCTAACGTATCTCCTTCAATTGGTACTAAAATATGATTCATGTTATCAATAATTTTAATAATTGAATTTGTATTTGCTTTATTCAAAAGATTAGCTTCATCCACAGAAACTTGTAAATCTTTTGTACCGTTAATAATTAGAATGGGAGTTTCTAAAGTACTTATTTCTTCTTGCGGATTATACTGCATCCAACTCATCATAAATGGCTGTACTTCCAAATTAAAAATTGAAGATAGTGCTTGAGGAAAATCTGATGTGGTTTTTCCTTCTTTCATAATTGAAAATACGCGTTTAGTGTCTTCAGTAAACATTGGAGCTGTATTTGTAATCTGATCAATAATAACTTCATCTATTGGTTTTCCCGCTCCTGCAAGAGAAATAAAACCGTCAGCACCTTCTTTGGCTGCAGCTATTCCGACCAAACTGCCTTGACTATGACCAATTATATATATGTTATTGTATGTCTCACTAGTATCAAAGTATTTTAAAACAGAGATTGCATCTGTGATAAAATCATCAAAACGAATACTCATATCAACATTGCCTTTACGAATTTGCTTTACAATACGCTTATCATACCTAAAAGTTGCAATGCCTTTTGCACTTAATCCTTCTGCCAATTTTTTTAGAGAATTATTTTTAAGTAGGTTCTGATTACCGTTCCTATCAGTAGGACCAGATCCTGCTATTATAATAGCTAAGTTTGGTTTTTCAGTGTCGTTAGGGATTAATAGTGTGCCATCAATAAATTGGTTAACCGTAATCTCTTTTTGAGAAAAGGCTAATTCTTGAGTAAAAACAGAATTAGAGATTAAGCACAGAACTAATAGCAATTTGAATTTCATGACTAATTATTTTTTGTGAAAGTAATGAATGGTTTTATTATAAGGTAATTCATCTCTAATCAATTTTGATAACGAATTTTTGATTGCTAATATTTTAAAGACCTGAAATTATTGTAGTTTTATTTTTTGTTAAACGTGCATTTCATCGATTATTTTGATATTTATATCGATTAATGTTAAAATTTAGTGCATTTCATCGATTATATTATGTTTTTTAACGATGAATTCAATTTATCTTTTACTTTTGAAGTGTACTAAAATTTAGTTTTTAGTTCAATGGATTAATTAATTAATATTTGCATTATGTTTTGGAATTAGAGACCCTAAATCTACTACATAATAAAAAAGCAAATTAGAAAAGCCGAGTTTGAGGGAACTCGGCTTTTTATTTTATAATTCTGAAGGTTAAATTAATTCGAGGCTCCACTTTCTTTTTTGTTTTAGGTATTTGATGTAACCATTTGTGTTGTGTCTCTCCTTTCATTACTAACAAACTTCCTGATTCCAAATATAACTTATGCTTAAACTCTGTTTTGTGACGATGTTTTAAATGAAACAGTCTGCTAGCTCCAAAACTCACTGAAACTATTACTGGATTCTTACCAAGTTCCTTTTCATTATCTGCATGCCAACCATTACTATCTTGTCCATCACGATATAAATTAAGTAAGCATGTTGTGAAATTTTCTTTTAAATGAAATTCAATGTTTCTCTTAATTTCTAAAAGCTTAGCAGTAAATGGATGAGGATGCATCGTTATATTTGAATAAGAGTAAGGTTTTTCATTAGTTCCATACAAAGCGGTTAAACGTGGCTGTTTATATGTTTTTCCAAAGACTGTAATGTCGTCTTGTTGCCAATTTGTTTCAGAAAGAAGTTTTTTAAAATAATATTTACTTTCTTCATTTGAAAAGAAATTTGGATAATACCAAACATCTGCATCTTTTAATTTAAGATCAATACCTTTAGCCATATTCAAAATATATTTTTCTAAATTAGCGTTAATACCTATAACATGAAGAATAAATTTATTTTTTTAGCCCTAGTTCAGTGTAGTTTTTTGTTTGCACAATTACCAAAAGAGTTTGTGTATGTTGAGGATGTAATACCATCTATAAAAGTTGAACTACGTTATTTTTCTAACACCAATTTTTTAGGAAAACCAGTTGATAGTTATAAAAGAGAGGTAGCTATTTTAACAGTTCAAGCTGCTGAAGCTTTAAAAAATGTACAAGATGAATTGAAACAACGCAATTTGTCAATAATGATTTATGATAGTTACAGACCACAAACTGCTGTTAATCATTTTATTCGTTGGGCTCGTGATTTAAACGACACTATAAATAAACAAGGGTTTTATCCAGAGGTAAAAAAGCAGCATTTGTTTCAAGAAGGTTATATCTCTTCTCAATCTGGTCATAGTAGAGGTAGTACTATGGATATTACTTTGGTTGATTTAAATACTTGTGAACCTCTTGATATGGGAAGTCCTTGGGACTTTTTTGGTCCAGAATCTTGGGTTGCAAATAATAACTTAACTGTTCAACAAAGAGCGAATAGGATGCTGTTGCAAACTGTAATGTTAAAACATGGTTTTCGGATTTATACTAAAGAATGGTGGCATTTTACATTGATAAACGAACCATTTCCAGACACCTATTTTGATTTTCCAGTGAATTAAACTTCAATAGTACCTTGAAAGTATTTTATAGCGTTTCCTTTTATAATAACTCGATCTTTTGCCAATATGCAAAATAATTCGCCTTTGCGATCTGAAATCTGTAATGCATGCAATTCAGTTTTATTTAATCGTTCTGACCAAAAAGGAACTAAAGTACAATGAGCCGAACCTGTTACAGGATCTTCAAAAACCGAATCTCCAGGGGTGAAAAACCGCGAAACAAAATCTGAATTATCTCCTTTAGCAGTAACAATAATACCACCTGGATCCAAATTGATTTGCTCTAAAACGGAAGCACTTACTTTTAAATTCTGAATGTCATTTTCAGTATCATAAACTAAAACATAATCTCTAGCTTTATAAACTTCACTTGGTTGTTTACTTAGTGAGTCAACAATTGTTTTTGGCAATTCTGCTTTGATTGGAGGACGTGATGGAAAATCCATTTCTAATAATGATCCATTTCGAGACACCTTTAATTCTCCACTCATGGTTTCAAAAACTACTGTTTTAAAATCATAATCAAGACAGTTTAGAATTACAAAAGCTGAAGCTAAAGTTGCATGACCACAAAGATCAATTTC
>Ga0075467_10001062_pt1 | contig 22706 bp, 18 predicted proteins | sample DEB08_DNA_9_FD_75067 | JGI IMG/M metagenome (GOLD analysis project Ga0075467, IMG submission 75067) | Aqueous microbial communities from the Delaware River and Bay under freshwater to marine salinity gradient to study organic matter... | ecosystem: Environmental > Aquatic > Marine > Coastal ... | reverse complement strand
CTTGCCCTGTGCGTATGCCGGAGCGGCAAGGGCTGTTGTCGCAGCGGCGGCAGTGCCGCCGAGAGCCGTGTTCTTTAGAAATGAACGACGATCCATGTGGTTATCTCCTCCCATGAGAAATAGTCCACCCAGCGGGCAGACGGAACTTTACAGTATCATCGACATTAGACCTGCCTCTTTGAAAGTAAAATACCCAGTTCCGGTGATATTTTGACCAAGTTGGACGATTAGCGGTCGGTTTGAGGACAAACCGCCACCGTTTTTGGCTTGTCGCAAGAAGAGATTCGCAATTATTCTCGATCGCGCGGACAGCGATCGGAGCGACTTACGGCAATGCCTCGCCCGGTGATGAAGACGCCAAACGCGAAGTGATGCAGACGCTGGCCGCGATGATCTATGGTCAAGACGGCTACTTCTTTGTGGTCGACTATGACGGGCGGAACCTTGTGGCGCCGCGCCAGACGCAGCTGATCAACCAAAACTGGATCGGGCTTCGTGACATCAACGATGTGTCGATCACCTCGGAGTTCATTCGCCAGGCACGCTGGGGCGGCGAGTATCACAGCCATCTGTGGTTCAAACCGACGACCGGTGAACAGGCCGAGATGGTTACCGATGTGATCGGCCTTCAGGATTGGCAGTGGGCGCTTGGGACCGGCATCTTCATTGATGATATCCGCGCGACGGTCGCCACTCGCGTGCGGGTGTTGAGCAGCGTATCAAGCGCACCTTTATCTATATTGGCGCGATTACCGCGGCAGCATTGATGCTTGTTTTCGTCGCCGGGCTTTTGGTGAACACGCGAGCAGACGGTGCTTTTACAATTGGCGCAGGGCAAGTCGAACCGCGAACTGGCCGAGAAACTGAATATTTCGATCCGCACGGTCGAGACACACCGCAAGAACATCAAACGCAAGCTTGGGATCAGCTCGACAGCCGGGTTAACGCGATACGCAATGGAGCACGGAGTTCTGCAGGGGACCGGACAGCGTTAGGGGAGTGTTTCCGCTTCCGACACCTTGAGTTGCGCATTCACTTCAGCATCAAGAAGCGCGCCCAGAAGCACGATGAAGGCCTACAGCCAAAGCCATGTCAGCAGAATGATGACGCCACCAAGACTGCCGAAGGTTTGGTTGTAGTTGCCGAAATTCGCCACATAAATGGTGAACCCGATGGTCCCAAGGAACCAAAAGAGGCTTGAAACCACCGTCCCGGGCGTCAGCCATCGCCAATGTGCAGACCCGCGCGCGGGGCCCCAACGATACAGGATCGACATTCCCGCGATCACCACGACGGCAACGAGGATCCAACGTGAGGCTATAAGAATCTGTTCTGTGCCGACATCCACAGGAATGAACGCCAGAGCCGTTGGCAGGCCAACAAGGAGAAGCGCAAGCGTGACCGCGCCAAACAGAAGCGTTGCTGTCAATAAGATGACGGTAACCCAGAACAGAACGAACCCCCTGCTCTCTTTTTCTTCGAACGCGATGTTCAGGCCGTAGATCAGACTTGTGGTGGCGCGCGTCGATAAGTAGATCGAAAAACCGACACCCAGGAAAAGCGCAAGCGAAAGACCCCTGTCAGACGAGCCCGCGACTTTGTTGGCTTGGTTCAATAGAATGAGTGCTGCCTCATCTGGCAGGAATTGCGTGAACGATTGAAGCTGGACGACAACGGCTTCGGCCTCGGTGAAAAGCCCGGCAAGGGCGGTCAGGGCAGCGATTGCCGGAAAGACTGCGAGAAGGGCATAAAAGGCGACACCCGCTGCAACCAACCCAAGTTGATCCTGACCAATCCGCCGTGCGACGTGCCATATCACTGCCCCCCAGCTTCTTAGGGACATCCCAGTTATCCGGGCTCTAGGGGCTTTTGTTGGAGTGGTATCTGACATGAGACTGAGAATAGCTTATGGAGCGCGCACGGAAAGCGACAATGCTACGGCACCGTATGAAATCGCGAATAGTTTCGTTGAAGCCCTCTCAAACGCAAGAAATGCAAATTTGACGGTTGACGCGCTTTGGACCGCTGCCTAGGGTCGCGTTCACTGAGATTAGGAGAACGGGCAATGTCCCCGATTGTAGTCCTCGTAGGAAAATGGCGCATGGGCCGGTAACGGACACCATATTGGTATCCCATGCGCCTCCGAAAATCGGGGGCTTTTTTTTGCGCGACGGATGGAGAATGGCGCGATGAGCAAGACGCAGATGACTGGTGCAAGAATGGTAGTGCAGGCCTTGAAGGATCAGGGCGTTGAGGTGGTCTTTGGCTACCCAGGCGGTGCTGTGCTTCCGATTTATGACGAAATTTTCCAGCAAAACCAGATCCGTCATGTCCTTGCGCGCCATGAACAAGGGGCGGTTCATGCCGCCGAGGGCTATGCGCGCTCAACTGGCAAGCCGGGGGTTTGTCTGGTGACGTCGGGGCCTGGCGCGACGAACGCAGTCACGGGTCTGACGGATGCGTTGATGGACTCAATTCCGATCGTTGTTCTGACAGGTCAGGTGCCGACATTTATGATCGGCAACGACGCCTTTCAGGAAGCGGACACCGTGGGCATCACGCGCCCCTGCACCAAGCACAACTGGCTGGTAAGAGAGACGGACAAATTGGCGGACACTATTCATCAGGCGTTTCACGTTGCGATGAAGGGGCGTCCTGGGCCAGTTTTGGTGGACATCCCGAAGGATGTGCAGTTTGCAAACGGCACCTATGTGGCACCAAAATCCGCAAAAGTGTCCCATTATCAGCCACAGGTTAAGGGCGATATCGAGACGATCACTGCTTTGGTGGAATTGATGGAAACCGCGAAACGACCATTATTTTACACAGGCGGCGGCGTGATCAATTCGGGACCTGCTGCCAGCACTTTGTTGCGCGAGTTGGTGGAAGCGACCGGGTTTCCGATCACATCGACCCTGATGGGGCTGGGCGCCTACCCTGCAAGCGGTGACAAATGGCTCGGGATGCTGGGCATGCATGGGCTGTATGAAGCGAACCTTGCGATGCATGACTGCGATCTGATGATCAACATCGGCGCACGGTTTGACGACCGGATCACCGGTCGGGTTCAGGATTTTTCACCGGGGTCCATAAAGGCCCATGTGGATATTGATCCGTCGTCAATCAACAAGATCATCCGAGTGGAGCTGCCGATCATTGGCGACGTAGGCCATGTTCTCGAAGATATGTTAAGACTTTGGAAATCGCGCGGCCGAAAAACCGATAACGCCTCTGTGAAACGGTGGTGGCGCCAGATCGAAGAATGGCGCGCGGTCGATTGTCTGGCGTTCAAGCAAGAAGGTCCTGTGATCAAGCCGCAATATGCTTTGGCGCGGCTGGAGGCTTTGACCAAGGATCATCCGTCTCGTTATATCTGCACCGAAGTCGGCCAGCACCAGATGTGGGCAGCGCAATACCTGAACTTTGATGACCCGAACCGTTGGATGACATCCGGTGGCCTTGGTACGATGGGATACGGTTTTCCGGCCTCAATCGGTGTGCAGATGGCGCACCCCGATGCTTTGGTGATCAACGTGGCCGGCGAAGCTTCGTGGTTGATGAACATGCAGGAGATGGGCACCGCCATGCAATATCGCCTGCCGGTGAAGCAGTTCATTTTGAACAACGAGCGACTTGGCATGGTGCGTCAGTGGCAAGAGTTGCTGCATGGTGAGCGCTATTCCGAGAGCTGGTCCGAGTCCCTGCCTGACTTTGTGAAGTTGGCGGAAGCTTTTGGTGCAAAGGGAATTTTGTGTTCGGATCCAACAGAGTTGGACGACGCGATCATGGAAATGCTGAACCACGAAGGTCCGGTGATTTTTGACTGTTTGGTTGCAAAACACGAGAACTGCTATCCGATGATCCCGTCGGGTGAACCGCACAATAAGATGCTTCTCGGCGATGCATCGACGAAAGATGCCATCGGCACCAAGGGCGCGGTGATGGTGTGAGGGGCCCTGCCCTTCGCGACGATCACCACGAGGTATTTTGGAAAGGATGAAGAGAGACCATGTCTCCACTTAAAATCAAAAAAGGGTCTTCAAGTCATTCGGCCTATGACCTTCGCGACCCGCACGCTGAAGAAATTGAGCGTCACACGCTTGCAGTTGTCGTCGACAACGAAGCGGGCGTTCTGGCGCGCGTGGTCGGGTTGTTTTCTGGACGTGGCTACAACATCGAAAGTCTCACAGTTGCCGAGATCGACCACACAGGGCATCGCAGCCGGATCACAATTGTGACAACCGGTACACCGTCGGTGATCGAACAAATCAAGGCTCAGCTGGGGCGGATTGTCCCGGTTCATGAGGTGCATGACCTGACCGTTGAAGGGCCAAGCGTCGAGCGCGAATTGGGTTTGTTCAAGGTTGCCGGCACCGGTGACAAGCGCGTTGAGGCGCTGCGTTTAGCGGATATATTCAGAGTAAATGTCGTTGATTCCACACTGGAGAGCTTCGTGTTTGAGATAACCGGAACGCCGGAAAAGATTGATGCTTTTGCGGAACTGATGCGCCCATTGGGATTACTCGAAGTCGCGCGGACCGGCGTTGCAGCTTTGTCGCGCGGCGACGCTTCCAAGTAGGGGTCCCGCTTTTCTAACAGGCTTTGTGCGCGCGCGACGGTTTCTCTGTCGCGCGTTTGCGTTATATGAATGGAAATGCTTAACGGAGCTTTGCCATGACCTTTCGCCCAGTAAAATCGACTTCGACAGCGCAGCCAACTATGGAGGGTGCGGGCGTTCATTTGCACCGCGTTTTTGGTTTCGGCGACCCCGATGAAAGTGATCCATTTTTGTTGCTGGATGATTTCCGCAACGATGATCCGGCCCTTTATAGCAAGGGATTTCCCTGGCATCCGCACCGGGGGATCGAGACGATCACCTATGTGCTGGAAGGAAAAGTTGAGCATGGTGATAGCCTTGGCAATCGCGGGCTTCTTCGGCGTGGATCCGTGCAGTGGATGACGGCTGGGTCCGGGATTTTACACCAAGAGATGCCGAAGGGTGACGTTTCGGGGCGAATGCACGGATTTCAGCTTTGGGCGAATTTGCCCGGTGCGGTGAAGATGACTGAACCACGCTATCAGGATATCCAAGGCTCAGATGTCCCTGAGATAATTGACGATGACGGAACGCGGGTGAAGATCATTATTGGAAAGTTCTGGGGAAAGACGGGCCCGGTTGACGGCATTGCGGCCGAGCCGATGTTTGTGGATGTCTCGGTGCCGCCAAATACGCGAAAAGTTTTGCCGGTGGATGCGTATTCCAATGCGTTTGCGTACGTTTTTGCAGGCTCGGGAAGCTTTAGAGACGCCTCGCAACCTATTGGAGTAAGAGTGGAAAAAGAGTTTCGTGGTGAGGAATTGAACATCCGAGACATGTCAGGGAACCGGACCTTGGTGCGGTTTGATACGGGCGACGAGATCAGCGTCACCACAGCGAACGAAGGCATTCGGTTCTTGCTGATTTCGGGGCGGCCTTTGCAGGAGCCGGTGGCGTGGCATGGGCCTATTGTGATGAACACCCAGGCAGAGCTGATGCAGGCGATCAAAGAGCTTAACAATGGGACCTTCATTAAGTCTCGGCATTGATCCAGGCGCGCAGTTGTTTTTCGGTCGGCCGAAGTGATTGGCTATAAGCGTCTGTTATTTTGTGAGTTAACGTCGTTTTTTCGATGTCGGTGCTACGCGGTGTAACGTCGGCATTTCATTCGTGCGGGCGTTCGCAGGCTCGACGATCCGTTCGCTTTCGCAGCTCTGAATGAGCGATCCATGGACCCAGCGCCCTTTGGGCTCGTGAAATTTACGCCGTCTGTTCAGCTTCTTTTATGCTTGCCGATTTCTTATAACAAAGTGCGGACGCGCCGCCTTGGAAACGGAGTAATCGCGGGAAAACACCTATGTAAGGGGCTATTATCGCGTTCAAGCGACAGGTCGGGTGAAGGCCGGGCCCTCCAAGCCTGACTGAAGTCAAGCAATGTCCGACCCCTCGCAAGATTTCTGATGACGGTAGACGCGCACGCTTAGGCCTGCACGGCGTCCAGCGCAGCCTTAACCTTTGCAACAGCGCCGTCCACATCGGCCAGTTTATCCAGGCCGAACAGCCCAAGACGGAAGGTCCTAAAATCATCGGGTTCGCCAACCTGAAGCGGCACGCCAGCAGCAATTTGCATGCCTTGCGCGGCGAATTTCGAGCCGTTCTGAATATCAGGATCATCGGTGTAGGACACAACAACGCCGGGCGCCTCATAACCGGAGGCCGCAACGCTTTGGATGCCCGCCTCAGACAAGAGCGCGCGGACTTTCGATCCAAGTTCAAGTTGTTGGGCTTTGACCGTGTCGAACCCGATCTGCTTGGTTTCAAGCATCGTGTCGCGGAATTTGACCAATGCATCGGTCGGCATGGTTGCGTGATACGCATGGCCCCCACCTTCATAGGCCTGCATGATCTGGTACCATTTCCCAAGATCGCAAGCGAAACTGGTGCTTTGCGTGTCGACCATTCGTGCGATTGCATGATCGCTGAGCATGACGAGACCGGCGGCGGGAGAGGCGCTCCAGCCTTTTTGCGGCGCCGAGATCAACACATCTACGCCTGTGGCCTCCATGTCGACCCAGATTGTGCCGGAGGCGATACAATCGAGAACGAAAAGCCCGCCGTAAGAATGGACCGCGTCCGCCACGGCGCGAATATAGGAATCGGGCAAAATGATCCCGGCGGACGTTTCGACGTGAGGGGCAAACACGACATCAGGTTTTTCTTCAACAATAGTGCGAGTGACGTCTTCAATGGGCGCAGGCGCGAAAGGCGCCTGATGATGATTGCCGGTGCGGCGCGCATTCATAACGGTGGTGCTTGTCGGAATGTTTCCAGTGTCAAATATTTGCGTCCAGCGGTAGGAAAACCAACCATTTCTGATAACCAGCGCTTTGCGGCCAGTGGCGAACTGCCGCGCGACAGCTTCCATTCCGTAGGTTCCGCCACCGGGGATAATGGCGACGCCTTTCGCGGCGTAAACCTCTTTCAGCATTGATGAAATATCGTTCATCACCGCCTGAAACGCCTTTGACATATGATTAAGCGACCGATCCGTAAAAACGACCGAAAACTCCATCAAGCCGTGCGGGTCAATTTCGGAATTCTGTGTCATGGCGTGCCTCCCTGCAAGTCCGTGTCACAATGGGATAGCGCGCCAGCGCGCCTCTGGGAAGACGCGAATGCGAAGGTTATTTCAAGAAAAAATTACCCGAAAGACGCGCGAATGAACTGACCGGTCATTTTGGTGCGGACCCGACGGTTGCGCCCGCGGGTGGGTTGCAGCGTGAGGATGATGCGCTCGAGAATTGGAACGAGCGAATGTTCAGACCCTTCCGCAAGAGGAACAGTCTGCGTGCCGGCTTTCATTCGCACGCGCAATTGCCCAGGCTTGCTAGGCTCTTTCGAGCGCACAATGAAGACGCTTTCAATGTCGTCCACCTTCAGTATCGTGCGCACACAAAAACGGTCTTTGGCGTTCAGAGTGCCGATGCGAATTTCGCTCCGTGCGCTATCCACCTGAAATTTCATGCGAAAACCTCGGTCTGCATAGCGGTGCAAACCAAACCCGACGGCAAGGAAAGCCAGAAGCATCGCGGCCTGCACGACCGCAACGCCGCTTGAATGGCTTTGGATGCCTGGCAAAAACAACACGATACCGGCAGCCGGAATCATCATCATTCCCACAAGCTTGATCGCAAGTTCCGACAGAATACTTTGGTCGTTTTTGCGTTTCTTCTTTTCGGAGACGTTAAATCCCCAGTGCGCCTCCCAGACGCGTAGTTTTGATGCCGCAGTCCGCGCAGTATTGGCATTCCAGAAGTCTTCAGCAAGTGCGTTCATATTCCGGAACTCCAGTACTAATCGTTCGCCACCTTGTGCAAATGGACACCCTAACTTGGCAACAATCGGGCAAAACGAGGCAATTATTAAGGAAGTGTAAAGAAAAACGCTCGCCGCCTGGCTGTAGAAGCTTACCTTTGGGTAACTTAGACCCTGGCAACCGCGTGGCTTAGCGCATTGGCAGGACGCGATTCTTGTTTGACGATAAAGAAGAAGGGGCCCCGAAGGACCCCCAGTTTCGCTTGTCAGGCTCAATCTATATATACCGCTCGTTTTTTGCCTGCGGCCTGACCCGCGTCAAGGGCGAGCGCACCCGCCCCTTGTACAATGAAACGCTTTTGCGTTCCGTCGGGTGGATCTCGCGGATTGCATCGCAATCCGCAGGTCCCAGCCCGTTTAAAGTGAGGCTATCGCCGCCCCACCATATTCCGTCAGCTACACCCAGACGTTCCGCCGCAGGTATTGCACTTCATGCAGGTGCCGTTGCGCACCAATGTGTAGTTGCCGCAATCGCCGCAAGGATCGCCCTCATAGCCCTGCATTTTGGCCTTGGAGCGCGGGTCCATCGACACGGTTCCCAAGCTCAGTGCGGTTTCGGCTTTCACGTTAGGCACAAGCGTTTCAAGCGTTGCGACCGCGTCACCAGCGGAGTTAAGTGCCGTGGCCCCTGCTCCGCCCTTCACGACCATCAGGCCCTGAGGCGCGCGATTTCTGAGGTAACCGGTGGAGACGACCTTGCGCAGAACATCGACCGGATCCTCGCCGCGTGAACCGTTTACTTCCTCAAAGTTGCGCTTGCCCTCCTCTTCGCCGCGACCAAGGTCGTCAAAGCTGACGCCCTGCGGTTTGACGTGGGCAAGATCGGTGCGGTCGAGGTAGCTGACGGCAAGTTCGCGGAAGATGTAGTCAAGGATCGACGTAGCGTTCTTGATGCTATCATTGCCTTGCACCATCCCGGCTGGCTCAAACTTTGTGAACGTGAAGGCATCAACGAATTCGTCAAGCGGCACACCGTACTGAAGGCCGACCGAGACCGCTATGGCGAAGTTGTTCATCATCGCACGGAAGCCAGCGCCTTCTTTGTGCATATCGATGAAAATCTCACCGATTTTGCCGTCCTGGTACTCGCCAGTCCGCAGGTAGACTTTGTGACCGCCCACTACCGCCTTTTGGGTGTAGCCCCGGCGACGCTCGGGCAACCGCTCGCGACCACGAGCGATTTCTTTGACGATGATCTTTTCGACCATTTTCTCGGCCAGAACGACGGCTTTTTCCTGGGTCGAGCCTGTCTCGAAGATTTCAGCGGCTTCGTCGTCGTCCTCGACAAGGGCGGCGGCAAGTGGCTGGGACAGTTTAGAGCCGTCGCGGTAAAGCGCGTTGGCTTTGATGCCAAGGGACCAAGACAGTTCGTAGGCGGCTTTGCAGTCCTCTATCGAGGCGTCGTTCGGCATGTTGATCGTCTTCGAGATCGCACCAGAGATGAACGACTGGGCGGCGGCCATCATTGTGATGTGGCTATCGACCTTAAGGAAGCGCTTGCCCTTTTTGCCGCAAGGGTTGGCGCAATCGAAGATCGAATAGTGCTCTTCCTTGAGGAAAGGCGCTCCTTCCAACGTCATCGTTCCGCAGACATGGTCGTTGGCGGCCTGGATATCTTTCTTGGTGAAACCGAGATGGCGCAGAAGATCAAAGGACGGATCGTTCAGCTTGGCCGTGGGAATGCCCAGCGTGCCAGTGCAGAATTCTTCGCCCAGCGTCCACTGGTTGAAAACGAAGCGGATGTCGAAGGCAGATGGAAGTGCCGCTTCAATCTTTTCGAGTTCCTCAGCGCCAAATCCGTGACCAATCAGCGACGTATGGTTAATGCCCGGGGCATTGCCGATGGTGCCGTGACCAACTGCGTAAGAGATGATCTCTTCGATCTGAGCCGAGCCGTAGCCCTGCTTTTCCAGAGCGGCGGGAACCGAGCGGTTAATGATCTTGAAGTAACCGCCCCCAGCGAGCTTTTTGAACTTCACGAGTGCGAAGTCAGGTTCGATACCCGTCGTGTCGCAATCCATGACCAGGCCGATCGTACCAGTGGGCGCGATGACCGTGGATTGTGCATTGCGATAGCCGTGCTTTTTACCAAGGCTAAGTGCTTCGTCCCAAGATGCTTTGGCCAATTCCACCAAACGCTGGTCCGGGCAGTTGGCGTGATCAAGGGCAACCGGGTTAACATTCATTAACTCGTAGCCGTCGGTTTCTCCGTAAGCGGCGCGGCGATGGTTGCGCATGACGCGCAGCATGTGGTCGGCGTTTTTCGCGTGCCCCGGGAAGGCTCCAAGCTCGCCCGCCATTTCAGCGGATGTTGCGTAGGAAACGCCGGTCATGACAGCAGTGAGGGCCCCGCAAAGGGCGCGGCCTTCGTCGCTGTCGTAACTGAAACCCATGTTCATCAGCAGGCCGCCGATGTTGGCGTAGCCAAGACCGAGGGTGCGGAAGTCATAGGACAACTGCGCGATTTCCTTGGACGGGAACTGCGCCATCATCACCGAAATTTCCAGCGTGACGGTCCAGAGGCGCGTGGCGTGCACGTATTCGTCGGTCTGGAATTCGCCGTCCTTATAGAAGGTGAGCAAGTTCATCGACGCCAGGTTACAGGCCGTGTCATCGAGGAACATGTATTCCGAGCACGGATTTGAGCCCCGGATCGGGCCGTGTTCCGGGCAAGTGTGCCAAGCGTTAACGGTGTCGTGGTATTGGATGCCGGGATCCGCGCAGGCCCATGCCGCGTGGCCAACCTGCTCCCAAAGGTCGCGGGCTTTGATCGTCTTCGCAACCTTGCCGTCCTTGCGGCGGATCAATTCCCAATCGGTGTCGTCCCTGACTGACTTCAGAAAGGCGTCAGTGACGCGGATCGAGTTGTTCGAGTTCTGACCAGATACCGACGAATAGGCTTCGCTATCCCAGTCTGTATCATAGGTCGGGAATTCGATCGAGGCATAGCCTTGACGTGCGTAATCGAGGACGCGCTTGATGTAAGTCTCAGGGATTGCTGATTTTTTGGCGTCTCGGATGGCGGCCTTCAGTGTTGGGTTGGCGGCGGGATCGTAGGCGCCTTCTGCGGAACCATCAAAAGCAGCGATGGCAGCAAAGATACCATTCAGCTTCAGCTCGTGCATTTTCGAGCCCGCGACAATCGAGGCAACTTTTTGCTCTTCGATTACCTTCCAATTAATGAATTTTTCGATGTCCGGGTGGTCGGCGTCGCAAATCACCATCTTTGCCGCGCGGCGTGTTGTACCACCTGATTTGATTGCACCAGCTGCACGGTCACCTATTTTCAAAAAGCCCATAAGGCCTGAAGATTTGCCGCCACCAGAAAGATTTTCGCCCTCACCACGCAGCATTGAGAAATTGGTCCCAGTGCCCGAGCCATACTTGAAGAGTCGTGCTTCGCGAACCCATAGGTCCATGATGCCACCTTCGTTTACGAGGTCATCAGCGCAGGACTGAATGAAGCAGGCGTGGGGCTGTGGGTGCTCGTAGGCTGAGTTGGACTTGGTCAGTTTGGCGGTCTTGTAGTCGACATAGTAGTGGCCCTGTGACGGCCCATCGATGCCATAGGCCCAATGCAGGCCGGTGTTGAACCACTGCGGCGAATTTGGCGCGGCGCGTTGTGTGGCGAGCATGAAGCGCATCTCGTCGAAGTAAGCGCTGGCGTCGGCTTCCTTTGTGAAATAACCGCCCTTCCAGCCCCAATAGGCCCATGCGCCTGCGAGCCGGTCGAACACCTGACGCGCAGATGTTTCGCCGACGAAGCGATCTTCTTCGGGCAGCTTTTCGAGAGCTTTGGTATCGGGGACCGAACGCCACAGGAACTCAGGAACGCCCTTCTCCTTAACCTTCTTTAACAACGCAGGCACGCCGGCTTTACGGAAGTACTTCTGTGCGATGACGTCAGAGGCGACCTGACTCCAGGTTGTCGGGACTTCGACATTGTCGAGTTTGAAAACGATCGTGCCGTCTGGATTGCGAATCTCTGAAACAGTGTGCGTGAACTCGAGCGACGCATAGGCGTCTTTTCCAGCCTTCGTGAAAGAACGATCTATTTTCATTAACTTGCCCCGTGGTAGGTCGTTTTAAGAGTGGCGCGCCTTTGGCTTACGCCGATTATTTCGTGCCGGTCAGGGACGAGGGAACTACCTTGATCGAAGCGTTGCCCGTACAAACGGACCACTACATCGCCCTTGGGGGAGCGTTTTTGATTTGGTTGTCATCCCTGCGCCGTGACCACTAGATATTGTGGCTCACTGACCGACCTGCACAACCTGAAGCAAGAGAGGTGTGGTCGTCAACGGGGTTTTTTACAATTCTGTGAAGTTTTTTGGGTTGACCGGCAGGGCCCTGCCGATAGTGCGATTCTATGCTTGGCGGACGGGTCGGACCGGGCGAAATGCTGGCGCGCGGCCCTTATCCAAGAAATCCTATATCTGCCAAGACGGTAAGGGCGCATATTGAGGTTTTGAAGGCTGAAATGTAGGTGCCGACTCGGCGTAAACCCTTCGATCACGCTTGTTTGCGTTGGAAGTAAAATTAACCAAGGTTAATGCAAATGTGGCGCGAAGGTCGCGGTCAACAGCGGACCTGGTGCTGCAAACTGAGACTCCCCCACATGTAGTGGGTGAATTTCACGATTTGATGGTGGTGGTCGGGGCGGAGAGATTCGAACTCCCGACCCTCTGTTCCCAAAACAGATGCGCTACCAGGCTGCGCTACGCCCCGACGGCTTGCTGATTAGCCGCGTTCTTCGACCGGCGCAATCCTGCAATCGCGTTAATTTTCGACTTTGCAGCCCCAAACTGCATTTTCACCGAATGCAGGATGGCGCAGGACGGTGCCTGCGTCGATGCCAAGGCGCGATGAGAGGCCCGCGTTGATCTCGAGCACGTATTGGATTTCATCGCCGCCATGGATCGCAGTCTCGTCGAGAGGAACGGCGTTTTCGTGGATGCGTGCGACGGTGCCTGTCGCGTCGATGAAAATCATATCAAGCGGGATAAGCGTGTTGCGCATCCAAAAGGCGACGCGTTGCGGGCTGTCATAGACAAAAAGCATGCCGGCGCTGCGGGCCATTCTTTCGCGATCCATCAGACCTTGTGAGCGTTCGGCAGGATCATCAGCGACTTCGACGCTAAAGCGCGCCTGCCCCCAGTCCCCCCGCAGATCGACCTGAGTATCGACGCAAGAGGCATGGACCGCTGCGGCGGTGGACAGGCAGGTTACAATGCTTAACAGAAATGTCCGGGTCACTCGTCGGGCTTCAGCGCAGATTCCCAACTGGTGACCTGCATCGCCATACGTCCGCGTTTTCCATCGACGACACGAAGCGACACCGCTTCGCCCGGTTGAAGATCGGCCAGACCTGAGCGACGCAGAACTTCGACGTGAAGGAACACGTCTTCGTTACGGCCAAACACATTGGCAAACCCAAAACCCTTGGCCTTGTCGAACCATTTGACCCGTGCAGGTTCAAGCGGCAGCGACAGATCGACCGCTTCCGCGATCTCGCTGCTCATGTCGTCGTCTTCGGGTTCTTCTCCGACCGGTGGCGAAATCGAGATCACCTCCACAGCCTGAACTCCACGTTCAGTTTCCTGTACGATCACCTCAATCCCGGCCGCATCCGCAACCGACGATTGTCCGAAATTTCTAAGCACGTTTGCGTGGAGCAGAATGTCGGGGCCGCCTTCGTTGGCCACGACAAAACCGAAACCCTTAGACGGGTCAAACCACTTAACTGTGCCAGAGACATGCGTCCCTTCTTCTTCGGCTTCCGACATGTTTAGCATCATCCCTCGAGCCTTTGGCCCTTATTAGCGATCAGTTTGGGCCATGGCCGTGCACTAATGCAAGGATAAAGATCGCTTTTTCGAATGATATTGGTCGAATGCCGTCAAGGTGCCAGCCGCGTTGCTTGCCAACCACGCATGCCCTCGCCCTGAGTATAGCGAAAGCGGTCATGCAACCGGAAGGCGCCGTCGGCCCAAAGCTCGATTTCAACGGGTTTGATGCGAAATCCGCCCCAATGCGGCGGCCTTTTCGGCGAAAGGCCTTGTTTAGCGCCCTGTCTTGCCACTTCACCCATTAGTGTGGCGCGGCTTTTAAGCGGGCGGGATTGCTCGGACGCCCAAGCCCCGATCCGGCTTTCGAGCGCGCGGGAGTTGTAATAAGCGTCGGCCTGAGCCCCCTCCTCGCGGGTGACGTGGCCCCTGACACGAACTTGACGACGCAGGGATTTCCAATGAAGCACAAAGGCGGCCTTTGGCGTTGCTGTCAGCTCTCGGCCTTTCGCGCTTTCGTAGTTCGTATAAAACACGAAGGCGTCGTCTTCGATGTCTTTCAAGAGAACCATCCGCACGTTGGGCAAACCGTCACGGTCGACGGTGGACAGAGCAATGGCATTGGCGTCGTTGAGTTCGGTTTTCCAGGCCTCTTCCTGCCAGCGGCGGATGATGACGAAAGGGTCGCTACCTTCAAAAATATCGGTTCTTTCACTCATCGCGCGCGCTCCTCTTGATGCGGCGGTATTCATGACATAGACCCGACGCAGCGTAAACGGGCTGAGGGACAAGGCCATGACCGCAGGGTTAATGACGGGTAAACGCGGCCTCATCATGGGGCTGGCAAACGATAAATCCATCGCTTGGGGAATTGCGAAGGCTCTGGCTGAACAGGGCGCAGAGCTTGCTTTTTCCTATCAGGGCGATGCATTGAAAAAGCGGGTTATTCCGCTGGCGGCCTCGCTGGGATCAGACTTTGTGCTGCCCTGCGACGTGGGCGACGGTGGCAGTATCGATACGTTGTTCGACGACCTGAAAGAGCGATGGGGAAAGTTAGACTTCGTCGTCCATGCCATTGGTTTTTCTGATAAAAACGAGCTTCGGGGTCGCTATGTCGACACCAGCCGCGACAACTTCAAAATGACGATGGATATCTCGGTGTTCTCGTTTACTGCAGTTTGTCGGCGCGCGTGTACAATGATGCCGGATGGCGGCTCTTTGTTGACCATGACGTATTATGGCGCCGAAAAAGTCATGCCGCATTACAATGTGATGGGTGTGGCAAAAGCCGCGCTGGAAGCCAGCGTGCGTTATATTGCCGAGGACCTTGGCAAGGATGGCATTCGTTGTAATGCAATCTCTGCCGGGACGATCAAAACACTTGCGGCGTCCGGGATTGGTGATTTCCGCTACATTTTGAAGTGGAACGAGCTGAATTCACCGATGCGGCGCAATGTTTCAATTGAGGATGTGGGAGGCTCGGCGTTGTATTTGCTAAGCGATCTCGGGCGTGGGGTGACAGGCGAGATCCATCACGTTGATTCTGGCTACCATGTGGTGGGCATGAAGAACCCTGAGGCTCCAGATATGACATTGGAGCGCAAAGAATGACCGAGCAGCTGCCACACGAGAAGGGGTTTCACGTCTCTTGGGATCAAATCCACCGCGATTCTCGCGCATTGGCGTGGCGGTTGGACGGACACGGGCCTGATAACGGCGCGTGGAAAGCAATTGTCGCTATAACACGGGGCGGAATGGCCCCGGCGATGATCGTAGCGCGTGAATTGGACGTGAGAACGGTCGATACGATTTCAGTGAAGTCCTATGATCATCAGGCGCAATCGGAAGCAAAGGTCCTGAAAGCGCCGAACGCCGAGATGATGGGCGATGGCACCGGCATTCTGGTCGTAGATGATTTGGTTGATAGCGGGCGGACCTTAGAGTTGGTGCGCGAGCTTTATCCGAATGCGCATTTTGCGACTGTTTACGCAAAGCCGCAGGGTGAACCGATGGTGGATACTTTCATCACCGGTGTCAGCCAGGACACGTGGATTTTCTTTCCGTGGGATATGGCTTTGCAATATGTTGAGCCCTACCGCGGCAAGGCCTGATGCGTATTCATCCGGCGATGGCGGCAACCGAGGCACCTCCTGTGATGGAGGCGCGGCGGTGGATCTCAGGGATTTCGTTCCCGGCTGACCGTCCTTTGCTGAATGTCTCGCAGGCTGCTCCGGTTGCCCCCCCACCCCAAGCCTTGCGTGAAGCGATTGCGCGATTTGCGGTCGATGTGCCTCAGGCGCATTTGTACGGGCCGGTTTTGGGGCTGGGCGATCTGCGCGAACAAGTGGCGGCGGATTGGTCCGATGCCTACGGCGGATCGGTGGATGCCGTGGACGTTGCGATCACGTCAGGGTGCAATCAGGCTTTTGCAGCTGCGATCTCGACTCTGGCCGGAACAGGAGATGAAGTTCTTCTTCCAAAACCCTGGTACTTCAATCACAAAATGTGGCTTGATATGGCGGGCATTCAATCTGTGCCGATGCCCTGCGGCGCAGGCATGTTGCCCGACCCCGAGGTCGCCGCCGGTCTTATCACGGACAAAACGCGAGCGATTGTTTTGGTGACACCGAACAATCCGACGGGCGCGGAATACCCAGCCAGCCTGGTGCGCGTGTTTTTCGAGCTGTGTCGTGCGCGCGGGATTGCTTTGATTGTGGACGAGACGTACCGCGATTTTCATTCCCGCAAAGGCGCGCCGCATGATCTTTTCACCTGTCGCGATTGGCGCGACACGCTGATCCAGCTTTATTCGTTCTCGAAGGCCTATCGGCTGACAGGGCACCGCGTGGGCGCGATGGTGACGTCCCCTGCCCGTTTGGCGGAAGTTGAGAAGTTTCTGGACACAGTTGCGATCTGCGCCAACCAGCTTGGGCAGATGGCCGCCCTTTGGGGCATGCAGAATCTGAAGCAATGGTTGGGCGGGGAACGCGCGGAAATCCTTGCACGGCGCGCGGCGGTTGAACGCGAGATGTCGACGCTGTCGGGATGGGAAGTGCTTGGGGCCGGGGCGTATTTTGCTTATCTGAAACACCCCTACCCAATGGCGTCTGATGCGCTTGCGAAACACCTTGTTTCAGAGGCGTCTGTGCTGGCGCTTCCGGGGACGATGTTTACGCCGCAGGGGGATGCGCTTGGTCTGCAATCTTTGCGGATTGCGTTTGCCAACATCGACACGGCCGAGATCGGCGAACTGGCGCGACGGCTTGGATCACTTACACTTTAGCGGGCAGGTCTTGCACGGCCTCTAGCGCTCGCGTAGGTAGTCGCGACCGCTGCAAAAGGACACGTGCATATGGCTAAGAAAAAAGCCTCAAACGTCTTCGTCTGGATCATCATGGTGATGCTTGTTGCCGGCCTTGCTGGGTTTGGCGCGACGAACTTTGGCGGCTCGCTCCGCAGCGTCGCGACGGTGGGCGACACGGAAGTGGATGTAGACACATATGCGCGGACCCTTCAGGCGCAAATGCGTAGTTACCAACAGGTAACGGGTCAGGCTTTGACCGTGCAGCAAGCCCGCGAGTTTGGCTTTGATCGCGCGGCCCTTAGTCAGGTCGTCAGCGATGCCGCTTTGCAGAACGCGACGGCTGAAGCAGGTGTGTCCATCGGCGACGAGAACGTCGGACGCGAGGTGGCTGCGAGCCCAGCTTTTCAAGGATTGTCAGGCGCATTTGACCGCCAGACCTACGAGCTTGCGCTGCGCCAGAACGGAGCGACCGTGCGCGAGTACGAAAACGAAATTCGCACCGGGATCGCAAGTGGTCTATTACGCGCGGCGGTTCAATCTGGTGTTCGCACGCCGGACGTCTTTACGCAAACGTTGTTCAACTATGCCCGTGAAGAGCGCGACATAACATGGGCGCGGCTGACCCAAGACGATCTTGACGCGCCGCTTGCCGAACCATCGGACGCCGATTTGCGTGCGTTTCATCAAGAAAATCCAGAGCGCTTCACCCAAGGCGAAACGCGGGTGATCAGCTATGCCTGGCTGACACCTGATATGATCGTGGACGATATCGAGGTAGACGACGCCCAGTTGCGCACAATTTATGACGGCCGAATCAGCGAATACGTTCAGCCCGAGCGCCGCTTGGTTGAGCGGTTAGTCTTTGCGTCGCAAACCGAAGCCGATGATGCGAAAGCCCGCCTTGACGATGGAGAGGTCACGTTTGATGCCCTGGTCGACGAGCGCGGATTGTCGCTTGATGACGTGGACCTTGGCGAGGTTGAGGCGGGCGAGCTTGAAGCGGCCGGCGAAGCGTTGTTCGCCCTTGATGGACCAGACGTGGTTGGGCCTTTACCGTCATCACTTGGGCCGGCATTGTTCCGGATGAATGCAATTCTGACAGCGCAGGAAACCACGTTTGACGAGGCGCGCGCCGAATTGGCGGACGAGGCAGCGGCGGACCGTGCGCGGCGGATCATTCTTGAAGGACAAGCGCAGGTCGAGGACCTGATTGCCGGTGGCGCGAGTGTTGATCAGTTGGCCGAACGCACAGACATGCAGGTCGGCTCGATTGACTGGCGCGACGATGTCGCCGACGGGATTGCGGCCTATGACGCGTTCCGGCTGGCGGCTGCGACTGCACAGGTTGGCGCTTTTGCCGAAGTGAACGAATTGGAAGATGGCGGCATTTTCGTTCTGACGCTGGAAGACATCCGGGCGCCGGAATTGCGCGACTTCGAAACGGTGCGCGGCGCTGTGGTCGATGCCTGGGACGCAGCCGAGGCCGAGGCCGCTTTGACGGCGCAGGCCGAAGCCTATGCCGTCCGGTTGAACGGTGGGGCCGAGATGGCTGGTTTGGGGCTTGCGCTTGAGACAGATCGTGGCTTGGAACGGTCAGGGTTTGTGGATGGAACACCTCCAGATTTTACCGATCAGGTGTTTGATATGGACGAAGGCGAAGTGCGTGTTCTTTCGGAGGCCGGTGAAGCATGGCTGGTGCGGCTTGATCGCATTGCAGTGCCCGATCCAAGCTCGCCGGAAGCGCAATTGGTAGTGACGCAGTTCGGTCAGGAGACCGCGCGCGAGTTGTCCCAAAGCCTTTTAACCGCCTTTACCCAATCGGTGCTGAGCGAGACAGAGGTCTATATCAATCAGGCCGCAATCACGGCCGTTACCTCGCAATCGTACTGATGGGCCTGTCCCCTTCTTATGACGATTTCGCTCGCAGCTATGATGTGGGCGAGAACCAATTGGTCTACACGCGGCTGGCGGCGGATTTGGATACTCCGGTGTCATTGATGCTGAAGTTGACGGGTGCGAAGGCGGATGCGTTCGTACTTGAATCGGTCACAGGCGGTGAGGTGCGGGGGCGCTATTCGATCATTGGCATGAAGCCGGATTTAATCTGGGAGTGCCATGGGGCAACCGCGCGGATTAATCGCAACGCGCGGTTTGATCGTAGCGCATTTGTTGATGAATCGGCTGATCCGCTTGCATCGTTGCGATCCCTGATTGCAGAAAGCCGGATTGAATTGCCCGCTGGACTGCCCGGCGCATCGGCGGGGATTTTTGGCTATCTCGGCTATGATATGATCCGTCTGGTCGAGCATTTACCCAATGTTAACCCGGATGTTTTAGGTGTGCCCGACGCGATCATGTTGCGACCTTCCGTGGTTGCTGTGCTGGATGGCGTAAAGGGCGAAGTGATTGTCTGTGCACCTGCTTGGATATCATCGGGGCAAAACGCACGGGCTGCATATGCGCAAGCCGCGGAACGGGTGATGGACGCGGTGCGCGATATGGAGCGCGCGGTGCCAAGCGCGGACCGCGATCTTGGCGAAGAATTTGCAGCGCCTGACCCGGTCTCAAATTTCGCGAAGGCGGATTATTTAGCGGCCGTCGAGAAGGCGCGCGAGTATATTCAGGCAGGCGACATTTTTCAGGTCGTGCCATCGCAACGCTGGTCGCAACCTTTTCCCCTAGCACCTTTTTCGCTCTATCGGTCATTGCGACGCACGAACCCCTCGCCGTTCATGTTCCATTTCGACTTTGGCGGCTTTCAGGTGATCGGGGCGTCTCCGGAAATTTTGGTGCGGGTGTTTGACGGCGAAGTCACGGTGCGTCCAATCGCTGGTACGCGGCCACGGGGTGCTACGCCGGAGGAGGATCGCGCCTATGAGGCCGATCTGATGGGCGACGAGAAAGAATTGGCCGAGCATCTGATGCTGTTGGATTTAGGCCGCAACGATGTGGGTCGGGTGGCAAAGATCGGTACTGTGCGGCCCACAGAAGAGTTCATCGTTGAGCACTATTCCCATGTCATGCACATTGTGTCGAACGTGGTAGGAGAATTGCGCGAGGACGAAGACGCTTTGTCGGCATTGCTTGCAGGTTTGCCGGCGGGGACGGTTTCAGGCGCCCCGAAGGTGCGTGCGATGGAAATCATCGACGAGTTGGAACCCGAAAAACGCGGTGTTTATGGCGGCGGCGTCGGATATTTCTCGGCGGGCGGCGACATGGACATGTGTATCGCTTTGCGCACGGCCGTTTTGAAGGACGAGACCTTGTACGTGCAGGCCGGTGGCGGTGTTGTTTGGGACAGCGATCCGGAAGCCGAATACGAGGAAACGGTTAATAAAAGCCGCGCCATTCGCAAAGCCGCCGAGGATGCGGGGCGGTTCGAACGCGGCGGAAATCACTAAACCGATTGGGGCTTTGCCCGTTGTGCGAATTAATCTTCGTTAATCGCCTTCAAGATAGCGGCTGGCCTGTGATCTCGTCTCAAAGATGTGGAGGCGGTGCGCTGGAAAAGCCTCGGAAAGCTTCAGGCGCATAAAGGCAGACCCTGCGTAACGAGTTATCTTATTATAGTACTTTTTCTCCAAGGTTGTGACCATACGCGCCCATGCGTTCACCACATCGTCCCCGATGCGGCAGTCATCGTAATTCACAATGACATCAACGCGTTGCGGATGTCGTGCGCAAACGCCTTCAACCGCCTCATAGACTAGTTTGACGTCGGCTTCGCTTTTGATGCGCATCTTCTCAAAGTTTAAGAACAGCCGATTTTGCGTGGTGTCCAGGGCCACGCGCATCGGTAGATCAAGATGGAGGAGATCGACGCGGAGATCCATCTCGGCTAACTGGAAAATACGCGCGTCCATAAGCGCCAGGTCTTCGATAATCGGGGGCGTCTCCATCAATGCGAGTATGTCGCGATCCAGATCAATGCCCGGGGCAATCTCGGTGAGCTTCAAACCATTGGGGGTTAGTTCGAACACACAGCGTTCCGTCACGTAGATCACGGGCTGGCCAAGGCGTGCGGCACGCGTTCCCGAAAAGGTGACCTGCTCGACATCAGGTAAGAATTTTCGGTGCGCCCCTTCGTTCAGGATTGTTAATCCGCCGTTCTCGACCGCGATTTTCAAACCCGATGCGGTGAAGGTGCCCGCAAAGACGAGGGCGCGGGCATTCTGAGAAATATTAATGAAGCCCCCTGCCCCTGCAAGACGCGGGCCGAAGCGCGAGACGTTAACGTTGCCGTACTGGTCGGCTTGGGCGAGGCCAAGGCAGGCCATATCGAGACCCCCGCCATCATAGAAATCGAACTGGTTGTTTTGCGGGATGACCGCATCGGTGTTCACCGCCGCACCAAAATCGAGGCCGGATGCGGGCTGCCCGCCGATGACGCCCGGCTCCGCGGTCAGGGTCAGATGTTCCAGAAGGCCCTCGTCGGCGGCGACCGAGGCAACCCCCTCGGGCATACCGATGCCAAGGTTGACGACGCCGTTGACCGGTAATTCAAAGGCGCAACGACGGGCGATGACCTTGCGAGCATCGAGCGGCATCGGGGGGATTTCGCCTTCGGGCGGACGGATGCGGTTAGTGAAGGCTTGGTTGAAGGGCGTGGCGTAGGTTTGAAGGTGATTTTCGGGCTTTGAGACCACGACGGCATCCACGAGAATCCCTGGGATTTGCACATCGCGGGCGGGAAGGGATTTATTGCGTGCGATCCGTTCGACTTGCACGATGACGACGCCGCCTGCGTTTTTCACGGCCATCGCCTGGGCAAGATTGTCGATTATAAGCGCTTCGCGCTCCATCGTGATATTGCCAGCCTGGTCGGCTGTCGTGCCGCGCAGAAGCGCGACCGTAAGGCGTTGGGCCGGGTAAAAAAGAACCTCTTCGCCGTCAATCTCAATTAATTTCAGTTGAGGTTCTGTTGATATATCATTTATGGCACCGCCCCCGTTTCTTGGGTCGACAAAGGTCTCAAGCCCAACCTTTGAGAGCATTCCCGGCCTGCCGGCCGCAATGTCACGGTAAAGCTGGCTTATGCAGCCTTGTGGCAGGTTCCAGCCCTCGATTTTGCCATCAACGGCGAGTGCCGCGACTTTGGGGATCAACCCCCAGTGGCCGCCGATGACCCGTTTCAAAAGGCCCTCGTGACCGAGGCGATTGAGACCGCGGTCTTTGCCGTCGCCCTGCCCCGCAGCGAAGAACAGCGTCAGATCGCGCGGGCTTTGGGTTTCAACAAAGCGGTCCTCAATGGCGCGGAGAAGTTCGTCGGGAACACCTATTCCAACGAAGCCAGAGGTTGTGATGACATCCCCGTCTTTGATCAGGGCGGCGGCTTCGGAAGGGGAGACGACTTTATTGAGCATAGAGGCATCTTAGGCGCGCGCCGCGGTTCGGTCTAGTTGCGTGTCGGGGCCCATTTACCGATCACAAGGCAGATCACCTCCTTTCCATCACGGGCTTTCAAAGGCTGTTCTTTGGTGGTCGTGGTGCGATTTTTGCGCCGTAAAAGCCGGATCGTGAGGTGGTCGCACCTTTCGCAGCGGGCGTCGTTATGGTCGGGAGATCGGCCAAGCTCGTGAGACTCCTTTGGGTCAGATCGAAGGTCGAAAAGCTGCAGAGGCCAGTCGGGGAAATGGACGTATTTCCGTTAACTTTTGCGGATCATATTGACGCAGAATCTGGATGGGTCCGTGCCGAGTGTTTT